>Ga0070714_100004554_pt1 | contig 10450 bp, 27 predicted proteins | sample LARL83metaG_FD_65450 | JGI IMG/M metagenome (GOLD analysis project Ga0070714, IMG submission 65450) | Corn, switchgrass and miscanthus rhizosphere microbial communities from Kellogg Biological Station, Michigan, USA - LAR L8-3 metaG | ecosystem: Host-associated > Plants > Roots > Rhizosphere ... | reverse complement strand
TTGTACGAAGGTCGCTCAGGCCATAGGCTGAAGCCAGTTCCGTTCCAGACCGCACCGGAGGTCATCGTGGAGAAGCGCTACATCCTCGGCCCCAAGGCCGTGCACGCCCCGCTCAACGGGCTTCAGGAGGGCGACGGCGCGGTGGCGTCGTTCTGCCGGCCGAACAAGGCCATGCTCAACGCCGAGTGGGTGTCCGGCGAGGTCACCTGCGGTGTCTGCCTCCAGCGCATCAACTCGGCGCAGGTCGAGGCCGAGAAGCTCAACGAGGCGTATGAGGCGGGCGTCATGGCGGCCAAGATCTGGCTGGAGTCCGTCGGCAACGACCTCGGCGAGAGCTACGTCACCTACAACGACCTGTTCCTGCACGACGAGCGGGACAACCTCTCGAAGTGGCTGCACCGGTTCCTGGGGTCGGAGAAGACCACGTGGTCCAACCGGGTCAAGAGCGTGTCCTACTACGCCCACCGGCTGACCGTGGTCGAGGCCGAGATCGCTCGTCGTAAGCGTGCGCGTGGCATCCCGGCCTGCAAGGCCGGCTGCCAGCTGGTGCACGACGTGGCCGAGGCTGAGCGGATCGCGCACATCATGAACCCGCGCAACGTCATGTTCGAGATCGGCCTGGACCAGAGCCTCCAGCTGCGCACTCGTGAGGTGCCGGCGGAGCCGATGGTCACCGAGAACAACTACGGCGAGAAGGGCCCGAGGTTCTGCTTCACCGACCACCCGCACGACCAGGTCCGGGCGGAGCGGTACGACTCGATCTGCTACACGCTGTTGGAGATGGTGGCCAAGGCCAATCGGCCCGCGCCCACCACCAAGCAGATGATCAACGCCATCCTCGGCCTGGAGCACGGCGAGGCCATCGAGGAGCACCGGGCGCGCTTCCCGTACGAGTCCTTCCACCGGTTGGACACGCCGTACCTGGTCGGCCACCGACTGGACCACGGCATCATCGAGCGCGTGCGTGTGGTCGGCACCGATGTCTCGCGACGCGTCTACAAGCAGAACATGGTGCTGATCCAGCGCGCCTACGGCATGGTGCAGCCCGTGCCCGAGGGCGACCTGGTGCCCAACGACAGCTTCTGACCCCAGACCACGGCCGGCCCCGGCCTCCCTACGGGGCCGGCCCTTCCCCTTCGAGATGATCCCCAGCATGAAGCTCATCTGTCCCGACTGTGGTAGCCCCAAGTGCATCGGCAACTGTGGCGGTCTCGGTCCTCGCCGACCCGCCTGACAACGAGGAGAACACCCATGGCCATGGACTGGCTGAGGAACAAGATCGCCGACCTCCGTGACACGGTGGCCGACGTGAGGCACGACGTCACCGAGCAGTTCGTGCGCTGCCCCTCGACCCACAACAACGCGCAATGCGCCAACGACAAGGGTCACGGCGGCTCGCACGAGGACGAGGTGGGGAACACGTGGTGAACGAGCTCAAGCCACCGGCCGAGATGACCCGAGGCGAGCTGGCCCGCGAGATCAACGAGGCCAACCGTCGAGCGCCCGGCCCCTGGTCGGACGACGAGTGGCGACGCTTCCTCGCCGTGGCCAGCGAGTTCATCTCGCGCATCGGCCGCGACGATATCGACATCGAGATCAAGCGCACCAAGCGCATCGTGTTGATGCTCTTGTCGATCGCCGTGGTCACCCTCGCCGTGCTCGGCCTGGTGATCTTCGGCATCGTGCACGTCGGGGTGGTCATGCGATGACCAAGCTGCGACAGCCCATCAACCGCATGACCACCGAAGAGCTCCACGGCGAGATCCGACTTCAGCTGAAGCTCATCCGGCAGGACCCGAAGGTGCTCACCGAGGACGTCATGCGCCGCATGGAGAGCGTGATCGACGAGATCGGCTACCGCTCTCGCCGGCTCGCCACCGAGGGCCAGAACCAGCAGCGGAAGCTGAACTGGTGGCGGACGATGTCCGTCGCCATCCTGGCCTTCGCCTTCTGCGCGATCTCCTTCCTCATCGCGATCATGCTCACGAAAGGGGCCTGAGGTGGTTTCTCCCAAGATCACGGACTCCATGGGTGGGGTCCATGCGGTGATGCCTCACGAGGACGGCAGCGAGCTCGTCAGGACCCTCTGTGGCCACGACGTGCGGGAGCCGGACTACGTTGAGGACTGCTTCGTCGACTGCGTCCATTGCGGTGTCGCGGTGCTCCGCGCCGAGGAGGCCGCCTACCCGATCCACCACGCCATCACCTACGGCCGGATGGAGGCGCTGTTCGATGGCGACATCGCCACCCGCTCCGGCTCGCCTTCGACCTGGGCCAAGTTGAGCCTGCACGAGATCAAGTTCGCTCACAAGATGGCCGCTGACCTGCTGCATGTCTCGGTGGCCAACGACCTGCCGATCGAGACCATCATCCGGGCCGCGCGCCGCAAGGAGGCGTTGCGCCTCGAACTGGCCACTTTTTCGGTGTCCTACCCCGGGGTAAACCGGTAAGTCGTCGCAGGTCAGACATGGTGTACAAGGATCATTGATACGTCCTATTGGGACGATCAACATCGAGGAGAAGAGATGGCCGGCTATCGCGTGCACACCAACACCTGGGTGCAGACCGAGCCGCAGTTGCCGCTGGAGGAGGTGTACGACGTGCTCGACCGCGTGGACCAGCACTTCGACGCCGCCATGGAGAGCCTGCGACCGAAGGAGGACTGACTGTGAAGAGCGAAGTCACCACCAGCGAGACCTACGAAGTGCTGGTCACCGAGCTCGACTGGCCGGACATCGATCACGAGACCAAGGGCAAGCTGGAGAACCGCTGCACCTGCGTCTGGCGGCCGATGGCCGCGCGCCTTGTGTGGCACCGTCGCACCAGCACGGACTGGCGCATCGCCGATCGGCACATCATCTGCCAGCAGGTGATCAACGGCGGGGCTGACCTCGGCCGCAACCACAAGACCTTCGACTTCAGTCCGCACCCACGCACGATCCCCACCATCGACGAGCCGGCCGGCTTGGCCAAGGTGGAGGCCGCCGAGCACCCAAGCAAGTACGACGGCTGATGGCGGACACCGGCCTCGATCAGGCGCTCTACGAGCTCATGCGTCACAACGCCAAGGTCGCCCGGCAGAAGGGCGATATCGAGACCGCGCAGTACTGGAATCGCTTCATCGCGACACGGGCCATCGGCCGGCCGTTCCGCGAGCAGCAGATGGGACACAAAATCCAGGGTCGGGGTGTACAACGCGACGCCTGGATGGGTAGATTCACGTAGCCATAAACCGCACCGGAGGTTTCAGCATCATGAGCATTCGCACGACCAAGATCACCAGGGCGTACCTGGCGAACCACCTCGCCTGCACCGACCAGCGGAACGCCTTCGACAGCCTCTTCCCGGAGGGCGTCGAGGTCACCGAGGAGCTGGCTCTCCAGCACGCCGAGACGTTCGACTGGGATTGGGCCATCGAGAACCTGCTGGAGGGCGATGTCCGCCGAGAGGCTGGCAGCAAGGGGGACGACGCCTATCGGGACCGCCAGAAGGCTCGTGACGAGATCAACGCTGCCTACAACAGGAAGTCGTCGCACACGACGGACGAGGTCCGGGCGCGACTGGAAGCGATCGGCGAGACCAAGAGGGTCTATCAGCTCAAGCTGGCGGCGATCTTCGCCCGTGCCTTCCTCCAGCAGGATGGCCGCGCGGTGCTGGAAAGCGAGGGTGCTGGCGGTATGACCCTGACGATCACGGAGGGCTACCTCGACCACCTCTACGCCTGCCCGGCGCAGTTGCGGAAGTTCGTCAGCCTGTTCCCCGAGGGCGTGACCGTCACCGAGGAGCTCGCGGTCAAGCACGCGGAGGACTTCGAGTGGACGTGGGCCATCTACACGCTGCTCATGGGCGAGCACAAGACGGAGGCCAAGGAGGCGCTGGAGGCCGCCGAGGCCCACTACCGCAGGACGGTCAAGCCCACCTACGAGGCGTACGTGGCCGACCTGAACAACCTCGTCAAGCGCGCCAACTACGACCGACTCGCGGAGGCCGCGCACAAGAACCTCCACGTCGAGCTGGCCGTGGTGTTCGCCCACTACTTCATCAAGCAGGGCGGCCGGCCGTTGCTGATGGGAGAGTCGCCGTGCTGATCACCGCTCAGGTGTTGGCCGACCGGGGAGCTTGCCGCAACTCGCAGCGCCGGCTGGAGGAGCTCTTCCCGGGTGGCGTGATCCCGACCGAGGCGCTCATCCGCAAGCACGTGAGTGACTTCGCCTGGTCCTGGGCGATCATGCTGCTGCTCACGGGTGAACACCGCGACAGGGCCTCCGAGGAGGAGGAGCTGGTCTTCCAGGCCAGCGAGAAGGAGTCCAACGCGGCCTACGTCGCCCACGACGAGAGCACGGACGACGACCGCTACCGCGTGCTGTGCTCTGCGCTGGACGACATCTACCGCAGGAGGCACCTGGAGGTGGCGCTGATCTTTCTCAAGCACTACATCGCGCAGTACTACCCCGAGAGCGAGCAGCCGTGAGCCGAACCATGAAGGCCCCCAAGGACTTCCTGCTCAACCAGCTCTATCACCAGCCGGCCTGGGGCAAGAAGTACCAGGAGATGGCCAAGCGGCTGCCGGACCAGGTCGAGCTGACCGAGGACTTCGCCCGGCAGCACGCGCTGGAGTTCACGTGGGTGGACGCCATCCGGCTGCTGCTGGAGGGAGAGCACCAGAGCCGCGCGTTCGCTCAGGAGGTGGAGGCCGCCAGGGTGCTGCATGAGGCCCTGAAGGACCGGGAGAGCCGTTGGCTGGATGGTCAGAGGGTGGCCAACGTGGTCGCCTACGAGAAGGCCGGCGACGACGCCTTCGAGGCATACGACCGCTCGCTGGCGCTGGTCTTCACGCAGGAGTTGAGGGCCCAGGGTGGGGCCGAGATCGCTCGCATGGCGCTGTAACGAGGAACCTTGCTACGTCGATAGACCCTGTGCAAGACTGAAGTCCCACGAACCGCACCGGAGGTTCCCATGACGAGCATCGCCCCGCACGGCTACTGCAAGTCGCTGCCCGATCTGGTCGACATCGTCCGCATGCACATTGCCATCCGCTCGGTCACCGCGTTCGGTCGGCAGCCGGGCCAGGTCAACATCTGGGTCGAGGCCGACAACGACGCCACGCCCGAGGTGCTGATGGACATCCTCACCGAGGACATGGACCTGGCCGAGGCCATGGAGCGGGTCGAGAACTGGGTGGTGCTGCGCGCGTGAGCTGCGGAGAGGCCAAGGGCACATCGACGGGAGCCGCGCGCCACGCTCGGGCGCGGACTCCCAACTGCCCGGCGTGCCGCGATGCCGAGCTGCGCGACAAGTGCGTCCGCGCGGCCCTGAAGGGCACGCAGAAGGGCTGTCGCGTCCCGTTCAGTCTCCTGGGCGCGCTGCTGCGGCACGCGCCTGAGGAGCTCTACAACGCGACACAGGAGATCTTGCCGGCGGGCGCGGTCACAGCGGCCGAGCTCGTGTTGCGGCAGGAAGAAGAGCAACTCGTCGAAGAGGAGAAGAAGGCGTCATGAGCACCGAGACGTTCCGGTGGGAGCCGGAGTTCAAGTCGTTCCCGCTGGTCACCGTCCACTACAACGAGGACGGCACCGGCAACGCCAACCTCTACCTCCAGACGGAGGACGGCAACTGCCAGGAGATCCACGGCATGCCGGTCGAGGCGTTGCAGGTCCTCGCTCGCACCATCCCCCAGAACCCACCGAAGATCCGATGCCCATACGACTGCGGTGGCTACGGCCGGTCGCAGGGCGGCACGAGCTACTACGCGTGCGACAAGTGCGGCGAGGAGTTCGACCGCGACGAGCTGGACGAGTTCGGTCAGCTGAAGGACGAGGGCTGATGCACACCTTCATCTGGAACAACGAGGAGAACGGCCGGGCGGCTGAGGTGGTCATCAACCACAACAGCGACTACAGCGGCGACGCGATCATCCGCACCTACGCGCCCAACGGCGACCTGGGCAACGAGATCACGGTGCCGGTGGCCGCGCTGGAGTCCTTCGTCAAGGCCGTGGTGGGCGACAAGCTCGTGAGTCTGCTCGAAGCGAACGGCTACGCCTGATGAGTAGCTGGGGAGTCGGCCGGGATGGCATGGGCATCTCGGCCGTCTTCCGTCCCGACTACGTGGCCTTCAAGGTCGAGGCGTTCAGCCAGGACGGCGACCGCATGCGTGGTCACGTGCAGGCATGGACCAACCTCACCTCACCGCAGGATGCCAAGGACCTGGCCGAGATGCTGTGGAGCTGGGCCAAGGCGAAGGAGGAGGGCCAAAGTGGCGCTGTGTGACAAGAACTGGGTCTTCGCCAACGGCGACGCGTTGCCGGCCTGCCAGCGGGAGGCGACGCACCTGGTGGAGTTCGCGGTCAAGGGCCAGAGCGTCCAGGTGCGCTCCTGCGAGCCGTGCACCGTGCTCTTCACCCTCCGGCCGACGCTGAAGGCTGTGGTGACCCCTCTCAAGGCCGAGGAAGTCGCTCCATGAACAAGCGGGCGCTCATCCGTCAGCTGGACCGCCACATGAACGACGAGCGGAAGCTGTTGGAGACTTGGGTGACCTTCGACGTGCCAGCCTCGATCCCTCGGTGGTCTCCGGGCCCCGAGTGGGTCGAGGCCGACTGCGCGTCCTTCTGGCTGCGGCCGGACGCCAACGGCCAGCACAAGGTCATGGTGCTGACCTATGACCGTGGGCGCATGAGCCCCTACGAGGTGCTGGAGGAGGACCCGCTGGCTCTGGTGGTCGCGACGGTCAACGATGACCCCTGGTACGCCACCTTCGCCGACAAGCCCCATCGGATCTACAACGGCAGCAGCGTGCAGGAGTCGACGCTGGCCATCGTGGGTATCGACCACAATCACCCGGCCGCCGTTTACCACGAGCACAAGCAGATGATGCGCCTGCACGTGGCCGAGCTTCTGAACAAGATCCAGCCGCCGGCCAGCTATCACACCATGTGGTTCGGTTCCGAGGTGCAGATCAAGCCCGATGGCTCAGGCTGGTACATCACCTTGAATCCGTCGCTGGGGCTCTACACGGGCGAGTTCGAGAAGGACTACTGGGCCGATGTGCACGACCTGGCCTACATGGTGCAGCGCTTCGCTCGCGTTCTCGGCTCGCGCAAGATCTACATCGAGCGCCGTGAGCAGCCGCACTTCGTGGACACGTTGTGGGGCAAGGCAATGGCAGCGGTCGGAGGCCCGTGAAGATCGGGAAGCGGACGGCACAGTTGTTGCGTGAGGCCATCGTGCTGGCTCACGTTGAGGGCATGCGCTACGGCAGGTCGAGTGAGCCGGATGATCCTTATCCCAAAGACTCTGACGTCGTAGCGCATGTCCTCGCTGCGTCGGTCAGCTTCCGAACGATCTACCCCACTCTGTCCAAACTGGACGAGGCCAGAGAAGCCGACGCCGAACGACGGCGTCAGTCCACCGAGATGCTGCGACATCTCTTGAACGACAAGGAGAACTGAGTGGGCGTTGACATTGGCGGGGCGCATTGGGCCTACGGTGGCTTCGCGCGCTTCCGCGAGGAGATCGCTGCCATCGAGGGCGTCAAGCTCAGGGACATGTACGGCTTCGGCGGGTGGAGTAACCCCGACTGCAAGCAGATCCCCTGGGACACCGTGAACACGCCGTTGAAGCCCCTGCTCGACCACTCCGACTGCGATGGTGAGCTGACGCCGGAGGAGTGCGCCGAGGTCTATCCCAGACTGGAGCAGCTCATCTCGCGCCTGAACGATCCATACGATCGCGAGCAGGCGGCCTTGCTCGTGGCTGCGATGAAGCAGGCCATCGAGGACAATGAGCCGTTGGAGTTCTGGTGATGGAACCTCTTTACCACGAAGACGATGAGTCACGCGAGCCCGTGCCGTCCATCGAGACATGGAAGGCGATTCTGGAGGAGAGGGGGCTCAGGGTCCTGATGAATCACACGTCGATCTTGCCAACACGGCCGGACACCGAGCCCGATGCCTTCGCCATCGTCGAACTCCCGTGGGGCTGGTGGGGACTGATGAACGTGCGCACCGGCACCATGATGGTGAAGATCCACGGCCCTGGCGCGCATGAGGACATCGTCGATCGATGGAACGTCAAGACGGCAGCATGGTTGGCATGGAGGACACGCCAGGATGATGGCGAAGAAGGGCGAACCGAAACCCTGCCGTAAGTGCGGTTGCCTCCATGGTGGTGACTGTCTGAACTGTGGGTGTGACTGCGGCAAGACCGAGGACAACACAGAGGTGCTGCGTTGTCCGTGTTGTGGCGCAACATGAAGAGGTAGATGGTGGCTGATATCTCCTATCGCACCGAGTTGGCTGACAACACCCAGGTGACGGTATTCGACGACCAGATCGTGGAGCTGCGCCAGGGACCAGGTCAGTCGGTCCAGTTCAACATCGAGGACATCGAGCAGCTGATCGACGAGCTGATCGCGATCAGGGACGAGGAGTACTGATGGGCACAAGGGCTGACTTCTACATCGGACGCGGCAAGGACGCCGAGTGGCTCGGCTCGACCGCATGGGACGGCTACCCGGCCGGCTTCGAGGACAGGCCGGAGCTGTTCAAGGCCAAGACCGAGGAAGAGTTCCGAGAGGCGATCGTCTCGGCGGTGTCGTGGCGCAACGATTTCACCTCGCCGAAGCAGGGCTGGCCGTGGCCGTGGAAGGACTCGAACACCACCGACTACGCCTACGCCTTCGACGGCGGCAAGGTCTACGGCAGCTGCTTCGGCAACCCGTGGTTCGAACTGGACCTGGACGCCGACAACTGCGGCGAGCCCGAGGAGTTCGACGGCGAGAAGGGGCAGGAGTTCCCGGACATGTCGGAACGGCAGAATGTGCGTTGGGACGAGGGTTCCGGCGTCATCGTCATGTCCTTCCCCACCACCGAGGAGAGCGAGTGAGCGAGTCCTTCCGCAGCCTGCTGAACTACGTGACCGGCGTGCACACCCTCGGCGACGCCGATGAGGAAGTCTCGGTGATGGCCGGCGGCTACGTGATCGTCAGCAACGAGGAGACGACCACGATCAAGTCCCAGGAGAATCCGGACGGGGTCGAGTTCCCTCGCCACGCAGTCGAGCTGCTCGTGGAGATGCTGAAGTCGCACATCCCCTCCGATCCCGAGGACTACGACGACTTCGACGAGGATGACGCCGAGGCGCGGCTGCCATGAGCGAGGAAGAGCCCACCAGCGAGACGCTGGATGATCTCGCCCATGATGCTCGGCGCGTCTTCCAGGAGTTCCGCGCCTGCCGTCCGGTCTACCTGGGTGATGGTGTGCACGAGGACGCCAAGTCTTCGTGGAACGTCTACGCCTACAGCAACAACGCGTACGTCGGCACCGTCGAGACCCTCCGGTACCAAGGGTCGGCAGCTGAGTACAAGGGTGTGCTGTTTGGTGACGACGAGTCGGCCATCACGGTGGCTTCTCGTTCGATAGAAACGGTTCTGCTGCATCTGGGCATCGAGCTCGGCCGACGCACCAGGAAGGCGGTGGAAGGGGAATGACCGGCGAGATCGTTCCGGTGCCGTTGCATCTGGCTCAACGAGTGGGCAACCGAGGAATGATCTTCAACACCAGCGAAGAGAGGATGGGCTTCTTCACCGAGTTCACCTACCGAGGGTACTGGCAAGGCTGGCTGGATGCGGATCCGCTGGTCCGCTTCCGGGGTCTGACCTCCGAAGAGATGCTGATCAAGTGCGGCCGATGGCTGGCCGAACAGGAGATCAAGGGAAACTCGTAGCAAGGATCCTTGTCACGGTTTGGCAGATGTGGGAGCATGGGGTCTCGACAACGACCGCACCGGAGGTCCGAGACCCCATGACTCTGCCCCACCACAGCCCCTCCTGCCTTCAGTTCGGCCTGAACGGCACATGTCCGGTCTGCCATCCGCAGCCGACGTGCAAGAACTGTGGTCACGGGGCCTCGGCGCACTCCTACAGCGACCAGCCAGCCACCTTCGGCTGGTGCCCGAACTGTCGCGGATGTGGTACCCGAAAAGGCGAAGGAGAACTGACCATGGGCATTGGCCGCAAGAAGGGCCAGCCGGACCGCAGCGACGTCGGAGCCACGGAGGGCGTCACCTACATCGCCTGCCCCGGCGGCTGTGGCACGCGAGTCGCACAGAACGACGGCATCTGCGCGAACTGCCGAACCAAGCTCACCGGAGGCCACTACGGGACCGCCGGCACGGGCAACGACTCCTGCGCCGCGCCGATGCACCCCGAGAACGAGGACGAGGCGCGCTGATCATGGCATGGGGATCCGGCCGCAAGGCCAACCAGTCGCTGACCCTCTACGCCTGTGCCGCCGCCTGCGGTGGGCGCACGCAGAACGAGGGTGAGCTGTGCGCCGACTGCGCGATGGTCGTCGCTGGCCAGCACTTCGGCACCCGCAACACGGGCAACGACTCGTGTGCTGAGCCGATCTACCCCCACAACGGAGACGTGGCCCGATGACGCTTCCCAAGCC
>Ga0070714_100004553_pt1 | contig 10450 bp, 8 predicted proteins | sample LARL83metaG_FD_65450 | JGI IMG/M metagenome (GOLD analysis project Ga0070714, IMG submission 65450) | Corn, switchgrass and miscanthus rhizosphere microbial communities from Kellogg Biological Station, Michigan, USA - LAR L8-3 metaG | ecosystem: Host-associated > Plants > Roots > Rhizosphere ... | reverse complement strand
GTCAACAACTTCGACATCCAGTACGGCCAGAGCTGCATCCTCACCCCCAGCGATTTCGGCTTCGCCCGCGATGGCGTGGCGGCCGATTCGACGCCGAACATCGAGACCGTGCTGTTCGCCGACCTGCGCCTGGAAAGCCTCGCGCGCGCCCGCAACGCGGGCGCGGTGACGAACCTGAAGGATCGCCGCTTCGACCTGTACGAGGCGCGCTGGCGGCCGCGCTGACGAACGCGGCCGTGTCGCTCAGCAGGCGGAAGGACGCTCGCCGACCGGGCGGGCCATGATGATGTCGCGCTGGGGATCGGTGCCCAGAGGGAACACGTGGTCGCCGACTTCCACGAAACCGAACTTCGCGTAGAAAGCCACGGCCCGCGGATTCCGTTCCCACACGCCCAGCCAGATCACGTCCGCTCCGCGGCTTTCCATCTCCTCGATGCAGGCGGCCATCAGCTCGTGGGCGACGCCTTTTCCGTGCCACGGCTTCGCCACGTAGAGCCTCTGGATTTCACCGGGGTTGCCGGCGTGCACGCAAGCGGGCGCGGCGGACCATCGCAGCTGCGCGAACGCGACCGGCGCTGCGCCCTCCTCGGCGACCAGGGTGACCATGGCGGGATTGGAAATCTCGGCGGACTGGATGTCTTCGCCGTAGCTGGTCCGGCAATGGAGATCCATGTCCCCGGCGCTGTTCGCTCCGCCAAACGTGTCGCGGAAGGTCTGTTCGGCCAGCGCCGCCAGCGCGTTCGCATCGGAGGATCTTGCATGTCTGATGATGGCCATCGCCGGTTCCGGAATCGCCCTTCGCGATGTGCGGGCATGACTGATGGTATCCGACGCCAGCGATTTCTGATTGCGCCGACGACCCTGCGATAATCGCGCCATGCCCGAATCCCCCGATCCCTTGTCGAAGCCGACGAACCAGCGCCTGCAGGCCTTGCTCGGCCACGAATTCTTTGCGCCGCATCACTGGAAGCGGCGCCTCGTGCTGTGGTTCGGTGCGGTGCTGGTGGCGCTGGCGGCGATCCTGTTCGCCAAGGCGAGCGTCTGGTCGTATCAGTTGTTTCTGCGTGTCCTCAGCCATGGCAGCTGGATTCCGCTGATCATGACGCCGCTGGTGTTCGGGCTGCTCGCATGGGTTACCGAAGGCCGCCTGCGTGCCACGCGCGGCAGCGGCATTCCGCAGGTGATCGGCACGCTGCATATCGAGAACGCGAGCTTTCGCGCACGCATGCTTTCGCTGCCGATCGCCGCGGGCAAGATGGCGCTGACCCTGATCGCGCTCGCGGCGGGCGCCTCGATCGGGCGCGAGGGACCGACCGTGCACGTCGGCGCCGCCTTGTTCTACTCGATCGGCCGGCGCTTCGGCTTCGACGATCCCAAGGCCGCCTCGCGTTTCATCCTTGCCGGCGGCGCCGCCGGCATCGCCGCGGCGTTCAACACGCCGCTGGCCGGCGTCATCTTCGCGATCGAGGAACTGGCCGGCACCTTCGAGCATCGCTTCAGCGGCCTGCTGCTGACGGCGGTGTTCATCGGCGGCGTGGTCTCGCTCGGCATCATGGGCAACTACTCGTATTTCGGCGAAGTGCAGGCCAGCCTGCCGCTGGGCCATGCGTGGCTCGCGGTATTGTTGACCGGCATCGCCGGCGGCCTGCTCGGTGGGCTGTTCGCACGGCTGATCCTGCTCAACCGGCATGGGCCGCTGGCCTTGATCGGCCGCCTGCGCGCGCACGCGCCGGTGCTGTTCGCCGCGGGTTGCGGGCTGGCGCTGGCGCTGCTGGGATGGTGTTCGCATGACACCGTCTACGGCACCGGTTACGACCAGGCCCGCGCCATCGTGCAGAACGCGTCCAGCATGCCGGGCCAGGGATTCGGCATCGAGAAACTGCTGGCCAACGTGGTGTCGTACTGGGCTGGCATTCCCGGCGGCATCTTCTCGCCCGCGCTCGCGGTGGGCGCCGGGCTCGGCCAGAACATCGCGCACTTCCTTCCCGGCGCCCCCGTGGCGGCAGTGGTACTGCTGGGCATGAGCGCGTATCTGGCCGGCGTGACCGGCGCGCCGCTGACCTCGGCGGTGATCGCGATGGAGCTGACCAACAACCAGGACATGGTGATCCCGATCATGGCCGCCTGCCTGCTCGCCCGCGCCGCGGCGTCGCTGTTCTGTCCGACTCCGGTGTATCGCGATTTCGCCGAGCGCATGGTGCAGGACTTCGAACGCCAGCTGGCCGCGCCGCCACCGGGCGATCCGGACGGCACGCAGGACGAGCTGCCGGCGGGCCACACCAGCGCATTCGACGAACCCGCCGCGCCAGCCGATACTCGGCCCACCAAACAGCCATGACCATCAGGGAGTCCGTGCGGACATGAGCGAACCACGCTGGGATCGATTGCTGCTGAACGCCACGCTCGCCACCTTCGCCGGCGATGCGCCCTACGGGCTGGTCGAGCGCGGCGCGCTGGCCCTGCACAACGGGCGCATCGCCTGGGTCGGGCGCATGGACGCCCTGCCCGACGCACCCGATGCGCTGGCGGCCGCGGTCGAGTCGCTGGACGGCGCGCTGGTGACGCCGGGGCTGATCGACTGCCATACGCACCTGGTGTTCGGCGGCGACCGCGCGCACGAGTTCGATCTGCGGCTCAATGGCGCCAGCTACGAGGAGATCGCCCGCGCCGGCGGCGGCATCGCCTCCAGCGTCAGCGCCACCCGCGCCGCCAGCGACGAGCAGCTGTTCCAGCAATCGCTGCCGCGTGCACGCGCGCTGCTGGCCGACGGCGTGACCACGCTGGAAATCAAATCCGGCTACGGGCTGGAGCTCGACAGCGAACGCCGCATGTTGCGCGTGGCGCGGCGCCTCGGCCGCGAGCTGGGCGTGAGCGTGCGCACCAGTTTCCTGGGCCTGCATGCACTGCCGCCCGAGTACGCCGATCGCCGCGCCGACTATGTGGCGATGGTCTGCGACGAGATGCTGCCGGCGCTGGCCGCCGAAGGCCTGGTCGACGCGGTCGACGCGTTCTGCGAAGGCATCGGCTTCAGCCGCGAAGAGGTCCGCCAGCTGTTCGAGCGCGCGAAGCAGCTCGGCTTGCCGGTGAAGCTGCATGCCGAGCAGTTGTCCGATCTGGACGGCGCCGCGCTGGTCGCCGAATACGGCGGCCTCTCCGCCGATCACCTGGAACATCTCGGCGAATCCGGCATCCGGGCGATGGCCGGCGCGGGCACCGTCGCGGTGCTGCTGCCGGGCGCGTTCTACGCGCTGCGCGAGACCAGGCTGCCGCCGATCGCGTCGCTGCGCGAGCATCGCGTGCCGATGGCGATCGCCACCGACTGCAATCCCGGCACCTCGCCGCTGCTATCGCTGCGGCTGGCTGCCGGCATGGCCTGCACGCTGTTCCGGCTGACGCCGGAGGAAGCGCTGCGCGGCGTCACCATGCATGCCGCGCGCGCGCTGGGGCTGGGCGACCGCGGCACGCTGGCCGCGGGACAACGTGCCGACCTGGTGGTATGGAACGCGCGCCGGCCAGCCGAGCTGTGCTACTGGATCGGCGGCAACCTGGCGCGCAAGGTCTACGTGGCAGGCGAACCGGTTTCGCGGCGCAAGCCTTCCACGCGCTCGGCCAGCGCCGCGTAGAACGCCTCCGGCAGATCCGCCTGCACCGGCACGCGCCACCAGTGCGGCTGGGCGAAGCGGCGGCATTTGACGGCATCCTTGTCGGTCATCAGCAGCGGCAGCCGATCGCCGAAGTCGAGCTCGCTCGCACTGTAGGCGTGATGGTCGGCGAAGGCGTGCTCGATCACCTCGATACCCGCAGCGCGCAAGCTGGCGAAGAAACGCGACGGATGGCCGATCGCCGCGACGGCGTGGGCGCCTTGGCCGGCAAAGGCGCTCAGCGCCTGCCGATGGCCATCGCACAGGGACACCACTTCGCCGCCAAGCAGGCGCATCGGGTATTCGCCCTCGGCGGGGATGCCGCCGTTGCAGACGCGGAAGTCCGTTCGCCACAACCGGCCCAGCGGTTCGCGCAGCGGCCCGGCCGGCAGCAGCCGTCCATTGCCGAAGCGGCGCGCACCGTCGATCACGCAGATCTCCACGTCGCGCGCCAAGGCGTAATGCTGCAAGCCGTCGTCGGCGATCACCACATCGCAGCCGGCATCGAGCAGCAGCCGGGCGGCCGCGGGGCGATCGCGGCCCACCGCCACCGGCGCGCCGCTGGCATGGATCAGGCACGGTTCGTCGCCCACGCGCACCGGGTCCGGCGCGTCGCCAAGCAGCACGGGTTCGCGCTGGCTGCCGCCGTAGCCGCGGCTGACCACGCCGGGCCGAAAGCCGCGTGCGCACAGGGCCTCGACCACGGCGATGGTCAACGGCGTCTTGCCGGTGCCGCCCACGCAGAGGTTGCCGACCACCACGACAGGTACCGGCAGCCGCGTGCTGCGCAGCCAGCCGCGGCGGTAGAGCGCGGCGCGCAGGCGTACCACCACGCCATACAGCGCGGCCAGCGGCCACGTCCACCACGGTGAACGGCGGTTGCCGTACCAGGCTGATTCGAGCGTGTCGATCAGCGCCATGGATGCTCCTCAGTCGCCGGACGGTTCGAGCGCGAGGTCGTGGAACTGCATGCGGTGCAGCGCGGCATAGTGGCCGCCCAGCGCAATGAGTTCGGCGTGCGTGCCGCGCTCGACGATGCGGCCCTGGTCCATCACCGCGATCTGGTCGGCGCCCTCGACGGTGGACAGGCGATGCGCGATCACCAGCGTGGTGCGGTCCTTCATCAAGCGCTGCAGCGCCTGCTGGATCAGCCGCTCGGATTCGGTGTCCAGCGCACTGGTGGCTTCGTCCAGGACGAGGATCGGCGCGTTCTTGAGGATCGCGCGGGCAATCGCGATGCGCTGGCGCTGGCCGCCGGAAAGCATGTTTCCGCTCTGGCCGATCTGCGTGTGGATGCCTTGCGGCATGCGCGCGATGAACTCCATCGCATTGGCGGCCTCGGCGGCGGCGACGATGTCCGCCTCGCTGGAACCGGCCAGTTCGCCGTAGGCGATGTTGTTGGCCACGGTATCGTCGAACAGCACCACCGACTGCCCGACCCACGCGATCTGCCGCCGCAGCGAAGGCAGCGTGTAATGCTGGTAATCCTCGCCGTCCAGCACGATGCGGCCGGCGCTGGGCGCATAGAAACGCGGCAGCAGGCTGGCGAGACTGCTCTTGCCGCTGCCCGAGCGGCCGACCAACGCGGTTACCGTGCCGGGCGCGCAATGCAGGTCCACGCCGCGCAACGCCTCGAATTCTCCGCGCGGATACACCATCCGCACATCCTCGAAGCGGATGTCGCCGCGCGTGCGGGCGATCTCGTGCACGCCGGTGTCGGTCTCCGCCGGCATGTCGATGATGTCGAACAGGTCGGTGGCCGCGGACAGGCCGCGCTGGATGTTCGCCTGCACGGTGGTGAGGCGCTTCAGCGACGGCATCATGGTGCCCATCGCGGTCAGCACGGCGACGAACACGCCGGGCGAGATGCTGTCGATCACCGACGGCCGCGTGCCCAGGTAGACCAGCGCCGCCAGCGCGCACGCGGCGACGGTCTGGATCGCGGTGCTCGACGAGGCGTTGGTCGCGGCGATCTTCAGGTTCAGCCGCTTGGCGCGCTGGGTGATCTCGTTGAAGCGGGTGGATTCGTGCAGCTGGCCGCCGTAGATGCGCACCTCGCGGTGCGCCCCGACCGACTCCTCGACGGTGCTGGTGACCGAACCCATCATGCCCTGGATGCGCCGGCTGATCTGGCGGTAGCGCCGGCTGACCACGGTGGCGATCAGCGCGATCGCCGGCACCATGATCAGCAGCGCCATGGTCAGGTACGCGCTGTAGTACAGCATCACGTAGAGGCTGCCGATCACGGTGACGCCTTCGGTCACCACGATCTTCACCGCGTCGGTGGAGGCCGAGGCCACCTGCTCGCTGGTGTAGGTGATGCGCGAGACCTGGTGGCCGGATGCCTCGGCGCCGAAAAACGCGGCAGGCAGGCGCAGGTAGGCGGCGAACACGTCGCGCTGCATCACCTGCACCACGTTGCGCCCGATGTAGGCGATGCCATAGCTGCTGACGAAGGTGCCGACGCCGCGCACGGCGAAGATCATGATGATCCAGATCGGCATCCAGAAGATCAGGTACGGATCCTTCTTCGCGAACAGCTGATCGATCAGCGGCTGCAGCAGCTTGGTGAACACCACCAGGCCGCCGCCGTCGACGGCCATGCCGATCAGGGTGACCAGCCCGACCATCCAGTAGCGCCGGGTGTAGCCGAGCAGGCGGCGATACACGCGCCAGCTCTGCGCGTCCCAGACGCCGGTTTTCTGGCTGCTCACTGATGGCTGCCCGGCTGGGTCGGCGTGGTGGCGATGGAGAGCCGGGTGAAGCCGAGCTGGCCCAGCGCATCCATCGCGGTGACCACGTCCTGGTGCGGCGTCATCGCATCGGCGCGGATCGTCACCTGGCGCTCGCGATCGGTGCCGGCGTTGCGCGCGATGGTCTGCTTGAGCGGCTCGATGCCCTCGCCCAGCACTTCATCGCTGCCCACGTAATAGCGGCCATCGCGGTCGATCATGATGGTCAGCGCGGGCGCGTTCATGTCGCGATCCTGCGAGCTTGCCTGCGGCAGGGTGACCTGCAGGCGCGAGTGCTGCACGAACGTGCTGGTCAGCACGAAGAACATCAGCAGGGTCAGCAGCACGTCGATCAACGGGATCACGTTGATCTCGAAGTCGTCCCCGCGGCGGTTGTTGCTGATACGCATCGGGGCGTACTCAGCCCGCGCCCGGCGCGGTCGGCACCGGCGTACGCCGCGGCCGCACTGGCGCGGTCGCAACGGGCGGCGCCAGGGTCAGGTCGTCCAGCAGGGCGGTCGCCTGCTTTTCCATCTCCACGCAATAGCCGGCCACGCGCGAGCGGAAGTAGCGATGCAGCACGTACGCGGGAATCGCCACGGTGAGGCCCGACGCGGTGCAGATCAGCGCCTCGCCGATGCCGCCGGCCATCTTCGCCGGATCGCCGATGCCGCCGGCCATCACCTGCATGAACATGCGGATCAGGCCGATCACGGTGCCGAACAGACCAAGCAGCGGGCCGATCAGCGCGATCGTGCCGAGCGTGTTGAGGTAGCGCTCCATCCGGTGGATGACGTGCCGGCCGGTGTCCTCGATGCGCTCCTTGATCAGCTCGCGCGGTTGCCGGCGCACGGTCAGCGCCGCCGCCAGCAGTTCGCCGAGCGGCGAACCGCTGGCCAGGTTTTCCAGGTGGCCAGGATCGAGCTGCCCGGAGCGCGCCCACTGGCGCACCTCGTCGCTCAAGCCAGGCGGCAACACCGACTTGCGGCGCAGGGTCCAGCAACGCTCCAGTACGATCGCCAGGGCGATCGCCGAACAGATCAGGATGGGCACCATCGCCCAGCCACCAGCCATCAGGATTTCCAGCACGTTTCAGCCCACCGCACGGCCCAACAAGGAGCGCGCATGATAGCAGTCCCGTCCGGATGTACTGCGGCACGGCTGGCATTCCCTCACTCACTCGCGCCAGTAGCGTGGCTGCTGCAGGCGCCAGCCCAGGCCGCACCGCGGCGGACCATCGGCCGGAAATTCCAGCGGCACCGCGCCCTGCTCCGCGGTGTTGAACAGCGGCACGCGCGCCTGCGCATAGCGCGCCAGCACCTCCGGCCTGGGATGGCCGAAACGGTTGTGCCAGCCGGCCGAGACCAGCGCCAGCGACGGCTGGACGGCGGCGATGAAGACCGCGCCGGACGATGTCTTGCTGCCATGGTGCGGCACCAGCAGGACGGGCGGTGGCCCCGGCCCGAGCGCCGCTGCCACCTGTGGCTCCTCCGCCGAACTGATGTCGCCGGTCAGCAGCAGGCGGCCGCCGCGGCCTTCGACCAGCAGCACGCAGGAACTGTCGTTGTCGCGATCGCCCGCGCCGGGCGCGGGGCTCAACACGCGAAAACGCACGCCGTCCCACCGCCACGACTGTCCCGCCACGCATTGCCGCATCAGCATGCGCATGCGCGACGGTTCGCCCGCATAGCGGGATGCCTGCGGGAATTCCTGCGCCACGGCGGCCGCGCCACCGGCGTGGTCGTTGTCGCCATGGCTGATCATCAGCATGTCCAGCCGGGTGATGCCCAGTGCATGGATCGCCGGCAACACCACCGCGTCGCCAAGATCGAAGCCCGACGGATAGCGCGCGCCGGCGTCGTAGACCAGGACGTGATCGCGTGTGCGCAGCAGCACCGACAAGCCCTGCCCCACGTCCAGCACCCATACCTCGAAAGCACCGTCGGCCGGCAACGGACGCGGCGGCCACAACAGCGGCAGGAACAGCAGCAGGCCCAGCCACCGCAACGGCACCCCGCGCGGCAGGAACAGCCACAACGCGCCAAGCAGGGCCAGCAACAGCGCGGGCGGCTGCAGCGTCGGCAGATACCAGTGCGCGCCGGGCCACGTCGCCATCTGCTGCAGCAGCCACCATTGCGCATGCGCGATATGCGCGGCCAGCCACAGTACCGGCGTGGCCAGCGGGGGGCACACGCCGAGCAACAGCATGCCGCACAAGGCGCACGGCACGATCACGAAACTGACCAGCGGCACCGCGATCAGGTTGGACAGCGCGCCCACCAGCGAGGCCTGCCCGAAAAACCACAGGCTCAGCGGCAGCAGCGCCACCGTCATCACCAGCTGCCCGGCGGTCAGCTCATGCGCGAAGGCGCGCAGTCCGCGTCCGCGCGCCTGCAGGCACAGCATCAGGAACGCCACGCCGACGAACGACAACCAGAAACCCGCCGCCAGCACGGCCAGCGGATCGACCAGCAGGATCGCGATCATCGCCAGCGCCAGCGATTGCGCGCCGCTGCTGCACCGCCGGCTGCAGCGCGCCAGCGCCACCACCGCGATCATCAGCAGGGTACGCACCGTGGGCAGGCCGAAGCCGGCCAGCGCACTGTAGATGCCGGCCACCAGCAAGGCGGCGGCCGCCTGCGATTGCGGGCGCGGCAGCCACAGGCCCAGTCGCGGCCACAGCGCATGGAGCAGCATCGCCAGCCAGACGCCGAACACCGCCGCCACGCCGACATGGAACCCCGAAATCGCGATGAGATGCGACACGCCGTTGGCGCGCGCCACGTCCCAGTCGCTCGATGTCAATCCGCGCGTGTCGCCGACCGAAAATGCCTGCAGCAAGGCGGCATCGTGGGGATCGTGCACGCGCGCGGCGATGCCGTGGGCGATCGCGTCGCGTACGCCGTCGATACACCTGTGCGCGCCGGCAAGCGGGGCATTGCCGGGGTCGTCGCGCACGTAGCCGGTGGCGACCACGCCGCGTTCCAGCGCCGAGCGCTCGCTGTCCGCGCTGCCGGGATCGAGCAGCCCGCGTGGCCGCTTCAACCGCAGAAGAAGGCGCCAACGTGTGCACGGCTGCAGGTCGGGCGCGCCGTCGTACCAGGACACGGTGACGTCGCCGCGCAAGGCAACCGGCCTGCTCTCCAGCGTGGCCTGCTCCACGCGCAGGGTGAAGCGGCTGGCATCGGTGCGTGCCAGCGGCAGGTCAACCAGGGTGCCGATGACGGCAAGATCGCGCCCCTCCAGCGATCGCGGCAGCCGCGCGTCCATCGCCGCGCTGCCGTGCCATGTGGCCCAGGCCACGCCGAACACGAAACAGGCCAGCCAGCGCCAGCGCGGCCAGCGCCAGCCGATCCATGCCGCGGCCGGCAGCGCGAGGCCCGCACACCAGAGCGGCGGCAAGCTGGCCAGCCATTGCACCGACACCACGCCGGCCAGCAAGCCCAGCGCTGCCGTGATGGCCGTCGGCCTCGTCGCTCCTGCCATCCCTCGCGCCCCGCTCCGTCCTGGACCGATCCGAGCCTAGCGTGCGCGGCGCGACGAGGTGGATGAAAGATGCGTAGGCACCCGCCTGCACGGCAGCGGTCGGTTTCCGCAAGCGGCCCCTTCAGTGCTGCGGATTTTCCTGCAGCACGCCGTTGTGCAGTACCAGGGTGCGATCCATCCGCGCGGCCAGGCGGGTGTCGTGCGTGACCAGGATGAAGCTGGTGCCGATCTCGCGATTGAGTTCGAGCATCAGTGCGTAGACCTGCGCGGCATTGCCTTCGTCGAGGTTGCCGGTGGGTTCGTCGCCGAGCACGCAGGCCGGCCGCGTCACCAGCGCGCGCGCCACCGCACAGCGCTGGCGTTCGCCGCCGGAAAGCTCCGATGGCTTGTGGTGGGTGCGGCCACCGAGGCCGACACGCTCGAGCAAGGCCGACGCCTGCTGCTGCGCATCGCTGACCGCGGTGCCGCGGATCAGCAGCGGCATGCACACGTTTTCCAGCGCGGTGAATTCGGGCAGCAGATGGTGGAACTGGTAGATGAAACCGAGCGAGCGGTTGCGCACGCGGCCGCGCTCGGCGTCGGACAGCTTCG
>Ga0070714_100004548_pt1 | contig 10456 bp, 8 predicted proteins | sample LARL83metaG_FD_65450 | JGI IMG/M metagenome (GOLD analysis project Ga0070714, IMG submission 65450) | Corn, switchgrass and miscanthus rhizosphere microbial communities from Kellogg Biological Station, Michigan, USA - LAR L8-3 metaG | ecosystem: Host-associated > Plants > Roots > Rhizosphere ... | reverse complement strand
GTCTGGGTCGTCGTCGCGGCGATCGGCGGGGCGGTGCTCGGCGACAATCTCGGATTCCTAATCGGTCGAATCGGCGGCCGCTCGCTTGCGGAGCGCTACGGCCGGCCGGTCGGCCTGACGCCGCAACGTCTGGCGCAGTTCGACCAGTTCTTCGAGCGGCATGGCGGCCGAACCGTCTTCGCCGCGCGATTCATCACCGGTTTGCGCGTGTTCGGTGCGCTGCTCGCCGGGGCGAGCGGCCTGCGCTGGTCGACGTTTCTGTTCTATAACGCCACTGGCGCTGTCGCGTGGGCGACGACGTTCGGCGTCGTCGGCTACCTTGTGGGGCAGAGCTGGGAGGTGCTCGAGCGCTGGGTCGGCCGGAGCGGGCTCGTCGCGCTCGTGGTGGTCTCCGTGCTCGCGGTCATCGCGGTCGTTCGTGGGCGCCGACAGGAACAATCATGATCACACTCGCATCGGGAATGTCGTACTTCGATCTCAAGTTTCTCGGCGTGCCGCACGTCATCGCGACCGCTGTCCTGCACGGTCCGGGCGGCGTGGCGCTCATCGACCCCGGTCCTTCGAGCACGCTGCCGGCGCTTCGCCAGGCGCTCGCGGGAGCGGGCATTGGCATGGCCGACGTCCGCACGATCCTGCTCACGCACATTCATCTGGATCACGCCGGTTCCACGGGCACGCTCGTCCACGAGCTGCCGGGACTGCGTGTGTACGTGCACGAAAGAGGGGCGCCGCACATGGCGAGCCCGGAAAAGCTGCTTGCGAGCGCAACCCGTCTCTACGGCGCCGACATGGATCGACTCTGGGGCGAGTTCCGCGCGGTACCCGCCGATCGCATGGAGGTGCTGACGGGCAACGAGCGGCTTGACGTCGCCGGCCAGAAGCTCGAGGTCGCGTACACACCGGGCCATGCGTCGCACCACGTGAGTTATTTCAGCCGCGATACCGGCGTCGCGTTTGTCGGCGACACGGCGGGGATCCGTCGGCAGAACGGCGTCGTGCTGGCGCCGACGCCGCCTCCGGATATCGACCTCGAGTTGTGGCGGGCGAGCCTCGCGCGGATCGGCGAGTGGGCGCCGGCCACCTTGTTCCTGACGCATTTCGGGCACTGGGAGGGCGTGAACGCGCACGTCGCGGAGATGGCCGAGAGCCTCGACTTCACCAGCGCGCTCGTGAAGCAGTCGCTCGCGCGGGACGAGCCGGACGCCGCTCGCGAAGCGTGGTTCGCCGGCGAGATTCGCCGCGAGCTCCGTCGCCGGATGCACGAATCCGATGCCGAGGCGTACGAAGTGGCCGCCCGGTTCGATTTGAGCTGGAGGGGATTGGCGCGGTACTGGAGAAAACGATCGGGCGCCTGAGCGCCCGCCGGTTCTAAAGCGACGGCGCGTGATTACGCGGTCGCCCGGGTCTGTTCCACCGCCGTCAGACGCTTGGGGTCGACCATGAGGCGCAACGCCAGCCCCTGCGGACGGCCGTGCGAATTGGCGGGATTCACGCGATAGACGGCCGAAAGCACCCGCCCCTGGCGGAGCGCGTAGGGCAGCGCATCCGCGTCGCGCACCTCGCGTTCGAGCTGCAGCTGCACCAGGCGATACAGCGGGATCGAGACCGACGACTGGCACTCGACGTACACCCCCGTGTCGCTGACGTTGCGCGCCACGACCGAGGCAAAACGGGTGGCGCCTCGCTGATCTTTCCAGGTGAGGCGGGCTGGCAGCGCCACGGTCCGCCGTTCTGCTGTGCGCGTGGGGGTTTGAGGTTTCACGCCATGGGAGATATCAAACGCCGCGCCCAATGCAACCGTGTGAAGTGCCGTGTTCGGGCGAATGGTAGAAGCTGTTTAATTACAGTCACTTAACGAATGTGTGCAGCGAATCGAAACTCTGTGCAAAATGCATAGTTGGTATCCGTGTTGCCGATTTGCTGGATAACGGGTATCCATCCTATGAGCTCTGCCGAGTAGGTGCTGCAGCTGCAGGACTTACGGCGATCTGAACGAAACCGCCTCCAGCGGACCAGCGGGGCGAACCTCTTCATTTTCAACCTGTTAGGATGAGCAGGATAGCAGGTATACGCAAAGCGACTCGCGAAACGGCCTGCCGACGGCGATTAGCCACTGATTCTGCCGGACTTGCGAGCCCAAAGCCGGCGGCGGCTCGGCCGCGCTGTTACCGCGTATCCACTTCCGCCCGGGCGTCGAGTCCGAGCCGGCGCAGCTTCAGATAGAGCCCGCGACGAGTCAATCCGAGCGTGCGGGCGGTTTCAGAGATGTTGCCGCCGGATCGATCGAGCGCCGCCTGGATCATGTCGCGTTCGACCTGTTCCACGGCCGACGCCAGATTGGCCGACTGACGCCCTGTCTTCGCCGCCTGGGCCGTCGACGCTGACGCGAGCGCCGACGGCAGACGCGTGGCGCCTATCTCGGGCGACAGGTGCGCCGGTTCGATCGCGCCGCCGGGCGCGCTCATTGCCACGGCGCGCTGAATCTCGTTCTTCAGCTGGCGGACGTTGCCGGGCCACCAGTATTGCGAGAACACGTCGAGCGCTTCCGAGGTGAGCTGAATATCGGGTTTGCCAAGCCGCTCGGACGCTTCGCGCAGGAAATACGTGCTCAGATGCGGAATCTCCTCGCGTCGCTCGCGCAGCGGCGGCACGTGGATGCGGATGACGCTCAGCCGGTAGTAGAGATCCTCGCGGAACTTGCCTTCGGCGACCCGCTGTTCGAGGTCCGCGTTGGTCGCGGCGAGCACGCGGACGTCCACCCGCTGCGGTCGCGTTTCCCCGACGGGCATGATCTCGGACTGTTCGAGGAAGCGGAGCAGCTTGGGCTGGACGTCCAGCGGCAAGTCGCCGATCTCGTCGAGGAACAGCGTGCCGCCGACCGCCGACCGCACGAGCCCGGGCTGATCGGACACGGCGCCCGTAAAACTGCCGCGGCGATGGCCGAAGAGCTGCGAATCGGCGAGGTCGCGTCCCGTCGTGGTGCAGTTGTAGGGGAGGAACATTGCCGCGCTGCGGTGCGACCCCGCGTGAATCGCGCGCGCGACCAGCTCTTTGCCGGTGCCGCTCTCGCCCGTGATCAGGACCGTGAGGTCGTTCCCCTGCATTCGCTGAATCTGTTCGACGACGCGGATCATCGTGGCGCTCGCGGACAGAAATCCGGGCAGCACGGGATCGAGCGATCGGTCGACGGCCAACCCGACCGGCTCGGCGATCGAGCGCTCGCGGGCCGCGCACAGCGCAAATCCCTGCCGCGCCACGGCGGCGATCATCCGCACGCGTCTCAGCACCGGATGGCCGATGGGACGCGGCGACGCGACCAGCGCGAAGCGCGCGCCGTCGCGGTCGCGCCCGAGCGGTTCGACGAGGATCTCGCCGCGGCCATACACCGTGCCCTGCGCCGCCGTGCGTGCGAGCGTCCGCGCGGCGTCCGCATCGCAGCCGGCCGACGCGATGACGCGCATGTCGCCGCCCGGCAACTCGGCGTAAATCACCGCGCTGTCGGCGGCCGCGGCTTCGAACAGGGCCGCCGCGGTTTCGCGCCCCAGCAGATCGGGCAGCGCCGCCGCATCCACGATCCGTCGCACGATCGCATCGTCGGCGTCGGCGGGCGAGAGGACGTACTCGCCCGAACCGACCGTGGTGAGGAGCCGCTGGGCGTCGTGCGTATCGTTCCGGTCGCGCTCGGCGCCGAGTTGGTCGAAGACCGCGAGCGCCTGATTCAAGTGGCGCTCCGCGATCGAGCGCGCGCCGGTCTGGGCGACGAGCCGGCCGAGCGCCAGGTGGCTGAGTGCGGCCTGATAGCGCTCGCCGAGCAGATCGAGCAGCGTCGCGCTCTGCGCGAAGTCGTGATATGCGTCGGCGGCGCTGCTCGTCCTGGCGTTCAGCGCGCCGCGCAGGCGGAGATACTCGCCCCACGCGGCCGGCGCGATCTTCGGATCGAGCACGTCGGCCGCACTCGCCAGTCGCTGCGCCGCTTCGTCCACGCGGCCGGCACCGACCAGCGCCTCGGCGGCGATGAGCGTCGCCTGCAGCGCGTCGAAGGGCGGCGCTCCCGCGCGCAGGATCTCGTCGGCCAGCGCCGCGGCTTCGTCGAGCGCGCCGCGCCGCAGGGCAATGCGAGCGCCGAGCACGCGGACGGACCACTCGTACCATTTACTGGTCTGGAGGCCGTACGCGCCGTACGCCTCGCTCGCGCGGCCCAGGAACTCGCTGGCCGTGTCGTAGGCCCCGCGGATCAGATGAATCTGCGCCAGCGTGTCGAAGACGGCGCCGGTCGTTTCGTGGAACTGGATCGGGCTCCGGACGTCGAGCGCTCGATGGAGCGCGTTTTCCGCGCGCACGAGATCGCCGAGCCGGACGCAGATCTGGCCGAGCGTCGCCAGCGCCACCGCCAGTCCATGGCCCGATCCGTGCGCTTCGTGGAGCGCGACGCTGCGCTCGGCCAGGGCCAAGGCCTGCTCGTAGCGATGCTCCATCATCGTCACGTTGGCCTGGTTGCCGCACACGGTCGCGACGACGTCTTCGGCGTGCACGCCTGACGCGAGCCGCTCGGCCTGACGCAGGGCGCCCATCGCTTCGTCGTACCGTCCGAGCTGCGCAAGAGGAATGCTCGAGAGAGAGTGCACCAGCGCCAGATGGCGGCGGTCGCCGGCCGCCTGCAGTGCGGAGGCGGCCTTCGTGATGTGCTCGCGCACGATCGCGACGTCGCCCACCTGGCGGTAGCACTGGCCGAGCTCGTAGTGGGCGAGGCCGATTCCACGCGAGTCGTGCGCCGTTTCCGCGTACTTCAGCGCGCGGCCGTGGAGTGCGATGGCGCGCGACTGGTCGCCGCGCGCCGAGGCCAGCCGGCCATGCAGCCGCCACAGCATCGACAGGCGGCCCGACGAGACCGTGTCGCGAAACGTGTCCGGAGGCCGGCCGAGCGCCGCCGCGGCCTGGTCGAGGTCGTCGTTCAGGAGCCACGCCTCGGCGAGCATCGCGCGGACGGCGAGCTCGTCGTCTCGCGGCAGCGACGATCGGAGCACCGGCGCGAGGAGCTGCGCGGCTTCGCCGCCGCGGCCTCGCTCCAGCGCGGACGCCGCGCGGGCGAGGAGCCCGTGCAGCGAAGTTGTAGGCACGGGAAGAGTATAGAACCTAGAAGTCGGAACCCGGAACCGACGGTTGGTGACCGAGCGCCGCGAGGAACGGCTCGCCTTTGCGCGCGAGGCGCGCTTCGAGCCGCGCGGAGCAGTCGCAGTCGCCGCAAGCCCACGGCTCGGCGCCGTTCAGATCGCGGCAGCGGCTCCGTGCGTGGGCGTCCTGAACTTTCACCAGATCGAAGAAGGGCAGCCAGTACTCGCGTTCCTCGGCGAGTGGCGACGAGCAGTAGCACACCTCGACCCACTGAACGCGTCCGTCCTCGAGCTGTCGCGCGGCTTCCATGTTGCGGAAATATTCGTCGCCGGCAACCGAGCCCGCTCCGAGCGTGCCGTCGGCGATGGCCGCGGCGAGCGGTTCTGCCTGACCCGCTTTGAGTCGAGCCGTGACAAGGTAGCGCATCTCACCATTCTACGGCACGGCTTCGTGGCACCTGCCTTGCTCCCCAATGCTGAGAGATGGTTCACGGAGGGAGGCATCAGGTGAAGCGCATCGAAAAGAGATGGATCTTCGCGCTGGGTATCGGGGCCGTACTTGTATCGGGCGTCGTCTTTGGCCAGGAACCAGCAACGCAGTCGCTCAGCAATATCGACTGGACGCAGGCACAACCGCCGGCGACTCAGCCGCCGCCAACACAGCCGCCCGCGACACAGCCGCCTGCACAGCCCCCGACCGCACAGCCCCCGACACAGCCGCCGCCCGCGCAACCGCCGGCGACGCCGCCGGCGCCCGCGACGCAACCGCCAACGGGCACTCAGCCGCCAACCGCCACTCAGCCTGCTGCCGCTCCGACACTTGCCGACGCTGCAGGCGCGAGTGCGCTGCTCGATCGCATGGAAACGGTCTTGAGCGCGGAGCTCGGCGAAACGTCTGCTGGAGCGAAGGCCGTCGGCACGAGCGGCGTCGTGCCCGGAGTCGACAAGAAGAGCAAAGCCGGCAAGGTGTCGGTGGACCGCGCAGCGCTCGACGAGGTGCTCGCCGAAGTACAGCAGCTGAAGGCGATGCTGCGCGTCAAGCAGTAGCGCAGCGGCTAGAGGCCGGCGGCGAGAGCGCGAAGCGCGTCGGGCAGGCATCGGTCCGGCGCGAGCGTGCTCAGCTCAGCGATCACCGCGTCCGCCACGGACTCCTGACGCGCCGCGACCTGAAACGCCAGGCGGCCCTTTTCCGACTTCGCGACAATGCGGCTGGCGTTCATCGAAATGACGATGCCGTCGCACGTCACCGAGAGCACGTCGTCGTTGTGCCTCACTTCCTGGATGGTCGCCTTGCGAGGGCCGTCTGGCCAGCGGAGCCTCGCCGCCAGCCAGCCGACGAGGAGCCACGCCAACGCCCGCTCGCCCGGCCGGTGATGCACCTCGACGCGCTCAAGCGTGCGCGCTCCCGGCAGCATCGTGCTCGCGGCGTGGACCACCGCGTAGCGCATCGACGTGAGCCGGCGCCAGTTCACGTCGGCGAGCTCCGGCGCGTCCGGATCGTCGAGCAGCGGTGCGAGCGCACGGACGGCTCCGTGCACGTCGCGCCACTGCCGGCTGTCGAAGACGAGTTGGCGGGCCATCTCGGTCAACGCGCGGATCGGGGCGACGCGCGAGAGATCCTCGGCCCACCAGAGGCTCGCCGGCACGTCGCCTCGCGTCAGCCGGCGCACGATCGACGGCAACGACGCGTCCGCGCACGCCGACCGGACGACGATCTCTTCGACGCCGTACCTCGCGTGCGAAGGTCCGAACGTCAGGATGGAAACCGACGCGCTCGACGGTCCGCAGATCTTCGCCTGCCCGAGCGCATGACGGAGCACGATCACTCGCGAGGGATGGCGCCGCATCACTTCGTCGAGCGGAATCCCAAGGTCGCCGGCTGCCGGCGCCTCGCGCAGCACGATCAGGTTTGCCATCAGGGCCCGCGCGACCGGCGCCTCGCGGGCGACGTCGCGCCAGAGCGCCGAGAGGGTGTCGTCCACATCGCCGGGAGACGATTCGCGCGATCGCCGGGTCACTACAGCGGCTTCCATTTTCGCCCCGTGCTTTCGATCAGCTGGTTGGCTTCGGCCGGTCCCCAATCACCGGCGGCGTAGGTCGGCAGCTCGGCGGCGCCCTGCTCGGCCCAGCGGTCGATGATCGGCATCACGAAGCGCCACGCCGCTTCGACGGCGTCGCGGCGCATGAACAGCGTCGCGTCGCCCGCCATGACGTCGAGCAAGAGCCGCTCGTACGCTTCGGGCGACGAGCCGCCGAACGTGCTGCCGTAGTGAAAGTCCATCTTCACAGGATAGATTCGCACACGCGGCCCGGGAATCTTCGAACTGATGCCGAGCGAGAACCCTTCGTCGGGCTGGATGCGCACCGTGAGGATGTTCGGATCCAGGCGGCCGTTCGGAGGCGCGTTGAACAGAATCGGCGGCACGCTCTTGAGCTGAATCGTGATTTCGCTCGCGCGCTTCGGCATCCGCTTCCCCGTGCGCATGAAGAACGGAACACCCGCCCATCGCCAGTTGTCGATGAAGAGCTTGAGCGCCACGAACGTCTCGGTCCGCGAGGCCGGATCGACGCCGCGCTCGGCCCGATAGGCGGGCACAGGCGCGCCGAGATCGAAGCCCGCGGCGTACTGCGCCCGCACGACGTTCGTGTCGACGTCGGCCGGCCTCATGGGACGAAGCGACTCGAGCACTTCGAGCTTCTCGTCGCGAACCACGTCCGCGTTCAGCGAATGGGGCGGCTCCATGGTGATGAGCGAGAGCAGCTGCAGGAGATGGTTCTGGATCATGTCGCGCAGAGCGCCGGCCCCGTCGTAGTAACCCGCGCGCGTGCCGACGCCCTCTTCCTCGGCGACCGTAATCTGCACGTGGTCGATCTGCTTCTCGTTGAACAGCGGCTCGAAGATGCTGTTGGCGAAGCGGAGCACCAGGATGTTCTGCACCGTCTCCTTGCCAAGATAATGATCGATTCGGTAGATCTGCTGCTCGGTGAACACCTCCGCGATTTGATCGTTGATGCTGCAGGCGCTCTTCAAGTCGTGCCCGATCGGCTTCTCGACGATGAGCCTCGCGAACGGAAGATCCGGCCGACCGGCCTCCGAGCGGGGCGGCACGAACCGCGACCGCGCGAGTTGGGCGACCGTCGGCACGAACATCGGGGGCGGTACGGCCAGGTAGTAGATCCGATTGCCCGGCGCACCGCGCTCGTGCTCGATCGAGTCGAGTCGCGACCCGAGCGGCGCGAATGCGGCGGCGTCCTCGATCGAGGCTTTCACGAAGAACAGCGACTCGGCGAAGGTTCGCCACGCGGCGTCGTCAACCGGACGCCGGGAGAACTCCGAGGCCCCGCCTTTGGCGAACTCCCGATAGGCGTCGTCGGTCATCGCTTGCCGCCCGACGCCGACCGCCGCGAACCGCGGCGGCAGCAGGCCGTCGACGTGGAGGTTGTAGAGCGCCGGCAGCAGCTTGCGGCGCGCGAGATCGCCGGCGCCGCCGAAGATCACGAGCGTGACCGGCTCGGCGACGATGGGCGGCGTCTGGCCGACCGCGAGACGTTCGAACAGCGTGTCCGCCATCAGGCCTTCTTCACGGCATGCCCGCCGAACTGGTTGCGCAGCGCGGCCAAAAGACGCTCGCCGAACGGATTGCCTTCGCGCGAACGAAATCGAGTGAACAGCGATGCCGTCAGCACCGGCATCGGGACGCCGCGCTCGATTCCTTCGTGGAGCGTCCACCGTCCTTCGCCGGAGTCCTCGACGTAGGCCTCGAGATCCGCCAGGTCGGCGTCCGCCGACAGCGCGCGCGACGTCAGCTCGAGCAGCCACGATCGGACGACGCTGCCCTTGAGCCAGAGCGAGGCGATGGCTGCCAGGTCCACCTTGTAGTCGCTCTCGTGCATCAGCTCGAATCCCTCGGCATACGCCTGCATCAGGCCGTACTCGATGCCGTTGTGGATCATCTTCACGTAGTGGCCGGCGCCGTGATCGCCCACGCGCAAGTAGCCCTGTTCGGGCGCGAGCGTCTGAAAGATCGACTCGAGCCGCCGGCAGACGTCGGCTTCGCCGCCGACCATGAGGCAATAGCCTTCAGCGAGCCCCCAGATGCCGCCGCTCGTCCCCGCGTCGACGTAGTGAATGCCCTTCGCCTGCAGCTGCTCCGCGCGCCTGACATCGTCGTGAAAGTTCGTGTTTCCGCCGTCGATCACGACGTCGTCGCGCGAGAGGAGGCCGGCGAGCGCTTCGACGGTCGACTCGGTCGGCGCCCCTGACGGCACCATCACCCACACGGCGCGGGGAGGCGAGAGCGCCGCCACGAGCGCCTCGATCGAGCCTACTCCGGTGGCGCCAGCGGCGACGGCGCGCTGCACGGCGTCGCTGCTGCGATCGTAGGCCGCGACCGTATGGCCGCCGCGCGTGAGCCGCGTCACCATATTGAGGCCCATCCTTCCGAGGCCGACGAAACCGAGCTGCATGCACACCTCTTTGCGAGCGGCGATCGCCCGCGTTACACCCGGGACAGGAACACCTTTGCCAGCTCGCGCAGGAGTGCGCGATCGGGCGCCGGAAGATGCGCATGCACGGCGCGGCGGCGCGCTCCGTCGAGGGAGGCGAAGTCGCCGAGGGCCTGCGCGAGCTCCAGCGTGCCGAACGAAAACAACTCGTTCGGGATCGGAAGGTCCTGCCGCGGCGTCGCGGTGAGGACGAGAAAGACGCCGGTGTTGGGTCCGCCCTTGTGGAGTTGTCCGGTCGAGTGCAGGTACCGTGGTCCGTAGCCGAACATCGTTGCGGCGTGTGTTCGATCGCGGACTGCCATGCGGAATGCGCGGAGCTCGTCGAAGAGCTCGTGGTCGGGGCCGAGATACGCCAGCAGCGCGAAGTAGTCGCCCTGGCGGAGCAGCGTCAGCAGCGCTTCAGGCCCCTGGCTGCCGAGATACTTGCGCGCCGCGTCGCTGACGCTGAGCGCCGTTCCGTTGGGAAGCGTCCGCTCCGGCGGCGCGACAGTCAGGCGGCCTCGATCTTTGTACTGATTCAAGAGCGCCGTCGTCGCGTCCTTCGCCTGCTGCACGTTGGGTTCGTCGAAGGGATTGATCTCCAGGAGCGCGCCGGCGACCGCGGTCGCGATTTCCCAACGGACGAACTCCGCCCCAAGCGCCGACGGTTCGGGAAGCTCGATCTCGACGATCGGAACGTTCGCCGCTTTCAAATCGCGGACGTCCGTGTCGCGCATCTCCTCGTCGAACGAACCATGCATCCGCAGCCGCACGAACAGCCTGTCGGCGCCGTAGTCTGAAGGCAGGGCCAGCGATTCGCCGGCGACGGGAATGACGCCGGTGCCGTGTTTCCCGGTGCT
>Ga0070714_100004546_pt1 | contig 10458 bp, 14 predicted proteins | sample LARL83metaG_FD_65450 | JGI IMG/M metagenome (GOLD analysis project Ga0070714, IMG submission 65450) | Corn, switchgrass and miscanthus rhizosphere microbial communities from Kellogg Biological Station, Michigan, USA - LAR L8-3 metaG | ecosystem: Host-associated > Plants > Roots > Rhizosphere ... | reverse complement strand
ACCGGGCGATCGCTCGCATCGCGACCGATGGCGCGCGCATCGGCCGCGCAGACCACATGTCCGCTCGCATCGAGTCTGGCAATATTGGCGAAGAAGCTGAGCCCCTTGCGGGCTTCGAAAAGCGCGCGGTTGCAGTCGGGACCGGCACTGCGCACATCGGCAAGATTGGCGAGCGCGCGGGCAACCTGCTCGGCCGCCGCCAGCATGTTTTCCTCGCCCGACGCAGCGGCGCGCGCCGTTTCGACGAGCCGGTCGCGCACTTCGTCGGTGTCGCGCCGGGCACGGTCCATGCCCTGAACGAAACTTGCGACCGCGATCGGTGTGAGCGCTATGGTTACGGTCAGCAACAGGCGAAGCCTGAGCGAGCCGCCGTTATTCGGAGGATGCGTCTTTGGTTCGCCGCTTAGCGTGCTCGCTTGGCGGGGCCAGCCTATCCAGCTGCGCCATGATTTCATCTGCCGCGTCTCCCTGCCCCGATTGCGCAGCCGACGGCAGGGCGTCCTCGCCGTCCAGAATTGACATCAACGATTTGCGCGCGCGCGCCACGCGGCTCTTCACCGTGCCAACGGCGCAGTTGCAGATCAAGGCGGCATCTTCATAAGAAAACCCGCCTGCGCCAACCAGAATAAGCGCTTCGCGCTGTTCGTCGGAAAGAGATCTCAGCGCGCGCGCGGTATCGGAAAGTTCGGCGGCCCAGGATTGTTCTTCGGAGGAGCCCGGAATGCGTTCGGCCGCATCCTGATCCCAGGGCGCCTGCCGCCACGCGCGCCGGCGGTCGGAGTAGAACTGGTTGCGCAGGATGGTGAACAGCCACGCCTTCAGATTTGTGCCCGTCTCGAATGTGTCGCGCGATTGCCAGGCCTTGACCAGCGTTTCCTGCGCAAGATCGTCGGCAGTTTCAGGATTGCCGCACAGCGAACGGGCAAAGGCGCGCAAGAACGGGATCAGCTCAAGCAGATCGGTTTTGAACGGATCGTTCGGCTGAGGCTTTTGCCGTGGCATATCGCCGGTATCTGTTTGGCGCGCGGTCACGAGTCGGTCTGACCTCCCTTGCCGCCGCGCCGGTCTATTTGGCGCAGGAGTTCGACGAACTCATCGGGTACAGGCTCTTTGGCGACATCCTCATAGATGCGCCTCAACTCGCGGCCGATGGCACGCTGTCGCGTTTTCATGGCCCTATTCCGATCTGTTTTTGGATCGTTTTTCACAAAATCCCAGCCCTGCCGTTGTACTGCACGCGTCACGGCGTCCTCTTTCCACATGGTGAACGTACCAGATTTATGCGCCCCCAACGCATGCACCACGTCTGGCAGCAAACGTGTGCGGATGCGAAAGGTTCCATGCGCTTACGCAACTTTTTGGGCTGGTCAGCGTTGCGCATTTGGGTGTTTTCTTTACCCCTTTCGAAGGAGCCGTCCCCCATGCCTATGACTGAGGTTCTAGGACCCCATCTGCCCTATCTGCGCCGCTATGCCCGCGCGCTCACGGGTTCTCAGGAAAGCGGCGATGCCTATGTCCGTGCGGCGCTGACCGCATTGTTGGCGGGAGAGCATTCGCTGCCCGGCGATTTGAGCCCCCGGGTGGGGCTCTACCGGCTCTTCCACAAAATCTGGTCCACCACGGGTAGCCGCTTCGAAAACGGCAACAATGATGGTTTGGCGTTGACGCCGGAGACGCGGCTTTTATCGCTCTCTGCCGCACCGCGCGCGGCATTGCTGCTGACGGCAGTGGAATCTTTCACGCTAGATGAAACCAGCGCCATCATTGGCGAGTCGCCGCAGGATATCGAGCGCTCCATCGAAGAGGCGCAGCGCGCCATCGAAAGCGAACTGGTTTCGCGCGTGCTCATCATCGAGGACGAACCGATCATTGCGCTGGATCTGGAAAATCTCGTGACTGAACTGGGCCATGAAGTGGTGGCAACGGCATCGACGCGCGATCAGGCCGTGCGCGAAGCCATGGCGAAAAAGCCCGGTCTCATTCTGGCCGATATCAATCTGGGCGAAGGCGGCTCCGGCATCGACGCGGTCAGCGAAATTCTGAACAGCTTCGATATTCCGGTGATCTTCATCACCGCCTATCCTGAAAAACTTCTGACCGGCGAACGCCCCGAGCCCACTTATCTCATCGCCAAGCCATTCCTGCCCGAAACGGTGCAGGCAACGGTCGGTCAGGCGCTTTTCTTTCATCCCATCAAGCGCAAGGCCGCCTGAGGCGCGGAACTGTGCTTGCTGTCAGCCGTTCCGTCTTCAGGATTTATAGCGGAGGACGTAATGGCTATCAGGCGCAAGAAAAACGGCGCGCAACAAATTGAAACGCGGCTTGAGGCTTTGCAGGCCGATTTCAATGCGCTGCAGAGCGATCTTGTGGGACTGGCAAATGGCGTCGGCCATTTGGCAACCGCCCGCGTCAACGAGGTCGTGCAAAGCACGGAAGATGCTGCCGGGCGGGCCGCGGAACGCGCCGAAGCCTGGGCCAACGAAAATGTGGACGTCCTGCGCGACACCGTGCGCCACCAGCCACTGGCGGCCTGCATGGTTTCGGTCGGCGTCGGCGCCCTCATGGGGGCTTTCCTGTCACGCCGCTGAATTAGCGGTGGATAAGAGGAACCGCCAAGGCTTGCTCACGTTTGCGCTCAGAAGGGGAGGGGATTCCTCATGCTGGGCTGGTCGCTGACATTTTTCCTGCTCGCGGTCATCGCGGCCTATCTGGGCTTTTTCGCCCTGGCGGGCTTGGCTGCGGCCATCGCCAAGGTCTGTCTCTTTCTCTTCCTCATTTTGCTGATCGCGGGCGCGGTTTCTGGAGCCCTGCGCGGTCAGCCGCCTGCCTGAAGGGGGTAAAAGATGCGCTTCTATGCACCGGTCGAGACTGTTATTGGGGCGGGCCTCCTGCTGCTTTTGCTGCTATCCTTCGGGGATGAGAACGTCCGCGCTCCCTTGGCCGCCGCGCCAAAAACCGCCTGTTCCGGCACGGAAACGGCTAGCGAACTCATGGCCGCCTGCTCAAAACACCGCGCCGCACATAATTCTTGAAAATGATGGGAACGCTTTTTTCGCTCCCGCATTTATAACCACGAGCGGATGTCCGATCCGGTACGCCCCAGCCCCTTCGACACCCCGCATCGGGTGTCCGCTCAACTCCCCCCATCAAAAGTTAGACCAGCCGAGGGTAAGCGCGCCGTGAACCTTTCGACGCGCCCGCTCGTGGGGCCCATCATCAATCGTGCGAAATGGCGCCATATGTCGGCGCTCAGGCGCGACCTGCGCACCATCAAGATTTGCGCCATCGGCCTGCTCGTCATTGCCGCTCTCACAGGCGGGGTGGCGGCCGGGGCGCTGCTGGCGCCCACGGCCATCGCCATCATTCTGGCGCTGGTGCTGGCGCCCGCCGCCAGTGCGCTGGAACGGCTCTATATCCGCCCCGGTCTGGCCGCCCTCATCACGGTAGCGGCAGTTTTTTCCGTGGTCATTGTGGGCACGGCGGCGTTCGCGCCTTCCGTTTCCACCTGGGCCAAGCGTGCGCCCGCGCTGATTCAATCGGTCGAGCACAAATTGAAGCCAATCAAAAAACAGCTCGCTGCCATGGAATCAGCCTCGCGTCAGATCACCGGCGTGAGCGGCAACTCACGTTCGGCACCCGCGCCTGAATCGGTATCCGCGGACGGCGTCGTCTATGCGATTGCTTCCACCGCCCCCGGCGTTCTGGCATCGATTCTCTATGTCGCGGTGCTCACGATATTTCTGCTCGCGTACCGGACGCGCTACACCGAACAACTCATCCTGTTGCCGAGAACGTTTGCAGGGCGCGTGCGCATGGCGCGCATCTGCCGCGACGTGCGCCATCGCGTATCGGGCTATTTGTTCACATTGGCCGCCATCAATGTCGGACTGGCGATTGCGACGGCGATCTGTTTCACCATCGCCGGAATTCCCGAACCGCTTTTGTGGGGCGTGGCCTATGGCATTCTCAATTTCATTCCCATTATCGGGCCGACGGCGATCATCGTCACGGCCGCAGCGGTAGGCTTCGTCACTTCCAACACGATAGCCGCTGCGATATTGCCGCCGGCGATATTGCTCGGTTTGGATGTGGTGGAAGCTTATTTCGTAACGCCATGGCTGCTGTCCCGCCGGCTGGTGATAAGCCCCATCGCCATTTTCGTGATGGTGGCGACGCTGGTGTGGATGTGGGGGCCGCCGGCCGCCGTCACCGCGGTTCCCATTCTCATCCTCATTCACACCGTAATGATGCATGTGCCCGCCTCGCGGGCCTTTGCACGGCTTCTTGCCACCGAAAGCGGCCCACGACGGGCCCACCCGCACCGGTTTTAAACGGAACCCCCTGCTCCCCTGTCCGTTTTCATTAGACGTTCAGTGTGGAGAAAGCGATGAACTGGGAACAGGTCCAAGGCAATTGGAAACAATTTGCCGGCAAAGCGCGCGAGAAATGGGGCAAGCTGACCGATAGCGATTTTGAGAAAATCGCTGGCAAACGCGATCAGCTCGTCGGCAGGATTCAGGAATCCTACGGAATCGCCAAGGAAGAAGCCGAACGGCAGGTCCGTGAATTCGAGAAAGCGGCCGACGATTACAAGCGCGCTTCCGCGAAGCCACACTGAGCGTTGCCATGCAACCGGCAAATCAGGCTGAATCGGGCAAGGATTTGTCCGCACAGGACGCACGCCAGGGCGCAACCCTCGGCGTGATGCGCTATGTGCTGGCAATCAGCACAATTGCTGTCGCTCTGATCTTCGCGTGGATATGGCTTAGCGGAACCTAATCCTTCGCGCGCTCGACATAAGAACCGTCTGCGGTCAACACCACCACCCGCACGCCTGGCACGATATGGGTGGGCACCATTGTGCGAACGCCGTTGGAAAGGATCGCCGGCTTGAACGAACCCGAAGCCGTCTGCCCCTTGGTGACCGGCTCGGTTTCCATGATCTCGAAAGTGGCGCGCGCCGGAAGCTCGATGGAAATCGGCAATCCGTTGAAGGTCGAAAGCCGCACTTCCATATTCTCGATCAGATAGGGCGCCATATCGCCGATCACATCCTTGCCGACATGAACCTGATCGAAGGTCACCGGATCCATGAAAATCCAGTGATCGCCGTCCTGATATAGATAATTGTAGGCGCGCTCCTCGATGAACGCCTTTTCGAGGCTGTCGGTGGTCTTGTAGCGTTCATTGACCTTCACGCCATCGCTGATGCGCCGCATTTCGATCTGCGTCACCGGCGTACCCTTGCCCGGATGGATGTTTTCTGCTGTCAGAACGACGTAAAGTTTGCCGTCCTTCTCGATGACCTGACCCTTGCGGATTGTGCTGGCGATGACCGAAACCACGAAAACCTCTTTGCGATTGAGCGCGCGGGGTCATAGCAGGCGGTGGGGCCAAGGGGCAAGGCAATGAGCCCCTTCTGGTCGCCCGAATTCCATGCCGACCGGCGGGACGGCCTCATCCAGCGGGGCCGCATCAAGGCCGCGATCCGCGAGCATTTCGAGGCTCAGGGGTTTGTCGAGGTCGAATGCGGCGCGCTGGCCGTCTCGCCGGGCAATGAGGCGCATCTGCACGCCTTTGAAACCGCGCTGAGAGAGCCGGGCGGAGAAGCGACGCCGCTCTATCTGCACACCTCGCCCGAATTCGCCGCCAAGAAGCTGCTGGCGGCAGGCGAGACACGCATCTTCGAATTCGCCCGCGTTTTTCGCAATCGCGAGCGCGGCGCGCTGCACGCGCCCGAATTCACCATGCTGGAATGGTATCGCGCGAATGAGCCTTACCAGACGGTCATCGACGACACGTTGGGACTGCTGCGTATCGCCGCCGACATTACCGGCCTCAAGATTTTTTCGCATCGAAATGTTTCTTGCGATCCCCGCGCCGAGGCCGAACGCCTCAGTGTGGCGCAGGCTTTCGAGAAATTTGCCGGGGTCGATTTTCTCTCCACACTGAACGAAAAAGGCGAAGGTAATCGCGATGCGCTCGCCGCCATCGCCGGAATCGACATCGCTGCAAACGACAATTGGGCCGATATCTTCAGCAAAATCCTTGTTGCCCGGATCGAACCGAAATTGGGTCATGGTGCGCCGACAATTCTCTATGAATATCCTCGCTGCGAAGCGGCCCTTGCCCGCGCCACGGGTCACGATCCGCGCTTGGCCGAACGCTTCGAGCTTTATGTTTGCAGCGTCGAACTTGCCAATGGTTTCGGCGAACTGACTGACGCGCAGGAACAGCGCCGCCGCTTCATTGCGGAAATGGACGAGAAACAACGCATCTATGGCGAATGCTATCCGATAGACGAGGATTTCCTCGCTGCCCTCGCGCATATGCCGCCCGCAAGCGGGGTGGCGCTGGGTTTTGATCGTCTCGTCATGCTGGCCACGGCCTCGCGCAATGTGAATGATGTGATCTGGACACCGCTGCCATGACGCTGCCGCTCCTCAAAAAAGAAAATGCAATCGCACAAGTGGCGGCACGCTATGCAGTTGCCATCACGCCAGCGATGGCGGCACTGATTGACGAAAGCGATCCGAACGATCCCATCGCGCGCCAATTTGTTCCAAGCGAAGCGGAACTCATCACCACACCGGACGAACTTGCCGATCCCATCGGTGACGAGAAGCACAGCCCAGTTCCCGGTATCGTGCATCGCTATCGCGACCGCGTGCTTTTCAAGCCGGCGCATGTGTGTCCGGTTTATTGCCGCTTCTGCTTCCGCCGCGAAATGGTGGGGCCGGGAAAGGAAGCAGCGTTGTCACCGCAAGCCTTCGACGCGGCTTTCGCCTATGTCGCCGCTCATTCCGAAATCCGCGAAATCATTGTCACCGGCGGCGATCCATTTATTCTCACTGCGCGCCGCGCCGCTGAAATCTCCACCCGTGCCGGCGCGATCACGCACATAGAAACCCTGCGCTGGCATACCCGCGTGCCGGTGGTCGATCCTGCGCGCATCACCGACGAATTTGTCGCCGCGATCAAATTGAAAACCGGCGAAACCCGCGTGGCGATTCACGCCAATCATCCTCGCGAAATCACCCCCGCCGCCCGTGCCGCCTGCGCTCGCCTTGCCGATGCCGGAATAGTGTTGCTATCCCAAAGCGTGCTGCTTCGAGGCGTGAACGACAATGCCGATACGCTGGAAGAATTGATGCGTGCCTTTGCGGAAACCGGCATCAGACCTTATTATCTGCATCATCCCGATCTGGCGCCCGGCACATCGCATTTCCGAGTCTCGATTGGCGAAGGCCAGTCGCTGATGCGCGAGTTGCGCGCGCGGACGCCGCAAGTGCCAGACTATGTACTCGATATCCCCGGCGGATTCGCCAAGGTCTCGCTGATGTCGGACAATGTGGTCGCAGTTGATGGGGGATGGCGCGTGCGCTATCCATCAGGCATCTGGCACGACTATCGATAGGACGCGTTCACCGCATCCAGTGCCTTCGAGCCGGGGCACAATTCCGCTACGCCGAGCTTGTTCAGCGGTGTCTCCACCGTGTTCAGATTGGCGTGCAGATCGGCCGCCTCGGGATCGAGATAAAGCAGGCCCGTTACCACTTCGCCCGCTGCGTGGCGTTCCTGCAAATACGCCATCGCAGCTGCACGATTGTGGGGATCATAATCGGGATGCAGCTTGGCAAGCCGGATCACTGAGCCATCATGCTGTGTCACGCTTTCCACTGTGCCTGGCTCGAAATCAACCTTGATCTCTTCGCGCGGCACGATCATGTCGATGCGATTCACCGCTTCATTGTGTTCGCGCACGAAATCATAGGACTTCGTTGATTCGGGATTATTGTTGAACTGCACGCAAGGCGAAATCACGTCCAGCACCGCTGAGCCGCGATGGGCAATCGCCGCTTCCAGCAGCGGCACCAATTGCTTCTTGTCGCCGGAGAAGCTGCGTGCCACGAAACTCGCACCCAGCACCAGCGCCAGGCTCACCAGATCGATCGGTGAATCGCTGTTCACCGCCGTCTTGCTTTTCGAGCCTTTATCGGCAGTGGCGGAGAATTGGCCTTTGGTGAGGCCATACACGCCATTGTTCTCGCAGATATAGACCATGTTCACGCCGCGCCGCACGCAATGAGCAAATTGCCCAAGCCCGATGGAGGCGGAATCGCCGTCGCCGGAAACGCCCAGATAAATCAGTTCGCGGTTTGCGAGGTTGGCGCCCGTCAGCACGCTCGGCATGCGGCCATGCACGGAATTGAAACCGTGACTCTGGCCCAGAAAATAATCTGGCGTTTTCGATGAGCAGCCGATGCCCGAAAGCTTCGCCACGCGATGTGGCTCGATGGAAAGTTCGAAACAGGCCTCGATCAGCGCGGAGCTGATGGAATCATGGCCGCAACCGGCGCAAAGCGTGGAGATGCGGCCCTCGTAGTCGCGATGCGTGAAACCCAGCGCATTCGTCTTGATGCCGCGATGGTGGAACTTCGGTTTTGCGATGAAGGTCATTCCGCGGCCTCTTTGCGGCGAAGTTTCATGCGGTCGGCTATGGCCGCCGTAATAAAGCGCGCCGTGATCGGCGTGCCGTCATAATGCAGGATGGAGATGAAGCGCGCCGGATCGATGGCGCATTCATTCACCAGTAATTTCTGCATCTGTGCATCGCGGTTCTGCTCGATGATAAATACCTGGTCATGGGCGCTCACGAAATCAACCACGTCCTCGGCAAACGGGAATGCACGGATGCGCAGCGTGTCGAGATAAAGTCCCTGTTCTTCCAATGCTGCCAGCGCTTCTTCCATGGCCACGGTCGTCGAGCCATAGAAGATTACGCCATGCCGTGTGCCGACTTTCGCATCGGTGCGGATGGGTGCCGGCACCATCGCTTTCGCGGTTTCGAATTTGCGCAACAGCCGCTGCATGTTGTCGACATAGTCCGCACCCTCTTCGCTATAGCGCGCATAGCGGTTACGGCTGGTGCCGCGCGTAAAATAAGCGCCGCGCGTGGGATGCACGCCGGGCAGAGTGCGGTAAGGAATCGCATCGCCGTCCACATCCAGATAGCGGCCAAAATCCTTGCCCGCTTCCAGCTCGTCATGCGTCATGATCTTGCCGCGGTCGTAAACGCGGCTGTCGTCCCATGTGAACGGCGCGCACAGCCAGTCATTCATGCCGATGTCCAAATCCATCATCACGAAGATGGGTGTCTGCAAGCGCTCCGCCAGATCGAACGATTCCGCCGCGAACTCGAACGATTCGCCGGGGTCTTTCGGGAACAGCAGCACATGCTTGGTATCGCCATGGCTCGCATAGGCCGCGGCCAGAATATCGGATTGCTGCGTGCGCGTGGGCATGCCTGTGGAAGGTCCGCCGCGCTGGATATCGAAGATAACGGCGGGAATTTCCGCGAAATAGGCAAGCCCGAAAAATTCCTGCATCAGCGAGATGCCCGGACCGCTGGTGGCGGTGAATGAGCGAGCGCCGTTCCAGCCCGCGCCGATCACCATGCCGATGGCGGCGATCTCGTCTTCGGCCTGCACGATGGCGTATTTGTTTTCTTTGGTAACCGGGTCCACGCGCAGCTTCTTGCAATGCTTCATGAAGGCTTCGGCAACCGATGTGGAAGGCGTGATCGGATACCACGCGGCCACCGTCGCCCCGCCATAAACGCAACCGAGCGCGGCAGCATCATTGCCCGCGATGAAAATCCGGTCGCCCACCTTGTCGGCGCGCTCGACTTTCAGATGGCATTTGCTCGCGAGATTTTCCGCCGCGTAATCATGCCCAAGTGCGATGGCCTTCATGTTCAGTTTGATGAGCTTGTCCTTGCCCTTGAACTGTCCGGCAATCAGTCCTTCCACCACCGAAGCATCGAAGCCCAGCAATGCCGAAAGCGCCCCGAGATAGATCACGTTCTTGAGCAATTGGCGTTCGCGCGGGATCGTGCCTTCCATCGTGTTGGAAAGTGCAGTCAGCGGCACGCCGAGAATGGTGATGTCGTCGCGGAACTTGGACGGCGGAATGGGTTTGGTGGAATCGTAAAGCAGATAACCGCTGCGATCGATTTCGGCGATATCCTTGTCCCAGGTCTGCGGATTCATCGCGACCATAAGGTCCACGCCGCCGCGCCGCCCCGTCCAGCCTTCGCCCGATACGCGCACTTCATACCAGGTTGGCAAGCCCTGAATGTTCGACGGGAAAATGTTACGCGACGCCACAGGCACGCCCATGCGCAATATGCATTTGGCGAAAAGCTCGTTGGCGCTCGCCGATCCCGAACCGTTCACGTTCGCGAATTTGACAACGAAGTCATTGGTGGCGCTTATCGGCTGCATTGGCCTGCCTGCGCGGTTTCGAGATAAAATTTCTTCATGTCCCATGCGCCTGTTGGGCAGCGCTCAGCGCAAAGCCCGCAATGCAGGCACACATCTTCGTCCTTCACCATCACGCGTCCGGTTTTCAGAATCTCCGAAAGATAAAGGTCCTGCGTCTTGTCCGGCGCGGGCG
>Ga0070714_100004545_pt1 | contig 10458 bp, 8 predicted proteins | sample LARL83metaG_FD_65450 | JGI IMG/M metagenome (GOLD analysis project Ga0070714, IMG submission 65450) | Corn, switchgrass and miscanthus rhizosphere microbial communities from Kellogg Biological Station, Michigan, USA - LAR L8-3 metaG | ecosystem: Host-associated > Plants > Roots > Rhizosphere ... | reverse complement strand
TGCACTGAAGGTCGGATTGCCCTGGCTAACATCTCACGCGCACGACACGGTGTCGCTGATGGGCACCGACTTCTGGGCATACGGAATCGAGCCGAACCGGCACACGCTCGACGTGATGACGCGCTACTCGTTCGAGCAGGGGCTTGCCGTGCGAAAGCTCGACGTCGACGAGCTGTTCGCACATGATGCCGCGGTATCGGAGGCAGCGTAGCGGTCGAGGGCCATGCTTTGCGAGCGGTCCTGCGGTCGTCGTAGCGGACCGGCGTGGCGAGAGCGTCGTAGGGTTCGATAGGGGAGACCGGCGATGAGTACTGCCGAAACAGTGGTCGCGGGACGCGTCACGCCCATCAAGTCGCACCTGCTCGAGGAGTCGATCCTCCCCGTCCTGCAGAAGCAGCGGACGATCGGCACCTGGGGATTCGTCTACATCTGGATCGGCATAGCGGTGATCATCGCGACGTTCCAGCTCGGCGCCGCGGGCGTCGAGGCGATGCCGCTGACCCGCGTCGCGCCGATCATCCTGTTGGCGAACGTCGCGCTCGCCATGGTCATGACGCTGACGGCGGACATCGGCACCGAGCACGGCCTGTCGTTCGCCGTGTACCTGCGCGCGCCGTTCGGCACGGCCGGCACGCATCTGCCGGCGGTGTTCCGCGGGGTCATCGCCGCCATCTGGTTCGGGATCCAGACCTACCTCGGGGCGCTCGCGATCAACGGCATCGTCGAGTACCTCACCGGGTTCTCGAGCTGGCCGTTCTGGTACGCGGCGTTCGCGATCGTGCAGGTATGGAACACCGCATACGGCATCAAGGCGGTCGAGAAGCTCGCTGACATCGCGGCGCCCGCGATCATCGCCATCTCGATCTGGATGTACTTCGTGCTCGACGATGTCGCGAAGGCGAAAGGCCTCAACATCTGGACATTCGCCGGCAACAAGGACACGACGGTCGTGACGCTCTTCCTCGCGAACATGGCCTTCTGGTCGACGCTCGCAATCGACATCCCGAACATCACGCGCTTTCTGAAGACCGTGCCGGGCACGAAGAGCTTCGTGCGGCGCAACCGCCATGTCTTCTGGGCGCAGCTCGTCGCGCTGCCGCTCACGCAGACGTGGGTCGCCGTGATCGGTGCGGCTTCGTTCATCGCCGCCGCGAACTGGAATCCGATCGAGGTGATCCAGGGCCATTCGACCGGATTCTCGCTGGTCGTGCTTCTCGCGATGGTCGTGCTCGCACAGTGGTCGACGAACAACGCGGCGAACCTCATCCCCGCCGCGCTCACGTTCGTCAATGCAGGCGCGCCGCGCGTCGGCTACAGGATGGGCGTCACGCTCGCGGGAATCATCGGCACCCTTTCGGTGCCGTGGCTGATCCTCGACAACCTGTTCAGCTTCCTCTTCTCCTATGGATCGTTCCTGTCGACGATCGGCGGCATCATGATCGCCGACTACTACCTGCTGCGAAGGCGACGCCTGAACGTACCGGACCTCTACGAGCCACAGGGGCAGTTCCGCTTCGTGGGCGGGGTCAATCCCGCGGGAGTGCTGACCTGGCTCGTGGGCGGGGCGCTTGCGTTCTATTCGGGCGCGTGGGCGTTCGTCGTCGGGTTCGTATCGGGCTTCGTGCTCTACGCCTTGCTGATGAAGCTGTGGATCCTCAAGCGCTATCCGCAGGCGGAGATCACGTCCGGCTTCAGCGACGCCTATCTGGCGACGAGCACTGACAACAGCTGGGTGTACACGCCGCATGACGGATTCAGGCATGTTCGCACCGCCGATCTTGGCGATGCAGCGCTCGCACGTGAAGACCGGTAGCGACGCTACGCCCAGGGCACGTGTGGAAACCATACTGCGTATCGTGGGCGCGGGGCATGACGAGCAGCCCGCTCGCCGCACCGCGCTGTCGCGTTGCCGAGCTTCCCCTGGTCGGTGCCGAAGCCGAGCGCCGTGTAGCGCTTCACGTGCTCGATCGTGGGGCAGGAGAGCGACGGCTCGGTGACGCCGATCGACCTCGGCATGGATTGGATCGTGTCGAAGCGCAAGGACTTCATCGGACGCCGCTCGCTCTTTCGCTCGGACACGGCGCGTTCCGATCGAAAGCAGCTCGTCGGATTGCTCACCGAGACGCCCGACGTCGTGCTTCCCGAGGGCAGCCAGATCGTCGAGAGCGATACCCCGCCCGGCGCAACGCGCATGCAGGGGCACGTGACGTCGAGCTACTTCAGCGCGAGTCTCGACCGTTCGATTGCGCTCGCGCTGGTGCAAGGAGGGCGATCGCGCATCGGCGACATCGTTCCGGTCGTCGCGGCCGAAGGCGCTTTCGTGGCCGCGCGGGTCGTGGCGCCGGTGTTCCTCGCCCCCGAAGGTACGCGACAAAATGGCTAGCACGAGCATCGACGGCATTCGTCTCGAAAGCCCGCTCATCGCGCGAAGCGACGTCATCGAAGGTTTCGGCGTGAGCGTTCGCGAGCGACCGTTTCGTGGCCACGTCAACGTGCGCGGGCAGGGCGATGGCGCCGTGTTCCGCGAGGTGGTGGAAAGCGTAGCGGGCGTCGCGCTGCCGCTCGAGCCGAACAGGGCGAACGCCGCGGGCGAGCGCGTGCTCTTCTGGCTCGGCCCCACCGAGTGGCTGCTGACCTGTCCCGGCGCCGAGGAGATTCCGCTGTCACGTGCGCTCGACGTACGGCTCGCGGGCGAATTCGCTTCGGTCGTTCCGATCGGCGGCGGACAGACGGTGCTCGAGCTCGAAGGCGACGGCGCGCGCGACCTGCTGGCGAAGGGGCTGCCCGCTCGACTTGCATCCGCGAGCGTTCCCGGTTGGGCGATGCGCGCAGACTCACGTCGAGAAGGCGCCGGCGCTGTTGCGACCGCTGCCCAGCGGGATCGAGCTGATCGTCCGCAGAAGCTTTGTCGACTACCTGTGGCAGTGGCTCGAGGCCGTTTCCCGCTAGCGATGAAGTTTCAAACGATGCTTGGGCAATGCATGAACACGGCGCGATCGTCATCCCTGCGAAGGCGGGATCCAGCGTCTTGTCCCGAAGCCATTGATAGCATGGTAGGCATGAATGTCGAACGGGTTGGTATGAAACTGCACGCGCGACTCCACTACGATTGAAGCAACCGACGACGCCGATGCTGGACAGGATCGACATTTCAGACGCCGAGATCGCGGGGGACACACCGCGATCCGACAACCGGCCGACGGCGGATGCCGCTGTCCTGCTGCACACGGACGTGCCGGGTGCAACGAAGTCGGCGTACGGTGTCGGCGCGCGCCTGCCGCGGAAGGAGGACGATCGGTTCCTTCGCGGCCGTGGACGATACGTCGGCGACATCAAGCTGCCCGGGATGCGCGACGTCGCGTTCGTTCGCAGCCCGCTTGCCCACGCGCGGCTGCGCAGCCTCGGCATCCCGCCCGAGCGCAGCCGCCAGGTGTTCGCGGCGCCCGACCTCGCCGACGTCAAGTCGATCGAGGCGATCGTCGGACTTCCCGGCTACAAGCGTTCGCTGCAGCCGATCCTCGCATCAGGCAAGGTGCGCCATGTGGGCGAGCCGATCGCCGCCTGCGTCGCGGGCTCACGTGCCGAAGCGGAGGACATCGCCGAATCGATCGTCGTCGACTTCGACGACCTTCCGGTCGTGCACGACATGCTCGACGCGCGCCTGCCGGGATCGCCGCGCGTGCACGAGCACTGGGCCGACAACGTGTTCGTCGAGACGCGCGTCGCCGCAGGTGACATGCGCGCAGCGGCCGCACGCGCGAGCGTGCACGTGGCGAGGGAAATCCGAACCGCCCGCCAGTGCATCTCGCCACTGGAAGGTCGCGGCGCAGTCGCGTATTGGGATAGCCGCGAGGATCAGCTCGTCTTCTGGTCGTCGACGCAGGTTCCGCACCTGATCCGCGTCGGGCTCTCCGAATCGCTCGGGCTGCCGCAGGGCAGGATTCGCGTGATCGCGCCCGACGTGGGGGGCGCCTTCGGCTACAAGTGCGTGCTCGTCCCGGAGGAGGTTTGCCTCGCGTGGCTCGCGATCCGCCTCGGGCATCCGGTGCGCTGGGTCGAGGATCGGCGCGAGCAGTTGAGCGGTGGCGCCAACTGCCGCGAGCACCACTATCGCGTGACCGCGCACGCCGACGCGCGCGGGCGCATCCTGGGCCTCGAAGTGGAAGCCACGGTCGACTGCGGCGCGTATTCGCTCTACCCGTTCAGCGCCTGCCTCGAGTGCGGGCAGCTTCCCGGGATGCTTCCCGGGCCGTATCGGCTCGAAGCACTCGATGCGGTGTCGTATGGCGTCGCGACGAACAAGCCGCCGATCGTTCCCTACCGCGGTGTCGCCCGGCCCGGCGCGTGCCTGGCGCTCGAAACGATGCTCGATGCCGTCGCCGAGCAGGTCGGACGCGAAGCCTACGAGGTGCGGCTCGAAAATGCGGTGCCTCCCGAAGCGATGCCGTACGACAACCTGATCGGCAAGCACTTCGATGCCGGCGATTACACGGGCTGCATCAGGCGCGCCGCCGATGCGATCGACGTCGGCGGGATCCGCGGCAAGCCGCAACGCGATGCGGATGGTCGTCTTCACGGCGTGGGCTTCGCTTTCTTCAACGAGCAAGGCGCGGTCGGGACGTCGATCTATGCGAAGTGGGGGATGCCGTTCACACCGGGCTTCGAGCAGGCGAACGTTCGACTTGCGCCGGACGGCGCGCTCGAGGTGCGTGTCGGCATCCATTCGCATGGACAGGGCCTCGAGACGTCGCTCGCGCAGATTGCGCACGAAGTGCTCGGCATCGATGTGCGCAGCGTCAGGATCGTTCACGGCGATACGGCGCTGACGCCGTTTTCGACGGGAACCTGGGGGTCGCGAAGCATCGTCATGGCCGGTGGTGCGGTCGCCGCCGCGTGCCGCGAACTGGCGCAGCGGCTCATTGCGATCGGCGCGCACGTCATGCACTGCGCGCGCGACGACGTCACCGTCACCGACGGCGTTGTGCGCGGGCCGGGTCGCAGCATGACGATTGCCGACATCGCCCACGTCTGGTACGCGACGCCGCAGGACCTGCCGCCCGATGTGCACGCCGGCGGCCTCGAGCTCACCGCCGGCTACAAGCCGCTGCGCGACTCCGGAACGTTCAGCTACGCGGCGCATGCCGCGCACGTCGCGGTCGACCCGGAGACGGGGCAGGTCGAGATCGTCGACTACGTCGTCGTCGAGGACGGCGGCACGCTCGTCAATCCGCTCATCGTCGACGGTCAGGTGTACGGTGGGACGGCGCAGGGCATCGGCACCGGCCTGTACGAGGAGATGCCGTTCAACGACCAGGCGCAGCCGCTCGCCTCGACGCTGCTCGACTACATCCTTCCCGGCGCAATGGAGATTCCGTCCATACGCATCATCCACATGGAGACGCCGTCGCCGAACACGCAGTTCGGCGTGAAGGGAATCGGAGAAGGCGGCGCGATCGGCCCGCCTGCCGCCATCGTCAATGCGGTCAACGATGCGCTGCGTCCGCTCGGCGCGCGCGTTTGCGAATGCCCGGTCACGCCGCGCAGGGTCGTGGCCGCCATCGAGGCGGCGGCCGATGCGCGCGAGGCGGCGAACGTTGCGGAGGCTGGGCTGTGAAGGCCGCGCAGTTCCTCTACGAGCGCCCTACCAGTCTCCCGCAGGCGCTGGCGCTGCTCGGCGCCGAGGAGCATGTCGCGCGAGTGCTCGCCGGCGGTCAGTCGCTCGCGCCGATGCTGAACCTGCGGCTCTCGACGCCGGAAATGCTCGTCGATGTGACGCGCACGCAGGAGATGACGCGCGCCGAGGATGAGCGAGGCGCCGTCGTGCTCGGCGCGTGCGTGACGCACGCGTCGATCGAGGACGGCCGGGTGCCCGATCCAACTCACGGAATCATGCGCCGCGTCGCGGCGGGCATTGCCTACCGCGCCGTGCGCAACCGGGGAACGGTTGGCGGCAGCCTCGCGCATGCCGATCCCGCGGCCGATTGGGTCGTCACGCTCGCGGCGCTCGGCGCGCAGGTGCTCGTCGCCAGCGCCCGCGCCCGACGCACGTTGACGATCTCGGAGCTCGTCGTCGGCCCCTTCGAGACATCGCTTGCCGCGGGCGAAATGATCGAGGCGATACGCATTCCGAAGATCTCGCGCGACGCTCGCTGGGGATACTGCAAGATCGCCCGCAAGGCCGGGAAGTTCGCCGACGCGATGGCGGCCATCCTGTTCGATCCGCAGGCCGACATCCACCGCATCGTCGTCGGTGCGACCGAGTCGCGTCCGCTCGTCATCGAGGGCTCCGGCGAGCCGATGAGGCGCAGCGATCTTGCGCGGGCCGCCGCGTCGGGCGACGAAGTCGCAGGTGCCGATCTGCTCGAGCGCGCCGGCCTCGCAGGCGACGCGTATTTTGTCCACTTGCATCTCGTGGCGCTCAAGCGGGCGCTTTCAGAGGCCAAGCCGCAATGAAGCTCACACTGAAGGTGAACGGCATGTCTGTCTCGCACGACGTCGAGCCGCGACTGCACCTTGCCGATTTCCTGCGCGAGAAGCTGCTTCTCACCGGCACGCATCTGGGCTGCGAGCAGGGCGCCTGCGGGGCGTGCACGGTATTGCTGGATGGCGATCCAGTCCGCTCGTGCATCGTGTATGCGGTCGCATGCGACGGCCGCGAGGTCGAGACGATCGAAGGCCTCGATTCCGATGAGACGATGGTCGAGCTGCGTGCCGCGATGTCGAGGCATCACGGGCTGCAGTGCGGATTCTGCACACCGGGGATGATGCTGACGGCGCGGGATATCGTGGCTCGCGTGCCCGACGCCGGGGAGCGGCGCATTCGCCAGGAGCTGAGCGGCAACATATGCCGATGTACCGGTTACATGGGAATCGTCGCAGCGATCAGGTCGGTCCTCGCCGACCGCGCCACCGCGAAGCCGCGGGTGAAGGACACATCACGAAGCGAGGACTTCGCCGGTGTGCAGCGCACGGAACGTGCGCTGCACGATGAATGACGCGAGATTCGATCGAACAGGTGAGAGCGTGCTCAATCGCGAGATCCGTGAGTTCTATTCGCCGACGCATCTGATCTTCGGCTGGGGTGCCGCGGAGCGCACCGGCGCCGAAGTGAAGCGGCTCGGCGGCCGCCGTCCGTTCGTCGTCACCGACCAGCGCGTGCATGAGGCCGGGCTCACGAAAGTTCCGCTCGATTCGCTGGCCGCCGCCGGCGTCGAGCCCGTGCTGTTCGCCGATTGCGAGCCCGATCCCGCAATCGAGATCGTCGAACAGGCGCTCGAGCGCTATCTCGGCTCGGATTGCGACGTCGTCGTCGTCATCGGCGGAGGTTCGCCGATCTGCCTCGGACGGGCCGTGGCATTGCGGGCGACGAACCGTCAAAAGAACCTCCGCGCGATGGAAGGGATGAACAGGTTCGATGCGGCTCCCAAGCCCACGGTGCTGGTGACCACGACCACCGGCTCGGGCAGCGAGGTTTCGCCCGTCTTCATCATCACCGATTCCGACCGTATGGTGAAGATGAACATCGGTGGGCGCGGCGCGCAGGCGACCGTGTCGATCCTCGATCCAGCAATGCTGAAGTCCTTGCCCGCCGAGCAGGTGCTCGCCACGGGCATGGATGCGATCACCCATTCGATCGAGTCGTTCCTGTCGAATCGCGACTCGCTCATCACCGATGCTCTCGCGATCCGCTCGCTCAAGGTGTTGTGGGAAAACATCGCGCCGGCTGCCTTTTCGGTCAACAGCACGGAGAGTCGTGGTCAGATGCTGGTGGCGAGCATCATGGCCGTTCAGGCCTCGGGCAATGCGCGACTGGGATTGGTGCACGCGATGTCGGACCAGATCTGCGCCTTCCACCATGTGTCGCACGGCATGAGCAACGCCCTGATGTTGCCGGTCGTCATGGAGTACAACCTGCCGGTAGCATGCAAGAAATTCGTTGAGCTCGCTCAGGTCACTTCCGACCGTCCGACAAACGAGGCGCAGGGACCCGAGGCATTTCTAGATGCGATTGATAGAATGTATCGACGCTTGGGTCTGCCAACGCGACTTCCCGATGCTGTCGATCCCGCAAACTTCGAAGATTGGGCGCAACGGACCGTCGAAAATCCGCTCTACGCCACCACCATACGACAACCAAGAAAATCTGAAATAGTCGAGCTTTACTGTCGAGCTAAGTCAGCGTCATCGCGGTTGCAAGGAGATCGAGAGTGAGGAGCGATCATCACCGATTCCGTGTCAAGTTGGCGCGGGTCTTCAACGACTGGTTCCCGATGGACGCGCGGCAATGTGGAATTACGACAATCGTCTCGAGCGATGTCGGAGGCTTCGTATTTCAATCCACATCGACCGGAGAGGTAAAGCGCGATCTGTTGGCCGAGCCGAATCACAGTGAGACATCCGCTAGCCTCGGTTGCACCAATCGAGGCATACAGGTATGTCTAGACGCGCCACACCAAAGCCTATTTTCAAAACTTCGAAATTCGATCAATCACTCCATATTTCGACACCACGCGGATGCTAGGTGATCCCATTCACCTTCTCATGAACACGATATTCATCCACGATCTTCACGTGGAAACTCGCATTGGGGTTTACCCAGAAGAGCGGCAATTGCCGCAAACCATACGCTTTGATGTTGACATCGACTTATCCTCGTCACGTCCTTTTGAAACCGGCAGGCTGGCAGACGCCGGCGCCGCACGAACCATCGACCGACACACCGGTATTAGTGACGCTAATGACCCATGACGGCGGCGCTAATGGCAGCTACGCCGGAGGATGTTTGTTGACTATAGTCAAGCATCATTGCGTTGAGCCGTATTCGGCTCACGAGTATTGGGGAGGCAGCATGGCGGAAAGCGCGACGAACATCCAACCGATCACTTTCAGCGGCTACTACCAACCGAAGGATCGGCCGGTTGAAGAGCTTACGGCACGGGTCGGGCCGGACACGCCGTGCGGTGAATACCTGCGGCGCTTCTGGCATCCGATCCTGCTTAGCTCACAGCTCGGCAAACGCCCGCTGGCGATCCGCGTTCTGGGCGAAGACCTGGTGATCTACCGCGACTTGTCGGGAGACATCGGGTTGCTCCACCTGCACTGCGCCCATCGCGGTGCATCGCTCGAATTCGGCATTGTCGCCGAGCACGGCATTCGCTGCTGCTACCACGGCTGGATGTTCGCGAACGACGGCACGATCCTGGAAACGCCGGGCGAGCCGGCGACGAGCCCCCACAAGCATCGTTATTGCCAGGGGGCCTATCCGGTCGTCGAGTATCGGGACTTGATCTTCGCCTACCTCGGTCCGCCGGAGGTGCGCCCCGAGTTTCCGCTCTTCGACACGATGGTGATGCCCGACAACCGCATGGTGCCGTACATCATCCACTCGCCTTGCAATTGGCAGCAGGTCAGCGAGAATTCGATGGACCCGTTTCACGTCCCGTTTCTGCACACGCGCGTTTCGGGTGCGCAATTCAGCGAGGTTTTCGCCGAACTGCCCATCATCGAATACCACGAAACCGCGCTCGGTTTCTTCTATACGAACGCCCGGCGTGTCGGCGATTTCATCTGGGTCCGGATGCACGATCACCTCGTGCCGAACTTCTCGCAAAACGGTGCGATCTTCGAAAACGTGGGCAAGGTTCGCTATTTCGGTCGTGCTGGTCTGACGCGTTGGGTCGTGCCGGTCGACGACACGAATACCTTCGTGCTCGCGTGGCGTCATTTCAACGACCGCGACGATCCCGAGCGAATGGGGCGCCCCGAGGACGTAGGCGTTGGCAAGACAGACTTCTACGGGCAAAGCGGCGGGCGCCCGTACGAAGAACGGCAGGACCAACCCGGCGACTACGAGGCGTGGTGCAGCTTGGGGCCCATTACGAGCCACGCGCGCGAGCATCTGGCGACAACCGACCGCGGCATCGCGATGCTGCGCCGGCGCCTGAAACACGAGATCGAGAACCTGCAGAAGGGCATTGAACCGGCCCGGCCGACTCCCCGGGACGGTGCGGCAATCCCGACGGTGGGGGGCGACACGATTCTGCGCGTCCCAAAGAACACAGAGGATGACACGCAGTTGATCCGCGACGTCTGCAGCGAGGTCGCTGCTGCTTACACGGAAACCGGGCATCTCCCGGACGCAGCGAGGCGCGAGGCGATCGAGCGCCGGCTCGCACCGCTCAATCAGGGAGACATCTCCGGAATCAACCCCGACCGCGGCAAGGTCTTCGAGTTCAAGACCGTGGCGTGACGGCCATAGCCCTGGCCTTCCGGCGCATTCATCCGTTTCACGAAAAGAGGCGTTCCGTGAAGACACGCTGGGGCTATTTGCTGATCATTCCATTCCTGATCAGCGCAGCGCTGCTCTTCGGCTCACAGGTCGTCTTTCTCAAGCAGAGCTTCGTCGTGGACCTCGCGTTCGGCCGTACGTCCACCCACTGGGACTTTAGCAACTACGCG
>Ga0070714_100004544_pt1 | contig 10458 bp, 7 predicted proteins | sample LARL83metaG_FD_65450 | JGI IMG/M metagenome (GOLD analysis project Ga0070714, IMG submission 65450) | Corn, switchgrass and miscanthus rhizosphere microbial communities from Kellogg Biological Station, Michigan, USA - LAR L8-3 metaG | ecosystem: Host-associated > Plants > Roots > Rhizosphere ... | reverse complement strand
GTCGAGACCGGAACTTTTTGCCCTCGGTTTCCCGACTGCAATTTACGCAAAAGTCTCGGCGGAGAAGGGAAATTCATAGTTTCGTTCATTGGAACTTTGGGGCTCGCCCATGGGTTGGATACGTTGCTGGCTGCGGCTGAGCGACTTCAAACAATCGAGCCTGACATTCTGTTCCTGTTGGTCGGCGATGGCGCTGATCGCGAGCGCATCACCGGCATTGCGCGAGCCAGAGGGATCGCGAATATTCGATTTGTGCCGCAGCAACTTAGAGAAAAGGTCCCTGACTATATCGCGGTCTCGGACGCATGCCTGGTTCTGCTCAAGAAATCGGAAGTTTTTGAAACCGTTATTCCCACCAAGATGCTCGAATTCATGTCATGCGCGCGTCCGGTAATTCTTGGCGTAGCGGGACAGGCGCGGGAGATCATCGAGCGCAGCCGGGCTGGTATTTGTATTGAGCCGGAGAATCTGCAGGAACTCTGTGAAGCCATCGTGAAACTTCGGAACGAAGACTGGTTGCGCGAATCGATGGGAAGAAACGGGCGGGAGTACATCATCCGCAACCTTTCACGCGAACGTACTGCAGACGAATACCTGGAAGTGTTGAGCGAAGTAATAGGGGGTGCCGGTGATTCGGAAGCAGCTGTGGCGGCCTAGGGCCGGATCGCCACGATACCGGCAGCCGTGGCCATTTGTACTGCTGCCTCGGCGGTGCGTGCTTGCATTAGCCTGCGGGCGCTGGTTGGGACGAACAGGATGTCCTCTGCTTCCATTGGTAGGTCGCTGATTTTGGCTTCCATCAATTTCTTTAGTTGAACAGGAACGATAATGAGCCCAGACGGACCCTTGCGAACAATGCGCGCTCCGTTCAGCTTCGCGGTGGAGTTCGTTCCGCCCGCGAGCGCAATGGCCTGCAGCACACTGATGTGTCCGCTATCCATAAGAAACCCGCTGGGACGATTGACTTCGCCGACGACATAGACGATGTCAGCGCGACGGACGGTGACCATGTCACCCGGCAAGACTGTAATGTCACTTTCCGGGTGGTCTTCGATGTTATGCGAAATCGGAACTGTGATCGGTCCCTGGTCGCGATGAGTTACGGTGATGCTCTTACCGGCGTGGTCGGTGAGTCCGCCGGCCGCCGAAATCAAGCTGAACAGCTTCTGCTCGCCAAGGATGGGATAAATCCCCGGTTTCGTTACCTCCCCCAGAACGCTTGCGCCCTCTGAGTTGTATTCCTGAACGAAGATCTGCACATGTGGGCTTTTTACAAATCCGCCACGCTCAAGGCGGCGCTCGATCACGGCTTCCGCCTCCTCGATTGTAAGACCCGCGATGTGTACCTCGTTAATCAGCGGGAGGTAAATCTCGCCGTTCGTGCTTATGCGAAGCTTGGTGTTGAGTTCGGGAACGTTGTATACGCTCACTTCTACCAAGTCGCCCGCCCCGAGACGCACTGCAGGGTCGCCGCCGGGAACAGAAGCGATGGTCGAGCCATGGACAGGTGCTGTGCTCGTGGAAGCATTGGGAGTGGCCTGATTTGTTGGAACTGTTGTCTGCGCCAAGCTCGCAACCGCTAAAGTTATAAGCGCACAAAGCGCCCACAAGCGAGAATTGGAAAATTCCGATACGATTCGCATTTTGTGCTGGAGTCTAGCACGACGCATCGGAAGCGCGCCCTCCTTTTCTCCGGCGGTACACAGATCGGAAACATCACGGTGGTATGGACAAAGAGAATAGCTACGCTCGGCGGCGGGCTTTATAGTCGGAATACATGGCCTTCGTCAGACGTGAAGGTTTCGCGCCGGGGGCATTATTGTGGCGCACTGGTTTTTCGACGCTACACGAAACGTGACCTCGCAGGTGGACATTAATCTTTTAAGGTCGACTTTTGCGGCCAACCTTGCCGATGCCTTGTACCGCGCGGCGAGTTCAGATGTTGATTTTCGTATTCGCGAATGAATATCCGGCTCTGCTGCAAGCGCGCCGGCTGATTTCCACAGACCGAACCTACCCCGCTACTATTTCTCACTTGCGGCCGACTTTAAATTTAATTCTTTTCTCGTTCGGAGGAATTTTGCAAGATGCCCGCTCGAATACCGCGCACTCAGATACATTTTCTTTCCTTACAGACTGCTATTTTTTGCGTGCAATGCGAATTAATCGGGGCGAATACCACGCCAGCCTGTTTGGCCTGCGGGAGTAAAGCTGTTCTAAGCCTCTCGCGTTTATTTGGCGGATCTTTGCACTCGCAGCCCTTAGCAAGATTGATCCAGGACGACGAACTGAACCGCCTGGTGCGTGAGCTGCTGTCAACGGTACCGGAGGAAGAATATTTTCCACCTGCTTCATGTCCCGTTGAAATTCCCGCATGGCATGAGGCCCGCACCTTTCATGCGGCAATCTCTGATGAAGGATTTGCCTTTTCCAAAAGTAATCTTGGTCCCGCGATCGGTGTAATCACCGAGCGCGCCCAAGCACTCACAGGTGCGACCGGGGCGGCAATTGCGCTGCGCAGCGGTACCGAAGTTATCTGCCGTGCCCGCGCTGGACGGACGGCTCCCGATGTCGGTATCCGGTTGCAGACCGACTCGGGTATTTCCGCCGAATGCCTGCGCAGCGGCGAGGTGGTCCTTTGCAACGATGCTGAAGATGATCCGCAGGTGGATCTGGCAAGCTGCCGCCGACTCGGTGTCCGTTCCATTTTGGCTGCGCCGTTGCGCCAATTCCATAGAACTCTAGGGATATTCGAAGTACTATCGGCCTCCCCGGGCGCTTTCAACCACCAGCATGCGAGCACTATGCAACTGCTTGCAAGCATGATGGTTGCGGCTATTTCGAGGGTTTCTCACCTGGGCGCGACTTCCAGCCAAGATTGAATTCTCGGGACGTGCGGTCGTCAATTCCAGCGTGCGGCCACCTATTTAATACGTGGAGGTGAACGGTTCGCTAAGGTAAGATGAAGGTGAGCTGTTTAGCTCTCCCGGAGCCAGATCGGTGGATATTGCCCCGAAACATGCAATTTATGGCCGGGAACGGCGCCGCGCAGTTCGCAACGCCGTCAATACTCCTGCTTATGCCAGCCTGAACGGCAGCTCGCAAACTGTAGCGCTTGAGCTTTGTGAAATTCTCAACATTAGTGAAACTGGCACATGCATTCAGGCGCCCGAACCCCTGAAGGTTAACCGGCTGCTGCCCCTCGCACTTGACCTCTCTGAAACCGGCGATCGTATTCATACCACGGGCCATGTAGTGTGGTCTGAAGGTTCTGGAAGGGCGGGCATTCGCTTCCCGCCATTACCGGAAGCCTCGCTGGCTCAACTCCGGCGATGGCTGGCCGCAAATGCTGCAGCGGGGACTACGAATTCGACGCATGAAACCGGGGCTTTCCTGGAAAAAGAAAACGCTGTATTTGTGCGGCAGATGGTGCGCGCTCGCCCAGGCTCGGCTGCGGGCTACAGCTCCCTGATTGCGGAGTGGGCCGAAATTGAAAAGGATGTGGAACTGTTCGGTCCTAACCTGAACGAGGCGTTGCAATTGATCGCAGAGCGCGCGCTGGCATTGACTTGGGCAACCGGCTCGGCAATTGCTCTACGCGATGACCTCAATTCTTCAGAACTGATCTGCAAGGCGCGGACCGGGAATGATTCTCCGGAACTGGGAGTTCACCTTGACGCCAACGCCGGCTTCTCTGGAGAATGCGTTCGCACCGGCAGCACACTCATCTGTGATGACGCTGAAATGGATGCGCGGGTTGACCGTGAGAATTGTCGCGCGCTCGGGATTCGCTCTATAGTTGCATGCCCCATTAAGACGCACAAAGGCCAGATTATAGGCATTGTGGAGGTCTTTTCACCGGAGGCCGCGGCTTTCTGGGACAACGACGCCCGTACTCTGGAACGGCTGGCACGCATCACTGCCAGTGCGATCAGCCGGTCAAAGCAACCTGCAGTGAAAGCCCTTGCAGATAGCGATCCCAAAGAAAAGCCCGAAAGTAAACTTCAGCTGAAGCCCGACGGTTCTTTGGAGAACGAGGCCCTCAGCACATGGCCGTCAGACCGCGCTCGAAAGGCGATTCTGTTTGTGACCGGCATCGCTGCGGTGGTGTTTGGGGTCTGGCTAATTGCCCCCTGGATATCAGACGCGACGACGAAATTTACTTCGCCTCCCCCTTCGCAAGCTGCCGAGGTGAAGCCTGTGAGCGTTGATTATGCGGGCATGGGCGTACCGGATCTGGAAAAGATTGCTTTGCAAGGAAATTCAGCTGCGGAGTATTCGCTGGGAATCAAGTATGCCAGCGGAGATGGAGCGTTAAAGAATTACCACGAAGCGCTGGCCTGGTTTCTAAGGGCGGCCGACGGGGGCAATGTTCGCGCGGCTGCGAAAATCGCCACCTGTTTTTGGGCAGGGAAAGGAGCCCCGCAGGACTACAGCAAAGCCTATTTCTGGGGCTTGCTCGCTCAGGCCGCGGGCGACGAGACCGGCCGAGTCATCGTCATCAACAGCGCCCCACATTTGAGCGACCATCAACGATTCGCGGAGCAGCAGGAAGCGGACTCGTGGCTCCGCTCACATCACCTTGCTTCGTCCACCCGTGCTTCGCGGTAGCGCGCTTCAGTCGGCCAATTTAAAATACAGAGAGAGAGGTATTCGTGTCATCCCTCCGCGATATTCTGAATCAACATGTCCGTGAGGGCGAACTGTACGAGCCCATCGAGCGAAACCGGCTGCGCTGCTATGCGTGCGGGCACTGTTGCCCAATCGCAGAGGGCCAGGCCGGCGTTTGCAAAGTCCGCTATAACCAGGGTGGAAAGCTCTACGTGCCGTGGGGCTACGTGGGCGGAGTCCAGTGCGATCCCATCGAGAAGAAGCCGTTTTTCCACGCTTATCCGGGAGCGCTCGCTTATAGCTTTGGCATGTTGGGATGCGATCTGCACTGTTCCTATTGCCAGAACTGGGTGACCTCGCAGGCGTTGCGCGATCCGCACGCAGTTTCGTCTCCTCTGCAGGCATCGCCTCAGTCGCTGGTGCGCGATGCTCGCCGGCAGGGCGCAAAAGTTTTGGTCAGCACCTACAATGAGCCGCTGATCACGGCTGAATGGGCGGTAGAAATATTCAAAGAAGCCAAAGCGGCCGGACTGAAGACCGCATTTGTTTCGAATGGCAATGGAACTCCCCGGGTGCTCGAATATGTCCGGCCATGGATTGATTTCTACAAGGTCGACTTGAAGAGCTTCGATGACCAACATTATCGCCAGCTGGGCGGTCGGATCGGCCCCATTCTTGAGACCATACGCTGGTTGCACGATAACGGCGTTTGGCTGGAAATTGTTACGTTGCTTATTCGCGGCTTCAACGATGGTGACGACGAACTGCGCAAGCTTACGGAATTTCTGGCGAACGTTTCCACCGATATCCCGTGGCATGTGACTGCGTTCCACAAGGATTACAAAATGGCGGATGCGGCGGACACTCGTCCGGAGGACCTGCTTCGCGCAGCGGAAATCGGCAAAGCGGCTGGCCTGCAGAATGTGTATGCGGGAAATCTGCCCGGCAGAGTGGGAAACTTTGAAGACACGTTTTGCCGGCGCTGCGGGTCGAAGTTGATCCATCGCTACGGCTACTTCATTCAGGAGTACCGGGTGTCTGCGAACGGCTCTTGCCCGGATTGCGGCGACGCAGTTCCGGGCAGATGGGCGGAACGGTTTGAAGGCCAAATTGCGGATCGTCCGTTCATCCCGGGACGGAGAACGGAATTCGTCACTCTGAGCTAGATGGCTTCCGAGTGCTCGCCATCTTCGTGTGCTTCACATCTGCACGATATTTGGCGACGCCGCGATAGAGCGCTTCGGCGACTTGCTCCCGGTATTCCGCACTTTGCAGATTATCTTCATCAGCCGGGCTGCTGACGAAGGAAATTTCTGCGAGGATGGCTGGCATTTGAGTTCCCGTCAAGACAACATACTGGGCTTCCTTCACGCCGCGATTTCGAATCTCGGGATTTCGCTCTGCCAACCCGCCATACAGGGCCTCTTGCACATCCGAGGCGAGGCGATGAGAGTTGGTCACCTTTTCTCGAATATCCACTCCCGTCCAGTTCACGTCTTTGAGTGTAGGGTCGTCTTCTGAGGTGCGAGCCTTGATCGAGGAATAGGTCGTCGTGTAATAGGTTTCAACTCCCCGCGCCGTCGCCAGACCACTGTAATTCGCGTGCACCGAGAGGAACAGGTTTGCGCTGGCCAGGTTCGCTATTTCCGCACGCTTTTCGAGCGGTAGATAGGAATCATCCTGCCTGGTATACACGACATCTGCCCCTAACTTTTCCTCAACGAGCCTTCCAAGGCGCTGCACGACGTCCAGGACTAGATCCTTTTCCAGAAGACCCTTGCGCCCGACGGTGCCGAGGTCCCAGCCACCATGACCGGCGTCGAGCACAACCCGAAACTCGGGTGAGGCGGTCGACGCAACAAAAGAAGTTTTCTTTTTCGGCGAAACGGTCAGCGAAGGGGAAGGTTTGCTCAGGGTCGCGGGAAGCGGACTGCTTGGCACTTTATGAACATCAATCGTAAGCCGGTATGGATTTGGATCAAGCTTGACCGAAACCTCTGACATCACCTTAGTTTCAAGTACCACTCGCGTTACGCCTGACTTGGGCTGCGCCATCCGCACCCGCTTCAAAAATGAATCATCGACCGAAATGCTTTGATTGAGTAAGCCGGACGTCATTTTTGTGTCGTACAAGTCGAAGTAAACGCGGGGCGGATTATCAAGCGTATGTGCCTCGTACTGAACTTGATCCTGAACATCAACTACAACCGTGCTTGAGGTCGGGGAAGACCAGTGGCGGATGCCTGTGACTTCAGGAGTCGCGCCCGGTTTCATCGGAGGTTGAGACGGCAGATCCGGCTCCGTGTTTTGCGAAACCGAGCCTTTAATTTGTCCGACCGGCAGCGTGCTGGCGCTGGTAGTAAGTTCCACTGCGCGGTGGAACCATGCCCACCCTAGGCCGATAGCTACAATCGTTAAAGCCGCGACCAGCAGAATACTTCTGGCCGATCGCTTTTCCTCGGGAAACGTGAGTTGGGGTCGGAGTACCGGAAGCAGCGCGGGTTCGGCGCGCTCAACTGCTGCAGTGCGGATTTCAGGCTTAAGCTCCTCAATATGATTTGAAAGCTTGGGGCTGGCGACCACTGGATTCCTTACGGATGCCAGACTTGCACCCTCGGCGACGGGTCTATTGGCGGCATCTGCAGTCTTCGTGTCCGGCGCAATTGCGATTTTTCCAAGCTCAAAGGGCGGCAAAGTCACGGCAGGTGGTTGCGGCAGAATCTGCTCTGCTAATTGGGCTAGCCGATCTTCCTCTTCCGGGTGGATTGCAGCGAGAATTAGCTCTCCCAGGAGACTCAGACTTTTGACGTCTTTATCATTGAAACCGTGAGTCTTAGATGAAAATGCCTCGATCAGGCCGACGACGCGTCCCTTCGCCGTCAGGGGCACGGCAACCATGGAACGCGCACCCAACGCACGGCAAGCCTGAGGATTGACGCGCGAATCATTGTCGGAGTCATCACAGCGGACCGTTTGCCCACTGCGCAGACATGCACCCGAAAATCCAGAATTTGGGTCGAGGCGGATACCGGGGTCGGGCGCGATGGCGCCAGCCGAAGTGCGGCAGACGATGGCATTGTTTTTGGCAAGCGCAATGGCGACGCCGCCGGCCCCAGTGATCGAAATGGCCCGCAGGGCCACGAGGTGTAACACGTCATCCAGCCCAAAGTATTCATCGCTGGAGCTTTCGGAGGAAAGACCAGACGCCCTCAGGCGATTGCGGTGAGCGCTTTGCTCGTGCATGCAAGCAAAGGCGAGCAGCACTTGCAGTGCATCCTGTCCGGCCCGGGCGGGAGCCAGTGTCTCTGTCATATGCGGCAACAGCCCTGCCGAAGCCCATTCAGACCCAGCATTAGTTGGAGTTGCACTCATGGTTAAATTGAACGCACCTCGTGACCGCCATGGTTTCTGATCGCATCCGCTGGATTGTTCCAGCGCTGCTGGACGGGCTGGATATTCCTTACCAGTAAGTTACAGCGGTTCGGCTGCAATCGCAATATCTCTCTATGGAACAGGTGTCGCCCTTGGTGTTGTAACTTTAGTAAGCCTTTCACAGGCAGGCGCTGATAGAATGTATTTCGTCAGGGTTCTAATGGCCGAGGAAAAGAAATCGCGATGGAAAGTACCTCTTGGCTTGATGGCGACCGGGGTAGCGGGAGCTGCGGTACTGGTTCTGCGCGGCTGTTGGCACCGCAAAATGAGTTGGCCGGTCCGCTATCAGCAGCACTCCTACCAGGTGTGTCTGGGTTGCGGAATTAAGCGGCTATTCGATGAGAAGTCTTTCTGCGCTTATGGGCCGTACAGCTATGACCTCAACAAGCTGATCTCCTGGGACCTGGATCAACGCGCGAAAATCGCCGGCGACGAATCAGTTCAGCAACGTCCCGCTTAATCTTTGAATTCAAATAGAAAACAGATGGGGGCGCCATCTTCTGTGCTCATTTCCGCGGAGTGGGCTCGCCCATGAATGAGTATTCGTTCAGCGGCCCAAAACGCCGCCTTTCCGCGTACATGCGCCAGCGACGCCACACAATCCGCAGACTGGCCATTACCGGAATGGAAAGGTAAACTCCGAGGACTCCCGCTATTTCTCCTCCCGCCAGGACCCCGAAAATTGCTGCGAGCGGATGCAGTTCCATGCTCTTGCCCATGATCCTGGGACTGACCACGTAGTCCTGAATCAGGCGCCACGCAATCAGGAAGAGTAAAAGAATCAGCCAGTGCGGATAACCGGTAAGGATCGCTACGCTAAGGATTAAAGCCGCAGCCACGAGCGGTCCGACTACAGGGATAAACTCAAGAATTCCGCCGGCGGTGCCCAACATCAGTGCGTAGGATACGCGCAAGCTTCCGAGCACTGAAGCGTAAGCGATCCATGACAGCGCTGCGAGCGTTAGCTGTGCGCGGATAAAATCCGCGAGCATCTGGTTCATGTCGCTGATAACGCCTTGCATGAATTCGCGCTGCGGCTTGGAGTGAACAACGGAAAGCGCGGCTTGGCTGAAGATGTGGCCATCCTTCAGAAAAAACGCTGCCAGAATCGGCACCAGTATCAGCAGCCATGAATTTTGTGCAAGTTCGGCAATGCGCAGTCCGGCCTTTTGCGCGAGTTGGAGTAAGTACCCGCGATGTGACGTAAGAAATAGGCTCATTTGGCGGCTGGTTGCCGCGCTCAGGTGATGTTCGACCCCGATTTCTTCCGCAATCTGCCCGCTGCTTACCTTCTCCAGTAGTGAGGGCAGTGATTCGGTGAGCTTCTGCGTTTCGCGCCCAATATTAGGGCCTACGAAGAAAAAGAAAGTCGCCAGAAAGATCACTATCAGCGAGTAAATGATCGCGATCGCAGTACCACGGCCTTTAGTCCAACGCTGAATGCGCGAGACCGCGGGATCAACAAGGTAGGCGAAGAAAACCGCGAACAGGAATGCAATTAATGTTCGGCGCGCGACGTAGAGGAAACCAAGTCCGATGGCGAACAGAAGCACCGTAAACAGCACGCGCGTCGTGCGCCCATCAATAAGTGCCATAGTTGCCTTTTTCGTGCTGCCCGGCAGCCGTTCCAGAGTCCGGAGAACTGCGCAACAGCACCTAGTCGCGCATCACTTCGATGCCGTTGTCCCCCAGTAAGCGCACGAGATTAAACTTATCGTCAAGCCAAAAGGCCCAGTCGCCGGTCTCGGACCTTAACATAAAACGGCTGAGCTCATGCTCGGAGCCGTGAATTACAACTTTGTCTTTCCCGGTGAACTCAATGTTGACCAGCATTGAGCTGCGAGAATGCGGATTTAAAGTGCCGAACTGCGCCTTTTGATTGGGAGTGCAGCCGAGCCCAGTTTTCTGCTGTTTGCACGTTGTCGCCAGAAATTTCCAGGCCAGAATCTCGCGGTGGATAAAGAAATAGTCATCAAGAATGGATGTCGAAGCCGGCAAAAGGAAATTCTGCTCGTGCGTCTTGTCATTGGGGCCGGAAGAAAATCGCTCTACCAGAAACGTGTCTTTTGGCTCGACCGTGGCGTCAATTCTTTCCGGACTTAGTTCCTTCCATTGGTAGCTGCGGAGTTCGACCGAAGGAGTCAAGTTCAATTCCGATGACTGGTCCGCCTTCTGCTCGCCTTGTTCAGACTTGAATTCCGATACAACCACACTGCCCTGTGCGTCCTGTTTAATGGAGAATGTTTCTGTTGCCATACGGTGTGCGCCATTGAACACGCCGAAAGATCCGGAATCAATGATTTTCGGAGCAGCATCTTTTTCATTGGCGAATACTTGCTTAGCTTCCCATTGCGCTGCAAACAAGGTAAGGGCAATCATGAACCACCATGCTGACGATAACTTCACTTTGACGCT
>Ga0070714_100004542_pt1 | contig 10461 bp, 5 predicted proteins | sample LARL83metaG_FD_65450 | JGI IMG/M metagenome (GOLD analysis project Ga0070714, IMG submission 65450) | Corn, switchgrass and miscanthus rhizosphere microbial communities from Kellogg Biological Station, Michigan, USA - LAR L8-3 metaG | ecosystem: Host-associated > Plants > Roots > Rhizosphere ... | reverse complement strand
TGGCGCTGGAGTGGTCGGTCTGGTCGGGCGCGGGCATGGGAGAGAAGCTTGGCGTGCTGGAATCGCTGGTCCGGGAGGGCATCAGCCCGATCTCGGTCGACGATGGCATCGAGATGTTGCGGCGGCTGCTCGCCACGCCGCGGACCCCGTCGAGCCTGGTCGTCATGGGCCGGGCCGGCGGCCTGCCGACGATCTCGCTGGAGCCGCGGGAACTGCCGCTGACCCGGTTCATCGACCGGCCGCTTGTGCACTATCCCGGCATCGAGCTGGTCGCCGACGCCGACCTGTCGGCCGACAGCGACCCATACCTCGCCGACCACCTGCTCGACGGTGACCTGCTGTTCCCCGCCGTGCTCGGCCTCGAGGCCATGTCCCAGGCGGCGGCCGCGGTCACCGGCTCGGCCGGGCCGGCCGCGGCCGGAGGCCCAGGCGAATCAAGCATAGTCTTCGAGAACCTGGAATTCCTGCGGCCGATCGTGGTGCCGCCGGACGGCACCACCACGATCAGGATCGCGGCACTCAACCGCGGCGAGACGGTCGAGGTTGCGATCGGCAGCAGCGATACCGGCTTCAAGGCGCATCACTTCCGAGCGACGATCCGTTATTGCGAGCAGGTTCTCGCGGAACGGCCCGTGCCGGACGCGAGCACGACGCGGGTTCCGCTCGATCCGGCGACGGACCTGTACGGCGGCGTGTTCTTCCAGGGCAAGCGGTTCCAGCGGGTGCTAAGCTACCGCGGGCTCGCCGCCAGATCGTGCGAGGTGGAACTGTGCGCCGGGTCCGACGACCAGTGGTTCGGGCCTTATCTGCCCGCGGATCTGCTGCTCGGGGATCCGGGCGTGCGCGACTCGTTCATGCACGCGATCCAGTGCTGCGTGCCGAACGCGACGCTGCTGCCGGCCGGGGTCGAGCGGATCTACCCGGCCGCTCCTGCGTCGCTGCAGGGGCCGGTCGTGCTGCGCGCCGCCGAGCGGAGCCGGGTGGGCGACACGTACACCTATGACCTGTCGGTCAGCGCCGAGGACGGGCAGGTACTCGAGCGGTGGGAAGGGCTGCGGCTGCAGGCCGTGCGCAAGACCGACGGTCAGGGCCCGTGGGTTCCCGCGCTGCTCGGTCCCTTCCTTGAGCGCCAGGCTGGTGCCCTGTTCGGGGACTTGGCAGGCGGGCAGGTCAGATGCGCAGTCGAGCCGGATCCGGTCGCCGCGCCGGACGGTCCCGGGTCCAGGCGCGAACAGACCAAACGCGGCCTCGCGCGGGTGCTGGACCACCCGGCGGTGATAACCCACCGAGGTGACGGCAAGCCCGAGGTCGTCGGTTCGGACGTCGCTGTCTCCGCGTCGCACGGCGCGGGCGTGACGCTGACGGTGGCCGGGCAGGGCCGCGTCGGCTGTGACGTCGAGTCGGTCACCGAACGCACCGCCCAGGCCTGGGAAGGGCTGCTGGGATCCGAGCAGATGCCGCTGGTCGAGCTGATACGGCGCGAGCGCGGCGAGGAACTGCGGGTCGCCGCGACCAGGGTCTGGGGCGCCATCGAATCGCTCAGGAAGGCCGGACGCACGCTGCCCGGCCAGATCACGCTGGTCCCCGGCACGCCGGCCGGATGGGTGTTGCTCCAGTCCGGACAGGCGACGATCGCCACATTCGCCACCGCGCTCCGCGACGATCCGGAGGCCGTGGTGTTCACGATCCTGACGGAAAAGGACGGACATGGATCAGTATTACGAATACCGGCACGTTGTGGGGTTCGAGGAAACGAACCTCGTCGGCAACGTCTATTACGTCAACTACGTGCGCTGGCAGGGTCGTTGCCGCGAGATGTTCCTGCTGGAGCACGCGCCCGGTGTACTCGACGAGCTGCGCGCGGACCTGAAGCTGTTCACGATCAAGTCCGAGTGCGAGTACCTGTCCGAAGTCACGGCCTTCGACCAGCTCGCCATCCGGATGCGGCTGGAGGAGCTGACGCAGACCCAGATCGGCTTCGCGTTCGACTACGTGAAGATCGGCAACGGCTTCGAGGAACTCGTCGCGCGGGGCCGCCAGCGGATCGCGTGCATGCGGGGCGCCAACGGCGCGACCGCGCCGACCCGGGTGCCCGAGCAACTGCGCCGCGCGCTGGAGGGCTATGCCATCAGGGCGCCGCGGCGAGCGCCCATCGCCGGTACCGGGGGCCGGGCGTGATGGAGAATTCGCTGGAGCTGCGGTCGATCCTCGGGAAATTCGCGACCGGTGTCACCGTGGTTACCAGCGGCCGGGAGACACCGTGCGGCATGACCGCGAACTCGTTCACGTCGGTTTCCCTGGATCCGCCGCTGATCCTGGTGTGCGTTACCAGGAGCGCGGCCATCTACAAGACCATCCTGGACACCGGCAGTTTCGCCATCTCGATACTGTCCGCGGATCAGGCGCACCTCGGGCGCTACTTCGCCGACCACTCCCGGCCGCGTGGCGAAACCGAGTTCCGCGCCGTGGACTGGTCACCGGGACCGGCGACCGGGGCACCGGTGCTGCTCGGCTCGCTCGCGTGGCTGGAGTGCGAGCTCGCCAACTCCTACGACGGCGGGGACCACGAGATCTTCCTCGGCTCGGTCCTGGCCAGCGGCCACGGCCCTGAGTACGACGCCCTGCTGTACTTCCGCGGTGGCTTCCATCAGCCGCCGTTCGCCAAGCCCCAGAAGATCGTCAAGCCCCAGGAGAGCAGGGAACCGGCATGAGCGCGACGGAAACCCTGGGGCCTTCTGATGCCCGCGACGCCGGGGCGGGTGCCGGCCGGCGGGACTACCCGGGGCCGCCGTTCACCGCGGTGCCCGGCGTGCTGCGCAAGCTGTGGACTGATCGGCTGCGCATGCTGTCGGACGCGGCCGAGGAGTACGGCGACGTGGTCAAGTTCGCCACCGGGCCGAAGACGATCTACTTCTTCAACCATCCCGATCACGCCAAGCACGTGCTCGCGGACAACGCCGCCAATTATCACAAGGGGATCGGGCTGGCCGAGGCCCGGCGGCGGGTGCTCGGCGATGGCCTGCTCACCAGCGAGGGCGAGCAGTGGCGGACCCAGCGGCGGCTGATCCAGCCCGCCTTCCGGCGCGATCGCGTCGCCGGGTTCGCCAGCGCGGTCACCGACGCGGGCGCGGCCCTCACGGCCAGGCTGGAGGCGCGGCTCGGCACGACGGTCGACCTCGCCGACGAGATGGTCCAGCTGACGATGAGCGTCCTGGGCAGGGCGCTGCTCGCCGCCGACCTGGCGCCGTTTCACATGCTCGGCCCGTCGTTCGAGACCGCGCAGGACCAGGCGATGTTCGAGATGGTGACGCTCGGCGCGCTGCCGCTCTGGCTGCCGTTGCCGCGGCACCGCCGGTTCCGCCGCGCCAGGCGGCAGATCGAGCAGATCGTCGAGGCGCTGGTGGCCGGCCGCGCGCACGCCGGCGGCCGGGACGGGCACGACATGCTCTCGCTGCTCGCGGACGCCTACCGGGACGACCCGGACGCGCAGAAGCGGTGGCGGGTGCTCCGCGACGAACTCGTGACGATCCTGCTGGCCGGGCACGAGACAACGGCGAGCACGCTCACCTGGACCTGGTACCTGCTCAGCTGCCATCCTTCGGCGGCGGCGGCCGTGCACGACGAGGCGGTGAGCGTGCTGGGCGACCGGACCCCCGGCCATGCGGACCTGGCGCGCCTGAGCGTCACCGGCATGGTGATCCAGGAGGCCATGCGGCTGTACCCCCCGGTCTGGGCGCTGACCCGCAAATCGCTGCGGGCCGACGTCGTAGGCGGCTACCGGGTCCCGGCCGGCGCGGACATCATGATCTCCCCGTACACGCTGCACCGGCACCCCGCGTTCTGGGACGCCCCCGGCTCGTTCAGGCCGGAACGGTTCGCGACGCCAGCGGCGGTTACCACGCACCGGTACGCCTATATCCCGTTCGGGGCCGGTCCCCGGGTCTGCGTCGGCAGCCACCTCGGCATAATGGAGGCAACTCTGGTCGCGGCCATGGTCGCCCGTGACTTCCGCTTCGAACGGGTCAGCACGGCCCCCCCGATCCCCGAAGCCATGCTCTCGCTGCGCATCCGCGGCGGCCTCCCCATGCGAGTACACCGCGCCGAGTGAGCCGCGTGCGCGGGCACCGCGAGCGAACCCGTGAGCCGGCACCGCGAGCGAACCCGTGAGCCGACACCGCGAGCGAACCCGTGAGCCGGCACCGTGAGCGGGCACCGCGAGCGAGGTACCTCGAAGCGCCCGCCGCGCCCGCCGCACCCGCCGCCGAGGGACCGGCGAGCAGCGTGAGCGAGCCGCGGCCCCGGCATCAACGTGGTCGATCACCCGTTCGTGGTAGATCGACCCTCGGAGCCGGGGGTCAGGGTTCCACAAGGGGGTAATTCACCACGTTGTCCGCGCCCGTTACGCGCCGGAGAGCGGCAGACGGGCGGCCGTGAGCGGGCGATAGTCGTCGCGGCGGGGAACCAGCCAGGCGGGGTACCCCGACGGCGAGGGGTTCGACGATACCGGCTTGCGCGAGGAACAGCGGCGGCAGAATATCAAGAATTTGCCGTCGTTACTAGCGAGAAAAACCTCATTTTAGCCAGAGTGTAGTGGCGTTCAAGTGGGGTTAGACCAGCGTTTGAAGTCCATGATGCAAAGTGATCATGTGAGTCGATGCGAATATCATTTCTCGCCATAAAAACTCACCGCCGTTTCTACGGCATAGTAACGCAAACGTACGACATGAACTACCCAAGGAGCGGGGAATCAATGGAGAGTGCCGTGGAACGCGCTATCACATTCATCACTGAGAGATACAGCGAACCGCTATCTCTCAGTGATGTCGCGAACAGCGCGATACTGAGTCGCTTTCACTTCTGCCGGATCTTCAGGGATGCCACAGGGGTTACACCGGGGAGATTCCTCTCCGCGGTTCGCATCTATCAGGCTAAGCGAATGCTGGCTACTACGGCCATGAACGTAACTGAGGTCGCATTCGCCGTCGGCTTCAACAGCCTCGGCTCATTCAGTAATCACTTCACCGACAGTGTGGGCATCTCACCGGGTCGGTTCCGCCAGGCCGCCAGGGGGGCGGATGTCGAGGCGACGCCCGCGCAGTGGGGTCTCCCGCCGCGGGGGGTACCGGTGACCGCGACGATCACGCTGCCATCGGGATACGCCTGCGGGCCCCTGTACCTGGGCGCCTTCGACACACCCATCATCCAGCGCCAGCCTGCCTGCTCGATCATCGTCGAGGCGGCGGAGGGCGACTACGTTCTCCCGACGGTGCCTCCTGGCACCTGGTTCCTCCGCGCGGTCGTGGTCGCGGACAGCGCCGCTCCCGAGCCGTGGACCCGCAGGACACTCCTGGTCGGCGGCGCTGGCCCGGTGACGGTGGAGCCCGGAGCCAGCCCGTTCGTCAAGATCGAGCTGCGTCCGAGGCAGCGGACGGATCTGCCGATTCTCCTGGCGCTTCCAGATCTCGAACCACAGCGGGCCCGATCCGCCGAGGCTGCGATAGAGGAACCCGCGCGAGTAGGCTGAACTGGCCATCTTCGCGGACGGAGGCAGTGAGTTCGCCGCCCACGGCGCGCAGCCGCCAGGTCAGGTTCTCCAGGCCGTGACCGCCGTCGGCGGCGGCTACCTGCCGTCCCCCGTCGTTGATAACCGCAAGCGTGACCGCGTGCTCCTCATTGGTGGCCGTTATCGCGCAGTGGCGCGCCGTGCTGTGCCGCAGGACGTTGGTAATCGCCTCGCGCAGCACGGTGGCCAGCACGGTTTCGGTCGTGCTCTCCAGCGGCCCGCACTCGATGTCCAGCTTGGCTTTGATGCCCGCCACGGCAAGAAGGGAACAGGCCGCGGCCACCTCCCGGGGCAGCGAGAGGTTCCGGTACCCGCTCGCCACCTGGCGAACATCCGCCGCCGCCTGTCGTGCGAGGTCGACGACCGCCGCCAGCTCGTCGCGTGCTCCCGCGGGATCGTTGGCGACGGTGTGCATGATGAATTCGGACTTGAGGCTTATCGCCGTCAGGCTGTATCCCAGCAGGTCGTGCAAGTCGCGGGAGATGCGTTCGCGTTCCCGGACGGCGGCGAGCTGCGCGGACATGGCCTTGGCGGGGAGAGCCCGCTGGTAGACGCGATCAGCCCGGGACAACCCGAAGACCGCCGAACCGGCGCTCAGGCTCGCGGAGGTCAGGGCGACGGAGTGGTTCCCCAGTTTCTGCGCGAGGAGCAGCAGCAACACGCTGGCGATGACGAGGGTGAACAGCCCCCAGGCCGTCCTGCCCGGTACGAGCACCAGGATCGACCCCGCGAGAAAACCCGCCATCGCTGCCCACCCGATGCCGAGAACCGCCACCGGAAGGTAGATTGCCAGCCCCTGGAGCAGTAGCATCCCAAGCCGCCACATCGGCCACCGCGCCGCCACGCGGGAGGAGATGAGGATTTCCAGGATGAATACGACGCCGGCGCAGGCAAGGGCAATCGCCAGGTCGATCGGGTGCCGCGTCGCCGGTGACATAAGAATCGTCGTCAGCTGAACCGCGACGATGCCGCCCAATACCGGCAGCGATGCCGTGGGTGCTGCTGGTAGCCAGCGTGACTGCTCGTCATCCGGCAAGAGTCCCTCGCTAGCTGCGAAAACGTCCGTTGCTCGCTTTCGAGACCGTGAGCCGAAGACATTCAGCAGCCAGCCAGACCACACCGTCCGGCGAGGCATACTTGTCCCTTGTAATTTCATTTTTACCGCCGGTCACCGTCTGTCAGCCGATGGCCGCTTTAGACCATAAAGAGGACAGTATCCCAAATTTCAGCACATGGGCGGGATTACTGTCAGGGCAGCCAGCCCGCTTCGTATGCGGCGCGCACCGCGTCGATCCTGTTACGTGCGTTCAGCTTGGCCACGACGGTGGTGAGGTAATTCCGCACCGTGCCAACTGACAGATGCATGAACGTCGCGATCTCCACGGGCTCGGCACCGGTCGCCGCAATCCGGAGGACTTCGCGTTCCCGCTCCGACAGCGGGTTCTCGCCGCTCTCCCATGCGGAAACGGCCAGTTGAGGGTCGATGACCCGGCGCCCGGCAACCACGCTGCGAATCGCCTTGGCGAGTTCCTTGGACGGGGTGTCCTTGAGCAGATAGCCGGAAACGTTGGCGGAGAGCGCGCGACGCAGGTTTCCCTTCCGCCCGAGACTGGTCAGGATGAGCGTGGCGCAGCCCGGCAGCTCCTTGCGCAACTGCGCCGCCGCGGTCAGCCCGTCGATGCCAGGCAGCGCGATGTCGATGATCGCGATGTCCGGCTGGTGTTCGCGTGCGCACGGGACGATATCGTCGCCACGCTCGACTTCGGCAACCACCTTCATGTCAGGTTCGAGTTCGATGAGGGCGATCAGCGCGCCGCGCACCATCGCGACATCCTCGGCGAGCAAAATCTTCAGCGACAGCATGCCAGCCTCCCCAAGCGGCGTTGGTCTTTCTGTAAAGCACCCAATAGTTAGTAGCGTCGGTGAGGTGCGCTGGCGGTCGCCCCATGTGATCATGGCACGGGCTGACCGCGAGGCTGGCGGAGGCGCGCGGAGACCACGCGGGCGTGACGGGCCTATTCACTAGACGCCACCTGACGTGCGGGTGGCGTGACGAAAACCGCACACTCGCTCGCCCGCGAACCCACCCCGCCGGTCCGTCCGCAAGCCTGCGCGCTGACCCGTCCGCCGACTCCGCCACCGGCCCGTCCGCCAGCCCGTCCGCCGGTCCGTCCGCAAGCCTGCGCGCTGACCCGTCCGCCGGCCCGTCCGCCGAGCCGTCCGCCGAGCCGTCCGCCGAGTCCGCCACCGGCCCAGTCGCCGAGGCAAGGCAGCGCACCCCGAGGGGCGGTTGCCCGATTTGCCCGTTATGAGGCCGTGCCATGGTCCCTTCATGTTAGAAAAGTGCTTCGCGTTAGAAAAGGCGCCAGATCCGGCGCCCTTTCTAGCAATGAGCCCTTATCTGACATGGGAAGTGCCCACTTTCCCGCCACTGTTATCACATAAGCAACTTCAGTAACCCATCGCGAGGTCAGCAATGTGCAAGACGGTGGTCCGTCGATCGCGGGGTATTTATACAGTAGAAGCCGAACTGGCGGAAATGGAGCTGTCCATGGAAACGACTCTGGCTGGTAAGCTGCGCTGCCGCTTGTTCCTTCCAGATCAGTCTGAAACGACCTTTGAGAAACGTGGTTGGGCCGCCACAGAACCGGCCAGGCAGGCCAATCTAGAAAAGGTTGGCACAAAATTCCTCGAGGGCTTCGAATACGGGATGGCTGGAAGTTCGCTAGCGGACATGGAGTCATCCCTTGAGACCGTCGAGCCTACCTTCCGCGGATTCTCTTATGAGGGTTGCTCGATGGCACTCGCGGTGCGCGACGGAACGCGTCCCTTCGGGCAGCACTGGGTCCGTGATCTGCTCGCCAGCCGCGGCGCCGCGCACATCTATATGGCATATATAGGGGTGGGGTGGGCTATGGCGCGCCTGCCGCGTATACGCTGGCGCGCTATAGCGCCGCACGATCCCCTGCTGCGCTGGCTGGTCCTTGATGGATATGGCTTCCATCAAGCATATTTCCGCACGAAGAAATACGTCACCGGGCAGTTCCAGGCACCGATCCCGGGATGGTCGCCGGCCGGGTACGCCCTCCGGGTCGTCGATCAGGGCATGGGACGTGCCCTGTGGTTCTACGGCGGCGCGGATGTCGAGCGAGTGGCCGCGACCATATCGGCATTCCCGGCAGGGCGCCGCGCCGACCTGTGGAGCGGCGCCGGCCTGGCGAGCGTCTATGCCGGCGGGGCGGACGCCGGCGAACTGTCGGACATGGTACGGCTCGCGGGACCTTACCGGTCGTACGCGGCCCAAGGTGCCGCGTTCGCGGCGAAGGCCAGGCTGCTGGCCGGCCTGGTTACGCCAGGCACGGAACTCGGCGTCAAGGTGCACTGCGGCATGTCCATCACCGAGGCAGCGGCCGTCACCGACGAAGCCCTGCGGGACTTGCCCGCCGAAGACCGCGAGGTGCCTCGGTTCGAGATCTGGCGAGAGCGGATCAGGCAGCGCTTCGAATAAGCGCTCAGGACAACGCGGGTTTGCCGGTGGCCGGGTGCGCGGCGTGCCACGCGATGCCGGTCGCGATGACGGCGGCCAGGCCCGCGGTGAGCATGGCCGCGCGATCGCCGGAAACGCCGCCAGCGGCGCTGACGCTTTCCGCCACCGCGGGCAGCAGCGCGGCGCCGACGGCCGCGCCGATCTGGCGGCTCGTGTTGATCATGCCGCCGACCAGGCCCTGGTCCGCGTCTGACATGCCGCGGCTGGCGATCACCAGGGCGCCGAACGCGGTACCCGCGGTGCCGAATCCGATCAGCGTGACGATCAGCAGAACCGGGCTGTAGTGCGCGGCCGGCATGCCGGTCAGCACCCCGAAACCGACCGCGGCGGCCGCGCCGGTCAGCACCAGCAGACGCCGCACCCCGATACGGTGCGCGAGCCGCGGGCCGAGCAGGCCCATGATGAAGCCGAACACTCCCTGCGGTGCGATCGCCAGGCCGGTGATCAGCGGCGACTCGTGCAGCACCTGCTGCAGGTACAGCGACATGATCAGCATCTCGCCGCCGTTCCACAGGCCGAGCAGGAACGCCAGCGTGGTGCCGTCGCGCAGGCCCTTCTGCCGCAGCAGGCCCGGGCGGACCAGCGGCTGCGGGTGATGGGTCTCGGCGTGGCCGAACGCGAACGCGGACAGGACCGCGGTCAGCACCGCGACGATGATCAGCGGGGACGTCCAGCCGAGCTGGGTGCCCTGGGACACCGCGAACACCGCCAGCGCGACAGCGGCGGTGATCAGGACCGCGCCGCGGATGTCGAGCTTCCCTGCCTGGCCCGGCACCGGGCCGGGCCTGCCCAGGACCCGCCGGGCGAGGGCGGCGGCGAGCAGGCCCACCGGGACGTTCACCAGGAACACCGCGCGCCAGCTGGTGAGCTGCACGAGCACGCCGCCGAGCACCTGCCCGGCCACGAAACCGACGGATGAGACGGAGCCGTACAGACCGATGGCGCGGGTGCGTTGGGGCCCTGGGGGAAAGCTGGTGGTGATGAGCGAGAGGGCGGCCGGGGCCACGAGCGCGGCGCCGGCCCCCTGGATGACCCGTGAGCTGATCAGCAGGATCGGGTCCCTGGCCAGCCCGCCCGCCAGGCTCGCCGCGCTGAACGTGAGCAGGCCCGCCACGAACATGCGGCGGCGGCCGAGCAGGTCGGCGGCCCTGCCGCCGAGGATCAGCAGTCCGCCGAACGCGATCGCATAGCCGGTTACCACCCACTGGACCTGAGCCTGGGCGAGGTGCAGCTCGCGCTCAATGCTGGGCAGGGCCACGTTCACGATGCTGAAGTCGAGCACGACCATGAACGCCGCGACAAGAATGAGAGCAAGCTGGATGTTCTTGGCGGGGGTTACCCGGGGAGTTCT
>Ga0070714_100004540_pt1 | contig 10462 bp, 9 predicted proteins | sample LARL83metaG_FD_65450 | JGI IMG/M metagenome (GOLD analysis project Ga0070714, IMG submission 65450) | Corn, switchgrass and miscanthus rhizosphere microbial communities from Kellogg Biological Station, Michigan, USA - LAR L8-3 metaG | ecosystem: Host-associated > Plants > Roots > Rhizosphere ... | reverse complement strand
GGTTTCGGAAGCTGACCGCGCAGCGATGTTTGGGGCACGATGCTTATCGCAATGTTTGCGGACGTGTTCGTGCAGCACACAATCGGCTACGTTCTTATGGTTGCCGTCCTCGTTCTTTTCTGCGGTTTCGTGTGGAGCGTCGATCGCCTTCCAATCCGTGAGCCGGAATCCAGCGGTCGTCCGCTGTTTGAGCCAGTCGGAATCGAACGAGAGGGGCCGTTACGCAACGTCGGCGCGAACTGACCTCCACCGCGCATAATGCTGTAACCGTGCGCCGCGCTGGTCCGATTCTCCGCCTTGTGTCGTTCGTCGTCGCTGCGGCGCTCGCCGCCGGCGCACCGATGTTCGCGCAGGCCCGGCGCTCCGGGAATCCGATTCTTCCGGGATGGTACGCGGACCCCGAAGCCCACATCTTCGAGGCACAGTACTGGATCTATCCGACCTACTCCGCGCCTTACGATCAGCAAACGTTCATGGATGCGTTCTCGTCGAAAGACCTCATCACATGGGAGAAGCATCCGCGCGTGCTCGACGCCGCGCACGTGGGGTGGGCGAAGCGCGCGCTCTGGGCGCCGTCGATTGTCGAAAAAGACGGCTGGTACTACCTGTTCTTCGGCGCGAACGACATTCAGAGCGATCGAGAACGGGGAGGCATCGGCGTCGCCCGCGCGCGGCGGCCGGACGGCCCGTTCGAGGACTTCCTCGGCGGCCCGCTCATCGGCCAGTTCCACAATGGCGCGCAGCCGATCGACCCCAACGTCTTCGAAGATCGCGACGGTTCGTACTACATCGTCTACGGCGGGTGGCGGCACTGCAACGTCGCCCGGCTGAACGCCGACTTCAGCGGCATCGTGCCGCTCGCTGATGGGACACTCTTCAAAGAGATCACGCCGGCGGGATACGTCGAAGGCGCGTTCATGCTGCTGAAGGACGGCAAGTACTACTTCATGTGGTCGGAAGGCGGATGGACGGGCCCCGATTACGCGGTCGCGTACGCCGTCGGCGAGTCACCATTCGGTCCGTTCCAGCGCGTGGGGAAGATCCTGCAGCAGGACCCGACGGTGGCCACCGGCGCCGGCCACCATTCGGTTCTGCATTCGGCGGTCTCGAACAAGTGGTACATCGTCTACCACAGGCGCCCACTCGAAGAGACGGATCGCAATCATCGCGTCGTGTGCATCGACGAACTGCGGTTCGATACGCGCGGGTTCATCGAACCTGTGGCGATCACCAAGGTCGGGGTGGCAGCCGACCCGATTTCACGCTGAACGCGCTCTGCGTCATTCGCACCAATCAGGTCACAGTTTAGGAAGAAGAGCCATCGCGACTGCTTTTTCCTTCGCCTGGTACTCCTCGGCCGGCTTCGTGCCGCCGTACACATGTATCGTGACGGCCGCAGAACCCTTCTTGATATTCAGTGTCGTGAGCGTGGTGCGACCCTGCACAAAGGTTGAATAGAACGCCTCGTCTCCGAGGCCGCTGACGTTGGTCACCTTCCCGAGCGTGACGGTCTTCAGCCGCGTGAAGTGCTCCGGCGTGATCAATGTGACGTCCAGCTTCAGGAGCACGGCTCCGGGCTTGCCCTGCTGTGTCCATTGACAGAGAGTCTTTGCGAGCGGTTTGGCCGGACCAACCTCGCCGCCGAGTGCGGCGCCGACCTGTGCGGTCGTCAGCAGCGCACAGGGATCGGTTGGGGGCGCCGCCGTGCCGGTCGAAGGCGCTAACAGCAGCACTGTCGCCATCATCACCCAGGGATTCGTCACGATCGTTCGCATCGATGCCTCACCTCGGGAGTAATTTACCGCTCCGCCGTCTGGAAGCGCAAAGATCGCCAGGGTTTTCGGCTAGATTATGCCGATGCCTGCCCTGTTCCCGCGCGAGTTGGCATATGCCGCGCGCGTGCTGCGCAAGAGCCGCGGATTTACGTTCGTCGCCACCGCGTCGCTCGCGCTGGCGATTGGGGCGAACACGACCATCTTCTCGGTCGCCAAGCAACTGCTGTTCGAGCGGCTCGACGTCCCGAACGCCGCCAACCTGCGCCTGCTCACGGCGACCGACACCTACTTTTCGTATCCGGTTTACGAAGAGCTGAGCGCGCAGAATCGGATGGTCGCCGGCCTGCTGGCGTTCCATTCGACGGCGGTGAACGCCACCGTCGGCGACAGCGCGGAGCGCCTGCTCGCCGACGAAGTGTCGGGCAACTATTACGCCGTGCTCGGCGTCCAGCCGCAGATCGGCCGCGCGATTCGTCCGGCCGACGACACCCCGGGCAGCGAGGCGGTGGTCGTGATCAGCGACGAGTTCTGGGAACGGGAATTCGCGCGCTCGCCTGCCGCGGTCGGACAGTCGATCAGGCTGAACGATGTGCCGGTGACGATCATCGGCGTGAATCCCCGGGGCTTTACCGGAGCGGCGAGCACGCTGCCCTCGCAAGCGCCAGACGTGGTCGTCGCGCTGGCCAAGGCGACGCTCGTGACGCCGTCGTCGGACGGCAAGAACTGGCTGGCGCTTCCCACGGCGCGCTCCGTCAACATCCTGGCGCGCACGAAGCCGGGCGTGAGCGACAGCGCGGCGCAGGCGGCGCTCGACACGCAGTATGCGGCTGCCGTACGCGCGACGCTGTCCCTCCGCGCGGACGACGCCGTGCCACGGCTGACGCTGCGCGACGGCAGCCGCGGCCTGTTTGCGCAGCAGCAGGTCTTCGCCACCCCGATGTCGGTGCTGATGATCTTCCTCGGGCTCGTGCTCGTGCTCGCCTGCGCGAACATCGCGACGTTGATGCTCGCACGCGGCACGCGTCGCCAGCGGGAGATGAGCGTGCGGCTCGCGCTCGGCGCCGGCCGCGCGCGCATCCTGCGACAGATGCTGGTCGAGAGCCTGCTGCTCGCCTCGATTGGCGGCGCCTCGGGTCTGGCGCTCGCCTATGTCGGACGCGGCGCCATCGCGCGGTTCACGCCGCGCTTCGACTGGCAGGTCTTCGGTTTCACCGCGCTCGTCTCGATCGCCACGGGCGTGCTGTTCGGCCTCGCGCCGGCGCTTGCGGCCATGCGCGCGGAGATCGCCGATGGCGTCAAAGGCAGCGGCCTCATCGGACGATCCGTCGTCGGATTTCAGATCGCGCTGGCCACGCTGCTCGTCATCGGCGCCGGCCTTTTCTTCCGCTCGCTCGCCGGGCTCACCGCCGTCAGTCCTGGATTCCGCACGGACCATCTGCTGCTCGCGCAAATCGTCCTGCCGCAGAATCGCTACCCCGCCGGCGCGAACGTCGCGTTCCATCAGCGGATGGAGGAGGCCATCGCGCATATCCCCGGCGTCGTCTCGGTGTCTGGCGCAGAGGTTCCGTATCTCTCCGGCGAAGAGCTGCGAACGAACTTCTTGCCGCAGGGCGAGGCTGCTGACAGGAGTACGGATCAGACCGAGCCCTACAACGCCGTCGGCATCCGCTTCTTCGAGACGCTCGGCATCCCCATGGTCGCGGGGCGGGCATTCGGCGTCGACGATACCGCCAGGTCGCCGAAAGTGGCGGTGATCAACCAGCGTCTCGCCGCGACGCGATTTCCCAATCAGAATCCGGTCGGGAAGCGGGTGTCCGTCGGCGTGTACTCCGGCTATGGCGACATCTTGACGACGGGCCCCATCGAGATCGTCGGCGTGTGCTCCGACTCGCTGTACAGCGACCTGCACGGCGTGACGCCTCCCCAGTTGTTCGTTCCGTACGTGCAGCAGACCCAGGTGCGGCGGCTCACGTATCACATTCGCACGCAGACGAAACCAGAAGCGATCGTTCCGGCACTGCGCCGGGCGTTGCATGCGGCCGATCCTGCCCTGCCGCTGGTGAATGTGCGAAGTGAGGAGGACCAGATCGATCGGGATCTGGCGGACGAGCGGCTGCTCGTGTCCCTCACGTCCGCCTTCGGGCTCCTCGCGCTCGTCCTGGCGTCGGTCGGGATCTACGGCGTCATGGCCTACTCGGTCGCGCAGCGCACGAAGGAAATCGGCATCCGCATGGCGCTCGGTGCGATCCCGCGGCAGATTCTGACCATGGTGCTTCGCGAAGCGTCGTCCTTGTCGGCGGCCGCGATCGCGCTCGGCGTCGGCGCGTCGTTTCTCGTCACACGATTCGTGAAGTCGATGCTCTTCGGCATCGCTCCCTCCGATCCCGCCACGTTGTGGGGTGCGGCGGCGCTGCTGATGGTCGTCGCGTTGGGCGCAAGCTGGATCCCGGCGCGGCGTGCGGCGGGCGTGGCGCCGATGGAGGCGCTCCGGCGGGAGTGACGCCGATGAGCGTCCTGGTCGCCTCGATCCTTCATACCGTTCGGCAATTCCGCGTGTCGCGGGTGTTCACGGCGGCGGTCGTGCTCATGCTCGCGTTGGGCATTGGCGGAACGACCGCGATCTTCGCGCTGATCGATGCCGTCATGCTGCGGCCGTTGCCGGTCTCGGATCCCGCGCGTCTGTACCGCATTGGAGATGGCGACGACACCACCGCTCTTGGCCGCCACGGCCGCTGGGGGCTCTTCTCCGTGCCGCTGTACGAGCGATTGAAGGCCGCGACACCGGAGTTCGAGAACGTCGCGGCATTCGACTGGGGCGGCACGCTCCTGGGCGTCCGGAGACAGGGCGAAAACGTTGCCAGGCCTTTGCGCGTGGGATACGTCACCGGAAGCTACTTCTCGACGCTCGGAGTCGGCGCGTTCGCCGGCCGCGTGTTGACGGCAGACGACGATCGGAGGTCAGCCGCGCCTGCAATCGTGCTGAGCCACCGTGCATGGCAAGTTTCGTACGGCGGCGATCGGTCGGTCGTCGGCTCGACGTTCGTGGTGGAAGGTCACCCGTTCACAGCGGTGGGCGTGGCGGCGGCCGGGTTCTTCGGCCTAACGGTGCGCAGCGATCCGCCGGACATCTGGATCCCGTTGTCGCAGGAGCCGACCATTGCGGGCGCCGGCTCGCTGCTGCGCCAGTCGATCTCGCCGTGGCTGTTCGTGGTCGGCCGCCTTCGGCGGGACGCGTCGGTCGCGGCAATGCCGCCTCGCCTGACTGAAATTCTTCGCCAATGGATTCGAGGCGACGCCGGCTACCCGAGCAACTGGATGCACGATATCCTTCGCGACCTTCCGGAGCAGACCGTGGCGGTCGTTCCGGCCGGCGCCGGGATCGGTCTCGCCGGCCTTTCGGTGAAGGAACAATACGGGCCCAGCCTCCAGATTCTGCTCGCCATCTGCGGGCTCGTGCTCCTCATCGCTTGCGCCAACGTCGCCAACCTGCTGCTCGCGCGAGCGGTCGCTCGCCGGGCGCAGGTGGCCGTGCGGATGGCCCTCGGCGCGACGCGTCGCCAGATTGTCGCGGAGGCGCTGGCGGAAAGCGTGCTGCTCGCGCTGGCCGGATCGCTCGCAGGGCTGGTCGTCGCCATGGGCGCCGAGCGGCTCTTGCTCGCGCTGGCATTCCGGAGCGCGCAGTTCGTGCCGATCACGACGGCGCCCTCGCCCGGCGTGCTGGCGTTCGCCGCCGGCCTCGCGCTGGCGACGGCAGCGATGTTCGGCGCAGCGCCTGCGTGGTTTGCCACGCGCAGCGATCCCGTCGACGCGCTGCGCGGCCGTGTCAGCAGCACCGGCGATCGTTCGTCCCGGTCGCGCACCGGCCTGCTGGTCGTTCAGGCGGCGCTGTCGGTCGTCCTCGTGGCCAGCGCGGCGCTCCTCGCGCGCAGTCTCGAGAATCTCCAGCGCCAGGACTTCGGCTACCAACTGCAAGGCCGCGTCGCCGTCGGCTTGACGCGCCTGCCCGCCGCGTATACGCAAGAACAGTTGTCGGTGCTTTATCGCGACATCGACCAGCGCCTCGCGCGCATCCCCGGCGTCGGCGGGTCCGGCGTCGCGTTGTACAACCCGCTCACGTCGAATTGGAACGAAACGGTGGTGATCGATGGCCATGCGCAGTTGGCGAGCGCCCAAGCGAGTGCGTCGTGGGACCGCGTGAGCGCCAACTATCTTCAGGCTCTCGGTGTCACGGTCGTACGGGGGCGGTCGCTCGCCCCGGCAGATAACGAGACGGCTGCCCCGGTCGCCGTGGTGAACGAGGCGTTCGTCGAGCGGTTCTTCAGGAAGGGCGAAGATCCGCTCGGCAGGTATTTCGGCATCGCCCTCCCCCAAAACGCACGCACCTTCCGCATCGTCGGCGTCGTCGGCGACGCGAAGTTCGCGCGGTCCGGGCTGAGCAGGCCGGCGCGCGCGATGTTCTACCTGCCGATGGCACAGCATGTCGATTACCAGGACCAACAGTTGAGGCTCGTCGAGCGGCTGTCGCACTTCGCCCAGGGCATCGTGCTGGCGACCGACGTCCCACCCGGCCGACTCGAGCCGCTGCTGCGGAAGACGCTCGCGGATGCCGACCCGAACCTCACGATCACGAGCGTCAGGACGCTGCCTCAGCAAATCGACCTGTCATTCGATCGCGAGCGCGCCGTCGCCACGCTCGCGGAACTGTTCGGGCTCGTCGCGCTCGTGTTGGCCGCCGTCGGCGTGTACGGCGTCACCGCATACATGGTCGGGCAGCAGACGAACGAAATCGGCATCCGCATGGCGCTCGGCGCCGACCGAGCCAAGGTGATGCAGCTGGTGCTGTTCGAAGCGCTCGAGCGCGTGGCGGTCGGGCTCGTGGTGGGCCTTCCTCTGGCCGTGGTCGCCGCGCGGTTGATGGCAGCGCAACTGTATGGCGTCTCGGTCCGCGACCCGTTCGCTCTCGCGCTTGCCGCTGGATCCCTCGCAGTGTTTGCGTTTGTCGCCGCCACGATTCCCGCCAGGCGTGCCGCCGCGATTTCGCCCATGAGCGCGCTGCGCCGCGAGTAAGAACCGCAAGACCCCGACACGCTGTGTCGCATTCGCGAATTGGATCGCAACGCCGCTGATCCCGAACGCCAGTCGATCCGGCCGTTTCGCACTGGATCGTCGCTTGCACTTTTCCGTCGCAGTCACAACTCGACACAACAGAGGAGTGCGTATGGCTGAGAAAACGACGGAGATTGCATCCCGCGAACGGCAAGGCGCGGCCCGACGTGAACCGTTGTGGTCGTCGAATCCGTTCAGGACGCTCGAACGGTTCGCGGACGAAATGGAGACGATCTTTGACGACTTCGGGGTCGGGCGCAGCTGGTTCGGGCCGCGCCAGGGCCGCAGCGGGCTGGGCCCGTCCCTTTCGCGCGCGGAAATGTGGACGCCAGACATCGAGGTTCATCAGCAGAACCACGAGCTCGTCGTGCGGGCCGACCTGCCGGGCCTGAAGAAGGACGAGATCCGGATCGACGTGACCGACAACGAAATCGCCATCTCGGGCGAGCGCCGCCAGGAGCAGGAAACGGAGCACGGCGGCGTCTTTCGATCCGAGCGGCGGTATGGCAGCTTCTACCGCGCGATCCCCTTGCCCGAAGGCGCGATGACCGATCAGGCGAAGGCCACGTTCAAGGACGGCGTGCTCGAGGTGCGGATGCCCGCGCCGCCCGATCAGGTGACGCGGGGGCGGCGTCTCGAAATCAAGGAAGGCACCGACGCCAAGAAGTGATCGTCAGCGCTCGAACGACTCGATTCGCGAGGCCCGAGAGAGTCGTATGAGGTACCGCTCCGGCTCCGCCCAGAACTTTTCACGGCACTCGCGTAACGACCGCGCGCCGCCGTAGCTGATGGCCGAGCACAGATGCTTGAGCATGTCGTGGACGATCGTGCGCACCGATCCGCGCGCGGGGACGCTCACCTCGAGCCCCTCGGATCCGAAGGCCTCCAGCTCGCGAGGATCGACGTCCTCGAGGTCGAGCCGGTCGCGGACGGCGGCAACCGACGCCATCCCGCGGAACACCTTGAACGGCACGCGCGCGACCTTCTGCGACTCGGGCATCACGACCGGCTTCAAGACGATCTCGCCCGGCGTTTCCTCGGTCCCGGCGAACGCGCTGCCCAGCATCGCCGACTCGCCGCCGAAGAGAAGCGCCTGCACGAGCGCGCCGTCGCGCTTCACGCCGCCATCGGCAATCAACGGCACGCGATCGCCGACCGCCAGCCGGCAGCGGACGAGCGCCTCGACCTGCGGGACTCCGAAATTCGTCATGAGGCGGGTCGTGCAGCCGCCGCCCGGACCGATGCCGACCTTGATGGCGTCGACGCCCCGCTCCATCAGAAACGCGGCGCCTTCTTCGGTCGCCACGTTGCCGGCGACGAGCGGCATCGCGCCGATGCGGCTGCGCAATTGCTCGATCGCCCGCTCCATCACGAGCGAATGGCCGTGCGCGATGTCGATGACGACGACGTCCGCGCCAGCCTTCTGCAGCTCGACCGCGCGCTCCAGGTAGTCCCCCGTCGCGCCGACCGCCGCCGCCACCCGGAGCCGCCCCTGCTCGTCGCGCGTCGCGAACGGATGCTGGCGGTGCTTGAGCAGATCCTTCGCGGTGATGAGGCCCAGCACCCGGCCGTCGGCGTGCACCAGCGGCAGCTTCTTGATTTTGCGCTCGGCCATGATGCGTTCGGCGTCGCCGAGCGAGATCGGACCGACATGGGCCACCAGTCGGTCGCGCGGCGTCATCCGATCCGAAACGAGCGCGGCGTCGCCGGCAAATCGCACGTCGCGACGGGTCAACAGACCGGCGAGGCGCTTGTCGCGATCGACGACGACGAGCGTTCCCACGCCGGTGCGATCCATGGCGCGCAAGGCTTCGCCGACGCGCTGGTCCGGCGCGATGGAGTGAGGATCGGCGATGGTGCCGTGCTGCGTTCGTTTGACGGAGGTCACTTCGGCGATCTGAGGACCGATGTCGCCCTCGCGAAATCCACGGTCGACGACGCCGATGCCGCCCTCCTCGGCGAGCGCGACCGCCATCGCCGATCGCGTGATCGTGTCCATGTTGGCGGAGACGATCGGTCTCTTGAGATGAATCTGGGTAGTGAAGCGCGTCGACAGGTCGATGACGTCGGGGTCGCGGCTCGGCACGACGCCGAGCTGGGGCGTCAGCAGGAAGTCGTCGAAGGTGCATCCCCGGACGAGCGACAGCAGATCGGTCGTATTGCGCGGCATGGTCTATGTCCAACTGTGTGTGAACAGAGCGCCGTTGTCCACTGCCGGCCCGACCCGCCTCGAACGTCGAGCTCTACGGAGAGACATCCTTTTCGTGACGCGGACCACAGATCGCCGAGCGCAAGAGCTCCGGCCTGACATTGGCGCCCGTGACGAGCAGAACGACGTGGCGTCCGCCGCGGAATCGCGCGTGAAGCATCGCCGCGGTTGCCGCAGCGCCGGCCGGCTCGGCGACCACGTGCTCGTCCAGGGCGAGGTGCCCGATGGCAGCGATCATCTCCTCGTCGGTGACGAGCACGACCTCGTCGACCAGCTCACGGATCGCGCGCACGTTTTCGGGATCGGGCAGGCGCGTCGCGAGGCCGTCGGCGATGGTGTCGCACGTCTCGGTCGCCGTGGCTTCGCCGCACTTCCAGGAGAGGTAGTACGACGGCGCGCGCGTCGCCTGGACACCGACGATCCGGACGGCCGGCACGAGCTGCCTGGCGGCGGCGGCCACGCCGCGGATGAGCGCCGTGTCGCCCATCGGGACGACGATGGTGTCGACTGACGGAAGCTGCTCGACGAGCTCGAGCGCGATGGTGGCCGGTCCCGCGGGCAGATCGGGATCTGTCGCGTCGCTCAACGAGTACACGCCCGGACGTTTCGCGTGCGCAGCAGCTTCCGTCATCGCGGCCGCAAGGTCGCCGCCAGCTTCCACGATCGTCGCGCCAAGGGCGGCGATGCGCGCGCGCTTCACAGGATTGGGATCCGCCGGAAGGAAGATCGTCGCGCGCATGCCGAAGGCGCGTGCCGCGTAGGCGACCGCGGCTCCATGGTTCCCGGTGCTCGAAGCGGTCACCTCTTCGATCCCGCGCGCGCTGTTTGCGGCGAGCGCCCATAACGCGCCGCGGAGCTTGAACGACCCGGTGGGCAGGTCGCTCTCGAGCTTGAGGTGCACGTCGGTGCCGGCGAGTGCGGAGAGCGCGGGGCTGGCGACGAGCCGCGACGGCTGCATGTATCGTCGCAACAACGTCCGCGCCTCCCGCGCGGCATCGAGGGAAGGAATCATGTTCTCTTCGGCAGGAATCTTGCTCGTCCGCTCGCCACGGTGGCGTGTGCGCCCGTTCCGGTAGCGATTCGCGACGATTCCAGTTCACGTGTGTAACGGCTCGCACACATGCGAATTCGGATCATCAAGAAGCCGGACGTCGAGGAGTGCAAGGAGCTGGAACCGTTCGACGTGAGCAGTTTTCAGGTCGGCCAGGTTTACAACCCGAGCACGCGGCTGGCCGAGCTGCTGATCGTCTGCGGCTTCGCCGTGCCCGAAATGCGCTCGGCTTCACGCGATCCGCTCAACCGGCCGCGCTAGCCGCCTGCTGCAACCCCAGCGCGGCCGCCGCGAGATAAACCGCCTGCCGGTGCGATTCGA
>Ga0070714_100004539_pt1 | contig 10462 bp, 9 predicted proteins | sample LARL83metaG_FD_65450 | JGI IMG/M metagenome (GOLD analysis project Ga0070714, IMG submission 65450) | Corn, switchgrass and miscanthus rhizosphere microbial communities from Kellogg Biological Station, Michigan, USA - LAR L8-3 metaG | ecosystem: Host-associated > Plants > Roots > Rhizosphere ... | reverse complement strand
CCGGCCACCCGGCCCGCCAGCCGGGCCCTCGTCATACCCCCAGCACTAAAATCCGGGTCCAGGACGCGGTCCCGAGATCATCCAGCGCCAGCCATCAACCCCGATGAAAGATCAGGGCTAATGCTGCGGCGCAGTGCCGGCGCGGTCCTGGTCCTGCTGCTCCCAGTCGGTCTTGTTCAGCGCATACTCGACGACTTCTATCTCGTGCCCGCCGGTCGCGCCGGGCCAGGGCTGACTGAAGGTCCGCACGAGTGTCAGGCCTGCTTTCTCCATCACGCGCCGGGAGGCCATGTTCGCGGCCATCGCTTCGGCGGTCACGCGCCGCACGCCGGACTCGGTGAAGCCTTTGCGGATCAGCGCGCGCGACCCTTCGGTGGCGTACCCCTTGCCCCAGGCTGACTTGCGCAGCCGGTAACCAAGCTCGACCTGGTCCGGGGCGGTTCGGTCCCGCGGCCGGAAGTGGAACCATCCCAGGAAATCTCCGGTGGAATTCTCGATCGCCGCCCAGAACCCGTACGCCTGATAACGCTGGTAGTAACCCAGGAACGCCGGCAGGAACTCGTTCTCGATCTCGTCACGTGAGGTCGGTATGCCTCCGCTGACAAAGCGCATGACATCGGGATCGGCGTCTAGCCCGGCCAGGTTGTCCACATCGGCTGGGGTGAAGCGGCGGAGTACCAGCCTCTCAGTTTCCAGGAAAACCTGCACGGCCTTGTCCATCTGACGACGATATTCGTACTTATTATCAACCGGAGTCTGCCGATATAGACGCCCGCTCATGCCGCTGACCGCCGCGGCACGACGACCGGCAGCCGCGGTGCGGAAGGCAGCGCCCGAGCCATGCCGGGCACGGCTCGGGGCGCAGACCGCTAGCTCGCGCGCTCGAGTATCTTGCCGAGGATGCCATCCCACAGCCTTGTCCGCGCCGCGAGCGCGAGGCTGATGGTCTCCTCGCATTGCCGCCATTTGTCCTGGTCGTCGCCGCACAGGTCGGCGAGCATCTGCATCGCCATCGGCGTGTGCTCCTCGCTGTCCACCTGGATATGGCGCCGCAGGTAGTCAACGAAGGTCGACAGCTGGCCGGATGCCTTGTTCAAGGCGGCGACCTGGTCGAACATGTCCGGGATCAGGTCCTCGCGGCCGAACGCGAAGGCCGCGGCCTGGCAGTGCACCGGTGCGTCCTCGATGAACTGCCAGGTCACCGTCACGAACTCGGCGGCGGCTTCCGGTACGTCCGCCTCCTTGAGCGAGGCGAGGACCGGTTTGCCCGCGCGCAGCAGTTCGATGAACGCATCTACCCGCGTCGTGTCGGCCCCTGCCTGCCGCATGCCGTCCACGTAAAGTTCGAAGTGGCTGATGAAGCCGCTGCCCAGCTCGTCGCTCTCCTCGACCAGGACGATGTCGTTGATCAGGCGCCGGCTGCTCCGTGGTCCGTCAGGCACCCACGGCACCCGGACGCAGGTCAACTCGCGTTGCAGGGCCTTCAGCAGGGACATGAAGTCCAGGACCGCGAACACGTGATGCTCCATGAACGTCATGACCGCGTCGTTGCTGCTGAGCTGGTGGTACAGCGGATGATTGACTACCTTCTGCCGGTCCGGCTCGATCGCGGCCTTGAGTTTCTCGATAGCGGGATTGGTTGCTTCCCAATCGTAACGTGATACAGCCATTAGGTTCCTTCCGTTTGCCTGGACGGCCCGGGAGATCACTATTAAAGAACAGCAGTTGATTCCGGTGCAAGCGGCGTTCAACGTCGGAATACGGCAGTCGAACAGCGAACCAGGTTGTGCAGCCGTTCAGCGGCGAGTGGGCACTATTAAGTGGCCGCTCATGCCGCTAAATCATCAATGGCTATGCAGGCCATGGGAATGTTTGCATTCATGCGCCTGCGCGTTCCGGGTCGGCTAGTGGTGCAGCCGGACGCTGCTGGCGATCGCCGCCAGGTGCGGGCAGCGCCGCGACGCTGATGGCTGCCGCGGCGGCGATCAGGGTACCGGAAATGACGGTGCGTGACCGTTGGAACACGTGCATGACACGGCTCCTTCCCCTATCGGGTGCCCCAGTCCTTAATACGCCCGGAACAAGCATGCGGTTGCGCCGGCATGCGGCGCCAGCTCGGCAAAGCGGCCCCGGAAGGGCGGGCGGCCCGCCACGGTGCTGGCCATGCCTTGGTTGGTCTTGCTGGTCTTTGGCTAAAGAGGGCAGGCGTACGGTGCGCAGGAAGGCCGGCATAAGCCAGGGCCGACGGCCGCTGATGACGATTTTCCTTGTCAGGACCGCTCGCGGCTTGCTGATCCGGCCGAACAGCATCATGTTCAGCGTCGCGGGGTCGAAGCGCACCGCGGCGTCTGCACCCGGGCCGGGCGGCTCGGCGGTGACCGTGCCGTTGCGCACCACGAACGTGACCGGGGTCGTGTAGCCGGATCGGAACTCCACGGCGATGCGCCGTCGCAGCGGCCGTTTGCTGCCGTCCAGGAGGTGGCCGGTGTTCCCGCTCGCCAGCCCGATGAGGAACAGGTCGAAGAACAGGGCGGCGTCCGCTGCCGGCATCGCCCACCGCGCCCCCGTGGCGCGGGCAATGTCGTCGCCGTGGATGAGCAGTTCATTCAGCATGTGCGCGAACATCCCGGTCAGCGGCAGCCTGGCACCGCCAAGCCAGGAGAAGGTCTCCGCCGGGTCACGGTCCTGGCTCGCGGTCAGCATCAGGCCGATGTGGTCGCGCAGTATCTCCAGGAGCCGGCCCGCCTCGCGCTCGGTGAAGTGGCTCATCACCTGGTCGTTCAGCCCGTCGACGGTTTCTATCGTGGTGCCCGCTATCGCCGCGGTCAGGCCCGGCATATCGAAGGGAACCGGCGCGGCCTGCAACAGCAGCGTGTTCAGGAAGCTCACGGTGGTCACGTGCGCCGTCATGTCGGCCACTGACCATGTCGCGGTCGCCCTGGTACCAGGGTCGGGGATCGAGGCCACCAGCTCGCAGAACCGGTCCGCAGTCGTCCGCACAGACCCGCGGACGGCATCCCACTGCTGTTCAGTAACAGACGCAGTCATGCATATCTCCACCTGATTCTCCGGAAATGTCCAGTGTGGCCGACTGGCCTGAAGCGCGCCTGACATGCCGCTGAAACGCCAGGTCACGGCGTCGCCTTCAGTTGCCTTTCACTCGTCAGGCCGTGGCGACAGCAGCTAGAAAGGGCGATGGAAACCTTGCCCTGTTGACTGGAGATGCCGCGAATACCGGCAAGCAGGGCAAAGGTTCTCAGGAGGTAGTAGCAGGAATGATCAGGTCATTGACCCGCAGCACCATGACGAAGAAGCTCGTACTCGCGTTTATCGTACTGACGGCTTCGGCCGTGACCTTCGCCAGTTCGGCCCCAGCACACGCGGCGACGGCGCGAGCCGCGGGCGGTTCCGGTGCGAGCGCCGTGGTCCCGCAGGACGGCAGCGGGCAGAACGGCTGGGTCAGTATGATCGCGGAGAACATAGGGAATGGCCAAGTCTTCGTCCAGGCGGCGCTTATTCCGCCCGGAGACATCCTTTACTCCTACGGTCACTGGCAGATACTCACGCCGTTGCAGCATTACAACACCCCGGACGGTACGTATCGGGGTTTCGCTGGCACCTTCGCACACGCCGCCGGCAACTACTGCGCGATCTGGTGGTACCGCGATGCCCTGGGTAACTATTACGACAAAGGGTTCCCGTGCATCTCGGTGGGTTAGGTAGCCATTGGGGATGAACCACCGTTCGTTCTGATAATCTCTCTGGCTTTTCTCCAGAACGAACGGTGGTTTCACGGGCTCCCTACCATAGATCGCCACCCGTGAGTACGTACAGGAACGGCACGAGCGGGATGAGGCCGAACAGAGCCCACGCCAGCTTCGCGCCGCCCCCGAGGTCACGGCGGGATGCCAGGTCGATCCACATCAGCACGACGGCGAGGGGATGGAAGATGCAGACCACGAGCTCGAGGATCTTCTTCATCACCCGAATCTACCCGGGAGGGTGGAACACCAGTCAGGACGAATACGTCGTGGTGCACACCGTGCCGTTCAGGGTGATCGCCGCGGGCGACGGGTACGCACCGCTCTGGTTGGCGACAAACCCGATGGAGACGGAGTTGCCGGAAGCTGGCGCCAGGGTGCCGTCCCAGCTGACGTTGGTCGCCGTCACGTTCGTGCCGTTTTCGCTCCAGTTGGCGTTCCAGTTGCTGGAGCTGACCGACTCGGTGCTGGCCGGGAACGCGAAGGCGAGCGTCCAGCCGTTGATGGGGTTCGACCCGGTGTTGGTGATGGACAGGTTCGTCACGAACCCGCTGCTCCAGCCCTGCGTCACGTCGTAGGTGACCGAGCAGGTGCTGGCCGACGGAGTTCCGGTGGTGAAGGTCACCGGCAGGGACGGCGGTGACTGGAAGCCCCTCTGGTCGATGGCGAGCACGTTGAACGTGTAGCTGGTGCCCGGCGTCAGGTTGTTCGCGGTGAACGAGCCGGAGGTCGAGGTACCGAGCAGTTCGCTGTTGGTGCCGAACTGCCGGTAGACGGCGTACTTGTCCGCCTGTCCGCCGGCGGACGGGGTCCACGACACGGTGGCCTGGGTGTTCGTCACGTTGGAAACCGACGGGGTGCCGGGCGCGGTGAGCGTGCTCTGGCTGCCTGCCTGCGGGGTCAGCACGATCGTCTCGATCGAGTACGGCGGCAGCGTCTGGGTCGCGCTGGTTCCCTGCGCCGCCGAGGTGACCGAGCTTGCCTCGTCGCCGTAGGTGTAGACGGTGGGAGTGGCGGCGGCCGGGGTGAAACCCGCGTAGTGGAGGCTGACCTGGTAAGAGTTGGCCGGGTCCTTGTTCACCAGCAGCACGCTCAGGTCCCCGTTCGCGTGCCGGACCGCGTGTGTCGCCACGCTCTGCTGGTCGCTGCCCGCGCGCACCATCGTGTCGCCGGGCAGCCCGAGCTTGCTGAGCATCGAGATCGCGTAGTAAGGCGGGAACGGGGTGTTCAGCGCGGGCTCGCAGCTGCTTCCGGTCTGAGCAGCACCGACGCAGGTCCCGCTGGACAGCAGGCCTTCGTCCCCGAAGTCGGTGGCGCCGTCGGGCGCGGTGCTGATCGCGGTCGGCCCGTTGTGCGTGTTCCACCAGTCCACGGTGAACACGCCGTTCTCCAGCGCGGTCATGTACCCGTCCGCCGCGTAGAGCGCCGCGGGCTGGGCGTCCATGAAGTTGTTGGAGTCGGTCTCGGTCAGCGCGACCTGGATGCCGGGCCCGTTAGCCCCGGCGTACTGGTTGATCTCCTGCCGTAGCTGGGCCAGCTCACCAGCCACCTGCTCGGGCTGATTGAGCACCGCCGATCCGATCGAGGCGCTCGGGTACCAGTGCACGATCACGAAGTCGATCGCCGATCCGGCAGTGGACAGGACGATCTTGTTCCAGTCGCCGCTGTCGCTGGACCCGACCACGCCGTCCGGCCAGTTTCCCGGCAGCGTCAGCACGGCGCCGACCTTGATCGTGGGATCGACGGCCTTCATCGCGTTCGCGTACTGGAGGACGTTCTGCGCGTACGCCGCCGGGCCCTTGCTCGCGTGGTTGTCGGTCTCCCAGTCCGCGCCGTAGTAGCCGTTGCCGTAAAGCTCGTTGCCGATCTCCCAGTACTTGACGCCGTAACCCTTGGTGACGTTGGCGTACTGGACCCAGCCGGCCGCCTCCTGCGGCGTGCCCGAGCCGTAGTTGGCGATCAGGATCGGCTGCGCGCCGATCTTCTGCACGGTGCCCATGAACGAATCGAAGTCCGTGCCGGGCGCGACGAAGCCGCCGGGCGCGGTGTTGTTCTGCCAGTTGTAGATGTCGCCGTAGGAGCCGCCCGGGTAGCGCAGCATCCGAACGCCGGCCTGCTGCAGCAGGCCCTGGACCTGCGGCACGTTCATCTGGCTGTCCCACACCGCCGAGTTCAGCCCGTAGGCGGTGCCGGGAATCGTGCCCAGGCCCTCGCCGGCGTTGACCGTCACGTTGACCGCGCTGCTAGCGGCCGCCGTCGTGCGCACGGTGGCCGTGGTGCGCGTGGCCGCCGTCGTGCGCGCGGTAGCCGGGCGGGCGCCGGCGGCGCTGGCGATGCCGGCGGTCAGCAGGACCGCGGCCACGATGGTGACGGATGTGCGCATGACAGCTCCTTGCCCCGCGCCTGCGGATGGGCGGGAATCCGCCGTGATCGTGCGGGCCACGCGGCAGGGCTGTCAACGCCGGGTCGAGACGCGGGACCGCCGGCGTGGGAATATCGCGCGAAAGCCGCCGAAATTTACACGACCGGCCCGGTGCGCTGAAATTTCATGACCGGCCCGAGCGAAGCTCTGCTGATGGCGCGCAGGTCGCGACGTCCCCGGTGGCCCGGCTCGGGCGGCGGACCGGGCCCGCCGCTTCCCGGCCGTCTGCTGGCGCGGTTACGGTTCGGGCAAATCGCCGCGCCGCCAGTGTCCCGGGAGTGCCGTATGCCCCTCACCGCCCCCGCTCGCAAAACGCCCCGAGGATTGGCTTTCGCGGCGATCGGCGCGCTCGTCGCCGTGACCTTGAGCGCGCCGCCGGCCGCGCTCGCCAGCACTACGGCACCAGCCGCGCTCGCCAGCACCGCGGCGCCGGCCGCCCTGGCCGCGACGCCGCACTACAGCCTGCCGCTCGCCCTGCAGGAGTCGCTGTACTTTTATGATGCGCAGAAGTCCGGGCCGGCCAGGACCGCCAACGACCAGCCGCTGTCCTGGCGCGATGACGACGATCCCACCGATTCCTGCGTGCCGCTCCAGCCGATGTCGAACAACGTTGGCACGAACCTGTCCGCCTCGTTCATCGCGGCGAACAAGCCGGTGCTCGATCCAGGCAACACCGGCTGCCTGAACCTGTCCGGCGGCTTCCACGACGCGGGCGACACGGTCAAGTTCGGCCTGCCGCAGACGTACGCGGCGGCGGTCCTCGGCTGGGGCATGTACGAGTTCCCGCAGGCGTACACGGCCACCGGGACCTGGAACCACGCGATGGACGAGATGAAGTGGTTCTCCGACTACTTCCTCCGCTCCACGTTCCTGAACAGCGGCGGGCAGGTCGTCGCGTTCGCCTACCAGGTGGGGAACGGTTCGGTGGATCATTCCTACTGGGGTCCCTCGGAGCTGGAGAGCGCCACGCAGTTCCCGCGGCCCGCCTGGCTGGCCACGACCGCCACTCCCGCCGCCGACATGACGGCCAGCGCCGCCGCGGCGCTCACCGTGGAGTCCCTGCTGACCAAGTCCAGCAACCCCGGTTACTCGGCGCAGTGCCTGAAGACGGCCGAGGCGCTCTACACGTTCTCCGTGGCGAATCCGGGCACCGGCTTCTCGGGCGGGTTCTACAACTCCAGCGGCTACGCGGACAAACAGGCATGGGCCGCGGTCTGGCTGTACATCGCGACCGGGAACGCGAGCTACCTGAACGCGATCATCTCGACCGACTCCGCCGGTAACTACACCGGCTACATCGCCAGCATCGTGAAGAACACCACCAACACGTGGCAGAACACCTGGGTGATGAACTGGGACACCCGCTGGGGCGGCGTGTTCTCGCTGCTCGACCCGCTGGTGCAGGGCAACACGAGCGTCCCCGCCGCCGTGCAGACGCTCGCGCACTATGTGGACAAGTGGCAGGTCCAGTACTGGTCGCACGTGCCGCACGACAACACGTCGGACACGAACTTCATCGCGACGACCCCGGCCGGATTCTCGTACCTGACCTCCTGGGGAGCGGCTCGGTACGACGCCGCCGCCCAGCTCGAGGCATTGACGTACCGGAAGAACTTCCCGGCCGACCCGGAGAGCACCCAGTTCACGGACTGGGCGATGGGCCAGCTGAACTACATCATGGGCGACAACCCGGCCAAGTGGTCCTACATCGTCGGCTTCGGCGCGAACGTGCCCGACGTCGGGTCCGCGGTCGGCGGCAGCGCGACCGCCGCGTCCCACCCGCATGAGGGCGGCGCCCAGGGGTCGCTCACCAACAACCAGAGCGTTCCGCTGACCGACAACCACATTCTGTGGGGCGCGCTGGTCGGCGGGCCGTCGTCAACCGACCAGCCGGACGACGTGACCACGGACTTCGTGCTGAACGAGGTCGCGGTCGACTACAGCGCCGCGCTCGTCGGCGCGATTGCCGGGCTGTATCAGTATTACGGCCAGTCCCAGACGATGACGTCGTTCACCCCGCCCGCACTCAGTCAGGGGGACTGCGCGGAGTACACGAAGACGTGCACGACCCCGTACTACGCCACCGCCACCCTGAACCAGGACAGCAATCAGTCGACACAGATCACCGTCAACGTCAACAACTACGCGGACGAGCCGCCGCACCTGCAGACCGGCATGTCGATGCGGGTGTACTTCGACATCAGCGCGCTGTTCGCGGCCGGCCAGACGATCAGCGACGTCACCACCCCGGTGTACTACGACGCGGCGAGCCAGCTCGACGGGCACGCGACCTCGATCAGCGCGCCCGTCCAGTGGGGCGGCTCGACGAGCTGCGTCTACTACGTGACGCTCAGCTGGGGGAGTGATGGCATCGGCCTGCCACCCTCCCGGGCCTTCGAGTTCGCCTTCGTGGACGCGCTCGGGCCGAACTACAAGTTCTACTGGAACTCTTCGGCCTCGCCGTTCATGACTGGCCTCGCGGCGGGAACCTATGCCTCGACGCCGGACCCGTTCCTGCCGGTCTACCTCAACGGGACGCTTGTCTACGGCCAGACCCCCTCGACCACCGCCGATACGAGCTGCTAGCCGAGCCGGGCCTCGGGGAGTGTCGGCTCGAACAGCTCCACCGGATTGCCAGACGGGTCGTCCGCGATGATCTGCTTGCCCCCGGTCCCGGTGACGATGTCGTTGCGGAACCTGACACCGTCCGCGCGCAGCTTCTCGACCATGCCGGCGAGGTCGGTGACCTCTATGGAGAAGCGGTTCCAGCCGCCGGGCGCCGGCAGCGTGCCATCAGGCATCGCCTGGCCGCCCCCGGGTCCTCCGCCGGGTGCGCTGAGAACCAGCCGAAGCTCACCCAGCGACAGCATCGCGAAGGAAGGAGCGGGATGCATGATCTCGGTAAAGCCCAGGTGCCGGACATAGAACGCGATCGCGGTATCGACATCGTTGACGATATACCGGACACTCACAGTGGCCATGGCCTACCTCCCGAACGGGACCGTATCCGCCACGCTACCCCTCCGGGAGGAACCTCATGACTGACACCACAGCCGGCGTCGAGAGCGCCACGCATCAGGCCATGCTGAGCGAGCTGTACCGGGACTTCGAGACCGCCGGGATGACACCGCTGTGGCTGACCCGCGACGGGCTCATACCGCACCATCCCGAGCCGAAGGCAGTGCCTTACGTATGGCGCTGGGCCGACCTGCTGCCGCTGGCGGCGCGCAGTGCGGAACTCGTCCCGGTGGGACGGGGCGGCGAGCGCCGGGCCATCAGCCTCGGCAACCCGGGGCTGCGCGGCGACCCGTACACGACGCCGACGCTGTGGGCGGCGTTCCAGTACCTGGCCCCCGGCGAGGACGTCCCGGAGTATCTGCACAGCCAGTCCGCGTTCCGGTTCGTCCTGCACGGTGAAGGCATCTGGACGGTGGTCGGCGGGGACCCGGTGGAGATGCGCCGCGGGGACCTGCTGCTGACCCCCGGCTGGCAGTTCCATGGACACCATAACCTCCCGGGCACCCCGATGGCCTGGCTGGACGGGCTCGACATCCCGCTGGTGGCCGGCCCGGATCAGGTGCGGGCGCAGGCGATGCCAGCGCGGAGCTATTCGGAGCGGCTGTGGGGCTCGCCGGGCCTCACCCCGGTGGCCTTGGCCGGGACCCGTCCGGCCGCGCCGCTGATGGCCTACCGGTGGGCGCATACCGACGCGGCGCTGACCGCCCAGCTTGAGCTGGAGGACGAGGGTCTGGTCGGCGTGGTCGCGCCCGGGCACGCCGCGATCCGGTACGTCAACCCGACCAACGGGGCGGACGCGCTCACCACCATGCGCACGGAGTTCCACCGGCTGCGGGCGGGTGCGTGTACCGTCGTGACGCGGACTTCGGCCTCCTCGGTCTGGCAGGTTTTCGAGGGCGACGGCGTAGTGCGACTAGGAGATTCGGAACGGACGGTGGTTCCTGGTGACATCATCGCCGTGCCGGCCTGGACGGCGTTCGGACTGCGGGCTACCCGCCAGCTCGACCTGTTCACGTTCTCCGACGCGCCGGTCTTCGAGAAGCTCAACCTGCTGCGCACCGAAGTGGCGGGCTGATCCTTCGAGCACGGACGGGCTCGATGGGCCTCGATAACGTGACGGATTTCCCTTTCGTGGTAGCGGGACCGTTGTTTACGAGGGTCGATCCACCACAAGGGGGCAATCGTCCACGTTGTTTGGCGGGCCTGGTGCTGGTCGCGATCATCGCCGCTGGTCGGTGCCATCGCGGGCGCGGTGGCGTTC
>Ga0070714_100004538_pt1 | contig 10463 bp, 7 predicted proteins | sample LARL83metaG_FD_65450 | JGI IMG/M metagenome (GOLD analysis project Ga0070714, IMG submission 65450) | Corn, switchgrass and miscanthus rhizosphere microbial communities from Kellogg Biological Station, Michigan, USA - LAR L8-3 metaG | ecosystem: Host-associated > Plants > Roots > Rhizosphere ... | reverse complement strand
GCCGTAGCGCTCGTGGATGCGCGGGATCAGCGCGGCGCGCACGTCGCGCGGGAAGTCGAGGTCGATGTCCGGCAGCGCGGTCAGCTCGTCGTTGAGGAAGCGCCCGAGGAAGAGGTCGTTCGCGATCGGGTCGACGTGGGAGAGGCCGGTCAGGTAGCAGACGACCGAGGAGACGGAGGAGCCGCGCCCGCGGCCGGGCGGCAGCAGCGCCCGCGCGGTGTCCGGCCCGCGCACCTCCAGCGCGACCTCGCGCGCCAGCTCGAGCATGTCGCGGTGCAGCAGGAAGAAGCCGGAGAGCCCGAGTGTCGCGATGATGCGCAGCTCCTCCTCGAGCCGCGCGAGCGCCTCGTCGCGCAGGCGATGGCCGCGCGGGTAGCGGTCCTCGAGGCGGGCGGCCGCCAGCTCGGCAAGCGTGCGGTCGGCGTCGGCGTCCTCTTCGCCCGGGTAGCGGTAGCCGTGATGCTCGGTCAGATCGAAGCGCAGGCGCTCGGCGACCGCGGCCGTCTCGGCGACCGCCTCCGGATGGTCGGCCGCGAAGCGCGCCGCCATCGCCTGCGGACTCGCGAGCACATGGCTGAAGTTGCCGCGCCGCAGCGGCTCGGAGGCGTCGAGCGTCGTGTGGTGGCGGACCGCGACGAGCGCGTCCTGCAGCGGCGCGCGGGCGCGCACGTGCGCGTGGACGTCGCCGGTCGCGACGGTGCGCAGGCGCAGCTCGCGCGCGAGGGACGCGAGGCGCCGGTTGCGCGCACGGTCGTCGCGCAGGTAGGGCCGCTGCAGCTCGACGCGCAGGCCCTCGGGACCGAACGCGTCGCGCAGCGCTTCGAGCCCGCGGCGGTCGTGGACCCCGCGCATCGCGCAGCCGCTGAGGCAGATCAGGCCCTCGGCGTGGTCGAGCACGGCAGCGAGCGGGACGTGCGGGTCGCTCGCGACGCGCACACCGGGGGCGGGCCCCCCGCCCGCCCCCGGCTCCCCCGTGCGCTCCTGCGGCCCGTCGTCCCCGCGCGTGTGAGCGTGCGCGCGGGTCACGAGCCGGCAGAGGTTGCGCCACCCGCGCTCGTCCTCGACGAGCAGCGTCAGGTGGCGGCCGTCGTCGAGCGTCAGCTCGGCGCCGTGCAGCGCCCGCAGCCCGACCGCCTTGCACGCCTGCGCGTGCTCCATCGCGCCGCAGACGTTGTCGTGGTCGGTCAGCGCGAGCGCCTCGTGCCCCAGCTCGGCGGCCGCGGCCGCCTGCTCGTCCGGCAGCGAGGCGCCGTCGAGGAACGAGAAGGCGGAGTGGGCGTGCAGCTCGACATAGGGCACGAACACATGTTCGATTACCACATCTATGTTGGCTACCGCTCTTAGGCGGAGAACGCCTCAGGATGGGCGTGAAGAGCGCCCACCGTCAGCGCGATGCCAACCGCGGATGCGCAGGTGCGTCGCGGTCCTCACCGCTGCGCGAACCAGGCGCTGCCACGCAGGTCGTGGAAGACGACGACGTTGCGCCCGCAGGCGGTGACGACCTCCCAGTAGCGGCGGCGGACAGGACTGCCGTTCCACCAGCGATCCTCGACGAGCCACGACTCGCGCACGGCGTCGATCGCGCGGCCGTCGACCGTCCGCGGGCGACCGTCGGCCGGGTCTGCCTCGACGCGCGCGCGGCGCGGCTGCGCGAGCCGGTGCGTGCGGCCCGTGGCGCGCTCCGCCACACGCGCGGCGCGTGGACCGGCGCGGCTCATTCGAACGGCGTCAGCACGACGCGGCGCTCGGGCACGCGCGAGTCGACCTCGACCGCGAGCACGCGCAGCGCCGCGTCCGGTCCGGCCGCGGCGCGCGCCTGCTGAACCGCGTCGCGCAGGCGCGCGCGGCGTACCGCCTCGGCCTCGTCGAGCAGCGAGCGCTGATCGCTCGCCGGCGGCCCGAAGCGCTCGGCCGCCAGCCGCAGGCACTCCGCCGGCGCCGGCAGCCGTGCGAGCCGCGGCGCGAGCGCGAGCCGCATCCGCACGGGGTCGGCGAGCGCTTCGCGGAACGGGACCAGCTCGCGCCAGGTGCCGCCCTCGACCAGCTTCGCCGCCAGTACGACCGTGCGCAGCGTGCGCCCGCGCCGCTCGCGCCGCGCGAGCAGGCGGTCGACGAGCAGGTGCAGCGCATGGTCGAGCTGCACGCCGGAGAGCGCCTCCGGCAGCTCCAGCTCCTCGGCGAGCCGCTCCGGCGGCCGGCGCGGCGCGAGCCTGCCGTCGCGGCCGCTGGCCAGCTCGCGCGCGAACAGGCCGGGCGCGCCGAAGCGGTCGGCGACTGCGTCGCACGGCAGCGCCGCCAGCGCGCCGAGCGTCTCGATCCCCAGTCGCGCGAGCGGCTCGACCAGCTCGGCCGTCTCGCGCCGGCCGCGCAGCAGCGCGACCGGCAGCGGCGCGAGGTAGGCGGCCGCCTCCGCGTCGCCGCCGGCCACGACCTCCGGCCGCCGCATGCGCGCCCGCGAGGCGGCCGCGAGCGCACAGAAGCGCGACGGGCCGGCGCCGAGCCGCGCGGGCTGGCGCAGCGCGCGGCGCGCAGCCTCGATCACGCGCTCGAGCGAGCCGCCGTGCAGCCGCAGCAGCCCGCGCGCCTCGAAGCAGACGAGCCCCGGCCGCTCCGGCTCGACCGCGGCGCCGACCGACTCCAGCCGAACGAGCAGCCGCTCCCAGCGGTCGGCGACGCCGGCCGGGTCGGGCGGCACGAGCGCCAGCGACGGGCAGCGCGCGAGCGCCTCCCCGAGCGGCGTCCCGGGATGGATCCCGAACGCCTCCGCGGCCGGCGAGCACGCCCCCACGCGCTGCTCGCAGCCGGGCTCCGGCGCGAGCGCCGCCGGCGTGCGCAGCAGCTCCTCCCGGTCGCCGGCGGCGACGGTCAGCTCGAAGCGCGGGAGAAGGACGCAGACGACCATGGACACGAACGCATGTTCGCCTCCATGGTCGCCACATGCCACCATCGATGGGTGGACTCGTTACGCGCCGCGTCCCCCGCCTCCCGCGTCGAGAGGGACGCGCTCGCACGCGACGACCTACGGCAGGCCGAGCGCGACGTCGTTGTGGACTTCGACCGAGTTGTTGCCGGCCGCCGAGGGCAGCTGCAGCCTCAGGTTCACGAGCGTGTTGATGAGCCCGAGCCCGAGCCCGCATTCGGTCGCGCCCGGAACGGCGAACGAGTTTTCGACGTTGACGTTGCCGAGGAACTCGATGTCGCTGCCGACGATCGTCGGCCTGGCTCTCGATCCGGAGATCGGTCTGTTCGGCGGCGGCGGGCTCGTCGTGCCGGTGATCAGGTTGAGCACGACCGGATGGCTGTTCGTGCCGATGTGGCACTCCATCCCGAGCAGCAGGTTCTCGAGCCGCACCTTGATCGGCATCGTGATGCTGCCCGTGGCGACGTTGATTCTGATCGCCGACGCGGAACCCGCGAGCTCCGTGATCGCTAGCACGGTGTTGCCCGGGATCCATTCTATTCCGAGCAGGCCGCCGGGAACCGGGACCGCTCTCGCGAAGAAGCCGTTGGTGCCGGCCGGCGGTATGAATTCAGGCGTTTCGGTTTCGTTTTCTCTGAGCGTCCCACGGATCTCGAGCGATTCCCCGAGCGGTACGTTGAACCCCTTTATGTTGAGGTTGCCCGTGCGGTTCTGGATGTCGATGCAGGCGGTCCCCACCGTCGGAGCGGTGCATCCTGAGAAGTCGGGAAACGCCGCCGAGGCCGATCCCGCCGCTCCGAGCAGCGCCAGCGTGGCGAACACGGCAGCCGCCGCAAGGGCGAGCTTGCGTGATCTCATGTCTCTCTGCCTTTCCCCGCGCCAGGCGCGGAATGATCGTCCGCGCGCGAGGCGCGGACGTCGAGAGTCGACGGGCCCTGTCCGCAGCGAAACAGCACAGCTCAGCTCCCCCGCCGTCGCGATGATGCGACGTGCAGCGCCATCCCCCATCGGCAGCAGGTCGAACCCGCCCCGTTCGCCCAAGTTTCCTTATCTTGGACTAACGCTACCCTAAAAAGTAGAAGGTCGTACGTCAAGCACCAACCGTTCACGCCGACGCGCCGCTCGAGCGCGCCGCCCACAGCCGCCACGTCCCCGGCACGCCGCGGAGCGCATGCTCGCCGCGGTCGGCGAAGTCGATCCCGGAGCCGACGACGAGGTCCTTGACGGTGTTCGAGACGAGCACCTCGCGCGGCGCCGCGAGCGCGCCGACGCGGGCGCCGATGTGGACGGCGAGGCCGCTGAGGTCCTCCCCCACCGCCTCGCACTCGCCGGTGTGCAGGCCCGCGCGCAGCTCGACGCCCAGCTCGCGCACCGCCTCGCGCAGCTCGAGCGCGCAGCGGATCGCGCGCGCCGGCCCGTCGAACGTCGCCAGCCACCCGTCGCCGAGCGACTTGACGGCGCGCCCGCGGTGGCGCGCGAGCTGCGCGCGGGAGATCTCGTCGTGGCGCGCGAGCAGCACGCGCCAGGCGCGGTCGCCGAGCCGCGCGGCCGTCGCGGTCGAGCCGACGATGTCGGTGAACATCACCGTCGCGAGCACGCGATCCGGCTCCGGCGGCGTGTGCGCGCCGGTCAGGAACTGCTCCAGCTCGGCGACGATCCGCTCGCTGTCGCCGACGACGAGCAGGTTGTCCTGCCCCGGCAGCTCGACGTAGCGGGCGTTCGGCAGCTGCTCGGCGAGGTAGCGCGAGTGGCGCACGTCGATGAGGCGGTCCTCGCGGCGGTGCAGCAGCAGCGTCGGCGCCTGGATCGACGGCAGCACGTCGCGCACGTCCGTCTCGCCCGCGATGTCGAACAGCAGCCGCAGCGCGCCCGGGCTCGCCGACAGCCGCTCGAGCTGGCCGAGCCAGCGCCGCAGCGCGACGTCGTCGGCGTGGCTCGGCGCGATCCGCGCGAGCCGCTCGCCCGTGCCCCAGTGGGCGAAGATCTCGGCGATGCGCGCCTCGCGCTCCGCCGGCGTCCCGGGCCATTCGTAGCCGGGCGCGGCGGTCGTGCGAGCCATCCCGGCGTAGAGCACGAGCGCGCCGGTGCGCTCGGGGTGTGTGGCCGCGTAGAGGATCGCCATCGGCGAGCCCTCGGCCTGCGCGAGCAGCGCGGCGCGCTCGGAGCCGACCGCGTCGAGCACGGCGTCGAGGTCCTCCATCTGATCCTCGAGCGTCGTCGTGGCGGAGATCGGGTCCGACATGCCCGTGCCGCGGCGGTCGAACAGGATCAGCCGCGAGAAGCGCGCGAGCCGCTCGAAGAAGGCGGCCACGCGCGGCTCGGCCCACAGGTGCTCGACCTGCTGGAGCTGGGGCGGGACGTAGACGAGGTCGACCGGGCCGTCCCCGACGACCTGATAGGCGATGTGGACGTCGCCGGCGCGGGCGTAGCGTGTCTGCGGCACCACGGCCATGGAGGCTCCGCGTCAAGCCTACCCGCGGCGCTAGGGTCCCGCGGATGCCCGACGCCTACGTGCTCGACGCCGTCCGCACGCCGTTCGGCCGCTACGGCGGCGCGCTCGCGGGCGTGCGCCCGGACGACCTCGCGGCGCACGTGGTACGGGCGCTCGTGGAGCGCTCGCCCGGCCTCGATCCGGCCGCGATCGACGACGTGATCCTCGGCAACGCGAACGGCGCCGGCGAGGAGAACCGCAACGTCGCGCGCATGGCGGTGCTGCTCGCCGGGCTGCCGACCTCGGTCCCCGGCGCGACCGTGAACCGGCTGTGCGCCTCCTCGCTGGAGGCGGCGATCGGCGCGAGCCGCGCGGTCGAGTGCGGCGACGCCTCGCTCGTGCTGAGCGGCGGCGTCGAGTCGATGACGCGCGCGCCGTGGGTGCTGGCGAAGCCGGCGAAGGGCTTCCCGCGCGGCGACGAGACGCTCTGCTCGACGACGCTCGGCTGGCGGCTCGTGAACCCGCTGATGCCGGAGCGCTGGACGATCTCGCTCGGCGCCTCGACCGAGGGGCTCGCGGACAGATACGGCATCTCGCGCGAGGCGCAGGACGCGTTCGCGCTGCGCAGCCACCGGCTCGCGGCCGCCGCCTGGGAGGACGGCTTCTACGAGGACTGGGTCGTTCCGGTGCCGGACACCGGGCTGGCGCGCGACGAGATCATGCGCCCGGACGCGTCGCTCGAGGCGCTCGCGAAGCTGAAGCCGGCGTTCCGCCGGGACGGGGGCACGGTCACGGCCGGCAACTCCTCGGCGCTGAACGACGGCGCCGCGGCGGTGCTGATCGGCAATGCCGAGGCGGCCGCGGCGATCGGGCGCGAGCCGCTTGCGCGGATCGCCGGGCGCGGCGTCTCCGGCGTCGACCCCGACGTGTTCGGGATCGGGCCGGTGCAGGCCGTCGAGCGCGCGCTGGGCGCGGCCGGGATCGGCTGGGGCGATGTCGCGGTGCTGGAGCTGAACGAGGCGTTCGCCGCGCAGTCGCTCGCCTGCCTCGCGGAGTGGCGCGAGCTGGATCCCGAGCGCGTGAACGTGAACGGCGGCGCGATCGCGCTCGGCCACCCGCTGGGCGCCAGCGGCGCGCGCGTGCTCGCGACCTGCGCGTATGAGCTGCGTCGCCGCGGCGGCGGCTTCGGCGTCGCGGCGCTGTGCATCGGCGTCGGTCAGGGGCTCGCCGTCGTGCTGGAGGCGTGAGTCCTCCGCAGGGGTCGGCGCTCGGCGGTCACGTCGCAGCGAGCAGCAGCTCCCGTCCCTGGCGCGCGATCTCGGCGTCCTCGCGCGCCTGGACGACGAGCGTGCGGGCACGCGCGTCGGCCGCCGAGATGTCGCCGTCCGCGCACGTCCGCTCGTTGCGCGGCCCATCGACCCCGACCCCGAGGAAGCCCAGCCCGTCGGCCGCAGCCTGCCGCACCGCGGCAGCGCGCTCCCCGACCCCGCCGGTGAACGCGAGCACGTCGATCCCGCCCATCGCCGCCGCCATCGCCGCGATCGCGGCACGCAGACGATGCGCGAAGGCGTCGAGCGCCAGCCGCGCGTCGACGTCGCCGCGCTGCGCGCGCTCGAGCACGGTCCGCATGTCGCCGCTGCCGGCCAGGCCGAGCAGCCCGCTCTGCTCGTTGAGCCCACGCGCGAGCGCGTCGACGTCGAGCGAGGTGGAGCGCAGCAGCCACAGCAGAACGCCGGGATCGACGTCGCCGCAGCGCGTCGCCATCGGGAGCCCGGCGAGCGGGGTGAAGCCCATCGAGGTGTCGACCGAGCGCCCGCCGTCGATGGCGCAGACGGAGGCGCCTGCTCCCAGATGGCAGCTCACGATCCGCGGTGACCGGGCGGCGTCCGCGGCGAGCAGCGCGACGCGCCGCGCCACCCACGCGTGCGAGAGGCCATGGAAGCCGAACCGGCGCAGCCCCCACGCCTCGCGCCAGGGGCGCGGGAGCGCGTACGTCCGCGCAGCCGGAGACAGCGTGGCGTGGAACGCGGTGTCGAAGCAGCAATAGTGCGAAACGTCGGGGAACCGCTCGCGGGCGGCGTCGAGCGCCCGCAGCGCGGCCGGCTGATGCAGCGGCGCGAGCGCCGCGAGCTGTGCCAGCTCGTCGCGCAGCGCGTCGTCCACGAGCGCCGCCCGGTCGAGCCGCGCGCCCCCGTGCACGACGCGGTGCCCGACGGCGTCGATCTCGGCGAGGCCGTGCAGCGCCGCGCTGAGCGCGGCAACGTCGAACCTGCCCTCGCGCGCCGGCAGCTGGCGGTTCCACACGACGCGGTCCGCGCCGTCGAGCAGCCGCAGCTTCAGGCTGCTCGAGCCGGCGTTGACGACCAGGATCCGCACGCGTCTATACGACGCGTGCGGCGATGTGGTACGGCCAGGTCCAAGTCCGGATCGTGGCCGGGTCCTCGCCCGTGCGGCGCGTGTGCGCGCGATGGCGCAGACGCTCGTCCACCATATGCTGGCGCACGTGGGCGGCGCGCTCGGCGAGGCCCGGCACCCGATCGATCACGTCCATCACCAGATGGAAGCGGTCGAGGTCGTTGAGCATGACCATGTCGAACGGGGTGGTGGTGGTGCCCTCCTCCTTGTAGCCGCGAACGTGCAGGCGCGGGTGGTTCGCGCGGCGGTACGTCAACCGGTGGATCAACGACGGATAGCCGTGGTAGGCGACGATCACGGGCCGATCGACCGTGAACAGCGCGTCGAACTCGTGGTCGGGCATCCCGCTGGGGTGCTCGGCGTCGGACTGGAGCCGCATCAGGTCGACGACGTTCACGACGCGCACGCGCAGGTTCGGAACGTGCTCGCGCAGCAGCGCGGCCGCGGCGACCGTCTCGAGCGTCGGCACGTCGCCCGCGCAGGCGAGCACGACGTCGGGCTCGTCGTCGGCGTCGCTGCTCGCCCACGTCCAGATGCCGGCACCGCGCTCGCAGTGCGCGATCGCCTGCTCGACGTCCATGAACTGCGGCGCCGGCTGCTTGCCGGCGACGATGACGTTGACGAGATGGCGGCTGCGCAGGCAGTGATCCGTCACCCACAGCAGCGAGTTGGCGTCCGGCGGCAGGTAGACCCGGATGATCTCGGCCTTCTTGTTGACGACGTGGTCGATGAAGCCGGGGTCCTGGTGCGAGAAGCCGTTGTGGTCCTGGCGCCAGACGTGCGAGCTGAGCAGGTAGTTGAGTGAGGGAATCGGGCGTCGCCACGGGATCTGGCGACTCGTCTTGAGCCACTTCGCATGCTGGTTGAACATCGAGTCGACGATGTGGATGAACGCCTCGTAGGAGCTGAAGAGGCCGTGGCGTCCGGTCAGCAGGTAGCCCTCCAGCCAGCCCTGGCAGAGGTGCTCGCTCAGGACCTCCATCACGCGGCCGTCGGGTGCAAGCGCCTCGTCGCCGTCCTCGATCGCGTCCTGCCAGGCGCGGCCGGTCGCCTCGAACACCGCGGAGAGGCGGTTCGAGGCGGTCTCGTCGGGCCCCATGATGCGGAAGGTGCGCGGATTCGCCCGCATGACGTCGCGCAGATAGCCCCCCAGCACGCGCGTCGCCTCCCCGTCCACCGCCGTCGGCGCGACCACGCCGATCGCGTGGTCGCGGATGTCCGGCAGCCGCAGCGGCTCCGACAGCAACCCTCCGTTCGCGTGCGGGCTCGCGCTCATCCGCCGCGACCTGGCGGGCGCCAGCTCGGCCAGCGGCTCGACGAGCGCACCGCCGGCGTCGAACAGCTCGTCGGGCCGGTAGGAGCGCAGCCACGCCTCGAGCTGCGCGAGCCGCGCGGGATTGGAGGCGAGGTCGGCGAGCGGGACCTGATGGGAGCGGAACGAGCCCTCGCACGGCAGTCCGTCGACTTCCGCCGGACCGGTCCAGCCCTTCGGCGTGCGCAGCACGATCAGCGGCCAGGGCTGGCGCGTCCGCTCTCCCCGCCCGCGCGCGGCGGACTGGATCGCGTCGATCCCCGCGACGGCCTCGTCGAGCGCCGCCGCCATCGCGGCGTGCATCGCGTCGGGCTCGGAGCCCTCGACGAAGATCGGACGGTGGCCGTACCCCTCGAGCAGCGCGGTCAGCTCGCGGCGCGGCAGCCGCGCGAGCAGCGCCGCGCTCGAGATCTTGTAGCCGTTGAGGTGCAGCACGGGCAGGACCGCGCCGTCGCGTCGCGGGTCGAGGAACTTGTTCGAGTGCCAGCTCGCGGCCAGCGGCCCGGTCTCCGCCTCGCCGTCGCCCACGACGGCGCAGACGATCAGGTCCGGGTTGTCGAACGCCGCGCCGTAGGCGTGCACGAGCGCGTAGCCGAGCTCGCCCCCCTCGTGGATCGAGCCCGGGACCTCCGGCGCGACGTGACTCGGGACCCCACCCGGGAAGGAGAACTGTCGCACCAGCGCGCGCAGGCCCTCGACGTCGCGGCCGACGTCGGGGTAGACCTCGCTGTAGGTGCCTTCGAGGTAGACGTTGGCGATCACGCCCGGGCCGCCGTGGCCCGGACCCGTCACGAAGATCGCGTCGAGCTGGTGCCGGCAGATCGCGCGGTTCATGTGCGCGTAGACGAAGTTGATTCCGGGCGTCGTGCCCCAGTGACCGAGCAGCCGCGGCTTGACATGCTCCGCGCTGAGCGGCTCGCGCAGCAGCGGGTTGTCGAGCAGGTAGATCTGCGCGACGGACAGGTAGTTCGCCGCCCGCCACCAGCCGTCGAGCAAGTCGCGCTCCTCCGGCGTCAGGCCCCGGCGCTCGCTCGCAGCAGTCGCGCTGCTCATACGTCGCTCCTCAGCTCAAGTCGCGCGGCCGGAGCGCAGTGCGCGCTCCGGCCGCCATGGTGTTCGGGATTCGGGGGTGCGGCAGCGCCGTCGGCGTCAGCCGCAGGACTTGCTCAGGTAGGCCTGGTCCAGCGGCAGGTCGCCGGTGAACAGCGGCTGGAAGCCGCAGACCTTCGAGGCCACGAGCGTGCGCAGGCGCGTCCACGCGAGTGCGAGCACCGGCGGGTCGTCGACCGTGACAAGCGCCTGCAGCTTGTACCAGGCAGCCTGCCGCTGGGCGTCGTCCACGGCGCTCGTCGCCTCGTCGTAGAGCGCCATCGCCTGCGCGCTTC
>Ga0070714_100004537_pt1 | contig 10466 bp, 7 predicted proteins | sample LARL83metaG_FD_65450 | JGI IMG/M metagenome (GOLD analysis project Ga0070714, IMG submission 65450) | Corn, switchgrass and miscanthus rhizosphere microbial communities from Kellogg Biological Station, Michigan, USA - LAR L8-3 metaG | ecosystem: Host-associated > Plants > Roots > Rhizosphere ... | reverse complement strand
GCGAGGGAATCCGTGCCCGTCGGGAGCCTATGCGAAGTCTGAGTCTCGCCGGCCCGATGCCGCTGACCATCCTCTGCATCGGGGCCCATTCCGATGACATCGAGATCGGCTGCGGCGGAACAATCCTGCGACTCCGTCAGGAATACCCTGGCTGCCGTGTTTACTGGATCGTCTTGAGCGGGGAAGGCGAGCGGGCCGATGAAGCGCGGCGAGGTGCTGAATTGTTCGCACAAGACGGAATTGTTGGTGGCCCAAGGCTGCATTCGTTCAGAGATGGCTTCATGCCCTACACGGGGGCGCAGGTAAAGGATGAACTGGAGAAGCTAAAGCAGGAGGTTTCCCCCGACCTGATCCTGACCACCAGCCGCGGAGATTCGCATCAGGATCATCGCTTGCTGGGCGAACTGACGTGGAACACATTTCGCAACCACCTGATTCTTGAGTACGAAATCCCCAAATATGACGGCGATCTTGGCAATCCATCTTTCTTTGTGCCCCTGACGAAGGTGGACTGCGAGAGAAAGATTGAGTATCTGATGAAGGCCTTTTCATCGCAGCACTCCAAACGATGGTTTGAACCCGAAACCTTTCGTTCGCTGCTGCGACTCCGCGGAATGGAATGCAACGCAGCAAGCGGCTATGCCGAAGCTTTCTACTGTAGAAAAGTCGTGCTCTGATCCGCACCGCCGCCCTTTTGTCAACAAGCATACCGGGCAGTAAAAGCCCGATGGATGATCCCATGAATGTAGATACCGCCCTCAGACAGCTGGAAGACGACGGCCGGCCCATTCGCGTCGGCATGATTGGCGCTGGAGCAACAGGTCGCGCGATAGCGCTGCAACTCGGCACGCCAGTTCCCGGCATCCGTCTTGTCGGGATTGCTAATCGCACGCCCTCGCACGGGGAGCGTGCTTTCAAGGAAGCCGGTATCGCTGCGTGGAAGGCGGCCAGCTCGGCCGCAGCCGCTGCAGATGCCATCCGGCACGGCGTGCCGGTGCTGACGGATGATCCCGCCGTGCTGATCCGCTGCGATGCCGTGGATCTGCTCATCGAAGTCACCGGGAGCATCACCCCCGGAGCGTCGACCGTTCTCGACGCCATCGAGAACGGCAAACATGTCGTTCTGGTCAACGCCGAACTTGACTCTCTGATCGGCCCTATTCTGAAGACCCGAGCGGATCGCGCCGGGGTCGTGCTGACGCACACGGACGGCGACGAGCCCGGTGTGGCGATGACCCTCCTGCGATACCTGCGCTCTCTGGGGCTGCGCCCTGTAGCCGCCGGCAATCTGAAGGGCATGGTGGACTATTACCGCAATCCCGATACGCAACGCGCCTTCGCAGAGCGGAATGATCAGGACGCGAGGAAAGTGACGTCATTTGCCGATGCCACGAAGCTGTCGATGGAAACCACGGTCCTGTCGAATGCCACCGGATTCTCTCCGGGGCGTCGCGGCATGTATGGACCAGCATGCAAAGACGTGCGCGAAATGGCCAATCTGCTGCCTTCCGAGCAGTTGCTGAGCACCGGACTGGTGGATTACGCGCTCGGAGCGGCGCCGCACACCGGGGCATTCGTCATCGTCCACGAAGACTCGCCGCTGAAGCAGGCGCAACTGGGCTATTACAAGCTGGGCGATGGGCCTTTCTATGTGTTCTACACGCCTTTCCATCTTCCTCACATTCAGATCGCGTCCACTATCGGCCGGGCTTTTGTTCACCGGGACGCGACAGTCGCTCCCCTCGCAGGTCCGGTCAGCGAAGTCATAGCTGTGGCGAAACGCGACCTGAAAGCCGGCGAGACGCTCGATGGGATCGGCGGCTTCTGTTCCTACGGACTCATCGACAGGACCGCGGATGCGCGTGCCATGGGCGCTCTGCCCATTGGCCTCTCGGCTGGCCATAAGTTGCGGCGCGATGTCGCGAAGGACTCCGTCATCACCTTCGCCGATGTCAATGCGGCCGTTCCGGATCTCGTTCAAGCCTTGTGGCAGGAGCAGCAGGCACGATGGCCAGCGCGGACCGAGAGCAGCGCTGAGCACAACATGCAGGCAGCACTGGTGGGCGGAAAATGACCTCGCGAGGATCTCGGGAGACGGCTCTCGATACCGGTCTGATATTGCACTCGAAAAGGACAGACGAGATGCCTGATCATTCTTGGTGGAACAGTCGCCGAGTGCTCCTGACTGGGCATACCGGATTCAAAGGCAGTTGGCTCTCGCTGTGGCTGCATGCGCTGGGCGCCCGCGTTACCGGATGCGCCCTTGAGCCCCCCACCAAGCCCAGCCTTTATGAGCAGGCGCGAGTCGGCGAGGTGGTTCGCTCGATCTTTGCCGATGTGCGGGATTTCCCGCGGCTCCGGGATCTGATTGCCGACTGCCGCCCCGAAGTTGTGATCCACATGGCGGCTCAGTCGGTAGTGCGGCGCGGTTATGAGGACCCGATCGAGACCTACTCCTCGAATGTCATGGGGACGGTACATCTGCTGGATGCTCTGCGGCAGCTCAGGCATCGGTGCGTCGTCGTCAATGTCACCAGCGATAAGTGCTACGCCAACCAGGAGTGGGTGTGGGGATATCGCGAGAACGAGCCGATGGGGGGGCGCGATCCTTATTCCAACTCCAAAGGGTGCGCGGAACTAATCACGACCGCCTACCGCGAGTCATACTTTCCGGCAGAATCCTTCGACGAGCACGGCGTCGCACTGGCAAGCGCTCGTGCCGGAAACGCCATCGGCGGCGGCGACTGGACGAGTAACCAGCTGATTCCGGATCTCGTCCGGAGTTTTCTGGCCGGCAAGCCCTGCCCGATTCGCAACCCATCCGCCATCCGGCCATGGCAGTTTGTTCTTGAGCCGCTTCGCGGCTACCTGCTCCTGGCCGAGCGCCTCGCGCAGGATCCCCGCCGGTTCGCTTCGGGGTGGAATTTTGGTCCGGCTGAGGCGGATGCAAAACCTGTTTCGTGGATCGCCGACCAGATGGTCGCTTTGTGGGGAGGAGACGCATCGTGGTGCCGCGACGGCGCCGCCCATCCGCGGGAAGCGCATTACCTGAAACTGGATACCTCAAAAGCCCGCGCCGGACTCGATTGGGCGCCGGCTGTTCCGCTCAGCGAAGCGCTCGAGTGGATTGCTGAGTGGTACCGCGCGCACCAGTCCGGTTCCGATCTGCGGCAAATCACCTGCGCGCAAATCGAGCGTTACGAGACGCGCCTCGCGGGCGCAGATGCGTTTGCTGCTCTGTCTCAATAATGTGCCCCAGACTCGACCAAGCGAAGGAGCCGTATACATGCCCAATATCGTGATCCTGGGATCCGGAATGGCCGGATTCGGAGCTGCTCACCGACTTCACTCCGAGGGCTTCACGCCGGTGATGTATGACAAGAATGCGTATTACGGAGGACACACAGCATCCTTCCGCAATGACAGCGGTTTCTTGTTTGACATCGGCCCACACATCTCCTTCACCAAAGATTCGCGCATTCAGCAGCTTTTTGCTGAGAGCGTTGGCGGGGAGTTTGAGACCCTGCAGATTTACCTGAACAATTACTGGCATGGCTACTGGCCGCAACATCCGGTGCAGGTGCATCTGCATGGGCTGCCGGAAGACGTCGTCATCCAGGTGATTCGTGATTTCGTCGAAGAGAGCGGCCAGCCTGAGCGCGCGATCAACAACTATGCCGACTGGCTCTACGCCAGCCTCGGCAAGACCTTCGCTGAGATGTTCCCCATGCAGTACACGCGCAAATACCACACCACGACAGCGGAGAACATGAGTACCGACTGGCTCGGTCCGCGCATTTATCGCCCTACTCTTGAGGAGGTATTGCGCGGAGCATTGTCGCCGGCGGCTCCCCACGTGCACTACATCACCCATTTCCGGTATCCGAGCAACGGCGGGTTCATCTCGTACCTGCAGAAGTTCGTCCCGATGGGGAACCTGAGGCTCGGACATAAGCTGACCTCCATCGATCCCAGCGCCCATCGGCTCACGTTTTCGAATGGCCACGTTACGGAATATGACGCGCTCGTTTCGTCCGTAGCACTCCCCGATCTGATCCGGATGATTCAGGGTGCGCCCGCCGACGTCGTCGAGGCATCCCAGCGTCTTGCCTGTTCGACGTGTGTGCTGGTCAACATTGGCGTAAACCGGGCCGATTTGTCCCGAGCGCACATGACGTACTTCTACGACGAGGATATCTGCTTTACGCGCCTTGGCTTCCCGCACATGCTTTCGGCCACCAATGCTCCAGAGGGCCATGGCAATATTCAGGCGGAAGTCTATTTCTCGGAGAAGTACAAACCCCTCACCGGTTCTCCCACAGATTGTATCGAGCCGGTTATTCGCGACCTTCGCAAGTGCGGCATCCTGCGTGAAGACGACCAGATCCTCTCGAAAGATGCTATGCTGCTGCGTTACGCAAACATCATTTTTGATCTGGATCGGGCGTCGGCGCTCCAGGTTGTTCATGGCTACCTCGACGACATCGGCATCAACTACTGCGGACGCTACGGCGACTGGGGCTACATGTGGACCGATGAGAGCTTCATCAGCGGAGAGAACGCCGCTCAGCGGGCGCTGGAGCGGGCCAGATATTCCGGATCGCCTCTTCCGGGCAATCGCGCGGAACTGGAGATCGCAGCCGGATGAGCCCTTTCAGCCCGAGATACTCGCGGATCGCTCTGCTCGAACATGCCGGGTATGGCAATCTCGGCGACGACGCAACCGTCTCATCGGTCCTGCAACATTTGCAGCGCAGATGGCCGCACGCGTGTATCTCTGCCATCACTCTCAATCCGCTGGACACCTCCGAGCGGCACGGCATTCCGGCGTGGCCAATTCACCGGGACTGCAAACATCCGCCCAGCGGAGCCGCACCAGTGAGCAGGATCAAATCTAGCTGGCGCAGACATCGCTTTTGGGGGCCATTCCTGCGCCTGTGCTGGAGGAGCTTAGTCCGCTACCCGCGCAACCTGGTCCGCGAGTCGCTCTTTCTGGCGCGGAGCTTTCGGGCTTTGCAATCGCTCGACATGCTGGTGATCTGCGGCGGCGGCCAATTGCGGGATAATGCCGCGGGGCCCTACGCCTTCCCGCTTACCATTCTGAAGTGGGTGCTGCTGGCCAGGAGTCGAGGCGCAGAATGTTGTTTTCTGAATGTTGGGGCGGGGCCGCTTCGAACCCGCAGTTCCAGGTTGTTTGTCAGGACCGCGCTGCAACTCTCCAGCTACACCTCTTTCCGCGATGAGAGTTCGCGGCGTCTGATTCAGCAAATCGGATATCGGAAGGACAGCACCGTGCATGCCGACTGCGTCTATGCTCTGCCCTTCCGAGTTCCTGCGCGCCCCTCAGCGACGCATGCAATTCCCGGTACTGTCGGGATCTCACCAATGCGCGTTTACTGGGACAGGGACCCGCGCGTCTACGCGCGCCTCATTCAGGAACTGGGGAAATTCGGCGCCCGTGTGGGGAAACAGGATCACCCGCTTTGTCTCTTCAGTTCAGAAGTTCCCTCGGACTATGAACCGATTGATGACCTTCATGCCGCAATTCTCTCCGGGGGCACACCGTCTTCGATCCGCTGCCCGCGCATAGCAGGTGTTGACGGCTTGTTGCAGCAGATGTCCGGAATGGAGTACGTCGTCACCTGCAGGTTCCACGGTGTTGTTTTCGCGCACCTCCTGCAAATTCCGGTTCTGGCCGTATCACATCACCCCAAGGTCAGCACCCTCATGAACGACCTCGGACTGTCAGACTATTGTCTGGATGTGCACACTGTCACTGCCAAGGATCTGATGCAGTCGTTCACTCGCCTGCAGGAGAACCAGGCGGCGGTCCGGCAACAGATGCGGGAACTGGCGCTATCCTACCGCGCCGATTTGATGCATCAGTTTGACACGCTCTTTCCACCCGTGATCGGTTCGCACGCTTCCGAGCCGCGGATGCACAGCGTGCCCGTCAGTTTCTGAAACCAGAACTGACACTGCCGGCCACAGCAGGTTTCATTTCAGCCACCTTCGTCATCCCCAGCACCTGGAGACCCGAATGAGCACCAGTGATCTTCCTCTTGTCAGCGTGTTGACCCCCGTTTACAACGGCGAAGCCTATCTTGAGGAGTGCATCGAAAGCGTCCTCGCCCAGACTTATTCCAACTGGGAATACATCATTGTGAATAACTGCAGCAAAGACAGGACGGGGGAGATCGCCGAGCGTTACGCCGCTCGTGACAACCGAATTCGCGTGCACCACAACACAGACTTTCTGGGGGTGATCGCGAATCATAATCACGCGTTCGCGCTCATCTCCCCCAACAGCAAATATTGCAAGATTGTCTCAGCCGACGACGCAATCTTCCCGGATTGCCTGACCCAACTGGTCGCCTGTGCAGAAGCGAATCCGTCCGCCGGGGTCATTGGATCGTACCAGCTGAGCGGCGGAGGCGATGAGTGGGTGGTTCGGTGCACCGGTCTTCCCTATTGGCGCACTTTTCTCACCGGCAGGGAAATCAGCCGTCTGCATTTGTTGAACGGACTTGCCATCTTTGGTGCACCGACATCAAATCTGTTTCGCTCTGATCTCATCCGAACCTCGAGCGCCTTCTTCCCCAATCCGCGCGCCGAGGCCGACATCAGCGGCTGCCTGCAGGCTCTGCAGCGCTCCGATTTCGGATTTGTTCATCAGGTTCTCTCCTATGAACGGTGCCATGGCGATCGAGTGACCACCGGATCCAGATCATTCGACAAATATCAGACCTCCCGGATTCATGATCTGCTGGACTATGGCCCGGGCTGCATGACCGAAGCCGAGCAGAACAAGCGCATGCAGGAATTGCTCGACGACTATTACCGCTGCCTGGGAATTGCCGTTGTCAATTTCCGGAGACGGGATTACTGGCAGTTCCAGAAAACAAAATTCGCCGAGATCCATCACCGGCTCGAACCGATGCGGCTTCTGAAATGGGTCTGCGTGAAAATGCTTGACTTGCTGTTGAACCCCGGAAACACGTTGGCAAAGATTCGCAGACGTCGAGCGCAGGCGTCGGCACAGCCCAGACTTTCACTCAAGACCAGCGGAGCGTAAAACGACTGGATTCCTGACCCGGATGAACAACCTGAAGGAACTTACAATCCGCGGCGGATACGCCCGTGCCGCCGCAGTCGGTGCGAACTTTGTTCTGCGCCTCGGATCGGTGATGATCCTGGCGCGGCTTCTGGACCCGAAAGATTTCGGCCTGCTCGGGATGGTCACGGCCTTTACGGGTGTGTTGAGCCTCTTTCGTGATTTTGGCCTCTCCGCGGCTGCAGTTCAGCTGCCTTCAGTATCGAGCGCCCAGAGTTCCACGCTGTTTTGGATCAACCTGCTGGTCGGCGCACTGCTCACCGTCGTTGCGGCGGTATGTGCGCCTGCAGTCAGCGGTTTCTACCACGAACCGCGGCTGCTTCTGGTCACGGCAATTGTCGCGGCGGGATTTCTGTTCAACGGCGCAGGCGTCCAGCATTCCGCATTGCTCCAGAGACAGATGCGCTTCCGCGCACTAGCGCTGGTCGACGTGATCGCTCTCATCGTGAGCATTGCTATAGGGATCAGCATGGCCTTGGCGGGATTCGGTTATTGGGCGCTTGTAGCGATGACTCTCTCCACTCCCGTGGTGACCACGATCGGACTCTGGGTGGCCAGCGGCTGGGTGCCGCAGATGCCCAGCCGAAGAATTGGACTACGGTCGATGATCAAGTTCGGCGGTGCACTGACGTTGAACGGCTTCGTAGTCTACGTAGCGTCCAATTTCGACAAGGTTCTTCTGGGACGGTACTGGGGCGCCGATGCACTGGGCATTTATGGTAGAGCCTACCAATTGATCAGAATCCCCACTGACACGCTGAACTCGGCGGTGGGGGAGGTTGCATTTGCCGCCCTTTCACGTCTGCACAATGATACGCAGCGGTTGAAGAGCTACTTCCTGAAGGGGTATTCCCTGGTCCTGGCCCTTACCGTTCCTATCACCGTGGTTTGTGGCCTGTTTGCTGATGACATGGTTCGCGTTCTGCTTGGCCCCAAGTGGACCCAGGCCATTCCTATTTTCCGGCTGCTCGCGCCCACAATTCTGGTCTTTGCGATTGCCAATCCACTCGGGTGGCTGCTCACCGCCTTGGGATTGGTCGGCCGCGGTCTCAGGATCAGTTTCGTGATCGGGCCTCTGATGATCCTCGGCTACGTTATCGGGTTATCCCACGGCCCGCGTGGGGTGGCCTTCGCCTACTCCACGGTGATGATTTCTTGGGCGGTACCCGCGATCCTGTGGTGCATTCATGGAACGGTATTTTCCTTTCTGGACATCATTCGCGTCATCGCCCGTCCGGTCGCATCCATTGTTCCCGCAGCAATACTGGGAGCCGCCTTCCATTTTTTCGTCGTCGGTCGGCTCGGAGCGTGGCCGCGCCTGACTCTGGAGTGTGCGATTCTCCTTCTGGCATACCTGATCATCCTCCTGTTTGCCGGCGGACCGGACTCCTTCTACCTGAAACTGCTTCGCAGTCTGAAAACACCGGCTTCGAACCAGGAAGAGTTTGCTCCTGTTCGCTAGCCCGACTATTATTTCTCATCGTAATCTTGGAGTGGTAGGGGTGGTCCGCAGTACCTCCTGCGCTCATCTTGACGTGGGCCTGGACGGGGACTCTGCAGCATGAAAGATTGTCTGGCGGACTACTTCCGCTTTCCCGAAAGCTACGAATGCTTCGCCTGGACTGGCCACTCGGCTGAGAAGAGCGGCTACTTTCGTTTCGGGGACGAGGTTACCTGCTTTGGCTGCTGCAGCGGTTCGCGGCTGGCATCGAATTCGACCGCCCCGCTTCACGACGCCCTTCCCCACGTTTCTATTCATGACGGCGTCGTCGATCTGCCTTTTAATCCGTCGGAAATTGTCAGCAATTTTTATCGGGAAGCGTATGTCCAGAACTGGCGAAGCGGGCCATATGCCGCCGTCAGCAGCCTGTATTATCTGCTTCGCCCGGCCCTGCCTGTGCACATCCGGAGGCACCTGCAGAAGTTATATCTCCGAAACTGGGATAAAGTTTCGTTTCCTCGCTGGCCCGTCGATTGCTCTGTCAATAACCTGCTCGATCTGTTGATGCTGCTGCGCCTCAAAGCATCGGGAGTCGAACGCATTCCTTTCATCTGGTTCTGGCCACAGGGAAAATCCGCCTGTGCCATCATGACCCATGACGTCGAAACAGAGGCAGGCTGCCGCCTCTGCTCCAACCTGATGGATGTCGACGATTCCTTCGGGATCAAAGCTTCTTTCCAGATCATTCCGGAGGAACGGTACTGCGTCAGACCGCAACTTTTGGATTCTATTCGCGCTCGTGGCTTTGAGATAGCTGTTCATGACCTGAACCACGACGGGCACCTGTATAAAGACCGCAGTCAGTTCCTCGAGCGTGCCGCCAGGATAAATGCCTATGGTCGAGAGTATGGAACGCAGGGTTTTCGTGCCGGTGTACTGTATCGGAAGCAGATCTGGTACGACGCCTTGGATTTCGCCTACGACATGTCCGTTCCGAACGTGGCGCATCTTGATCCGCAGCATGGCGGCTGCTGCACGATCATGCCTTACTTCCTTGACCACATTCTTGAAATTCCTGTTACCACCGTCCAGGACTATACGCTATTTCACATCCTGCACGACTACACGATCAACTTGTGGCGGGCGCAGACAGAAACAATCCTGAGGCGACACGGGCTGATGAGTTTCATCGTCCATCCGGATTACTCAATGGGCGCCAAGGAACTGGGCGTCTATAAGCAGCTTCTCGGCCACATCGCTGAGCTGCGAGAAGATCGCGGCGTATGGGTGACAACGCCCGCCGAGCTGAACCAATGGTGGCGGCAAAGAGCGAACATGCAGCTCGTGCAGAAGTACGGACGCTGGAGCGTCGCAGGACCCGGCAGCGAATGCGCGCGTCTTGCCTGGGCCGAAGAAAAGGATGGCTCACTCGTTTTCACGATTGAGAATTCCCGCGACCAGCACGATGCACTCACCGACGAAGCGAACAATCTGGCTCTTGCTCCTGAGGGCCAAAGCCGCCGGTTCGGAAATCGCCTGTCGCTGAACGGATCACGGCTGCCGCGTCGGCGCTGGCCCGCTGAATCTGAATACCCGCATCAATCTTCCAGGCCTATTGCAAAATGAACTCATTCGACTTCGACGTTGCTGTCATAGGTGCCGGACCCTACGGGTTGTCGGCAGCGGCCCATCTGCACGAAGCGGGCGTCGCTACGCGCATCTTCGGCAAACCAATGGAATTCTGGGCTAATGGGATGCCCGATGGGATGCTTCTGCGCTCTCCGCGCGAAGCATCCACTATCTCTGACCCTCACTCCGCTTTCACGCTGGAAGCTTACGAGCGCGCGACGGGTACGCCGCCCGCCAAGCGCGTGAAGTGGGGCACATTTGTTGACTACGGTCGCTGGTTCC
>Ga0070714_100004536_pt1 | contig 10466 bp, 8 predicted proteins | sample LARL83metaG_FD_65450 | JGI IMG/M metagenome (GOLD analysis project Ga0070714, IMG submission 65450) | Corn, switchgrass and miscanthus rhizosphere microbial communities from Kellogg Biological Station, Michigan, USA - LAR L8-3 metaG | ecosystem: Host-associated > Plants > Roots > Rhizosphere ... | reverse complement strand
CCGTCGTCGCCGGCCAGCCGCAGGTCGACCTCGGGTACCGGGATGCCGATCGAGCCCGAGCCGGTCATCTCGTCCGCGTACTCCAGCGGCATGCTGGTGACCACGTTGCCCTCGGTGATGCCGTACCCCTCGATCCAGGGGAAGCCCCAGCGCTCGGCGACCTGGCGGTGCAGGTCGGGCGGCATGGCCAGGTGCCTGGCCACCTTGACGCGGTTATCGCGGTCGCGGGGATCGGGTGGCGCCTTGAGCAGGAACAGCGGGATCGAGGAGAAGCTCAGGATCAGCGTGACCCGGTGGTCGCGGACCACGTCCCAGAACCGGGACACGCTGAACCGGCGCATCACCACCAGCGCCCCGCCCGTGGTCAGGCACTCGAGCAGCAGGTGCCCGGGGTCGGCGTAGAAGAACTGCAGGCAGCACAGCACCCGGTCGTCGGGGGTCTGCGGGATGCGGCGCAGCAGGACATCGACCGTGCGCAGCCACCACTCGTGGTCGACCGTGCACCCCTTCGGCATGCCGGTGGTGCCGGACGTGTAGTAGATGTTGCTGATGTCGCCGCGGGCACACGCCGCCCCGGCGAACCGCAGCGGCTCGCGGCCAGAGTAGGCGGCGAGACCGTCGGGCTCACCGGCCCCGACGACGATCACCTCACGGAGGCGCGGCAGTTCCGGTTGAAGTTGCGTTACAAGTTCCTGGTGCTCGTCCGTGAGGATCACGATCACCGAGGCGGAATCGCTCAGGATGTGCCCGGCGTCGAGAACCTTGTCGTCGGGATTGACCGAGACCAGGACCGCGCGGTTGGCCACCACCGCCAGCCACGCGATCATGAACTCGGCGCGGTTGCGCAGGATCACCGCCACCGCATCGCCGGGCTGGACCCGCTCGGCCAGGTAGCCGGCGAACCGCTCGCTGGCCGTCAGCAGCTGCGCGTACGTCACCACGACGCCGTCTTCGAAGATCATGGCCGGGGCGTCCGGCCAGCGGCGGCAGGCCTCGTCCACGAGCTCGATGACCGTTTGCTGCGGGGCTGCGCTCCACGGCTCGCCGACGTCCCGCCAGACGGCGCGGTCCGGCATCGTCCCTCCCCGCTGCCACGTGGCGGGATCTTGACACGCGTCCGCCGGGTGGTTCATCCTCGTTCTTGATAACTGTCCACCCATAGCGGCATATCGTCAAGCGTTCGGGAACCGAAGTTCCCTGAGGAGTGGACATTCGAAGCTGAGAACCAGGCGGGCATGGACACCAGGACATCGCAGCGCACCGGCGGCTCGTACGCCGGGACCACGTTCTACGCCGACCGTGGGCCGTCCGTCGATGACATGCCCTGGTGCACCTCCTACGCCGACGTCGAGCACGTGTTCCGCTCCCAGGACTGGGTGCAGGGCGGCGGCGGGGCGCGGGACAGCTACGAGTTCATCGGCGATGGCCTGCTGGCGCTGTCCGGCGCCGACCACTTCCAGCGCCGCCGGATCGAGGCGGCGCTGTTCCGCAAGCCGAACCTGCGCCGCTACGAGGAGGACATCCTGCTGCCGGTGCTGCGCGAGCGGCTGGACGCGGCCCGAGGGCGGCTGGAGCTGCGCAGCCTGCTGCGGTCCTGCCTGTACCGGGTGTCGGCCGCGTTCGTCGGGCTGGATGGCGTCGACGACGGCGTGCTCAGTGAGTACCTGGAGCTGATCGAGCACCTGGGGATCGGCGCCAACATGGAGTGGGTGGTCAGCGACCACCGGGCGGCCCTGGAGCAGGCGCTGGGGTACAAGGCCGAGTTCATGGAGCGGTTCTTCCGGCCGTCCTGGGAGCGGCGGGCGGACCTGGTGGCCCGGTTCGAGCGCGGTGAGCTGGCCGAGGACGACCTGCCCCTGGACCTGATCACCGTCATGATCCGCAACCCGGATCACTTTCTGCGCTGGGCGCCGGGCGTGTACGCGGCGGAGGCCATCCTGTTCCACGGCGGGCCGGTCAACTCGGTGGCCAACGCGATCCCGCACACGGTCTCGGAGCTGTCGGCCTGGCTGCCTGGCCACCCGGGCCACGAGGCCGCGCTCACCGATCCGGCCTTCCTGCGGCTGTGCTGCAACGAGGCCCTCCGGCTGCATCCCCCGACGCCGTTCTTCATCAGGCGGGCGCTGCGGGACACCACGCTGCCCAGCGGCCTGCGGGCGTCGGCCGGGGAGTACGTCGTGCTGGACATCATCGCGGCCAGCCATGACCAGAGCGCGTTCGGCGACGACGCGGACGAGTTCAACCCCTACCGGAGCAGAAACAAGGGAGTGAAATCGACGGGAATTGCGTTCGGCGGCGGCATCCACACGTGTATTGCCATGGGCATGACGATCGGTGATGCCTTCGGGACCCGTGATGATTCTGCCGAGCAGGCCGGCCTGATGGTGGTGTGCCTGCGCGAGCTGTACCGGCGGGGAATGCGGCCGGATTCCGAGAACGTGCCCGAGAAGAGCGGCGTCAACATGCGTGACGAGTACGCGTCCTACTGGGTGGTCTTTGACACATGAACGTCTTTGGCCAGACCGCTGACAGCCACGAGCAGATTGTATTCTGCGCCGATCCGGATTCTGGGCTGCGCGCGATCATTGCGATTTATTCCACGGCCCTGGGGCCAGCCTTGGGCGGGACCCGGTTTTACCCGTTCGCCGACGAGGCCGCGGCGCTCGCGGATGTGCTCAACCTGTCCCGCGCGATGGCGTACAAGGCGGCGTGCGCCGGCCTGGACCTGGGAGGCGGCAAGGCCGTCATCATCGGCGACCCGAAGCGGGATAAGAACGAGGCCCTGCTGCGGGCCTACGGCCGGTTCGTCCAGTCCCTCGGCGGCCGCTACTACACCGCCTGTGACGTGGGCACCGACGTCCGCGACATGGATGTGATCGCGCGGGAGAGCCGGTTCGTGACCGGCCGCACGCTCGCCTACGGCGGCGCAGGGGACTCGGCCGTGCTCACCGCGTTCGGCGTGCTGCAGGGCATGCGGGCCGCGGCCGAGCACGTGTGGGGCGCGCCAGAACTGCGGGGGCGCCGGGTGGGCATCAGCGGGGTGGGCAAGGTGGGGAAGAGGCTGGCCGGCCTCTTGCTGGCCGAGCAGGCCTCGGTGGTCGTGGCCGACCCCGACGCCGCGGCTCTCGACGCGGTGCGGGCCCAGCACCCGGAAGCCGAGACCGCCACCGTGGATGAGCTGCCCGGCCTGGCCCTGGACGTGTTCGCGCCGTGCGCGCTGGGCGGCGTGCTGACCGACCAGCTCGTGCAGGCCCTGCAGGCCCAGGTGGTCTGCGGCGCCGCGAACAACCAGCTGGCGCACGCGGGCATCGACAAGCTGCTGCAGGACCGCGGCATCCTCTACGCGCCGGACTACGTGGTCAACGCCGGGGGCCTGATCCAGGTCGCGGACGAGATCGGCGGGTTCTCCGAGCCGCGGGCCCGGGCCCGGGCCACCCAGATTTTCGACACCACCCGCCGCGTGCTCGCGCTGGCGGACGAGGAGGGCATGCCGCCGGGCCAGGCCGCCGACAAGCATGCCGATCAGCGGATGAGGGAGGTGGGCCGGCTGCGCAGCGTCTGGCTCCCTCGGTAAGCGGCCGCCTGGTCCACCGCGGCCCCGACCCCGGCCAGGAGCATCTCGCACGCCACCGGTGACGCGGGCGACAGCAGGTCGACGCGCAGCACCTCGATGAGCTTGTCCAGCTGATGCACCGCGTTCGTGATCCGCAGCGGGTCTACGTCGATCACCAGGGTTATCCGGATGGTGCCGGGGTCCTCGCCCGGAATCGCGATAATTGACTCGACCGCGTACCTGCGCTGCGCGCATACTCCGGCCACCCGGGCGAGGGCCAGCGGTCCATTCTGGACCAGGCAGGTAACAATGTGCCGTGACATTAGTACTCCATGGCGATCAGGGCCGGGAATCCTGGCAAAAAAGAACCCCTCTGACCGAAGTCACGAGGGGTAGCGCGCGAGCAACTATGGGTTAGCCCGCGCGCCTGCCAATAATAATGAATGCAATGCTCATGAGCTGATCCTGACGTGCCGTGGGCAATCTGTCAAGCGCGAAAGTCAAACCGGGCGCGCATCGCCGTCCAGGCCGAGGAGAAACTCCTTCAGCGCCCGGTAATACGGGCCGATCGTGGTGATATCCGCGTACTCGCCGGCACCGTGCAGGCCGTCGCCGCCGACGCCGCAGATGACCGCGTCCAGGCCCGCCTGGTAGTAGAACCGCCCGTCCGACGCGCCGTGCTTGCGGATCAGCTCGGCGCCGTAGCCCTGGCCGCGGATGGCCTGCTGCAGGAGGCGCAGCTCTGGCCGGTCCCGGTCGGCGTGATGCGGCGGGTCGACATGCTCGACCACCGGCGTGACGCCGGGCTCGCAGAACGTGGCCAGGTACGCGGTGACCTCGTCCGCGGACTTGCCGTTCAGGTTCGTGTCCTCGGGCGGATAGCGGATGTCCAGCCACGCTTCGGCCTGGGCCGGCACCTGGTTGCGGGCCACATTAGGGGTCTCGATCCGGGCCAGGTTGACGGTGGTCCGCCAGACCTCCTCGGTGGCGACCGGGTAGGCGCTCAGCAGCCTGGCCAGGCTCCGCTCCAGCTTGACCAGGGCGTTGTCGCCCTGCCACTGGTAGGCGCTGTGACCGGCGCGCCCGGAGGCCCGCAGGTTGGCCATGATCATTCCCTTGGAGTCGGTGGCGATGGCCAGCCCGCTGTACTCGCCGATGATCACGAAGTCGCCGCTGACCCCCTGCTCGATCTGGTGCAGCGTGCCGTCGCGGCCGCCGACTTCCTCGTCGGTGACCAGCTGCAGCCCGAGCGGGTACGGCAGGGCCGCGGCCAGCTCACCGAACACCTGCGCTTCGACCAGCGCCGACACCTTCATGTCCTGGGCCCCGCGGCCGTACAGGCGATCGCCGTCGCGGTGCGGCCGGAACTGGCCGGGGTCGGCCGGGACGACGTCGACGTGCGCGTTGAGGATGATCCGGAACCGCGGCCGCCGCGGCCCGGGGTAGAGCAGCGCGCTCGGCTTGCCCCCGGACTCGAAGCGTTCCACCGTGAACCCGGGCCCGGCGAAGTCGATCACCAGGCCGAGCGCCCGGTGCAGGTCATCGGGCCGGTCGGCGGTCGAGGGCACGGCCAGCAGCTCGGTGGCCGCGGCCAGGAACGGCTCGGTCTCCATCGCTATCCTCCTGGCGTCCGCCGGTATTCCGCCTGATCGCGGCCGGGGCTCGGGGACGGCCGCGGCCGGCGGGGCCGGAGCGTTATCAGTGTGACCAGGCACGCGCCGCCGAGCAGGTAGTAGGGGACGATGTCCGAGGTCACCTGCGCGATGGTGCCGCTGGCCGCGGCGGCCACGGCCTGGCCGCCCGCCCAGGAAAGGTTGCTCAGGCCGAACGCCAGCCCCTGGTTCAGCTCGAGCCGGTTCGCGCCGGCGCTCAGCAGCGTGCTGGCCGGGGTGAACAGCGTGCCGAACGACGGCATGCCCGCGATCAGCACGGCGGCCAGCAGCCCGGCCGGCCTGGTCACCGGTGCGAGCACGCTGACCGCGACGGCCCCGATGAGCGAGATCCGGACCGGCATCAGCGCGCCGCGGCGGTCCGACAGCCGCCCGGCGACCGGGGACAGCGCGGCCTCGATCGCCGCGGCGGCGAGGAAGGTCGCGCTGATGAGCAGCGCCGATGTGCCCAGCAGGCTCAGCCGCAGCGGCGCCAGCACGTCCAGGGTGCCGAACGCGAGCCCGGCCAGCGTGGTCAGCCACATGCTGAGGCGGATCTGGCTGTCGCGGAACGCGACCAGGGCCGCGCGCAGCCCCTGCGGCGCCGCGTAGGCCGGCTTCGGGACCAGGAAGGCGGCCACGATGAGGGCGACGCCGGCCACCGCCGCCGCGGAGAACGCGGGCCCGGTGCCGACCTGGTCGGCGACCGCCCCGATCACGGGGCCGAACAGCGCGCCGGCGACCGCCGCGCCCATCGCGATGCCGAGCATCTCCCCGCGCCGCTCCGGCACGACCGACCCGGCCAGCCAGGCCAGGCCCGCGGCCCAGGTGCAGGCGCTGCCCAGGCCCTGGGCGAAACGCGCGGCGTCGAGGACCGCCTCGGCCGATGCCCAGCCGAACACCAGCGTGGACACGCTCATTATGGCCAGCCCGAGCACCGTGGTCCGCCTGATGCCGAGGCGGGAGGCCAGCAGCCCGCCCGGGAGCGCCCCGATCAGGGTGCCGAGCGGATACGAGGCGACCAGGATCCCGGCGCCCGCCTTGGACAGGCCCGCCTCGTTGACGTAGTGCGGCAGCAGCGGGGTCAGCGCGGTGAAGAACATGGTGTCGACCAGCACCACCACGCAGACGAACGTGAGCAGCGCCCGGGTCCGGCGCGGCAGCGGAACCTGCTGCCGCGCCATGACACCCCCATCCACCACGAGTTGCCCGCCAGGCCGCGCGGAACTGCCGCGCTTCTCGGATCATGTCACCTAAAAGCGATTGCCGCAGGTGACGGGGGCACGAGCCTGCTGACCCGTCTGGCGCGGCCGTTCCGACTATTCGTTCCCGGTCTATTGCCATGACCGAAAGTGTCTGCTCTACTGACCGATATAGGCCGTAAATGACCGTAGATGCCCGCAAGGGAGGCGACGCATGGCCAGTCAGAGCACGCCGACGGCAGTGTTCGTCCGCAATGCCACGGGGCTCCGCAAGGAGGCAGGTGTTCTGGACGTCTTCGTCTACAACACCAACAACCAGAACATCGGCCTCGGGGTGGCTTTCCTCGGCTTGGGCATCGGCGCGTACGCGGGCGGCCTGCTGCCGCTGTCGGCCCTGCTCGCCACCGTGCTGGTCGTACCGCTCTACGTCGTCTACTCGCGCATGTCCTCCGACATGGCCAGGTCGGGCGGCGACTACGTATGGACCAGCCGCATCTTCGGGCCCACCTTCGGGCCGCCGATCGGCTTCATGGTCGCCTGGACGTGGATCATCCTGGCGTTCACCGCGATCGGCGCCCCGGCCGCGTTCTTCGCCCAGCTCGGCGTGGCCGGGTGGATGCGCTCGATGGCGGTGGCGACCGGCAGTTCAGGCTTCAACTCCGTCGGGACCTGGGTGAGCGGCAAATGGGGATCGATCATCGTCGGCACCGTCCTGCTGCTGTTCTTCACCGTGGTCCTGATCCGCGGCGTCCGCACCTACATGAAGATCCAGAACTGGACGTTCCTGCTCGCGATGGCCGGGATCGTGCTCGAGGTGATCGCGGGCCTGGTGGGGGGCCACGCCCGGTTCGCCGGCCGGTTCAACGCCTACGTGGTCAAGGCGGGCGGCCACGCCCACGCGTCGGCGCACGTGCTGGCGAACGCCCCGCTGCATCACGGCGCCTCGGCGTCGGCCACGTTCTACGCGATGCTGTGGACGATCTACATGGTCCTGTTCGGCGCGACGTCCTGCTACATCGGCGGCGAGGTGCGCCGGGCCAAGACCACCCAGCGGTACGGAATGCTCGGCTCGCTGGTGCTGACCGGCCTGTGCATGGCCGGGCTGATCGCGCTGATCATCTACTCCATCGGCCTGCCGTTCCTCAACGGCCTGTCGCTGACGCCCGCCTCCGACCTGGGCCTGAGCTTCACGCCCACCTACAACGAACTGCTCACCATCGGCGCGGGCGGAGGCCTGTTCTGGGCCCTCACACTGGGCTTCCTGTTCCTGTTCTGGACCTATGTGTGGATGCCCATCAACTTCTTCACCAGTACCCGTCTGATGCTGGCGCTGTCGCTCGACGGCTACCTGCCCAGCTCGCTGTCGAAGGTGCACGAGCGGTATGCGACGCCGTACATCGGGATCATCGTGGCCTTCGTGGTCGGTGAGCTGTCCCTGATCCTCTACGTGATCGGCGTGCTGTCGGTCATCACGCTGCTGTGGGCGGGCGTGGTGATGTTCGCCATCATGGGTGTCGCGGCCATGCTCTACCCGTCGCGCATGAAGGACGTATGGGCCGGGAACGGCGGCAAGACGCTGGCCGGGATCCCGACCATCAGCATCTGGGGCGCCCTGCTGGTGCCCGCCATGCTGGTGGTGCTGTACATCCTCTGGAACGATCCCAACGTCGGCATCGGGCACAGCGCGAAGCAGATGTGGCTCAATATCGGCCTGCCGATCAGCGGGCTCATCATCTACGCCGCCATCTGGGGCTACCGCAAGAGCCGCGGCGTCGACCTCAGGCTGGCCGCCGCGGAGATCCCGCCGGAATGAGCGTCCGGCCGCCACGCCGGACCGGTCACCCGGGGGAAGGGTAGCCAGTGAGAGAACTCAGGCTGCGCAGGCTTCAGGAAACGGTGCTGCGGCACGGGTCGGTGGAGGTCGACGCGATCGCCCAGGAACTGGACGTGTCGCGCGAGACGATCCGCCGCGACCTGTCCGCGCTGGCCAGCCAGGGACTCGTCCGGCGCACCCGGGGCGGTGCGACGGCCCCGGGCGGGTCGCTGACCGAGCTCGACCTGAGCGTCCGCGGCACCGAGCATCACGCGGCCAAGGTGGCGATCGCCCGGTACGTGGGGGCCTGCCTGGTGGAGGACGGGACCTCGGTCGCGCTCGACACCGGCACCACGGCGAAGGAGATCGCCCACGCCCTCCGCGGCCGCAAGATCACCGTCGTGACGCCCAGCCTGCCGGTGATCAATGAGCTGGCCGGGACCGACACCACGGTGCTGGTGGTGGGCGGCGTGCTGCGCTCGCGGTCGCTGGGCACGGTGGGGCCCATCGCGGAGCAGACCGCCCGGCAGTTCCAGTGCGATCTGGCCTTCATCTCGGCTCCGGCGATCACTCCCGAGGTCGGCCTGATGGACACGGACCTGGACGGCGTGGCGGTGAAGCAATGCCTGCTGGAGCGCGCCGCCCGCGGTTATGCCGTGCTCGATCACACCAAGCTCGGCCGGACCGCGTTCACCACCGTGTGCCCGGCCCACGCCCTGACCGGGATCGTCACCGACGACGCGGCCGATCCTGCTGACCTGCACGACTACCGGGAGATCGGCCTGGAAATCCACGTGGCACCCGGATGACGCTGGGAGGAACATGACCACCTTCGACGCCAGCCGCACCGAGTTGCGGGTGATCCAGTCAGGTGTCGCCACGTTCTTCGGGCGCCCGCTGGCCGATCCCGGGCACCTGGACGGCGTGCGGTGCGCGATCGCCGGCATCCCCTGGGACGAGGGCAACGCGGGCCGGAACGGCGCGAACATGGGCCCCCGCGCCTTCCGGGACGTCTCGAGCTGGTTTCTGGGCTACGACGCGCAGCGCGACTTCGACCTGTGGGAGGCCCTGCCCACGGCCGATGTCGGCGACATCCCGGTCGTGCCGCCCAATGCCGAGCGGACGATGCAGCTGATCGAGGAGCACGTGCGGTCCGTCCGCGAGCGTGGCATCCTGCCGCTCTCGGTCGGGGGAAACCACGCGCTGGCCATCGGCGCGGCGCGCGGGGCGGCCAGGACAGTGCCGCGGATGGGATACCTGTCCGTTGACGCGCACCTGGACACCGCCCCCAGCTGGGCCGGCGAGATCTACTCGAGTGGCTGCCCCACGATGCGCGCCACGGAGATCCCGAACGTCGACCCGGCCAACGTGGTCGTGTTTGGCGTGCACGGCTGGCTCAACCCGCGCGACCAGGTGCGCGCGGCCGCGGAGGCGGGTGTCCGGTGGTTCGGGATGGATCAGATCGAGGAGAACGGCGTCGAGCGGTCCATCGCTGAGGCGATCGAGCAGGCCAGCGACGGTGTCGACGGACTGTACGTCAGCTTCGACCTGGACTCGGTGGATGCCTCGGCGTTCCCGGGAACCGGAACCCCGGAGCCGGGCGGGTTCAGTGCCCGCGAGACATTCAAGATAGCCCGGGCGCTCGGCCGGGCCCATCCCATCGCCGTTGACCTGGTGGAGATCGCGCCGATGTACGACCTCTCGGGTATCAGCACCCGGCTCGCCTGCGGAGTGGCCCTCGAGATACTGGCCGGGGTGTGCTCACGATGACCGTGCGGCCCGACGGAGTCCCGAAGCCCGATGAGATCGAGCGGCTGTTCGGCCGGCGCGGGGCCCTCATCGGCATGCTGCACCTGCGGCCGCTGCCCGGTGCGCCGCGGTACGTCCCGGCCGACGGGATGACGGCCGTGCTCGAGCAGGCGCTATCCGAGGCCCGGCTGCTGGAGGAGTGCGGCTTTGACGGAGTGATCATCGAGAACGGCTGGGACATACCGTTCGTCAAGCCCGACGACGTCGGCCCGGAGACCGTGGCGGCGATGGCGGTCGTGGCCGACCGGATCAGGCAGGCCATCGCCCTGCCGATCGGGGTCAACTGCCTGGCCAACGCCGTGCACGCCTCGATCGCCGTGTCCGCCGCGGCGGGCGCGTCGTTCGTGCGCGCCAACCAGTGGGCCAACGCCTACGTGGCCAACGAGGGCTTCGTGGAGGGCCGGGCGGGCCTGGTGACCAGGTACCGGCACGCGATCGGC
>Ga0070714_100004535_pt1 | contig 10466 bp, 6 predicted proteins | sample LARL83metaG_FD_65450 | JGI IMG/M metagenome (GOLD analysis project Ga0070714, IMG submission 65450) | Corn, switchgrass and miscanthus rhizosphere microbial communities from Kellogg Biological Station, Michigan, USA - LAR L8-3 metaG | ecosystem: Host-associated > Plants > Roots > Rhizosphere ... | reverse complement strand
ACGAAGCCGTGCACGAGCGCGGCGCCGACGGCCAGCACGATCGTGGCCGGCACCACGACGAGCACGAGCTTGCGCTTCCTCGATCTCGGCACGCGAGCGGCGGGCGCGCTTTCGAGCACGCGCTGCCGCAGAGGCTCGGGAGCGACGGGAGGATTCGCCCGCAGCTCGGAGACGAGCGCCTCGTACCCGTCCAGTTCGCTCCGATCAAATGCGGACATCGGTCATCTCCTCCTCGAGTCGCTTCAAAGCCCGGCTGAGCCGGGTCGAACAAGCTGTTCCACTGATCCCGAGCACACGCGCGGCGCTCGGGCCGTCGAGCTCGAGCAGCACGCGCAGCGCCACCACTTCGCGCTCCGCCGGAGTGAGCCGCCGCAGGGCTCCTTCGAGCTCCGGCGACAGCCCCTCGGCGAAGACGGACTCCTCGAGCAGCTGCTCGTCGCGGCTGTAGGTCTCCTCGCGCCGCTGCCGTCGCGCCTCGGCGCGGAACCAGTCGACCGCGGCGGAGTGCGCGATGCGGCAGAGCCACGTGCGCGGCGCCCCGCGCCGCGGGTCGAAGCGGCGCCAGCTGCGGAAGGCGCGCTCGAACGTCTCCGCCGCGAGATCCTCGGCCGCTGCACGGTCGCCGGTGAGGTAGACGAGGTAGCGGTAGACCGCGTCGAGGTGCTCGGCGACGACGTCCGCGAAGGATGGTGCGGCCATCCGACCGGTCGGGCGGACGACTGCCGGCAGCGCGTTCACGGCCTTCATACGGCGCCGGGGGGTTGAAGTGTCACATCGAAACGGTAGGCGGAAATACGCTGGAAGCCAATGCGCCGTCTCCTGCTTCTCGTGTCCGCGCTCGTCTGGGTGGACACGCTTCTCTACTCGGCGCTGACGCCGCTCCTCCCCCACTTCGCCCGCGACCTCCATCTGTCGAAGGCTGGAGCCGGCGTGCTCGTCGCCGCGTACGCCGCCGGGGCGCTCGTGGGCGGGCTACCCGGCGGAGCGGCTGCCGTGCGACTCGGCGCGCGGCGCGCCGTGCTCGTCGGCCTGACGCTGATGGGACTGTCGAGCCTCGGCTTCGCCTACGCGCACGGCTTCTGGCCGCTCGCGACGGCGCGCTTCCTGCAGGGTTGCGGCAGCGGCTTCACGTGGGCAGGCGCCTTCGCGTGGCTGCTTGCTGCCGCGCCGCGCGACCGCCGCGGGGCGTTGATCGGGACCGCCATGGGCGCAGCCGTGTTCGGCGCGCTCTTCGGGCCCGTGGTCGGAGCACTCGCGGCGCTCGTCGGCCGCGGGGCGGTCTTTTCCGGGATTGCCGGGCTCGCGGTCGTGCTCGGCGCGTGGACACTGCGGCTCGAGCCGGTGGCGCCGGAGCCTCCTTCCGTCTCCTCCATGGGCCGCGCGCTGCGCGAGAGTCGCTTCGCCGCCGGTCTTGGCTTGATGGGCCTTGCCTCGCTCCTCTGGGGCGTCCTCACCACGCTCGCGCCGCTCCGCCTGGCGGCGGCCGGCTGGGGCGCCGCCGCGATCGCCGCGGCCTGGATCGTCGGCTCCGCACTCGAGACGGCGCTCTCGCCGATCGCAGGGCGGACGATCGACCGGCGTGGGGTCGCGCTCCCAGTGCAGGTTGCGCTCGGTGCCGGAATCGTGGTCTCGGTCGGCCTCGCGCTCAGCCCGAGGCCGCTCGCCTACGTGCCGATCCTGGTCGCCGCGGGAGGCGCATACGGCGTCCTCTTCACTCCGGCCTTTGCGCTGATCGCGGAGGGTGCCGAGCGGAGCGGCCTGCCACAGGGGATGGCCTTCGGGCTGATGAACGCCGCCTGGGCGACCGGAGCGCTGGTCGGGCCGGCGGCGGGAGGAGCCGTCGCCGCGGCGACGGGCGACGTCGTCCCGTTCCTCGTGTCGGCCGGATTCTGCGCCACCGCGCTGGCGGCGGTGCGGCGCGCACGGCACCGCACCGCCGTTCTCGCTACGCGCTAGGAGCCGGTCCCGGCCCGTCGGCCGCCGGAGCGGGGGCCGGCTGCGAGCCGCCAATCCCTTCTTCCTCTGGCAGGACGACATCCTCGATCATCTGCTCTATCCGTTCACGCGGCAGGGCCACCATCATCGCCCAGTAGTAGATGATCACGCTGAAGACTGCGACCGCGCCGATGTCCCACCACTCCGGAATCCAGTTCGGCCCGGTGGGCGTCGCGCCACCGCCGGGATTCCAGTCGCTCACGTAGACGATCGCGCCGAGCCCGATCAGATACGGCAGGAGCCAGCTGGCGGCCCTTGGGTCGAGCTGGGGCGAGTGAGTGTTGAGGCCGAGCGCCCTCGTCACAACGAGGACCACGTAACCGATCAGGATTGCGACACCGAGGCGTACGTCCGTGTGCCAGCCTGTCCAAAGAATGAGGAGGTTGGCGACGATGAAGGCCAGCGGAGCGAGCACTTCACCGAACGGCGCCCGGTACGGCCGGGCGGCATTCGGCAGCCGGTGCCGGAAGGCGCCGAAAGCCAGCGGAGCGCCTGCGTACATGAGGACGCTCGCCCCCGTGATCAGACCGACGAGGGACTGCCAGCTCGGGAACGGCAGGAAGCAGACGCAGCCCACGACGAACGCCGTGATCAGGCCGAACCACGGGACGGCGCGGCTGTCCGTCGCTTCGTAGATGGCGGGGTAATAGCCGTTCCGGCTGAGGCCGTACGACACGCGCGACGTCGACGTCGTGTAGATGAGACCCGTGCCGCCCGGCGAGATCACCGCGTCGAGGTAGAGGATCGTCGCCAGCCAGCCGAGCGCGAGGAGCGAGGCGAGGTTGGCCCACGGTCCCGAGAACGCCGTGTACGCGCCCTTCGTCCAGCCGCCCGCGATCGCGGAGTGCGGCAGGCCTCCGAGGAAGACGACCTGGAGCGCGACGTAGACGATCGCGCCGATGATCACGGACATAATCACGGCCCTCGGAATGTCGCGCTGCGGCCGCGCGCTCTCGCCGGCGAGCTGATCCGCCTGCTCGAACCCGAGGAGCGCGAAGATGATCCCGCTCGTCGAGATCGCGGCGAGGATGCCTTTCGCGCCGAACGGCATGAAGCCGCCGGGCCCGGAGACGAGATGGGTGGAGAAGTTGCTCGTGTGGAAGTCGGAGAACCCGACCACGAAGATCGCCAGCAGCGGGATGCCGATCTTCCACCACGTCGCAGCACTGTTCGTGTGTGCGAGCTTGCGCACACCGAGGAAGTTGATCGCCGTGAAGACCGCCATGAGCCCCACGGCGACCGCGATCCCCTGGGCAGTGAGGACGCCGTTCGACTTCTCGAAGCTGCGCGCCCAGTGGTAATGGGTGCCGTAGGTGATCATCGCCAGCACCTCGATCGGCGCCACTGTCGCGGCCTGCAGCCAGGAGAACCATCCGAAGGATGCACCGGCCGCGCCGCCGAACGCGACGTGCGGGAATCGCGCCGTCCCTCCGGAGACGGGCCACATTCCCCCGAGCTCCGCGTGGGTCAGCGCGAGCAGGAAGATCGCGAGCGCACCGATCGCCCACGAGATCACCGCGGCCGGGCCTGCATATTCGAGCGCGTTGCGCGCGCCGAAGAGCCAGCCGGAGCCGATGATCGACCCGCCCGACGCCCATAGCAGCCCGATGAAGCCGATCTCCCGACGCAGGCTGCCCGTGCGCCGCGGCGTAGCGCCGATTCCGCCGCCGACCCCCGCGGTTTCAGACGCTGCGTTCATATTCCCTCCCGTTGGCGTTGGCGTTCTCGGAGGCACCGTTCCCAAATTCGGTTCTGACAACACCCGGCCGATCCCGCGGCCAGCGTCCGGCCCGGCCGAAGAGGACGACGAGCGCGGGCACGAGTAGCGACCGCACGAGAAAGGTGTCGAGCAGGATCCCGACCCCCATGGCGAACGCCATCACCGCGAACGGCGTGATCGGGATGATCGCGAGCATGGCGAAGCTCAACGCGAGCGCCACGCCCGCGACGGTGATCGCGCGGCCCGCTCGGGGCGCTGCGATCGCCACCGCCTCCCGTAACGGCCGCCGGTCGGCCTCGCTCCAGACCCTCCCGACGACGAAGATGTTGTAGTCGGAGCCGAGCGAGAGCAGGAGCACCGCGAACGCGACGGGGATGTAGTACGGCAGGCTCGAGTCGTGCAGGACGTTCGTGAAGAAGTAGATGGTCAGGCCGAACGTGGCCGCGAGTGCCGCCGCGCTGGCGAGCAGGAGATACAGCGGCGCCAGCACCGAGCGGAGGAAGAGCAGGAGGAAGAGGAGGTTGACGGCGAACGCGACGGCGATGACGCGCCAGAGCGAGGTGTCGGTCGCCTGGACCGTCTCCACTCCCAGCGCCGTCTCGCCGCCCCAGCCGACAGTCGCGCCGCCCAGCCCGACTCGCCGCAGCAGGCTCGGCAGGGTGCGCTGAAGCCGCTCGAGGTTCCCGATGGCGGGCGACTCGGTCGGATCGCTGTCGAAGATGATGGCGTACCGGGCCGCTCCACCTCGCGGCGCGAACGCGACGCCGAATCGCTTGTCCGTCGGCTGGTCGCCGGCTCCGACGACTCCCGCGACGTGCGGCTGCCGCTCGAGCTCGGCCTCCAGCCGGTCGAGCGCAGGGCGCCGGGTCTGGATGCCCGGCTGCTGCAACACCAGCTCGGTGGGCGCGACGACCCCGGGCGCGAAGCCCTTTCCGGCGGCGTTGGCCGCGACGGCGACCGGGTTCTTGGCGGGCAGGCCCTCCACGAGCTGGAGCCCGAGCGGCAGCCCGCCGCGCAGGCCGGACGCCGCCAGGGCGAGAGCCGCGAAGACGCCCAGCACGAGCACGAGCGCGACCGGCTTGGCCGTGGCGATCCCTGCCGCCTTCTTCCGCCACTCCCGCACCGGCGGAGGCCCCTGCCGCAGCCCCGGCCAGAACATCAGGCGCCCGGACAGCCTCAGCATCGCCGGGATGAACAGGACCGACACCAGCAGCCCCGTCGCCACGGTGATCGCCATGCCGGGGCCGAACGAACGGAAGAAGCCGAGCGTCCCGAGCATCAGCGAGGCGACGCCGAACGAGACGACGGCCCCGGCCGTGAACACGATCGGCGTGTTGACGACGGTCGATGTCCGCACCGCCTCGCGCGTCGGCAGGCCGTCCCGCATCGCCTCGCGTGCGCTCGTGAAGTAGAAGACGGAGTAGTCGGTGACGACCCCGAGCATCAGCGCGACGGCGACTCCCTGCAGCTCGTTCGGCATCGTCAGGCTCGAGTTCGCCTCGAGCCAGCCGAGGATGTGCTGCGAGATGAGCAAGGCTATGCCGGCGCTGACCACCGTCAGGATCGGCGCGAGCACCGCCCGCAGCGCGATCCCGACGATCAGCACGATGAGCAGGACCGTCGCTCCCTCGGTCCAGTGGAGCCGGCTCGAGAGAAGGTCGAACTGCTCGATCCGGGCACCCTCGGCGCCGGTCGCTCCGACGGTGTCGAGCCCGGGGCCGAGGTAGTGCGCATAACGCTTGGAGTCGGCGAAGGCGAGGCCGGCCGGCGTCGAGTGCGGGAAGTAGAGGAACGTCACGATCGTCGTCCCGTGCTCGCGCGACGAGGGGACGATCCCGAGCGTGTTCAGGATCGGCACGGCGACGATGCCGCGCAGCGTCGGCACCCTCCCCCTGTCGACCGCGAAGGCCTTGGCGAGGGTCGCACGCTGCACGTGCGGGGTGAGCCCGTTCGGGTTGCGCTGCACGACGGCATACGGCGTGGCGACGGGCGCCCCGAACAGCCTCGCCGACTCCCGCTCGACCGCGAACGCCTTCGGATGCTTGGGCAGGAGGGCGTCGCTGGTCGCCGTCGGCGCCGAGGCGAGCGAGGGCAGATAGCGGTAGGAGCCGTACGCCGCCGCGGCGACGACCACGACGAGGAGCGGCGCCAGCCAGACGACGATCTGCCCGTAGACGCGCGCCGGCCGTCCACCGGCCGGCGGCCCGGGCGATCCAGCCCCGCCGCTCTCTCGCCGCCCCGATGGGCGACGCGGCTTCTGCTCGATCACCTGCTCACCGGTTCCCGCGCGCGTCGCAACGCGAAGACTCGCCGCGCCGGCTCTCCGAGGCCGAGGCGCCGCAGCTCGGCCGCGGCGAGCTCGGCGTTCGGCGGGGAGCCGGGCGAGCCGTCGTACCCGAGGTTCCGGAGCTCCTCGAACGGCAGATGCGCGATTGCCCGCTGCGCGAGGAAGGTCTCGAGCCCGGGCTCGCCGTCCCAGCGCGCGACCGCCTGGCTGACCGCGTTTCGGTCCCGGCGCCAGCTGATCCGCAGCGGCAGGTAGAGACCGAGCAGCGGCACCGTCGGAATGAGCGCAATGGCGATGCCGAGGAGAACGGCGAGCTGGTCGATGGTCGTGCCCGTCGAGGCGCCACTCGCGCGTGCGCTCGCCCCGGCCGCGACCGCCTGCGCCGCGAGCCGGGAGATCCGGCCGCCGACGAACGGAAGGTGTCCCACCGCCGAGAGCGCGTGACCGGTCGATTCGGTCGCAGCGCCGGCCTTGACGACGGTGTGGCTGAGCGTCCGCAGTGCGGCCACCTCGTACGCGGTGTAGGCCGCGATCGCGACCCAGAAGACGGCCCAGATGGCAAGTGCGACGTTGAGCCTGCGCATCGCGCGAGCCGACAGAAAGGCGGGCACGGACGGCATAGGCCGCTGATGCCCTGTCGGGCGAAGAGCTACGCTCTTCGCCCGGACGCGAGCTAGCCGAGCGTGTACGAGTAGCGCAGCACCGTCAGGATGTCGGAGCTCCAGTCGCCGATCGGCACGTCAGGCGACAGCACGTTGTAGTTGAACGTCTCCACGGGGACCATGCCGGAGACAGTCGTGCCCGCGGCTCCGTTGGGAACCGTGAAGGTCAGGTTCATCGTGCCGCTCTGGCCCGGGCGCAGGAAGAGCGGGTCGATCGACTGACTGCCTCCTCCCAGCACGTCGTCCCAGACGTTGCCGGTGTCCGGCGTCGCGTTGTCGTCGAAGCCGAGCGTCGTCAGGGTGGCGCTCGTGGTGTACGGCTCCGGTATCGCCGGTGTGCTGAACGGGCCGATTTCGGAGGGTGCAGGTCCCCACGCCGACGCGAACGGGTTGTTCAGCGTCACGCTCGTCGTGCCGGCCGAGCTGGGAGGCGAGAGGACGTCGGGCGCGCCCCAGTACGGGCTGATGTCGAACTGGATCGGCGTCGTTCCCGTCGTGCTCGCGTTCACCTTCAGCTGGCTGGTGAACGGCGGGACGATGTACTGCGGGATGTTGTCGCCGAAGGGGACCGGCAGCGTGCCGCCGGTGTTGGTGGCCGACACCCCGTCGTACGCCGTCTGCGAGGTCGTCCGCGGGTCGAGCTGGTACGTCTCCGGCTCGACGCCGGTGTTCTTCACGGTGACGCGCGCGGTGACGGTGCTCCCCGGCGTCAGCGTGCCGCTCGGCATCCCCGTCGCGGTGACCCTGGAGGTGTTGAAGCTCACCGTGCCCTTCAGCGTGGAATGGGTCAGACCGGAGTACACGTCGAGCCCCGGCAGGTAGAACAGGCCGTTGGCGACGTTCACACGCCAGGTGCCCGGCGCCGGATTGGCCCAGACGAGCTGAACCGCGTTCGTGTTGTCGCTGTCGCCGAAGGAGTCGACCTGCTGGTAGCTCAGCTGGTTGTCCACGGCGTTCCCATTCGGGTCGACCAGCTGCCCGAGCAGCAGGTAGCCGTCGTGAGCGGCAGCCATGTTGACGTCGAGGTCGTGCACGCCCTTCGGCACCGTGAACTCGTAGCTGAGCTCCTGGGCGTAGGCCCCCGGCCGGCCGTTGCCCCCGATCAGCGTGCCGGTGAAGTGGCCGGGCTTCTTGGTCGTGACCGGCACCTTCGCCTCCGAGACGACGGGGATGGTGCCGACTTTGGACTGCTTGTTGCTGTGGAAGACCACCGCTCCGGTGAAGAACCCGGGCTTCGTCGGCGCCGGCACCATGACGGCGAAGGAGGCCGCCTTGCCAGGCTTCACGAGCTTGAACGCCGGCTTGACCGCGTGGCGGACGGTGGTGAAGCGCTGGGCGGTCTCCTGAAAGCTGACCGGCCCCTCGTAGTTCGAGGTGTGGCGGCCGAAGATGAGCAGCGTCCACTTGCCCGAAATGGGTTGGTGGATCTGCGCGTCGGCGAAGCCGGAGCCGTCGCCCTGCGGGTCGCTGTACTGGCCGTACCGGCCCTTCGGGTCGATCAGGATCTCCCGGACCGTCGGCTCGCCGGCGGTGCAGCCCGAGCACAGCTGCAGCGGCTGCCAGCCGATCCTCGAGTCGAGCAAGTCCGTGTGCTTCGGAACGGTGAACGTCTTGCAGTTCAGCTCCGGGATCGTCTCGCCCGTGTAGTACTCGGCGGTCTTGATGCCGGCGCAGGATCCCTGCGTGCCCCGGCCCGACTCGAACAGGTTCATGCTGCCGTGGGTGAGCGTGCGCGCCCGGCCGAGCGTGCGCAGCACCGGCGTGATCTTTGCCGTGCTGTTCCCCGTGTTTCTGACGACGACCCTGTGGCGGTGTTTCGCCTTGACGTTTCCGAGGTCGGCGATCGAGTCGGGCGCGTGCACCAGGCCGCCGGCTCTCGCGTGCTTGCCGTACGCCCTGGCCGTCTGCACGGCCTGCAACGCGTTGAGCAGGCCCGAGCCCTGATTCTCTGCAGCCACGCCGAGGTCGGTCGCGCTGCTGAAGAGGATCCGCCGGACGACGGCCGGCGACGGCGACTTGTGTTGATGCGACTGGCGGTACGCCTGGATGACGAGCGCGGCGACGCCGGCGGTGAGCGGCGTCGACTCGCTCGTGCCGCCGAAGTCCTCGAGACCGATCGTCGTGCCGCCGAACGCGTTGGCGCAGTCGGTGTAGATCGCGGTGTCGGTCGAGCAGTCGGACCAGTTCAGGTCGCCCGGCGCGATGATGTCCGGTACTCGCCGGTCCTCGGTCACGCCCGAGCTGGAGAGCGTCGAGACCTGGTTGCTGAGCCAGCCCGGAGTGCTCTGGCCCAGGTGGTACGACGGGCTGCCCGCGCCGTTGTGGACGGCCTGCGCCATGTCGTAGAGGAACAGGTTCGTCTGGGCGAAGATCCGATACGAGGTGCTCGCGGCCGCGCCGATCACGCCCGGGTCGAGCGCGGGGCTGCCCTCGGTGTTCGACGGGCTGGAGTCGCCGGTGCTCGCGACGACGACGGTGCCGTGATCCATCGCGTTCTTGAGGATCGCGGTCAGAGGCTGCTCGGCGGCCGTGGTCGGGAGCCCGCCGAACCCAACCGAGATCGACAGGATGTCGACGTGGTCGTGCTGGATGGCCCAGTCGATCCCCTGCAGGATCACGCTCGTAAAGCTGTCGTTGCTGTTGCCGAAGACCTTCATCACGTCGACGTCCGCCCCGGGCGATACGCCGAGCACCTTGACGTCACACGTGCCGCCCTTCGTGGCGAAGTCGGGGTTGATCTCCCGGTCGAGGTTGTAGGTCGTCTTCCCCTGGGAGACGAGAGAGCTGACGTCACCGAAGGCCTCGCCGCCGCCGGTCTGCGCGTTCGTGCCGTCGCCGGAGAAGTCGCGGTAGTCGGCGATGGCCGACTTTCCGTTGCGCTGGAAGTCGGGCAGGTTGGGGTCCATCCCGTCCGGGAAGACCGCGATGCTCACGCCGGCGCCGGTGTAGCCGAGGCTGTGCGCGCTCTTCGGGCCGCTCCGGATGGGGCTGTCGGCGTTCGTGCGGTTGTCGGCATTGATCAGATGCAGCGCCTCCGGCTCGAGGAGCGGCGCGCTCGCCGTGCCGCAGACCTTGGAGCCGCTGACGGCGGCCTTCGAGGAGCCGGCCGTGCTGTGGGAGCCCATTGCGCCGGGGAGCAGGTTCGCGTCGGTCGACGGCCCCTTCACGACCGCGTCGGGGTCCACTGCGAGGACGGCAGGATCGCGCCGGAGGTTCTCCGCCTCGGCCTCGGAGACGGTCGTCGCGACCGCGTTCACGGTCTGGTAGGTCACGAGGCGGGGCACGTGGAGCTGCCGCAACTGAGCGACGATCGGGCTGCGATCGGCAGCGAACGCCTGCGCGCGCTGCGCCACCGCGCCGGGCGCGGCCAGAGCGGTGTGCTGGTTGCGCAGCAGGACGATCACCCGCTTGTTCGCATTCGCCGAGAGCTGTTGGGCCTGACCGGCGGTCAGGTGGCTCGTCCAACCGAACGCGTTCAGCGACCGACCGGCATTTCCAGTCGCCGGAGCGGCAGCCGCCACCGCGAACGCGATGAGCCCGGCAGCGACTCCGGCCAGAACGGTCCTGGCAAGCCCTCTCTTCATGGTCGGATGGACCCCCTTCGTCGTGCGAGTCCGCCCTCTACGCCGGTCCTCGCTTTCTGGCTCCTGCGCTCTCGCACGGCCCAGCGTAGCCGCCGAAACTTCGGGTCGTTGTGAGTTTTTTGCGGGGGCGGAGAACGGCTACATTAGGCGCTCTCGGGCGCGTAGCTCAGCGGGAGAGCACTCGCTTCACACGCGAGGGGTCGCTGGTTCGATCCCAG
>Ga0070714_100004534_pt1 | contig 10468 bp, 7 predicted proteins | sample LARL83metaG_FD_65450 | JGI IMG/M metagenome (GOLD analysis project Ga0070714, IMG submission 65450) | Corn, switchgrass and miscanthus rhizosphere microbial communities from Kellogg Biological Station, Michigan, USA - LAR L8-3 metaG | ecosystem: Host-associated > Plants > Roots > Rhizosphere ... | reverse complement strand
CGTCGGAAGTCATGGAATTCAGCAAGCAGACTTCCGGTGAATTCAGCGGCATCGGCATTCAGATTCAAACCGATCTTGATGGGAATTTGAAGGTGGTCAGCCCGATCGAAGATACCCCGGCGTACAAGGCGGGGATCAAGCCGGACGACATCATCACGCACATCAACGGTAAGAATGCCAAAGGCATTTCGATGACCCAGGCCGTCGCGACGATCAGTGGCCCGGCTGGGACAAGCGTCAAGCTGACGATCAAGTCGATCGACGGCACCATCAAGGACTACACGATCACGCGCAATACGATCAAAGTCGCGAGCATCAAGGGATATCACCATCGCTCGGGCGGTGGATGGGATTGGTATATCGATCCCGATCAGAAGATCGCGTATCTTCGGCTTGGAAATTTCACGCAGACAACCGGCGAAGAACTCGACGCGGTGGCGGAAGACCTCAAAAATTCCGGCTGCAAGGGAATCGTGCTCGATCTGCGGTTTAACCCCGGCGGTTTGCTTTCAGCCGCGATCGAAGTCGCGGATAAATTTGTCGCCAAGGGCGTAATTGTTTCGACGCATGCCGATCGCGAGACACCGAATCAGCCGACCGTTGCGACGGCCAAAGCCGATCGGGATGAAGTGCAATTGCCGCTGGTGGTGCTGGTGAATCAGTATTCCGCGTCGGCGAGCGAAATCGTGTCGGGCGCATTGAAAGACCTGCACCGCGCGATCATCGTGGGTGAACGCAGTTTCGGTAAAGGATCCGTGCAGATGCTCTTCCCATTGGAAGGCCACAAAGCCCGGCTGAAGCTGACGACGAGCCACTATTATCTGCCGAGCGGCCGATGCCTGCATCGCGAGGAAAACTCGACGATCTGGGGCGTTGATCCCGATGTGAAGGTCGAGATGACGCCGGAGCAAATGCGTGCGGAAATCGATGCCCGGCAGGATCTGGATGTGTTGCGGGAGAATGATGTCCCGGCGGAGCATTCGGATCTGAAGGCCAAGGCGCAGGCGGCGGAAAATGCCATCAAGACGGTGGACCAGAATGGGAAGGCGATTGCGAAAGAGAAGAAGGATCTTCTGAGCGTCGATCCGCAACTTTCGGCGGCGGTGCTGTTGCTACGTCTGCAACTGGCGAGCGGAGCGCCGCTGCTCGCGGCTCAGTAAGCTAAATCATCCCGTATCAAACGAAACACGAGGCAAGTCGCAAGACTTGCCTCGTGTCTTTTTTGGGAGGGTCGGCCTCTGTGCCGACCTTCGCGCGGAATGCGCAGCTGCTTTTGCGTGATGGAGAAATCCCGGCTCTCGATTTTTGATGCCCGTTGCGCAACGGCCCGGACGGAGCCGGGCCCTCCAAATTGTTACTGTCCCCATGTGTATTCATCCGGATCCGAATGCGGCCTTCGCGTGAAAACGACGTGACCATCCGCGAGGCAGACATTTCCGCGGTTGCCGCCGTGCCACGTCCCGGGATAAACCAGTGATGCGTCGAGGAAGAGAATCGTGCGGCTGGGGTCTTTCACGGCGGTGGAAAATTTCTTGCCGACCATTCCTTTGTTCGGCGCGATGATCCCTCCTTCGGGATCGCCCACGGCGTTGAAGTTGTAACTGGTACCGACCCATTCGTGATGGATTGCGACGGGTCCGCCGTACATGTCGCTCCAGGGGGCGATGACGTCATCGGAGGGGCAGTAGAAGACTTTGAGCTGGCCACCGACGTATTTATTCAGCGGGCGCGGGATGATTTTGTTGAACAAATCTCCCTGTGGGCCAACGTATGCGTTGCCGGTTTCGCGGCCGCCGTAGACGTACCATTCGACACCATCTTGATTGACGTCGGGGGCGCGCCAGAAAACACTGCCCCGGCTATCGATAAGATAATTGTTGAAGGCGACCGCAATCTGCCGGAGATTGGCGGCGCACTGAGTATTGATCGCGGCGCGGCGGGCCTTGGCGAGCGTGGGCATCAAGATGGAAATCAGCAGCGCGATGATGCCGATGACGACGATCAACTCGACCAGTGAGAAGGCGCGAATGCGAGGACGGATGCGGGGCATGCGTTCAAAAACTCCAAAAGGTGGTCTGCTGGAGATTAGTAACGCTTTGGGCGGTCGAATGTTGTCGGAAAAAACGTGGTCACTGGAACGACCACGCCGCTGGAGAATTACGGTTTCCAGAAAGTTGCCAACAACAACGCCGATGTGGTGTAATACAGATCATGCCGCGCCGAACTCGGGGATTCTCACTCGTTGAACTTCTCGTGGTGACTGGGATTATCGCATTGCTCATCGCGATGCTGCTGCCGGCGCTGAGCAAGGCGCGGGAATCCGCGCGCACATTGCAGTGCGCGACGCAGCTTCGGCAAGTTGGCATTGCGCTCCAGAATTACGCAACGAGCAACCATGGGCTTTTGCCGGCGTGGTCGATGGTGCATTTCTACCCTAACGATCCGCATCTGGGAGATCCCAATGCGCCGGATTGGACCGGGCCGGGGTGGACGGTTCTGCTGGAGAAATACATCGGGCAGAAACCGGATGGAGCAATTTACAACTGCCCGGCGTACCCCGATGGTGAGCGGCGGATCAATTATTTCCTGGGCGTTCGTTGGATGTACAAACAGGTGCCGCTATTGCGGACGATGCCGCTGAGCCGGATCAAGACGGCCAGCACGTTTATCCTCAGCGGGGACTGCACGGCACAGGTCTATTACCCGACGCCGTTCGGGACGTCGGGTGCTCCATTCGATGACATCGATAAAGACGACGGCGCGATCAAGTGCCTGGCGTTCTTCGGGCAGGATGCTGCGGGTTACAACATGCACCGAGCGGGGAACAATATTCTCTTCGGTGACGGTCACGTTGCAACCTTCAAGAAATTCGAACTGGGGACGATGACGTACAGCGTTTACACGATGAAGGATTGGGAAGACGTGACGGAGGAATGAAATCGATCGGCCTCAGGGGTATAACGATTGCGGAGCAACAACATGACCCAAACCAGTTCGGCGTCTCTTTCCTGCGCCCCGGTTTCACTGACCACCGCCAAACCCGCGCGTCTTGCTTCGCTCGATATTTTTCGCGGGATGACGATCGCGGGCATGCTGCTCGTCAACAACATGGGCGATCCGAAATACGATCCGCTCGAGCATGCGCACTGGAATGGGTGGACGCCGACCGATCTGGTGTTCCCGTTTTTCTGCTTCATCATGGGCGTCGCGATTCCGTTTTCATTTGCCAAGCGCGCCGCCAATGAATCCAAGGGTTATCTTTTTCGTCACGTGATGGCGCGGGGATTGTCGCTGTTTTTGTTGGGGGAATTTGGGTATTCGCTGCCGTATTGGCCGTATCCGGCGCCGACAGGGCTTCACCTGGCGCGATATCTTTTTGCGTATGCGTTTTTGTTGGCGGGATTTGTTGCGCTGCTATATCCATGGCGCTCGAAGCGGGCGGCGGTGGTTGTGCCATGGATCGCCGCGGGCGCATTCGCGGCGGTGCTGATTGGTCTGCAACTTTTCAATCGCCATCTGATCGCATCGGGAGTTGTGCCGGGGGATTTCAGTTTCGGGATGGGAATGCTCACGCCGGATCATCTGCGGATTCCGGGTGTTCTCCAGCGACTCGGTGTTTGCTACGCCGCCGCGGCTTCTCTCGCACTTGTCTTCTGCGGGCCTTCTCAAAACTCAGCACCCAACACCCAGCACTCTTCCTCAGGTTGGAAGCCGATCGCGGCGATCGTGTTCGTCATTCTGGCGGGTTATGCCGCCACGATGCTCACGGTTTCGTATCCGTCATTGAGCAAACCGGGAACGATGATCCATGGCAGTCTTGAGCGCAATGACAATCTCGCCCGATACGTCGATGAAACCGTCCTGGGCTCGCAAGCTCATCCCGTTTCCTGGGGCGTTCATACGTATTCCTCGTATCCTGATCCCGAAGGAATTCTCTCGACAATTCCCGCGATCGGCACGGCACTGCTCGGTGTTCTCGCTGGTCTGTGGCTGCGCAGCAGTCGTTCGTCCGCTCAGAGATGCGCGGGGCTGATGGCGTTCGGTGTGATCGCATGCATCCTTGCGTCGTTCCTTGATTCGATGCTCATGCCGATCAACAAAAATCTCTGGAGCAGTTCGTACGTCGTGATGTGCGCCGGCTTATCGTTGCTTGGCCTGGGTGCTTATTTTTATCTGGTGGACGTGCTGAATTTCCGCAAAATCTTCTTACCCTTCACCTGGTATGGCATGAACGCCATCACCGCGTTCGTGCTCGCCGGGATCGTGCCGCGGATTACGAATGCAATTCGCTGGACCGCCCCGGAGAGTTCGAAAAGTCCTTACATCACGCTGCATTATTTCTGGTCGAGCCACGTGTCTGAGTGGGGGCGGATGATCACATTCGGCGATCCGGCGAAGAATGGCTCGCTGGCGTATGCAGCGAGTTTTGTGCTGGTTTTCTGGGTGATTGTGGCGATTTTGTATCGGTTGAAGATTTTTCTAAAAGTTTAAGAGAACCACCAAGACACCAAGAACACCAAGCGGTTCTCGGTGTGTCGAGTGTCGCAAAACGTAATGAGCTTTCTCAAAAAAAAATCATGAGAAAGCGCCTTTCGCTTTGCGATTCCCTGTCCTCGAGAAACCGCTTGGTGTTCTTCGTGTCTTGGTGGTGAATCCGAATTAGATTTTCTTCACCGCGCACCCTTGCCAACCCTCCGCGCATTCGCTCGCCTTCAATATCAATTCCAGCACCGCGCGACCCTCTTCAACGCTGTGAATCGGGCGTTTGCCTTCCTTCAAACAGTCGGCGAAATGCCCCATCTGGGCTTCGAAGGTGGCCACCGCTTCGAACGTGCGCTTGGCGGGTTCGGTGAAACCTTTGGGGAGGAAATTCAGCGCGTTTTCGCTGCCGAAGATCTGGCCTTTTTCGCCGATGACGTGGATCTGATTCGAGCCGTAGGGATTCGCGAACGCCCAACTGGTGAGGATTTCACCGATTGCGCCGTTTTCAAAACGCACCTGCACACTGGCGGTGTCTTCGCCTTCGATGGGCTGGACGTATCGGCCCATGGTGCAGACGATTTTCTCGACCTTTGCGCCAGCGAGATGCAGCAATCGATAGCTGGGGTGATAACCCGTGTCGATTAATTCACCGCCGCCCTGGGTTTTTTTATCGGCGCGCCAGTTCCAGTTCACGTGACCGGCATCGCCCCCGGCTTTGAAACAATCCTGACTTCGCAGCCAGAGCACGCGGCCGATCTCGCCCGCGTCGATCATGCGCTTGGCTTCCTGCACAACCGGCATGAAGAGCTGATTATGGCCGGACATGTATGTCACGCCGGAAGTTTTCACGGCTTGCGCGATTTGATCCGCCTCGGCGAGACTCATGCACATCGGTTTTTCACACAGCACATGTTTCCCCGCCGCGCACGCATCGAGAATCGCCGGCCCGTGCAGATGGTGCGGCAAACAAATATCCACCGCGTCGATCTCGCCCTTCATCTCCTTGAGCATCACCTTCCAATCGCCGAAGGTTCGCACGGATTGGCCATATTGTTCCTGGCGCTTTTTCAGGTTGTCTTCCGAGACATCAACCATCGCGACGCATTTGATTTTGTCGGCGTGCTTCTTGAATCCATTAACGTGGGCCGCGGCGATTCCGCCGGAACCGATGAGCGCGACGCGGACGATGCCATCTACTTTTCCGGACATGGGAGGGACTCCTGTTGGTTAGAGCAACCAATCTACTACTGTAAAGCCGCCGATGCCATCGGCGGCTATCCAGTGGTAAGACCGATGTTAATATGATGGCATGAAATCCGTGATTCTCTGCCTGCTTCTGGCGTCCACTTGCCTGGCAAATCCTTCCGATTACTTCCTTGTCCAGGTCATCGACGATCAAACCAATCGCGGCGTTCCGCTCGTCGAACTTCAGACCGTGAACAACATCCGCCACTACACGGATTCCAATGGCTATATAGCCTTCAACGAGCCCGGCCTGATGGATCGGCCGGTCTGGTTTTCCATCAAATCGCATGGGTATGAATTTCCCAAAGATGGTTTCGGATATGCGGGCAAGGCGCTGACGACGACGCCGGGGAAGACCGCGGTATTGAAGATTCATCGCGTGAATATTGCGGAGCGAATGTATCGCATGACCGGGCAGGGGATTTATGCGGATACGATTTTGGCGGGGAAGAAATCGCCGATCGAAGAACCCTTACTGAATGCTCGCGTGCTCGGACAGGACTCGGTGATCACGGCGATCTATCAAAATAAAATCTACTGGTTCTGGGGCGATACCAATCGCGATGATTATCCGCTCGGGCATTTTGGGACTTCGTTTGCGACTTCGGAAATCGGCGAGGACCCGGCTGTCGGAATCAATCTGCATTACCTGATGGATGAGAAAGGTTTCTCCAAGCCGGTGTTTCATTTTGCGGAGCCGGGGGCCGTGTGGATCGGTGGCGCGGTGGTCTGCAAAGACGAGACGGGGAAGGATCGACTGGTCGTGCATTATTCACGGATGAAGGATCTGGGGACGATGCTCGAGCATGGGCTGGCGGTGTTTAACGATGAGACGAAATCATTCGAACGGCTGGTGGTGTTGCCGAAAGAAGAGCATCGGTATCCAGATGGGCATAGCTTTTTGCACGACGGATATTTTTATTTCTCCACGCCCTTTCCGCTATTGCGCGTGAAGGCGGATTGGAAGCATCTGATCAATCCGAAGAGTTACGAGAAACTCGGCGAGAAACCGAAGCTGAAAGATATCGCGACTGGAAACTTGATCGAGATGCACGGCGGATCAGTGTTTTACAACGACTTTCTGCACAGATGGGTTTTGATCGCGGTGCAGATGAAAGGGGACAAATCGCTGCTGGGCGAGGTTTGGTTTGCCAGTGCGCCGGCGCCGAATGGGCCCTGGTCGAAAGCGATCAAGATCGTGACGCATGACAAATATACGTTTTACAATCCAGTGCATCATCCGTTTCTGGATCAAGAAAACGGGCGGCTGATTTACTTCGAAGGAACGTACGCAAACACGTTTTCGGGGAACCCGGATCAGACGCCGCGGTATGATTACAATCAGCTAATGTATCGACTGGATCTGGGCGATCCGCGGATAAAGGCCATAGAGGTTCGCTAATAAGGGCCAGATTTTAATAGCGTTCCTCCCGACCGTGAGTTAGAGTTTTCGCGGGAGAACTTGCTCATGTCACGCTTCAATCTCGTATTTCTTGCGTCTTTTATTTTCACGCTGTCCCTCTCCGCGTCGGCCAGCGTCGTCGCTTATGACGATGCGGCCGATCCCGTCTATTCGATTGGGATTTATCACGCGCAAAATGGCGGGTTCGGATTCAATGCTTGGAATGACAACAGCTTTCCATTCGGGGGAAATCCGGCGCTGCAGGCGTTCGTCTCGACATCGTCTGTCAATGGCCCGCCCGGGCCGGACATCGACACCGGCGGTGTCGCGTGGGGGAATTTTGTGCAGCCGGGCGGCAATACTCTTTCGGCGCGTCGATCGCTGATCAGCGATCTCACGATCGGCGGAACCTACTCCATCGATTTCGACACCGGCAGTTGCGACGGTCAGGAAACCGTGTCGTTTGGCCGGAATAATGCCGTCATGTGCAGCTTCTATTTTCTTGATAGTCAACCCAACTACCAGTTCTACGATGCGCTCTCGAACACCACGATCGACACCGGAATTCTCCAGACCTTCGGCGGATTATCTCTGACCCTCACGCAAAACTCCGGATCGACATATTCATTTCAGGCCGTCCGACTCACCGATTCACTTTCGTTCAGCTCTAGCCCCTTTACCTTCGACATCACCGCGATCCCCGGCATTCGCACCGTCACCGTCACCAACCAGGATGGTGGCAACGGTTTGGGGCATTCGATGTACGTCAACAAACTTCAGGCGACATCGTTGGTGCCGGAACCGTCAACGATTGCGGGAATTATCGCGCTTGGCGCGGGTGCATTAGCGCGCCGAAAGCGCTGATCGCGGATGGTGGGCTAAAGCTCACTCCACGCTATTATCGGCAAATCGTGATCATTGATTGCCATGTTCATATTTGCGCGTTCACCGCGGGCCATGGGTCGATGTCGCGGAAGTTGCTGGACAGCATTCCGTTTCGGGTGATGCGCTGGCGGCTGGGACTTTCAGGCGAGGATGCGGCAACGGAACGCGACCTCGAAGCAAAACTGGTTCGCACGATAGATGAAACGGCCAAGCTCGACGCGGTGGCGGTTCTTGCGTTTGATGCCGTTCACGATGAAGAGGGCCGAATCGATCCGGCGAATACGCACCTTTATGTGACGAACGATTACGCCATCGAGCTTTCGCAGCGCCATCCAAAGATGCTATTCGGCGCGTCGATCCATCCGTACCGCAATGACGCGGTTCAGGAACTCGAACGCTGCGCGAACGCGGGAGCGGTGCTGGTGAAATGGCTGCCACTAACACAGAATTTTAATCCGGCGGATCCGCGCTGTGTTCCGTTTTATGAGGCGCTGGCGCACTTCAATATCCCGCTATTGAGTCATACGGGTTTTGAGCAATCGCTGCCGACGATTCGTCCGGATGTCGCCGATCCGATGCTCCTACTGCCCGCCATCGAGCGCGGGGTGAAGGTGATCGCGGCGCACTGCGGGACGAGATCGTTGCCCTGGAACCACGATTTTCTAGGCAATTTCGTCAAGCTCGCGCGCGAGCACGAGCATTTCTATGGTGACACGGCGGCCTTGAATCTCCCTACTCGGTCCTATGCCTACAAAACCGTGATCAACGATCCGATCGTGCGCAGTAAGCTCGTCCACGGCAGTGATTGGCCGATCATTCCGTTCCCGCCGACGGGCCAGATTGGATTGCGCGAAAGCTGGAATCTGTTTCAAGAACCCAATTGGCTGAAGCGCGATGTGCTCATTAAGGAGAAACTGGGGCTGGACGATGCCTACTGGCATCGCGCGGGAACGATCCTGCGAATGCCAGTTAAATGATCACACGACGGTGAACGGAATCCGCAAGATGATCTGCCCATTGGTGGAATTATCTGTAAGCAGGTGCGAGGTGAGGATCGTAATATCCAGTTCATATGTACCGGGAGCCATGAAATTATCATCCCCTGGATTCGTCCCCGGCGGGATCTTCAGGCTCAGCGCCACTCGGCCGCTGCCGTTGGCAGGAATGGCGATTCTCGCGGACTTGGATGTCATGCTGAAATCGTTACCAGTCGGTCCGTGCCCACTATCCCACCAGTAGTAATGCGAACCGTTGGCCCCCGCCGTCACGTGCAAGCTGACCGATCCCACCGCCGCAATGTTGCCTGTATTCAGCAGCGTAAACCCGAACCCCGCTTGCGTGCCGCTGTGAACTGTGATCGGATCGGGATTTTGTTGACCTTCCAAAGTGATCATCGCTGTCTCTACATGGGCCGCATTGGCGCTGATCATCGCCGACGCATTAGAATTAATAATCCCAGCGCCCGATGCCGCGGCAATCACCTTGAGATCTGAATCATCGAACACGAACGGGAATTTCAGTTTCACCGGCACCGTCCTCGTCGCGCCGGCAGCCAGCGAAATCTTCTGCATCACGCTCCCCAGCAGCAGATCGCTCTGTTGATTAAGCACATCATCCTGCGAACCGAAAATCGACAGCAGCACCTTGCCTTTGATCGGATTGGCCGAGGTGTTGGTAATCACCACATTCGCCGTGCCCGTAGCGCCCGCCGTACCACCAATGATCTCCACCGGAAGCTGCACGCTTGGCGCGGACAACCCAATCAGATTGTTATCCCCGTCATCGTGCAGAATCGTGCCGATCCCAAGCATCTTCCCGATCCGCGCGCCTTTGGCCCCCGATAGCTTGATGAGAAAATCTTCATCCGTTTCCGGCGTGGTATCGCCATTGACCAGCACCGTAATGGCCTTACTCGTATCGTTCACATTAAACGTTAGCACGCCCTTCTGCCCCGCGAAATCACTGGCGTCGGTCGTATCGTTCGCGGTGGCGAACTTCACCGTCACCGGCGCAGTCGCCGCGTGATTCAGGTTCACCGTAAACGTGAATCCCGTCGTTCCATCGTTGCCTTCGATCTTCTGAACATCATCGATCGTAACGGTCACGGGCGCTGGACCCTGCTCGATCAAATACCGCAGGATCACCGCATCACCATCACCCGCATCGCGCTTGGTATGGCCCACCATGTACAGCAATCCATCAGCGCCAATCTCAATGGCGAATGAGCCATCGCTCGCTCCCAGATCCGTGATGACTTTGCCTTTACCATCCGCGCCGAATGTCTTATCGAGCTTGCCATCGACCGTAAAACGCGCCATCGCGATATCTGAATCACCTGTCTTGGAATTCTCCGTCCCGCCGGCAATGATCACCTTGCCATCCGTCTGCACCACCACATCCGAAGCGCCATCGATTTGCCCATTGAAATCCAGCTTCAGTTGGCCTTTGCCGCCA
>Ga0070714_100004532_pt1 | contig 10473 bp, 10 predicted proteins | sample LARL83metaG_FD_65450 | JGI IMG/M metagenome (GOLD analysis project Ga0070714, IMG submission 65450) | Corn, switchgrass and miscanthus rhizosphere microbial communities from Kellogg Biological Station, Michigan, USA - LAR L8-3 metaG | ecosystem: Host-associated > Plants > Roots > Rhizosphere ... | reverse complement strand
GTTACAAATATTTTTCAGTGAACCAAAGCCAGAGGCACAGGTCCTAGAACGACGCCCAAAATGAAAAAGCTCCCGGAAAGGGAGCCTTTATCTGTCGCTTGTATTTGGTGCCCAGGAGAGGACTCGAACCTCCACGGTGTTACCCGCTAGTACCTGAAACTAGTGCGTCTACCAATTCCGCCACCTGGGCTTTAGGGGCGCGAAGGGCGGGCACTTTACCGGCCTGCCGGATGGGTGTCAATGCGCCTAGCCCCTTGAAACCCCTCTAAAAATACCCATTTTAGACCTCAGCCCGCACTTGCGGGCCCCGCCTCCGTTATCCTGCACCCCATGAGACACAAGAAAGACCGCCGATCGCCTCCCCGCAGGCGTTCCAAGCGCGCCACCGATCCCTACGCCCAGCGCGAAGCCCAGAAATACGTCCGGCCCATCGCCAGCCGCGAAGCCATCTTGGAATGGCTGGAGCAGGCCGGGCAGCCGCTCTCCTTCGAGCGCCTGCTGCATGACCTGGCACTCACCGATGCAGTGGACGTGGAGGCCCTGAACCGGCGCCTCAGCGCCATGATGCGCGACGGACAACTGGTGCAGAACCGCCGCGGCGAATACTGCCTGGTGAAGCGCCTGCCGCTGGTGGCCGGCACCGTCATCGGCCATCGCGACGGCTTCGGTTTCCTCAAGCCCGACGAGGGCGGCGAGGACGACATCTTCCTGCCGCCGCGCCAGATGCGCGAGCTCATGCACGGCGACCGTGCCGTGGTGCGGGTGCAGGGCGTGGACAGCCGCGGCCGCGCCGAAGGTTCCCTGGTGGACGTGCTGGAACGCAACACCAGCGAGCTCGCTGGCCGCTACGTGGAGGAGCGGGGCGTGAGCTTCGTGGTGCCGGACAACGCCCGCATCGCCCACACCGTGCAGATCCCGGCCGCAGAGCGCCATGGCGCCCGCTCCGGGCAGATGGTGGTGGTGGAGATCACCCAACAGCCCGGCAAGCACAGCGAGGTCATCGGCCGGGTGAGCCGGGTCATGGGCGAGCGCAACGCCGCCGGCATGGCCACCGAGCTCGCCATCCATGCCCATGGGCTGCCCCATGCCTTCCCCGCCAACGTGGAAGCCGAGGTGCGGGGCTTGAGCCACGAGGTGCCGGAGGCCGCCAAGCAGGGTCGCCTCGACCTGCGCGCCACGCCGCTCGTCACCATCGACGGCGAGGATGCCCGCGACTTCGATGACGCGGTGTTCTGCGAGCGCCAGGGCAGCGGCTTCCGCCTGCTGGTGGCCATCGCCGACGTCTCCCATTACGTGAAGCCCGGCACCGCTCTCGATCACGAGGCCCAGAAGCGCGGCAACTCCGTGTACTTTGCCGACCGGGTCATCCCCATGCTCCCGGAAGTGCTGTCCAACGGCCTCTGTTCGATCAACCCGCAGGTGGACCGGCTGTGCATGGTCTGCGAGATGCACGTGGACAAGGACGGCGAAGTGGGCCGCGCCCGCTTCCACGAAGCCGTGATGCGCTCCCAGGCCCGCTTCACCTACACCAAGGTGGCGAAGATACTGGTGGACCGGGATCCAGGCCTGCGCCGCGAATACGCCCCGCTGGTGCCGCACCTGGAGGCGCTGTATGCGCTCTACCACGTGTTGGCCAAGGCCCGCGAGCGCCGCGGCGCCATCGACTTCGAGACCACTGAGACCAAGGTCCTGTTCGATGCCAAGGGCGGCATCGAGGCCATCCGTCCCACGGTCCGCAACGACGCCCACAAGCTCATCGAGGAATGCATGATCGCCGCCAACGTGCAGGCGGCCAAGTTCCTCCACAAGCACAAGCTGGCGACGGTGTACCGGGTGCATGCCGGGCCGAAGGAGGAGAGCATCGAGAAGCTGCGCGCCTTCCTCGGCACCCTCGGCCTGAAGTTCGGCGGCGGCATGGCACCCGAGCCCATGCACTACGCGAAGCTGCTGGAGAAGGTGCAGGAGCGGCCCGACCGGCACCTCATCGAGACCGTGCTGCTGCGCTCCCTGGCTCAAGCCGTGTACACGCCGGAGAACGTCGGCCACTTCGGGCTGGCCCTGGATTTCTATGCGCACTTCACCTCGCCGATCCGCCGCTACCCGGACCTGCTGGTGCACCGCGCCATCCGCCACGCCCTGAAGGGCGGTACCGCCCAGGACTTCAACTACTCCGGCGGCCACATGGAGCAGATGGGTTCCCATTGCTCCATGACCGAGCGGCGCGCCGACGAGGCCACCCGGGACGCCCTGGACCGCCTCAAGGCCGAATATATGCGTGACAAGCAGGGCGAGGAGTTCGAAGGCCTGGTCACCGGCGTGACGAACTTCGGCTTGTTCGTCCAGATCAAGGACCTGTACGTGGAAGGCCTCATCCACATCACGTCCCTGCCCAGCGACTATTACAACCACGATCCCATCGGGCATCGCCTGGTGGGCGAGCGTTCCGGTCGGGTGTTCCGCCTCACGGACACGGTGCGGGTGCGGATCGCGGCCGTGAACGTGGACGAGCACAAGATAGACTTCGAACTGGCTGCGCTGCCCGCCGCCGGCCGCCAGGCCGACCGGCAGAATCGCCGTCAATCCGGCCGTCCGGCCGGCAAGAAACCGCGCAGACGCTGAAAGGCTGCATCCCATGAGAGAGAAAGAGCTGATATACGGCCTGCATGCCGTGACCTCGCTCCTGGAGAGCGGCGGCCGCGTCTATGCGCTGTGGATGCTGGACAGCCGCCATGACGACAGGCTGAACCGCGTCGCCGAGCTGGCGCAGAAAGCCGGCGTGCGCGTGCAGCGCGTGTCCCGCGATGAGCTGGACCGCATGACCCAGGATGCCCGCCACCAGGGCGTGGTGGCAGAAGCGGAGGGCGCGGAGCTGCGGGACGAGGGCGGCCTCTACATACTGCTGGATCAGCTCAAGGAACCACCGTTCCTGCTGGTGCTGGACGGGGTGCAGGATCCCCACAACCTCGGCGCCTGTCTGCGTTCCGCCAACGCAGCCGGCGTGCACGCGGTGATCGCCCCCAAGGATCGTTCCGCCGGGCTCACCGCGGTGGCCCGCAAGGTGGCGTCCGGCGCTGCCGAGGTGACGCCGTTCTTCCAGGTCACCAACCTGGCCCGCACCCTGCGCGACCTCAAGGAGCGCAACATCTGGTTCGTGGGTCTCGCCGGTGAGGCGGATCAGTCCCTATATGAGCTGGACCTGAGAGGCCCCATCGCCATCGTCATGGGCGCGGAAGGTGAGGGCATGCGCCGCCTCACCAAGGAGCATTGCGATTTCCTGGCGAAGATCCCCATGGGGGGCCAAGTGGAGAGCTTGAACGTCTCAGTCGCTACCGGCGTCACCCTTTTCGAAGCCCTGCGGCAGCGTCAGTCGAAACCTTCCAAGAAGAAATAGTCATCCAGATAAAAATGGGCACCTCCAGAGGGAGGTGCCCTGTCCCGGTCTCAGCTTTTCTGGGCCGTGCCGTGCTTCACGAACAGACAATCGAACTCCGGTGCCCAGGTCTTGCCGCCGTCCTTCGACGCCACGGAAGTCTCCCGCACCCCGTCACCCTGCTTGGCCCAGGTTATGCGGTGTCGCACCTCGGTGCCATCCTTGCTGTGGGTGGTGGCGGTCATGGTCAGCACGCCGTCCTTGAAGTCGCCGTCCTGCAGCCACAGGCCAGCGCCGTTGTTCACCCAGCTCTGGTGCCAGTGCTTGAGGCTCGGCACATACAGGCTGTAGCTCTCGCCGATCAGGCCGTCCGTCTGTTCGTATTTCTCGTGCAGCGCGCAGCCGTCCAGCACGGGCGTGATAACCGCATGGGCGATGGAAGGGCCCTTGCCGTCCGGATGGTCGCCCATGTCGATGGTGTCCCAGTCGCCGATCCAGAAGTCGAGCTGGTGATAGATGGGATCGTCGCAGTAGTGGTGCGGCGCGGGCTTGGCGCCGGCGGCGGCGAGCTGAGTCTCGGCCTGGGCCGTGACGCCGGCGCCTAATAGCGCGATAGCAAGCAGGGTGCGGATCTTCATCGGGGGTCTCCCTCAGGATTGCGAGGTTCCAAGAGATAGCACGTGACCTACGGTGCTACCCGCCGTTTTCGGACTTGGTCACCTCAGTCCGGCTTCGCGCGTCCAGCCAGGGCCACGAGGGCGGTGCGCGTCTCGCGTTGGGCCTCGGCAGGAGGCCAGGAGGCCATCTCCTGCAGCGGGTGGGTCTTCACCATCTCCCGGATCAGGCCCAGGCCCAGCCAGTAGCCGCTGCGGTTGGGGAGATCCTTCTGGAAGGGGGTCTTGCTGCTTTCGAACCAGCGGCCGTAGACGTTCGCATTGGCGCTCTCGATGGCCGGTTGGCCCGCATCTGCCAGGAAACGCGCCGCCACTTCCGGCAGGCGCGAAGCCGGCAACGTGCCCAGGTCATCCTGCAACAGATACTGGCCATCGCCATGGCCCGGCGCCACCAATGTGCTCACATACGTGGCAAGGCCTTCCTCGAACAGAGGCAGCGTGAGGTCGGCGCCCGGCATCACGCCGTCATTGGTGATGCCGGCGCGGGTTGCGTCGTAGATGTGGAACAGTTCATGGGGGAACAGGATGCCGAGGTCCGCCTTCTCCAGCAGCAGGGTGTCGATGGCGAGGGCCAGCACCGGCCTGCCGTCGGTCAACACACCGCTCTTGGAATCGAAATCCGGCGCCAACACGATCACCACTGGCGGCCGGGTGGAGGCGTCCGGGAAAAGCGCGTGGAACTTGCCGGCCTGCACCGGGATGGCGGCCTCCAGCGCGGCCACGGCGCCAGGGATCCGGTCGGCGATCTTCCGGTAGTCGGCGAAGCGCGCCGCAAGGGTCACGTCCTTGAGCTTGCGCCAGTCGGGGTAATTGCGCTTCTCCCAGACGATGGAGTCATACGCATCCTGGCGTGGCGACTCCACGTATCTGTCCCAAAGCGCTTCCTGCTCGGCGAAGGGCTTGCCCTGGGCAGCGTTCCAGAACGCCTTGAAGGAGTCGGCGATGGAAGGCGCGGTCGCCCCGTACGAGGTGCAGAGGAACCCGGCGAGCGGTATCGCGGCCATGAGCAGGTGGGTGCGGCGCATCAGGGGACGTCCTCTTCCTGGGAGTTCGGTCCAGCTTGGACTTGCCTGACCTGGGGGCAGTTCCACCCGTTATTGCAGGGCCGCGGCATCTTCCGCTTCCAGCAACGCGTCCAGGACATCCAGACGGGTGTTCCAAATGTTGCGCTGGCCCGCCATCCAGGCGGCGGCCTCATCCAGCGGCTTTTGCTCCAGGCTGAACACATGCTCCCGGCCGGCCCGGCGCCGGCGCACCAGGCGGGCCCGTTCCAGGATGCGGATGTGCTTGGACACGGAATTGAAGGAGATGGGGAAGGGGGCGGCCAGGTCGGTGATACGGGCCTCCCCGCGGGACAGACGCTGCAGGATAGCCCGGCGGGTGGGGTCAGCCAGGGCCGCCAGGGTCAGATCCAGGGATTGGGGCCGATTCATCGCGTAATATTAACCCATATGGGTTAATAATAGGCTATAGCCTGCGCCGATCCAGGGCAGGCGGAAATCACGTAAGCCTCTGAATTTGCATGTATCCCTGGGCCTATGGCATGATGCGCGCCCTTCCGTCGTGACCCGCCGGAAGCCCTTGCTACACCGCTTCGACGGGTAGCCGGTCAGTCCACAAGGAGCTTCGATTGAGACACTATGAGATCGTGTTTCTGGTCCACCCTGACCAGAGCGAACAGGTGCCCGCGATGGTCGAGCGTTACCGCTCGATGATCGAGTCCGCCGGCGGCAAAGTGCACCGCCTGGAAGACTGGGGCCGCCGCCAGCTCGCCTATCCCATCGCCAAGGTCCACAAGGCCCACTACGTGCTGATGAACATCGAGTGTGGCCAGGCCACGCTCAATGAGCTCGTCAGCATGTTCCGCTTCAACGACGCGGTGCTGCGCCACCTGGTGGTGCGCCGCGAGGAAGCCGTCACCGAGCCCTCCGCGCTGGTCAAGCCGAAGGACGAGGAGAAGGAAGGCCGCGCCGAGCGATTCGACGACGACCGCGACGACGATCGCGAGCAGGCGTAATCAACCGAATTCCAGAGGATCAAGCACATGTCACAGCAACGTTTCTTCCGTAAGCGTAAGTTCTGCCGGTTCACGGCGGAAGGCGTGGTGGAGATCGACTACAAGGATCTGGCCACCCTCAAGGGCTACGTCACCGAGACCGGCAAGATCGTGCCGAGCCGCATCACCGGCACGCGCTCGAACTACCAGCGCCAGCTCTCCCTCGCCGTGAAGCGTGCCCGCTTCCTGGCGCTCCTGCCCTACACCGACCATCACTGAGGGAGAAACTAAGATGGAAGTCATCCTCCTGCAGAAGGTCGAGAACCTTGGCAACCTGGGCGACAAGGTCAAGGTGCGCGCCGGCTACGGCCGCAACTTCCTGATCCCGCAGGGCAAGGCCAAGCCTGCCACCGCCAAGAACATCGAGGAGTTCGAGAAGCGCCGCGCCGAGCTGGAGAAGCTCGCAGCGGAGCACCTGTCCGGCGCCGAGAAGCGCAAGATCGAGCTCGAAGGCAAGGTCATCACCATCAACGCCAAGGCCGGCCAGGAAGGCAAGCTGTTCGGTTCGGTGGGCACGGTGGACATCGCCGACGCCCTCACCAGTGCCGGCGTGAAAGTGGAGCGCAAGGAAGTGCGCATGCCGCAGGGCCCGATCCGCGCCGCCGGTGAGCACAAGGTGGAGATCCACCTGCACACCGACGTGAACGTCGAGATCACGGTCAACGTCGTCGCCGAGGAATAAGCATCTCTTGAAGATGCGGCGAAACGGGGGCGGCCAGCGCCCCCGTTTCATTTCAGGCCACCGTAGAACCTGCTGCGCTCGGCAGGGCGTTGTTACGCTTCGGACTCGCAGTCGGTCATGCACCGAAGAGTGCACTCCCTCCTGCTCGCCTCGCGTGCCTAGCCCCGCCTTCGCTCGCGACGGTCTTACGGCGGTAGGTGGGGCTGGCGAAAAAGTAGCCACTATATAAGTATCTGAACTGACGCGGGATTCGCATAACGTTGCGCAAGCATTACAAGCAACCCGGTTGCTGCCCCTGTCTATTCAAGGGCCTGCACCGGGCGTTTGCCGAGGCTGCGTCCCACGTCTAAATTGAAGTTCCGGGAGAACGCGTCAAGATGCCCACCGCCGTCAAATCACTGGACCAGGCTGCGGCCTCCGCCCTGGAGGCCATGCGCACGCCGCCCCATTCCCTGGAGGCGGAGCAGGCGGTGCTGGGCGGCCTGATGCTGGACAACACCGCCTGGGAACGCGTGGCGGACCGCGTCACCGAGGACGATTTCTACCGCCAGGACCACAAGCTCATCTTCCGCGCCATGGCCGAGCTGGCTGATGCGGACCAGCCCTTCGACGCGGTGACCCTGGCCGAGTGGCTGCAGGCCCGCAACCGCCTGGAGCAGGCCGGCGGCCTCGCCTATCTCGCCACCCTGGCCCGTGATACCCCCACCGCCGCCAACGTGCGTTCCTATGCCGACATCGTGCGTGAGCGCTCGGTGCTGCGCCAGCTCATCCGGGTGGGCGGCGAGCTCGCCGAGTCGGCCTACCGGCCGGAAGGCCGCAGCGTGGTGGAGCTGGTGGACCAGGCCGAACGCTCCGTGTTCGAGATCGCCGAGCGCGGCGACCGCATGGGCAAGAGCTACGTGCGCATCAGCGAGCTCATGTCCAAGGCGGTGGACCGCCTGGACACGCTGCTGCATGCCGACAGCAACGTCACCGGCATCGCCACCGGCCTCACCAAGTTCGACGAGATGACCGCCGGCCTGCAGCCGGGCGACCTGGTGATCGTCGCGGGCCGCCCCTCCATGGGCAAGACCACCTTCGCCATGAACATCGCCGAGTACGCCGCCATCAGCGGCGGCCTGCCCGTGGCCATCTTCAGCATGGAGATGTCGGGCGAACAGCTCGCCATGCGCATGATCTCCTCGCTGGGGCGCATCGACCAGCTCAAGGTGCGCACCGGCAAGCTGGACGACACCGATTGGAAGCGCGTCAGCTCGGCCATCTCCATCATGTCCAAGGCGCCCATGTTCATCGACGACACCGGCGCGCTCACCCCTACCGAACTGCGCGCCCGCGCCCGGCGCCTCAAGCGCGACCACAACCTGGGGCTGATCGTGGTGGACTATTTGCAGCTCATGCAGGTGCCCGGCACCCGCGAAAACCGTGCTACCGAGATCTCCGAGATCTGCCGCAGCCTGAAGTCCCTGGCCAAGGAGCTGCGCATCCCGGTGATTGCCCTGTCCCAGCTCAACCGCAGCCTGGAACAGCGCCCCGACAAGCGGCCCATCATGTCCGACCTGCGCGAATCCGGCTCCATCGAGCAGGATGCCGACGTGATCGTGTTCATCTACCGCGACGAGGTATACGACAAGGACAGCCCGGACAAGGGCACGGCCGAGATCATCATCGGCAAGCAGCGTAACGGCCCGATCGGCACGGTGCGCTCCACTTTCCTCGGCGCCTACACCCGCTTCGAGAACTATACGGCCGAGGACGGCGGCTTCGCGTGAGCCGCGCCACCGGCGCGCTCATCGACCTCGGAGCGCTGCGCCACAACCTCAAGCGCGTCCGCGAGCTCGCACCCAAGTCCCGCGTCATGGCGGTGGTGAAGGCCAACGCCTACGGCCACGGCCTGGCGCTCACTGCCCAGGCGCTCGCGGACGCCGACGCCTTCGCCGTCGCCAGCCTCGAGGAAGCCCAGACCGTGCGCCGCGCCGGTCTCTCCAACCCCATCGTGCTCCTGGAAGGCGTGTTCAGCGCCGAGGAGCTGGAGGAGGCGGCGCAGTGGAGCTGCGAACTGGTGGTCCATGACGACTACCAGCTCAAGCTCATCGAGAAGTCCCGCCTGCGGGACGAGCTCGGCGTCTGGCTCAAGGTCGACACCGGCATGAACCGGTTAGGGATCGCTCCTGCCGCGGTGCAGGACGCCTGGAAGCGCCTCGCCAAGGCCAAGGCCGTGAAGCCGCCGCTGCGCCTCATGACCCACTTCGCCTCTGCCGACGAGGTCTCCAATCCCAAGACGCTGGCACAACTGGAAGCCTTCGCTGCCGCCACCGCCGGCATCGAGGCGGAGCGCAGCATCGCCAACTCTGCCGGCATCCTGGCATGGCCCCAGAGCCACGCCGATTGGGTGCGGCCCGGCTCGATGCTCTACGGCGCCTCGCCGTTCCCCACCAAGACCGGGGCGGACGACGGCCTCAAGGCCGTGATGACCATGGAGACCGCGCTCATCGCCGTGAAGAAGCTCAGGAAAGGGGAGAGTGTGGGCTACGGCGGCGCCTTCGTGGCGCCGGAAGACATGGCCCTCGGCATCGCCGCCATCGGCTACGGCGACGGCTATCCCCGCCATGCGCCCAGCGGCACGCCCATGCTGGTGAAGGGCCAACGGGTACCGATCGTCGGGCGCGTGGCCATGGACATGACCGCCCTGGACCTGCGTGGCGTGCGTTCGCCCGCGGTCGGCGACCGGGTGGTGGCGTGGGGCCCGGAGTTGCCGGTGGAGGAGATCGCCCGCGCCGCCGGCACCATCCCCCTGGAGCTGCTCTGTGGTGTCACGCAACGCGTGAAGTTCAACGTCGTCGACAAAACCACCTCATAAGCTGCTGCGCTTGCCATGACTTTGTCTGTAGCAGGATGCGTACGTGCCGCGGAGCACAGGGACGTGCGGGACGGCGAGCGCGAGGGAGCGTCTCGTCCCATTTCGCTGCGCAATCCTGCTCCGCGAAATGCTGGGTGGCCGTCCTGCCTACCCGCGCATCGCATGCGATGCGCCTTCGCTCGCGACGCTTATGAGGTGGTTTTGAGTAGTTCTTAAGCGAAACGCCCGCTTTGTAGCGGGCGTTTCTTCATCAAGATCTTTGGCTCTGGGCTACTTCATCTCGTAGAAGCCCATCTTCACGCCGGCCAGCTCGATCACGTCGTTGTCGGCGAGCTTCTGCGCCTGGGCGCCGATGTCCTTGCCGTTCACGGTGGGGAAACCCTGGCCCTGGCCGCTCTCCACGTGCACCACGAAGAAGCCGTCGGCGCGGCGGGTCACCGCCGCCACCTGCACGCCCGGGCGTCCCAGGGTGGTGAGCGCCTTGTTCAGTTCCAGCTCCTTGCCGGCGAAGCCGCCGGAGAGCACCTGCAACTTGGCGCGGGGCAGGCCCGCGGCCTTGCTCTCGTCGATGGGGGCGCCGCCGGCGCCGGAGATCGCCTTGTTCACGCTCTCCATGCTCGGCACGCCGGTCTGGCTCTTGGTGCCGGGGCGGATGATCATGGTCTTCTCGAAGTCGTCGCCGTCACCGCCGGCTGCCGCGGCCGGCTTGCCGCTCGCGTACTTGAGCGCGTGCCGGCCGATGGTGATGACGTCGCCCTCCTGCAGGGCGTGCTTCTTCACCAGCTTGCCGTTGACGTAGGTGCCGTTGGTGCTGTTCAGGTCTTCGAGGAAGGA
>Ga0070714_100004530_pt1 | contig 10475 bp, 8 predicted proteins | sample LARL83metaG_FD_65450 | JGI IMG/M metagenome (GOLD analysis project Ga0070714, IMG submission 65450) | Corn, switchgrass and miscanthus rhizosphere microbial communities from Kellogg Biological Station, Michigan, USA - LAR L8-3 metaG | ecosystem: Host-associated > Plants > Roots > Rhizosphere ... | reverse complement strand
TACTGGCCCGGCTGCGTGAGCCGCGGCTTCACCCCCGAGCTGCACGGCTCGATGGCGGCCGTCGCGCCGCTGCTCGACATCGAGCTGGTCGAGCTCGACCGTGCCTGCTGCACCGGCGCCGGCGTGATCGCCGAGCACAACCAGGAGCTGGCCGACACGCTCAACGCGCGCACGTTCGCGCTCGCGCAGCAGGTGCAGGGCGCCGAGCTGATGATGAACATCTGCTCGACCTGCCAGGGCGCGCAGAGCGAGTGCCAGGAGCGCCTCGACGCGAACAGCGAGTACCGCGACGCGATCAACGGCAACCTCGCCGCGGAGGGCCTCTCCTACGAGAAGGGCCTGACGAACAAGAACCTGCTGTGGCTGCTGGTCGAGGAGATCGGCCTCGAGAAGCTCAAGCAGAAGGTCAAGCGCCCGCTGACGAACCTCAAGGTCGGTCCCTTCTACGGCTGCTACATCGTGCGCCCGAGAGACCGCCTCGGGATCGACGACGCGCACCCGCGCGACACCTACCTGCATCAGGTGATCGAGGCGCTCGGCGGCACCGTGATCGACTACGCCGGCGTCTACAAGTGCTGCGGCTTCCCGATCGTCACGATGAACAAGCAGGCCTCGCTCAAGCAGGCCGGCCGCCATCTGTCGGACGCGCAGGACGCCGAGGCCGACTGCCTCGTCGTGCCCTGTCCGCTGTGCCACCTGAACCTCGACCTGCAGCAGCCGGGCGCCGCGAAGGCGGTCGGCCGCGACGACCTCGCGATGCCGGTCCTGCACCTGCCGCAGCTTGTCGGGCTCGCGCTCGGGCTCGAGCCCAAGCAACTCGGGATGAGCAAGCACGTCGTCAAGCCGACGTCCGTGATCGACTGGTCGAGCGCCGTCGTCGGCGCGCCCGCCGCCGCCTGACGCGGCCTCCACGGTCCGCTCGGCTCCCTAGGGGAAGGGAGCCCGGGCCCGACCGGGGGGAGGTCGGCCGGGCCCGGGCGACGCACCCCGGGAGTGGGAGGGGGGACCAACCTCGCCCGGGGTGGTTCACGGCGGTGTGGTGACCCCTGCCGCCGTGGATTGCATCCTCGCCGACGCCCTGCGCGCTGTCGTCCCCTGCGGCGGGTGATCTTCGGGGGACCGCTCGGGTGAGCTGCGGGTGAGCCGATTCTCACCCGGCGGGCGCTAGGATCCGGGGCCGTGCCGCTCCCCCACGCACGCGTCGGCGTCGTCGTCGCCCGCTTCGAGGACCTGATCGACCGTGGGCTGCGGGCGCTGCTCGCCGAGGACGAGCACGTGGACGTGCTCGCGGCCGGGATCGCCCACGAGCGCCTCGCCGACGCGATCGCCGCGTGCGAGCCCCAGGTGGCGGTGCTCAACTACGGCTCGCTGCGCAGTCCGCTGGAGGTGCGCGAGCTGGTCGCGCGGCACCCCGGTACGCACCTGATCGTGCTGGCGAACCGCCCGAGCCCGCAGGAATGCGGTCAGATGCTCGCGTTCGGCGCGACCGCGTGCCTCTCGAAGGAGACGCAGGGGCGCGACGTGCTGAGCGCGATCCATCTCGCCTCCCGCGGCCTGCAGGTGCTGCGACGGATGGGCGACCGGGCCGACGAGCTGCCGGCGCACAGCGGCCCCGAGCTGCTGACGCCGCGCGAGGCGGCCGTGCTCGAACTGCTCCAGGGCGGCCGCTCCAACGGCGAGATCGCCGCGCAGCTCCACATCGGCGTCGAGACCGTCCGCACTCACGCCCGCAGCATCTACCGCAAGCTCGGCGTCCGCTCGCGGCGGGAGCTGGCCCGGACCTGAAGGCTTGCGCGCGGCGCGAGGTCGACGCCGGCGTCGCGGTCGTGCTGATCCGCTGATCCCCACCCGGACGCGCGGCTTCCCGCTATGGTCCGGAACATGGGGGAAGTCGGATCGGGGGATCCGCTCGCGCTCGACGTCGAGGCGACGGTCGCGCAGCTGACGGAGCGCACGCGCGCGGCGGTGCGGGAGCTGGGGCGGCGCGGCGCGGTCGTGGCGGTCTCCGGCGGCGTCGACTCGGGCGTGGCGGCGGCGCTCGCGGTGCGTGCGCTGGAGCCCCGCAACGTGCTGTTGCTGCGTCTGCCCGAGCGCGACATCGGCGGCGACGCCTCGGACCTCGGGTTCGAGCTGGCGCGCGAGCTGGGCGCGCCGACCGTCGAGGAGCCGATCACGGCGGCGCTCGAGGGGCTCGGCTGCTACGCGCGCCGCGACGAGGCGATCCGCGCGGTCTTCCCCGACTACGAGCCGAGCTGGCGCCACAAGCTCGTGCGCTCCGTCCCGAGCGGCTCGATCATCGTCTTCTCGCTCGTGGTCGAGCGCCCCGACGGCACGGTCGAGGAGCGCGTGCTGCCGTCCGCCGCCTACCGCGCGCTGATCGCCGCGACGAACATGAAGCAGCGCGTGCGCAAGCTGCTCGAGTACACCTGGGCGGACCAGCTCGGCTACGCGGTCGTCGGCACGCCGAACCGGCTCGAGTTCGACCAGGGCTTCTTCGTCAAGGGCGGCGACGGCCTCGCCGACGTCAAGCCGATCGCGCATCTCTACAAGACTCACGTCTATGCGCTCGCGCAGGCGCTCGGCCTGCCGGAGGCGATCGCGCGGCGGGCGCCGACGACCGAGACGTTCTCGCTGCCGCAGACGCAGGAGGAGTTCTACTTCGGCCATCCCTGGGAGCGGATGGACCTGCTCCTGTGGGGGCGCGACGGGGGCGTGCCGGCGGAGGAGCTGGCGCCGCGCGTCGAGCTGGAGCCGGACGCGGTCGAGGCCGCCTACTGGGAGATCGACCGCCGCCGCGTCGCGACGCGCTACCTGCACGCGGCGGCGGTGACGCTGGACGGCGCTCGCCGCTGACGTGTGCGGGATCGCCGGCATCGTGCGTGCCGACGGGGCGGCGCCCGTCGAGCCCGCCGCGCTGCGGCGGATGGCCGGCGCGCTGCGGCACCGCGGACCGGACGGGTGGGGCTATGCGCGCGGGGCGGGCTTCGGGCTCGTCTCCACGCGCCTGGCGATCTTCGACGTGCCGGGTGGGTGGCAGCCGATGCGCGGGCCGGCGGGGACGCTGCTCGTCTACAACGGCGAGGTCTACAACCACCCGGAGCTGCGGCGCGAGCTGGGCGGGACGTTCGCGACGACGTCCGACACGGAGGTGGTGCTGCGGCTGCTGGAGCGCGACGGCCTGTCCGCGCTCGATCGCCTCAACGGCCAGTTCGCGTTCGCGTGGTGGGAGCCGGCGGCGCGGCGGCTGACGCTCGTGCGCGACCGCTTCGGCGTGCGGCCGCTGCACTGGGCGACCCTGCCCGAAGGCGGGATCGCGTTCGCGTCCGAGGCGGCGGCGCTGTTCGCGAGCGGCGAGGTCGCCGCCGTGCCCGACCTCGCCGGGCTCGACGAGGTCTTCACGACGTGGGGGCCGCGCGCGCCGCGCAGCGCCTTCGCGGGCGTCGCGCAGCTCCCCCCGGGCGGTCTGCTCGTGTGGGAGGCCGGCGAGGTCGTCGCGCGGCGCATGTGGTGGGAGCCGGACTACGACCCGGCGGCGCTCGCGGCGCGCGCCGCGGGTGCGTCGCCGGACACGTCGCCGCCGGCCGGCGACGACCTCCCGGAGCTGCTCGCCGACGCCGTTCGCCTGCGCCTGCGCGCCGACGTGCCGGTCGGCACCTACCTCTCCGGCGGCCTGGACTCGAGCCTCATCACGGCGCTCGCGCAACGGGCGAGCGAGCACGAGCTGCGCACCTTCTCGGTCGCCTTCCACGACGCGCGCTACGACGAGCGCGCCTACCAGCAGCAGGTCGCGCAGGCGCTCGGCACGCGCCACCACGTCGTCGAGATCGGGCCGCGCGAGATCGCCGACGGCTTCCGCGCGGCGGTCGCGCACGCCGAGGCGCCGCTGATCCGCACCGCCCCCGTGCCGCTGATGCTGCTCGCGCGCGCGACGCGCGAGCATGGCATCACGGTCGTGGCGACCGGCGAGGGCGCCGACGAGCTGTACTGGGGCTACGACCTCTTCAAGGAGACCGCGCTGCGCGAGCTGCACCGCCACGAGCCCGCGCGCGCGGAGGCGCTGCTCGACGCGCTCTACCCCTACCTCGGCGTGCCGGCCGAGCGCCGCGGCCCGGCCTGGCGGCGCTTCTTCTTCGAGGCCGGGCCGCCGAGCGACCCGCTCTTCAGCCATCAGCCGCGGATCCGCGCGACGGGGATCGTGAGGGCGTTCTACCGGCGCGAGGTCGCCGACGCGCTCGCGTCCGACGGCGGCGATCCGCTCACCCGCCTGCGCGCCTCGCTGCCGGAGGGGTTCGCGCGCTGGAGCGCGCTCGAGCGCGCCGCCTACCTGGAGCTGACGACGCTGCTGGCGCCGAACCTCCTCGCCGCGCAGGGCGACCGCGTCGCGATGGCGCACGGCGTCGAGGGCCGCTTCCCGTTCCTCGACCACCGCGTCTTCGCGCACTCGGTCGCGCTGGCGCCCGAGCGCAAGCTCGCGCCCGACCTGACCGAGAAGGTCGAGCTGCGCGCGCTCGCCGCCAGGCTCCTGCCGCGCGAGGTCGCGGCGCGTCCGAAGCAGCCCTACCGCGCGCCCGAGGTCGCGCCGTTCTTCGGCCCGGGCGCGCCCGGCTGGGTGGCTGAGCGGCTCGAAGCACGCGCGCTGGATGAGGTCGGCATGTTCGACCCGGCGCGCGTCGAGGGATTGCTGCGCCGCTGTCGCGCCGGAAAGGCGAGCGGCCTGCGCGAGGGCATGGCCCTCGTCGGCATACTGTCCACGCAGGTCTGGCACGGGCGCTTCTGCGGCGCCGGCGCCGCGGACGGCTGGCCGCCCGAGCGCAGCGAGCCGCGGGTTGCGCTCGATGCCGAGGCGGGGACGAGCGATCAGTAGGGGGGAGCAGATGGGGGAGACGGAGCAGGTCGGCACGGAGCTGCGCGCGGAGCTGCGCGCGTACGTCGAGGAGGCGTTCCTCTACCTGCACCCGGACGTCGAGCTGGGCGACGGCGACGGCTTCCTCGAGCTGGGGATAGTCGACTCGCTCGGCTTCGTCGAGCTGGTCGAGGAGATCCAGGGCCGCTACGGGATCGCGGTCGAAGCGCTCGAGATCACCGAGGAGAACTTCGGCTCGATCGACGCGCTCGTCGCGTTCGTGCAGCGCCGGCGATGACCACGCTCGACGCGGACCTGCGCCGCGCCGCCGCGGCGGACCCCGCCAAGGAGGCGCTCGTGGCGGGCGCGCGGCGCATGAGCTTCGCCGAGCTGGACGCCGCCGCGAGCGCGCTCGGCGCGCGCTTGCACGCGCTCGGCGTCGGGCGCGGCGAGCGCGTCGCCGTGCTGGCGCCCAACGGCGCCGAGGCGGCCGTCGCGATCTACGGGACGCTGCGCGCCGGCGCCGCCTTCGTCCCGCTCAACCCGACGATCAAGGCCGACAAGCTCGCCTACGTGCTGCGCGACTGCGACGCCGCAGCGGTCGTCGTCGACGCCAGGCTCGCCCCGCTCGCGGAGGCCGCCCGCGCCGACGCGCCGCGTCGTCCTGTCCTGGTGTCGCCTGACGACACCAGGACAGGACGCCTGCGCGCGGGGAGCGCCCCGCTGTCGGTCGACCTCGCCGCGATCGTCTACACCTCCGGCTCGACCGGCCGCCCGAAGGGCGTCACGCTCACGCACGCGAACATGGCGTTCGCGGCCGGCGCGATCGTGGAGTACCTGGAGATGGACGCCGAGGACCGGATTCTGTGCGTCGTCCCGCTCTCGTTCGACTACGGCCTCTACCAGCTGCTGATGTGCGTGCGCGTCGGCGCGACGCTGGTCCTGGAGCGCGGCTTCGCGTTCCCCGGCCGCGTGCTGGAGCTGCTGAGGGAGGAGCGCGTCAGCGGCCTGCCGGCGGTGCCGACGATCTTCCAGGTGCTGACGGCGGCGCTCGGGGAGCGTGCGCCCGACCTCCCGCACCTGCGCTTCCTTACGAACACCGCCGCCGCGCTCGCGCCGCCGACGATCGACGCGCTGCGCGCCGCCTTCCCGCGCGCGCGCCTGTACTCGATGTACGGCTTGACCGAGTGCAAGCGCGTCTCCTGGCTGGCGCCTGAGCAGCTCGACGCACGGCCGGAATCGGTCGGCATCCCGATCCCCGGCACGGAGGCGTGGGTCGCGGACGAGCACGGCGAGCCGCTGCCGGCGGGCGAGGTCGGCGAGCTGCTGGTGCGCGGCGCGCACGTGATGCAGGGCTACTGGAACGACCCCGACGCGACGGCGCAGCGGCTGCGCCCCGGCCGCTGGCCGTGGGAGCGTGTGCTCGCGACCGGCGACCTCTTCCGCGCCGACGAGGAGGGCTATCTCTACTTCGTCGGCCGTCGCGACGACATCATCAAGTCGCGCGGCGAGAAGGTCGCGCCGCGCGAGGTCGAGGCGGTCCTGCACGCGGCCGAGGGCGTGCGCATGGCCGCCGTCCTGGGCGTGCCGGACCCGCTGCTCGGCGAAGCGATCGTCGCCTACGTGGTGCCGCAGGAGGGTGCCGCGCTCACGCCGGCGGCGCTGCGCCGCCACTGCGCCGCCCACCTCGAGGACTACATGGTCCCCGCGCGCGTCGAGCTGCGCGAGGCGCTGCCGACGACGCCGAACGGCAAGGTCGACCGGCGCGCGCTCGCGCGTGAGGCCGGTGAGACGCCGGCGGCGCGCTGAGCGCGCCGCCGGCCATCGTTATATTAGGCTGAAGAAGACGCCTTCCCCTCCGCCCTGGACGGTTGTCGTCGCCGTCGATCCAGTTATGCTCATTAGTATGTGAGGCAGACAATTCGTATCTAGGAAGGCGTACAGGCTTCCCGGCGGCTGGAAGTCCGTGATTTGCCACGTTTCCGTGTTGCGCACGAGGGTGAAGGGCTGCGGCGTTTCCCTCGTCACTCTGTATAGGCATCTGAAGCCGAACGGGCCCCACGTGAAGCTGAAGCCTTCCAGCTTCAGGAGTATGTTCGTTATGTTCGGTAGCGTTCCGCGGAACGATTCGTAGAGCAGCGGCCACGGCAGCGTTTCTTCCAGCAGCGAGATGAAGCCGCCTTCGCAGGTTCCGTCGACCTCTCTCGTGACGGCGCCGGCCTGTGCGTTTATCGTCTTCGTTATCGCCGATAGTATCGTGCCTTCGAACGTCACCGGGCACTTTATGACTCTGCCTTCGCCGGTCCTGAACCTCATTTCGGCCCACACGACTCTGAAGTTGTGGGCGCTGCTCCTGAGCCTGCTCCCGGAGGCGGTCCCGACCATCGCGAAGAGCAGGGTCAAGCTGAGCACCGTCAGCAGGTGCTTGCGATACCTGTGCATGGGTCCCCCTTCACTCCGAGGCGACCGTGCGTCGCCTCGACTCACATGGTGAGGCCTGCGCCGTCTCTCCCCCTTTCGCCGCCCGGGCAATCAGGCGCGGTGATCGATCCCGAGCCGACTACGCCACCCAGACAAGGTGAACATTAACACACATCACTGCGGAGTGAAAGGGGGCGCGCCGGGGCGCGCTACGCCGCCGCCGAGGCGGTCCGCAGCAGCCCGCGCTCGTGCAGCAGCTCGGCGAGCTGGATCGCGTTCGTCGCCGCGCCCTTGCGCAGGTTGTCCGAGACGATCCAGAGGTCGAGTGCGCGCTCGTTGCCCGGGTCGCGACGGATGCGGCCGACGAACACGTCGTCCTTGCCGTCGGCCTCGATCGCCATCGGGTAGACGCCGGCGCCGGGGTCGTCGAGCACGGTCACGCCGGGCGCGGCGGCGAGCAGCTCGCGCGCGCGCTCGGGCGAGAGCGGCTCGCGCGTCTCGACGTTGACCGCCTCCGAGTGGCCGTTGACGACCGGCACGCGCACGCACGTGGCGCTCACGCGGATCGACGGATCGCCGAGGATCTTGCGCGTCTCGTCGATCAGCTTGCGCTCCTCGTCGGTGTGGTCCTCGCCGGGCGCGAACGAGCCGGCGTGCGGAAGCGCGTTGAACGCGATCTGGTGGGCGTAGACCTCGACCTCGGCGTCCTGGCCGTGCAGCAGCGCGTGCGACTGGCCGAGCAGCTCCTCGACGCCCTTCCTGCCGGTGCCGGACACCGCCTGGTAGGTCGAGATCACGAGCCGCTCGATGCCGGCGGCGTCGTAGAGCGGCTTCAAGGCGACGACCATCTGCATCGTCGAGCAGTTCGGGTTGGCGACGATCCCCTTGCGCGTCTCGGCGAGCGCGTCCGGGTTGACCTCGGCGACGACGAGCGGCACGTCGTCGTCCATCCGCCACTTCGAGGAGTTGTCGACGACGATCGCGCCGGCGTCGGCGAAGCGCGGCGCCCACTCGCCGGAGGTCGCGCCGCCGGCCGAGAAGATCGCGACGTCGAAGCCCTGGATCGTCTCGTCGGTCAACGGCTGCACGACGCCGACGCCCTCGATCTCCTTCCCGGCCGAGCGCTCGGAGGCGAACGGCACGACCTCGTGCGCGGGGAAGCCGCGCTCGCGCAGCAGCGCCAACATCACGCCGCCGACCTGGCCGGTCGCGCCGACGACGGCGACGCGGCAGCCGTCCGGGGACGCCGCCTCGCTCACCGCGCCTGCTCCCCGATCGGGCGCTCCTCCTGGATCGCCTCGGCGCCCAGCTCGAACGCGCCGTGCAGCGCCTGCACCGCGTCGGGCACGCGCTCGCTGCGGATCACGCACGAGATCTTGATCGGCGAGGTCGAGATCATCTCGATGTTGATGCCCTGCTCGGCGAGTGTCGCGAAGACCTTCGCCGCGACACCGGGGTGCGACTTCATCCCCGCGCCGACGATCGAGACCTTGCCCATCGCCGGTTCGGTGTCGATCGCGGCGATGCCGAGCTCCGGCATCAGCGGCTCGAGCGCTTCGCGCGCGACGCGCAGGTCCTCGCGCGGGACCGTGAACGACAGCTCGGCGCCTTCGCGGCCCTCGCCGATCGGCTCGTTCTGGATGATCATGTCGACGTTGCAGTTGGCCTCGGCGAGCGCCTCGAAGATCCGCGCCGCCGCGCCCGGCTCGTCGCGCACGCCGAGCAGCGTGAGGCGAGCCTCGTCGGTCGAGTGCGTGACGGCGGTGATGAGGGCGTGCTCCATGGTCTCCTGCTCTCCGACAACGAATGTACCGGGGCCGTCCTCGAAGCTGGATCGGCAGTGGATGCGGACCCCGTGGTTGCGCGCGTACTCGACCGAGCGCAGCTGCAGCACCTTCGCGCCCGAGGACGCCATCTCCAGCATCTCCTCGAACGAGACGCTCGCCAGCTTGCGCGCGTCGGGGACGATCCGCGGGTCGGCGCTGTAGACGCCGGCGACGTCCGTGTAGATCTCGCACACGTCGGCTCCCACGGCGGCGGCGAGTGCGACCGCGGTCGTGTCCGAGCCGCCGCGGCCGAGCGTCGTCACGTCGGCGCTCGAATCCGAGACGCCCTGGAACCCGGCGACGAGCACGATCATGTCCTCCTCGAGCGCCGCCTCGATGCGGTCGGCGCGCACGTCGAGGATGCGCGCCTTCGTGTGCGAGCTGTCGGTCACGATGCCGGCCTGCGAGCCGGTCAGCGAGATCGCGCGGTGGCCGAGGTCGTTGATCGCCATCGCGCACAGCGCGCACGAGATGCGCTCGCCGGTCGAGAGCAGCATGTCCATCTCGCGCGGGTCGGGCGCGGCGGAGATCTCGGCGGCGGCGGCGATCAGCTCGTCGGTCGTCTTGCCGCGCGCGGAGAGGACCGCGACGACGCGGTTGCCCTGCTCGCGCGCGGCGACGATGCGCCGCGCGGCGCGCTTGATGCGCTCGGCGTCGGCGACGGACGTCCCGCCGAACTTCATGACGACCGTTCCGGACATGTGGGTGCACAGGGTAGTCGTGCCGCTGCGACCATGCGGCCTCCGACGGGCGATCGGCGGCGGACGGCCGATGGCCGGCCGTCCGCCGCTCGAAGGCGCACCCGACGGGACTCGAACCCGCAACGTTCCGCTTAGGAGGCGGCCCCTCTAGCCAGTTGAGGTACGGGTGCTCGCCCTTGCTCGATCGCTCGAGCCGTGATGCTTGGCGTCGGCGTCGATCCGCCGCTGCCGAGCGTCCCCCTCCTGCCGGCAACCATAGCCAGGCGCGAAGAAGGCTGTCAACCGGCAGCGATCCGGCTATGCTCGCGCCGGGGAACCTGGGGGAATGACGACGCGCACCGACGCCATCGAGGCCGCTGTCGCGGCCGCGCCGAACCTGCTCGACGAGCTCGACAGGGCGCTCGCGCGCGCGGCCGACGACGGGGGTCCGCTCGCCTCGCTCGTCGTCCCGCACAACGTGCCCGGCTGCGACGTCTTCCTCGCCGGCCGCCGCAGCGGCTGGGCAGCCGAGGCGGGTCAGGCGGTCGGCGGGGCGCTGACCGCGCACCCGGCGGTGATCGAGGCCGCGCCCGACCCGGCCCGCAACCGCGTGCTGGTGCGGCTCGCCGACGAGCGCGTCGCCGCGCTCGGCGCGGCGCTGGAGGCGGTCGCCGTCGAGCCGTTCCTCGGCCGCGACCTCGCGAC
>Ga0070714_100004529_pt1 | contig 10476 bp, 10 predicted proteins | sample LARL83metaG_FD_65450 | JGI IMG/M metagenome (GOLD analysis project Ga0070714, IMG submission 65450) | Corn, switchgrass and miscanthus rhizosphere microbial communities from Kellogg Biological Station, Michigan, USA - LAR L8-3 metaG | ecosystem: Host-associated > Plants > Roots > Rhizosphere ... | reverse complement strand
CGCGCAAAGAACGGGGGTGTCTCAGGGTTTGCCGCCGAATCAGGCAGCACCCGCCCCACGAACCGGTCGCCGAGTGCGTCGGAATACGCTCTGAAGCGTTGCGCGGTGCAGAACCGGTCGCCGTCGAAGCGGAAGGCGAGCACGGTCAGGTCATCGCGATCAAGCCGGTCACGGACTGCGGTCAACTGCTCCGGCGCGATCTCCAGGCCGGCCGGGTCATCGAGAGGCAGCGCCGGCTGCGCCAGGACCGGCGCGAGCATCGACGCTTCCAGCATCATCGTCAGGGCGAAGTTCCCGGTGAAGCACATCCCGATCGCCCCGACACCGGGACCTCTGCATTGGTCATGAGCCAGTCGCGCCAGCGCTCGCAGCCACGAGGTCACGGGGCTGGACTGGTTCTGGGCAAAGGCACGGAACTCAGCGCTGACGCAGGCCTTCTGGAAGACGGCGGCGCCTTCGTCGGCGCCGGGAACAGCGCCGTCCCGGCCGAACAGCGACGGCATGTAGACGCTGAAGCCCGCATCGCGCACCCAGCGGCTGAAGCGGGCGACGTGTGGGCTGATGCCCGGCATCTCCGCCATCACGATCACCGCGGGACCGGAACCCGCCACATATACGGTCTTGGTGACGTCGTTGAGCGTGATCTGGCGCGCCGCGAAGTCGGAGAGTCGATCGTCCTGACCCAGGTCGCCGTGGGGCATGATGCGGGCCCGCTCGACCGTCAGCCGGCGCCGGCGAGATCGAGGAAGGCCTCGATGATCGGCCGCGCGTCGTCGGGACCGTCGACGTCGAGCCGCACACCGGCGTCCTCGACCGCCACGGCGAAGTCGAGAAACGGACAGCACTCGCTCTCGCGGCGTACGAAGTCGCGCACCGCGTCTTCGGAGTCGCGCGTGAACAGCACCGAGATTCCGCGCGCAGTGCGTGTGGCCGACAGCGCCGGCAGCGACGCGAACTCGCCACCGCGCTCCGCCATCCCCTGGGCGTCGAGCGAGCAGGCGATCGGTGGCGGCTCGCTCACGACCCGTCTCCCGCCAGCCGCACCGCCGCGGCCGCCATGGTGAGCATGCCGACGCGGAGCGACTCCTCGTCGATGTCGAAGTCGGGGGCGTGGTGCATCGGCGGGATGCGCGGGCCCGGCGCGGCGCCGACGAAGTAGTGCACGCCGGGGACGCGCTGGAGGAAGCGGCTGACATCGTCGCTGGGTGGCATCGGCGGCAGCGCCACCACCCGGTCGCCGCCCAGCAGCGGCTCGGTGGCGGCGCGCCATGCGGCCACGGCCGCGGCGTCGTTGACCACGGCGGGCACAGCGTCGGGCAGTCGGCAGTCGACCTCCACCGAGTAGTCGCGCGCCACCGACTCGCAGGTGGCGTGAAGCCGATCCAGGGTGACGTCGCGCTGCTCGGGCGTGAAGGTGCGGATGGTGCCCTCCAGCAGCGCGCGGCGCGGCACCACGTTGCTGGCGTGCCCGGCGCGGATCACGCCGGCGCTGCAGGCGCACTGGATGTCCTCGAACTCCAGGCCCTCGACCACCTGCGGCAGCGCCAACGACAGCGCCGACGCGGCCAGCACCACGTTGCCGTCACGGCCGGCCATCGAGCCGTGCCCGCCGCGCCCGGCGATGTGGACGCGGAAGAACTGCGCCGACGACATGGCCACGCCCGGCCGCGCGCCCACCAGGCCGGTGGCCAGCAGGGTGGCCAGGTGGAGACTGACGGCGCGGTCAGCAGCGGCGGTGTCGAGCACACCGCCGTCGACCATCTGCTGCGCGCCGCTGCCGTCGAGGTCCTCCTCGGCGGGCTGGAACAGCAGCACGTAGGCGCCGGGCAGCGACTCCGCGCGCGCGGCCAGCGTCGCGGCGACGCCGAGCAGGATGGCGGTGTGGCCGTCGTGGCCGCAAGCGTGCATCACGCCGTCGACGGTCGAGCGCCAGGCGACCTCGACCTCCTCGGTGAGCGGCAGCGCGTCGATGTCGGCGCGCAGCAGCACGGTGTGGCCGGGCAGGCCGCCGTCGACGCGGTACACCGCGCCGGTGGGCGTCGGGCAGGGCAGCTCGCGCAACCCCAGCGCTCCGAGACGCTCGCGGACCATCGCCGTGGTGCGCACCTCGTCATGGGACAGCTCGGGATGAGCGTGCACCAGCCGGCGGGTGTCGATCGCCTCGTCGAACGAGGCGTCGACCAGCGCGCTCAGGTCGTCAGGTCGCAGTGCTGCACCGTTGCCCACGACCTGAGCGGCTCCTGGCTCAGCGCCCGATGGCGGCGGCGACGATCTCCTGGCGCAGGCCGGGGAACTTCTTCAGGTAGTCGGCGCGCTCCGCCCGGAAGCGCTCCACCAGGGCGCTGTACTCGTCCATGCGGCCCTGCCGCTCGTAGAGCTTGCGCGGCTGGAGCAGCTCCGTGTCGTCGATGCCGGGCACGGCGCTGGCGACCTCGTAGCCGAAGTCGGGATCGCGCTCGAAGCTGATGGTGCCCTCGGCGATCGCCTTGACCACCGCGCTGGAGGTGGGGATGGTCATCTTCTTGCTGCGCTCGTCCTGCGCGCCGCCGCCGATGCGGCCGGTGTTGAGCAGGAAGACCTCGAAGTGGGTCTCGTCGAGGAGCTCGAGGAAGCGGTTGCCCTGCATGGCGTGGAGCAGCGGGAAGAACGGGTTGGTGCCGGGGACGCGCAGGAACTTGCCCATCTCGTCCTTGCCGCCGGCGCTGGTGCCCTGCGTCTCGCCGAGCATGAAGTACGCCGCCGCCTGCTCGCGGTTGAGCCGGGCGACCGCCGGGATGATGTTCTCGTTGCGGTTGAGGATGAGCAGCTGGTTGACCTGCTTCACCTCGCGCGCGTCCTTGGCGATCCCCAGCGCGGCCATGCGGAAGACGGCGCGCCCGTTCTGCGTGTAGGAGGTGTCGAAGAAGTCGACCTCGCCCTGGTCGTTCTGGGAGACGTTCTCCAGGTAGGCCTCGGGCTTGGTCACCGCGCCGTGGATGGCGGGCTCGTCCTTGGGATCGAGCGCGAAGGTCTTGGCGAAGCAGCCGTTCTCGGTGGCCACGATCTTGCCGCCGGGGTAGAGGGCCACGAAGTCGTCCTGGACCGGCTGGCTGTTGTTCTGGCGGGTGAAGGTGGTGGTGGTCTTGCCCGTGCCGGACAGCCCGACGATGAGCATCACCTGGTCGCCGCGCGACGTGGGGACCACCTTGCAGCCCGCGTGCAGGGAGAGGCCGCCGCGCTCGTAGGTGAGCGCGTTCCACATGCGCAGGCCGCCCTTCTTGGACTCGCCGAAGTAGTCGGAGTTGAGCACGCGGGTGATGCCGTGGTCGAGGTCGACCGCGATCACCCTGTCATTGGGGAAGCCCGGCGCGGCCAGGTTGGGGGTGTAGATCACCACCAGCTCGGGCTCCCAGTCGGGGCCGCCGGCGCCCTCGTTGTCGAAGTAGAGGCCCTGCTGCATGCCGGCGATGTTGGCGTTGCTCGCCTCGATGAAGAGCCGCGCCGCCACCCGGCGCTGCGGGTCGTTGCCGATGTAGCCGTCGATGACCAGCATGTCGCGGGTGGCGATGTACTCGTCCTGCATCGCGGCGATGCGCTCGCCCTCGGCGCGGGGGATGGTCTGGTCGCTGTGGTTCTCGGGGGTGTCGGTGACCACGTAGGTGCTCGCCTTGCTGCGCGAGTCCACCCGGGTCTGGACGTTGAGGTTGTCGAAGACCGTCCGCCGCGCGTTGGGCATTCGGGCGGTCAGCTCCTGGAGCTCCTCGGGGCTCGGGTTCCAGCGAACCGATCGAGCCTTGGGGAGCGTGGCGCGGCGGGAACGGATGACTTCGGTCATGACACCTCCACGACTCGGCGTCTGCACCGCGGCGCCTTGTCGATCGTTCACGCCGCGCTGCTCGCAACCGGGCTGCAACGGAGGTCGCCCGGGACCCGAGTACCACTGTCTGGGGGCGATCTTACCAGGGTCGCGGTTTGCGCCGATATCGACAGGATTGTGTAGATCGGCGGAGGGCGGGCGCCGGTCCCGTTCGCGGGCGAGTTGGTACCCTTGCAGCCCAGTCGGACCCACGGAGCACTCCAGCGATGAGCGAGACCCAGGTCGCCGCCCCCCGGACCGCCTTGTCGGGCGACGACGCGTGGGTCTGGTTCAACGGGGACTTCGCCCGCTACCGCGACGCCAAGCTCGGCGTGATGACCCATGCCCTCCATTACGGGACGGGCTGCTTCGAGGGCATCCGCGCCTACTGGTCGGAGGAGGCTGGCCGGCTCTACACATTCCGCGCCGCCGAGCACTTCGACCGCATGCGCGACAGCGCCAAGATCCTGCACATGCGGCTGCCCCTGGGCACCGCCGAGCTGTGTGAGGTCACCTCCGAGCTGCTGCGCCGCAACGGCTACCGCGAGGACGTGTACATCCGGCCGCTCTGCTACAAGTCCGCCGAAGAGATCGGGGTGCGGCTGCACAACCTCGCGGACGGCTTCCTCATCTACACCTCGCCCTTCGGTCCCTACGTCGACGTCGACAAGGGCATCCGCTGCATGGTCTCGACCTGGCGGCGGCAGGACGACAACGTCGCCCCCGCTCGCGCGAAGTGCACCGGCATCTACATCAACAGCGCGCTGGCCAAGACCGAAGCCGTCGAGAACGGCTTCGACGAGGCCATCATGCTGACCGCGGACGGCCATGTCTCCGAGGGCAGCGCCGAGAACGTGTTCATCGCGCGCGGTGGCGCCATGATCACCCCGCCGCCGACCGAGAACATCCTCGAAGGCATCACCCGGGCCACGCTGATGCAGCTCATCGTCGAGGAGATGGGGCTCGAGGTGCACGAGCGACCGGTCGACCGCAGCGAGCTCTACATCGCCGACGAGATCCTTCTCTGCGGCACCGGTGCGCAGGTGGCCCCGGTGATCGAGGTCGATCGCCGCGTCATCGGCGACGGTGAGCCGGGCCCACTGACCACGCGGCTGCAGGGCATCTACTTCGACATCTGCAAGGGCCGCAACCCCAAGTACCGGGACTGGCTCACCCCCGTCTGAGCCTGTCGACAGGGGCGCCGGCCACTGCTACGATCTGGCAACTGCGGACCTGTGCTCCGCGGACGTTGGGAAGGGACAGAACGATGACCAGGCGGCGTTCTCTCGTGATTGCTCTGGCATGTTCGTCGGCGCTGGCCGCAGTGGTGCTGCCCGGCGCGACCATGAAGACCGACGCGGCGCTCGGCACCACCCCGATCGTCACCATCGGGCCGACGGTGTACCGCGACCTGAGCGGCGGCTGCTACGGCACCTACACCGTGTCCTACACGGGGGTCAACGTCGCCCCGGGCGCGCAGATCGACCTCTTCTACGGCGACGGCACCGTCGACTTCAAGATCGCCAACGGCTTCAGCTACACCTTCACGCCGCACTACTTCCACAGCACCTCGCTCAACTACTGGGTGCAGACCGCGTATGTCTACGCCGCCGGCGGCATCCCCGTGGAGGGCGTGGGTGTGGCGCTGACCACCAAGCTGTTGGGACCGACCTGCCCCTGACACGCCTCAGCCGGCGCCCAACCGCTGGCGCACCACGGCTGCGGTTGCGCTGCGCAGCAGCTCGGCCGTGCGGCGGCGCGACTCCTCCGGGGTGAGCCCGGCGCCGATGGCGATCGCCTCGGCGTAGGCCGGCGCGGCGGGTCGATCCACCGCGCCGGCCAGCGCCACGCACGGCACGCCGGCCGCCGCCGCCCGCCGGGCCACCTCGGCGGGAGCCTTGCCCTCCGCCGTGGAGGCGTCGAGCCGGCCCTCGCCGGTCAGCGCCAGTGCAGCGCCGCGCAGTGCGGCGTCGAGCCCGACCAGGTCGGCGACCAGCGGCGCTCCGGGGACCACCACCGCGCCGCAGACGACCGCCAGGCCGAAGGCCAACCCGCCGCCCGCGCCCATGCCCGGCTCATCGGCGCGAGCAGGGCTGGAGCCGGCGGTGGTCGCGGCGACGCGGCCGAAGCCGGCCAGCGCGGCGTCGAGCCGAGCCACGTCGGCCGGCGAGGCCCCCTTCTGCGGTGCGAAGACCGCCGCCGACCCTCGCGGACCCAGCAACGGGCTGCGCACGTCAGCCGCCACCTCGATGCGGCAGTGGCGCAGGCGCGGGTCGAGCCCGGCCACGTCGAGCCGGGCCAGCTCGGCCAGGACGCCGCCGCCGGGAGCCAGGGCGGAGCCGCTGCCATCCAGCAGCCGGGCGCCCAGCGCGGCGAGCGCGCCCGCCCCTCCGTCGGTGCTGGCGCTGCCGCCCACCCCGACCACGATCCGCGCCGCCCCGCCGTCGAGCGCCGCACGGATCAGGTCGCCAACGCCGTACGTGGAGGCCGCAAGCGGAGCCAGGCGGCCAGGCGGAAGCAGGCGGAGCCCCGCCGCCTCGGCCATCTCCACCACCGCCGTGGTGGCGTCGAGCCAGCCGAGCCGCGCCTGCAGCGGCGCGCCCAGCGGCCCGCGGACCCGCACCTCCTCGGCCCGGCTGCCCCGCGTGGTCCGCAGCAGGACGTCGAGGGTGCCGTCGCCGCCGTCCGCCACGGGCACCTCGACCGGCTCCACGTGGTCCAGCCCGGCCAGGCGCACGCCCTCCGCCATGGCCGCCGCCGCCTCCACCGCCCCCAGCGCGCCCTTGAACGCGTTGGGCGCGCAGACGACCGTGCGGATCGGGTTACCCCTGGGCCGCGGTCGCCGCCGGTGCGAAGCGACCCCGGCAGGCCTCGCAGCGCTCGATGTGGCTGAGCAGCATGGCCCGCTGCTCACGGCGGAGCGGCCGGCGGCCGTCGGCCTCGACCAGCATGGCAACGGTGGAGCAGTCGATCACCCGGGTGGCGCTGTCGTCCATGCGCAGGAAGACTTCCTTGAACCGCTTGCGGGCCCGGTGCAGCAGGGTCTCCACCGCCGACTCGCTGATACCCATGACCCGGGCGATGGCCGCGTAGGACAGCCCCTGCAGCTCGCGCAGGGTCAGCACCATGCGCTGGCGCTCGGGCAGGCGCTTGGCCACGTCCCAGACCAGCTGGCGCAGGTTGGCCATCTCCAGGGCGTCCTCGGGGTGGCCGCGGCGGTCACGGTCGGCGAGGCGCAGCACGGCCTCCTCGACCTCGTCGCCGCCGGCCGCGACGTGCTGCTGGGCGCGACTGCGGCGGCGCAGCTCGTCGTGGCAGAGGTTGACCGCGATGCGGTGGATCCAGGCCGAGAAGTTGAAGCCGCCGTCGACGCGCTCGAGGCTACGCAGCACGTTGTAGAACGTGTCCTGGACCAGGTCCTCGGCCACCGGGCCGTCGCCCACGTAGCGCGTGCAGACCGAGCGGATACGCTGGTTGTACCGGCTGAACAGCTTGTCGAACGCCGCCGCGTCACCGTCCAGGTATGCCCGGATGAGGGCGAGATCGTCGTTCTCAGCCATGAACCCAACAAGGGGCGGACAGTGCGCCACTCCCCAGAGGAACGCACGAACACGCCAACCGTATCGACGGCGGAGTATATCACCGCCCTCGCCGGCGCCTACCCCCATCCGGCTCCGATTGCCCCGTTGTCTGCAAGTTTTGTCCTGGGGTTTCGTCATTCCCGGTAGGACGGGCGCGCGGGAGGCCCTCCCGGCAGGTGTGCGGCAATGCAACAGGAGCGGTCGTGGAACCTTTGCGCATTGGAGGGGGCGACGTGGCGGCGCCAGCTCGCGTCCTGGTCCGCTTCTCGGACGACGAGATCCTCGAAGGCGATGCTGTGTCGCTGGATCTCGACCAGCCCGACTTCGAGTTGGTTCTGGCCGACCCTGACGCAAACAGCCGGAGGGCGCTGATCCCGCTGCCCTCGGTGAAGTGCGTCACCTTCGACCGCCGTCCGGCCGACGCCACCGCGGTCGATGGCATGCAGAAAGTGGCGCTCCACTTCACCGACGGCGAGGTGATCATCGGGCTGCTCGGCGACGACCCGCGCCGCGGACGCTACGGCGTGCAGCTCGAGCTGGTCAGCCCCGACGGTGACGAGGTCGAGCTGCTGGGCATCCCCTACGACGCGCTCAAGGCGCTGTTCTTCCTGCAGCAGTGGGAAGGTCCGCACCTCGACCCGTCGCTGCACACCATGGAGAGCCCGGCCACGCCACTGGTCGACCTGCTCGGCGAGCTGCGCCGCCTCGCCGGCGAGCGCGACCGCGGCGACATCGACGACCGCGAGTTCGTCCGCCGCCGCCGCGCGGTGCTGGATCGGATCTAGCGGGGCGGGCGCAGTCCCACGTCGGCGCCCTCCAGCTCGCCTTCGTCGACCTCGATCTCCATGCGCAGGATCAGCGATCCGTACGACTTGCCCAGCGGGTCGCTGCGCAGCGAGCGCGCGGCGCCGCCGTCGAGCGCTTGGTGCAGCACGAAGTTGAGCGCGCGCACATTGGGGACCTCGTAGCGGTCGACCTGGCCGCGCACGAAGCGGCCGTAATGGGTGCGCACCCGCTCCGGAGTCAGCTCGCGCAGGAAGGCGCGGTAGAGCGCGTCGGTGGGCGCGAACACCGCCACGTTGGCGAGGTCGCCCTTGTCGCCGCTGCGCGCCTGGGCAACGTCGCGAAGCTGCACGCGGACGCGTCCGCTCATACCGCCGCCGCCTCCTCGACCGACACCTCGACGCCGGGCTCCACCAGCGCGCGCGGCAGCAGCGACGGCCACACTCCGAGCAGCGCGCGTGCACCCTGGGGAGCGACCCCGCCGCCGATGAAGGGCGGCCCGTTCAGCCCCAGCGGCGTGGCCAGGCGCGGGAAGCGCTTGGCCTCCGCCTCGGTGGCGAAGCGCGCGCAGATGCGCAGCACCACCTCGTTGGCATCGTCGGGAATCGGCGCCGCTGAGCCGTGCGTCGAGTCCACGCCGATCAGCTCGGTGACCACGTCCAGCGGCCGCAGCCCGCTGCGCGCCACCAGCCGGCCGATCAGCTCGGCGCTGCGCCGCGCCTTGGGCACCGCGTCGGGCCAGGAGTAGCCGATGGCGATGGTGCCGGCGTAGCCGTCGAGGTAGCCGAGGATCGCCTTGAGCTCGGGCGGACGCGGCGCGCCACGGACGCCGCTCACCTCGACCACGTCCGGCCCCGCGTCGCGAAGCTGCACCGAGGTGAAGTCGGCGACCACGTCGGGGTTGAGGTAGGCGCGCGGGTCGAGCACCTCGTAGAGGAGCTGCTCCTTGACGGTATCGACGCTGACCCGTCCACCTGTTCCTGCCGGTTTGGTCAGCAACGCCACGCCGTCCTCTCCCATCTCGCAGACGGGGTAGCCGGCGCGGTCGAGGTCGGGCACGTTCCACCAGTCGCCGCTGAAGTTGCCGCCCGTCGATTGCGCGCTGCACTCCATCAGGTGCCCGAGCACCACGCCGGCGGCGAGCCGGTCCCAGTCCGAGGCCAGGTCCCAGCCCAGCTCGTGCACCATCGGCGCGACGAACAGCGACGCGTCGGCGACGCGCCCGGTGACCACCACGTCCGCCCCCGCCGCGAGCGCCTGCACCACCGGCGCGCAGCCGAGGTAGGCGACGCCGAAGACGACGCGGTCGCGCACGCTGTCGAGCGACTCGCCGGTGTCGAGGTTGTGCAGCGCGGCGCCCAGGGCGCGCAGCTCGTCGACACGGGAGGTGATGTCGTCGCCGACGACCACGCCGATGCGCAGGTCGTCCATGCCCAGCTTGCGCGCCGCCTCGCGCACCGCCGCCGCGGCGCCCACCGGGTTGATGCCGCCGGCGTTGGTGATCAGGCGGATGCCGCGCTCCCGGCAGATTGGCAGCAGCGCCGACATGAAGGCGGGCAGGTCGCGCGCGTAGCCGGCGGCGGGATCGCGGAAGCGGTCCTTCTGCAGGATGGCCATGGTCAGCTCGGCCAGCGCGTCGAAGCAGATGTAGGCGACGTCGCCGTGGCGGGCGACGTCGAGGGCGCCGTCGACGCTGTCGCCGTAGAAGCCCTGGCCGGCGCCGATGCGGATGCTGCGGCGGGTGCTGCCGTCGACGCTCTTCAACATCCTGCTTGCAGCATGAGGATGCGTTGACGGCCATGTCAAACTGCGACACCGCCATGGATCTCACCTTCACCGCCGCGGAGCGCGCCTTCCAGGCGGAGTGCCGCGACTTCATGCAGGCCAGCGTGCCGCGACAGCGCGTCGCCTACGACGACAGCGGCGCGTGGGTGGCGCAGAGCAGAGAGTGGCAGCGCACCCTGGCCGCCGGGCGGTGGGCCGTGCCCGGCTGGCCCGAGCAGTACGGCGGCCGCGACGCGACGCCCGTCGAGCTGATGCTCTACGAGCACGAGCTGGCCGCGGTGCACCCGCCGCGCGCCATCAACGTCATCGGCACCGGGTGGGCGGGCGCCGCGCTGCTGCGCCACGGCACCGACGAGCAGAAGCAGCGCTACCTGCCCTCCATCCCCGCCGCCGACGAGATCTGGTGCCAGCTCTTCAGCGAGCCCAACGCCGGCAGCGACCTGGCCTCGCTGACCACCCGCGCCACCGTCCAGCCCGACGGCAGCTACCGGG
>Ga0070714_100004527_pt1 | contig 10477 bp, 11 predicted proteins | sample LARL83metaG_FD_65450 | JGI IMG/M metagenome (GOLD analysis project Ga0070714, IMG submission 65450) | Corn, switchgrass and miscanthus rhizosphere microbial communities from Kellogg Biological Station, Michigan, USA - LAR L8-3 metaG | ecosystem: Host-associated > Plants > Roots > Rhizosphere ... | reverse complement strand
GTTAAATACGAACTACGCTGCGCGGGGAATGGCTATCGGAGACTTTAATAATGATGGTGCAGTCGATGTTCTAGCTGCAGTTAATAATGGTCCGCCGGTTCTGCTAAAGAACGTCGCAGCCACTGGAAACCACTGGCTGGGATTGCGCTTAATCGGGAAAAAAGCAAATCCCGACGCGATTGGTGCGCGTATTACCTGGACAGCAGGAGACCTGAAACGAAGCCGTCTCAAAATCGGTGGCGGCAGTTATTTATCGTCACATGACCCCCGCGAGGTACTGGGGATTGGGCCGCGACCAAAGATCGATCGATTGGAAATTAAATGGCCGCAGCCGAGCGGAAAAATCGAGACCTTCAGCGATCTGCCGATTGACCGCTACATAACAATTGTGGAAGGCGCGGGAATCAAGGGCGACTGATTTTGGCGCAGGCGGACCCTGATATTCGGAACCGAGTTCCGAACACCAATGGTATCGATGGTGCTGGCCTTCAAACGTGAGTGTCTTGCGTTCGACGTGCGGTACAAGCAACGGTACGTCGCTTTCGGCTGCTACATGGCACCGACCATTTGGGTCATCGCGTTCTTGGAAATAAAAGACTGTGGCAGTGATCTTTTCGTCAGCAGATGTTACGTGATCACTGCTTTACAATGACCGCCAGTTGATGGGGAGGAATAGAGATCCGAACTGGTAGAACGGCCTTGCGGTCCGGGTTGAACGGAGTAGCAATGATGACTTCGCCGTCTACGCCCTCTATACTGACCTCCGCCGATTCGGGAGCGTCGGCGAAATTCACGACCACACACGCTCGGGCTTGGCTATTGGATTGGCTTGTCTTGAAAACGGAATAGCGAATGTCGGCGTCACCTCGCACATTAGCGCCAAGCATGTCGTTGAATCGCCCGTAAAAGAGAGTATCTGCGTATTGCTTCCGAATCCGGATCAACTCGGCCACGTATCGTGCCAGCGGCCGAGTAAGAGCCTCATCTGCGGAGTCGTTGTAATGCCGGGGCGCGAGGGCCCATACTAGGCCATATCGCATACCGTTATTCATCGGGTTGAAATCACCCGGGCTCTCGCCAAAGATGGTGGCTGTCCACTCAGGGAAGGTGTAGCGCAGAGCAGTGGAATCCATATCGATGTTGCCCATGCGCATATACGAGACATCCACGTAAGGAAGCGCACGATCGACCCAAATCTCCGAGGCCAAAGCAAAATTTGGATCAATGGCCCGCGCCTTCGGAAGCAATTCTTTGTAGGTTTCAAGAACTCCTCCGATTAGAGACTTGTCCGGAGAAACCGGAAGCCGCGGGTTAAAATCGAGTGCCCACACAGCCTCGGTCTTGTCTAACTGAAAACCTTCCGCTCCATTGCGAACGACCTCGAGATACTGATCCATTAACAATTTTCGGAATGCAGGGTGCGACGGGCTTATCAAGGTCATATTCGACTGAGTTAATCCCGCGCGTGCGCTTATCGTGCCCTCGCCCCAACCTGTGACTAGCCAATCCGGCGCCCACCGCCCCTCCACCGCATATTGCTTCAGCACCTTGTGGAAGAGCGGTGTGGCCGTATCCGCCCATTGGATATTGGCAAAGATCAGGGGATGAACCCCAATCGCCCGCATATCGGCCAAGGCCTTGCGAAACTCCTCTCGTGTGCCAAGGCGTGGGTTTGGGGAATATTGCGGATAGCCCCGATCAATCCCACCGATGTCCCAACCGAGAATTTCAAACGTGGTGATACCGTATTTCTTGGCGTCGGCCGCTAGCTTTGGCAATTCACTGAAGCGGTGCACAAGCACATCTTCTGGGTTCGAGATGATGACTGACTGCCATGCGTGCTCTTGGCGCAGCCAGCTAAGGGGTCGCTCGATGGTGAAATGCTGGTCGAACCAGGAGCGATAGATTCCACTGGCGGTGTGCCAGTCTCCGCCATGAACCTGCAACGCAACCGGTCCAGCCTTGAACGTGCCTCGGCTCACATAGGGAAAGTTCACCCAACCCATGGTCAAACCGACCGGCTCTCCCTCGGGCATTTCCGAAGGTGATGGCCAACTGTCGTTCACGCTCGCACTCTTCGTGAAGGGGCGCATCTCAAAATAGAGCAGAGTAAGGCGAGTTTCGGGATCCTGATTGGCGTAGTAATAGCCGATGCCAGCTTTTGGGTTAAACACGTCCATCCAGCCCATGGGCATGGTTCCCGGATAAGTGAACCCAACCGCATCGTAGGTTATGCCTAAGTTGCCACCGCCGTATCCACCTCCATGGAACCGCGAAAATAGCCCCGGCGCCAGATTCTCGTTCCCTCCTGGAACCATCGATTCGGTATCGAGACGGTCGCCAATCCCTTGTTGCCCTCCCACGAGTCCATACACAACCTCTGCGAGTTTTCGGTCGGTGGAATTGTCCACCTCGATCGAAAACAGAACCTGCTGGCCCACCACTCGGATCCAATAGCGCACTCTGACGGGAATCCTCTCCTGATCGTTGCGAAGCGATTCGTAAGTACAGAGAACTCCATCGGGAAGTGTTTCGATACGACTCACATTCTGGTCTCGGCTGTCAAAGTACGCGGCCTCATAGCCCGGCCGTGGTAGTAGCAAACGAAAGTTCTCGCCCAGACGCTGTTCTCGGATGACTTCTAACTCCGGGTTTTTCCAACGCAGGCCGACCAGGTCTCCCGTGCGCTCCGACAATTGCAAGACCGCAGCCGGCGTTTCAACCGAGTGGGTTTCGGCCTCTACTCGCGACCCCACCACACAAAGAGCTAGGAGGGACGGAAGCCAAACTCGAAATGTCTTTCTGGAAATCTGGTTGGCTAGCAAAACAGGTCTCCTTTGAGCAACGCGCTTGATCCCCCTTTTTACACCTTTTGTAACGACGCAACTTCGACGTGATGGATTACCTTTCCACTGTGAAAGTGTAGCGCCCTGCAGGGGCCAATGGGAGTAGCTGTTGTAAACAGCTGGGATGAGAAAGCCGGTTTCCGCGCGGGATGCTATGCCGAACCTGCCAATCTCACAGCCCTTTTTCTGGAGACATGGGAGCGAAGGATAGCGCCGACGCCCTCAATGTCGATGGGGGTTCCGCTACAGTAGTATCCGCTAGATGCTCATTCAGCCAAGACCGATGACGGAGATTTTCGCACTTCCCTGATTCAACGCGATCCGCAATTGATGAAGGATTATTCCGCGAACGCCACACTTCGAACTGCTACATGGAGAGAGCTCTCGCGACTTCGTTTTGAACCGCAAGTTGGAGTCTCAATATCTCGAAGCGTGCCCACATCCACTGTGTTCGGTTGCGACGCTTGTTGTCGATACAGGGCTCCGAGTTGGAGAAGCCTTGAGCTTAAAATGGAGTGAGGTCTTTCTGAAACCTGTCGGCGAGGCGTCGCGCGGATACATTCATGTTCGCAATGGAAAGAGTCTAAACGCTTAAGCGGAATGTCTCACTAACTGCACGCGCTGCTGCGTTGCTCAAGGATCTCAGTGCGAACGCCATATCCGAATACGTCTTCGTACGGGATGACAAATTATCGCCGGTGTCGCGGTTCACTGTCGAGGGCCAGCATGTGAAGGTGCGCAAGGATCTGAGCTTCCCACCAGACTTCGTTATTCATTCACTGCGCCACACAATGCACGGCTGGGGCGAGGCTGGGGTGGATGCTCTCACAATCATGAGGATCGCTGGAGACTCAACTCTGAGCGTCTCTCAACGCTATGTGCATCCCACTCCCGAAACGTTGGAACGGGCGATAGGGCGGCTTGACTCGCAGGTGGAGGCTGCGGAGGCAGAAAAAAGACAGGGACTTGCTACAAGTTCCGCTACAGTAGACGTGCGGCAACAAATAGTGTTGCAGTAACCTATCTATTTTCAATACGCCCGGGTGGCGAAACTGGCAGACGCACGGGACTTAAAATCCCGGGCTCCGAAAGGAGCGTACCGGTTCAATTCCGGTCCCGGGCACCACGCAAGCTATTCCGCCTTCGCCAGTTAGGTAGTGCCATAGAAGGTGATTCGGTTGGCAGTTCGCGAACTGCTCGCGTCATGGAAACTTCCCTGCCTGGGCGTTCCTTCGTCGTGTCACGGGAGTTGGCCCGTCCCGTGGCGAGGTGATCTCCCACGTCGCAATTCTGCCGGAAGCATTTGTTTTCATGCGAGCAGGATCAACCTCGGGCCAATCAGTAATGCCGGTTACGGCTACGCTGGCTTACAGTTAACACCATTGCAAAGCGCGACCGCTCTCAAAATGCTAGACTCTCCGCCATGTCGAGCTTCGTCCTGGTACACGGCGCATGGCAGTCACGTGGTACGTGGGATCTGTTGGTTCCAATGCTGGAAAAGCACGGCCATGTGGTGATAACGCCGATTCTGAGTGGCCTCGGCACAGACCAAAGCCATCTCTCTCCTGACATTACGCTGCGGCACCACGTCGAGAACGTTTCGCATGTATTGTCAGGGCTCACAGAAGTGGTCCTTGTAGGTCACAGCTATGCAGGTATGATCATCAGCGGTGTAGTAGAGGACAACCCTAGTAGAGTACAGCGACTCGTTTTCCTGGATGCCTTCATTCCCGAAGATGGACAAAGTGTACTCGACCTGCTTCCTCCTGAGATTGGCGTTCATTTTCGCGACATCGCGCAAAAGCAGGGAGATGGTTGGCGGCTACCGGGAGGAGAGGGTCAGCTCGATCTGTGGGGACTTGAGCCAGGCGAGGCCCGTGATTTCGTGCGTGCGAGACTCTGTGATTTTTCGCTGCGTTGCTTCGAGGAACCGGTTCATCTCCCCGATAATATTAAAGCCCGCATTCCATCCTCATTCGTGGCCTGTGTTGCCGATCGGTATCCCGCAAGGGCGTTGTTTAAGCCGTTCATTGGGAAAGCTCGCGCTTCAGGCTGGCAAGTCTCTGAAGTGAACACTGGCCATGACTGCCATGTCGAACGTCCCGCCGAAGTCGCCAACATTTTGCTCGCGGCCGCGCAGGAGAGATGAACTCTGGTGTCGAACTGGTCGGTGAGGTCTGTTCCATCCCGCTTACAGCGGGAGAGCACTGGGGAAGCGCGTCTGGAAATCGAGAAGCCCGACCCATTCAGGCGTGATCGTGATTCGCACCATGTCCTGAATCATGGAAGTAAGCTGCGCCACCCAAGCTTTTCCTTGGTCGGCTCCGAAATAGCGTTCTGCTGCCAGTGCGTATTCAGAAACGATCCCATTCACAGGCTGCAACCTCACAGTACCTCGCACCAGCAGCACTTTATGCGGAAAGTTGTTGTCATCAATCGTGAGAGCAACCTTGGGATTTTTCGCCAAAGCCTTAAGCTTCGGAGCTTTCGAAGGTGTCCCCAACACGAACTCTCGCCCGTTCCAATGGAACCAGATCGGGATAACTCTGGGGGTCCCATCCGTCCAGACGTAGGCCAAACGCGCGGGAATTGTCGATTGCAGGAGCTCTTTGGATGCGGGATGCTGTAATAATTCAAGATTTCCCTGCTTAACAGGCATGGGCTTCCCCTTGGATGGTTCGCCATTATACTCCGGTGGACACTTCCATAGTGGTGTCTTCCCCAGATGCCAAGAGGGTTGTCTACCCAATGAATCACTAACGGGAAATGCAATCCTTTGCTCGCGGAACGTACTAAGAAATTCGTTTAAGCTCACAGCACCCTAGGCGGTGCCGTGGGATATTTCGTATTCATCTGAAGTGATAGCTATGTTGTTGACGATCAGAAAATGTTCTTTACAGCTTGGGCATGTTTGATGTGCCATGAAGATTGTGCTGGTTGCACAACTGACGATGAGCTTGATGTGACAATGTGGGCAGGTAATCTCCCGCTCATTCAACACCAGACCTGCTATCGTCCTTCGGCGTACTCCGGATTCCCTCACATATTTTACGATGCCTTTTCGTGGTGCGCTGGCGCACATTTTTTCGTTTGTAAACGTACCGACAGCGCTGCCGTTCAGAGTAATACTTTCCTCAATCTTTCCGTCCTCCCGGGTTTTAACTTGAGCTTCATACCTCTTAACGCTAATTGGTTCCGATCCTATTCCCGAGCAGTGCTCGAAGACGATCCCGATGTTGCCCGCCTGTTTGTAAAGAATGCGATCGATTTGATTAACGAAAAGCTCAAGGAACCAGATCTGGACAACGATGAGCGCAAGGCCATATCGAGCGCCGTCCATGTTTTGCGGCTTGTAGAACAAGAGCAACTCCAAAGAGTCGGCTGATGGCTGCCCACATTCTGCACGTCGCGTATTATCCCTCTCTTCAAGAAACGCGCACCCTAATGCTCAAATCCGCTGGTTATGAAGTTACATCTGTCCTAGGCAATGATAATGCTAGAGGGCTGGATCCTGCGCTGATCGCGGCTGCTGATTTAATTGTGCTTGGTTTCGACGCTCCGCATTCCGTTCGGGCTGACATGGTCGTTTGGTTCAAAGTGCGTTATCCCGAAATTCCGGTCGTCGCCTTACGGTCGAGTAGATGGGAAGAGTTCCCTGAGGCGGAGGTGTCTTCCTTTTCTGAAGACCCCACGATCTGGCTTGCAGAAGTCGCCAGTATTCTGCAATCCGCTCCGCACAAAAGATAGCGCAATCCCTTCGGCGCCTTCCCCGTAAAATCGCCGCGCGGGCTTGGCCGGGGTAATCAGGCCGCCCTCAGTTTTTATCAAATTTCGAAATCAGGCAACTACACTCATTTCCGCGCCGCCATGCGAGCAAGTTCCCGCCACGTGATCAGCTTGATGTTCTCTTGAACCAGCATCTGGCGAAATTGATTGCTATTAAAAAAGTCGAAATCGCGCTGCCTCCAAGCCGCGCCCCACGTCGGCCGCTCCCGCGTCGCCGCGCGCAGTTCCTCATCGTCGAAACCGGGGTGAATTACGAATTCGGTCACGCCGGGTTTCAAATTTTTCAGCGCCGAAATGTAAAAATCTGCCCATTTCTCCGGCAATACATCGGGTCCAATCGTGATCGTGTGGTCAAGAACTATGTCGTCAGGACCGACGCTCTTCTGTAAATAAGGATAATCAGCGAACCAATCTGTGTTTACGAAGACCGGCACCTTGTAGTCATGAGCCACTCGCAGCATCACGTCGAATAGCTCCTTCCCATTCATAATCAGCCGGTACTGATGCGAATCAAGGTGGGTAGGCCGAACGCCCATCGCAAGCGCGCGTTCAATCTGCGCGCGCAATTCGGTCTCGACCTCTTTCGCGTCGATGTGCTGGTTATGTTCCCAGTCATGATGGAAGTATCCGTTTTCGTCCAGCAGACTCGGCACTTTGTCCGCGGAAGCTACCGAGCCCCAACGGTAATAAACCCGCTCACTGGTCAGCGTGAGATGCAGTCCGAAATCTACGTTGGGATGGGATTTGGCGTAGTCAGCAATCTCGGGGAACCACGGGCAGGGCACCATCAGGCTGGCAGAGTTGACCGAGCCAGACTCCAGCGATTTAATGGCCGCGGCATTCACCGCATGAGTTTCACCAAGGTCGTCGGCATGAACGATGATCAACTTTGTGCCGGGAGGATATCCCAGATTCTCGGCCAGGGTTTGCGCAGAGATTGTCACCGGAAAAAAAGATAGAAAGGAACCCACGATCAACAAGGCGAATGTGAACTTGTCGCACTTCTCAAGCCGATTGCGATATGACATACGACACTACTCTACTGCGAGATTCGGGGGCTTTCCAGGTCCACTGTTGGTAACAAGCGCTATCCGGAATCGGTAGACTGCGGCCAATGAGTGCTACGGCGGTATTTCGCCAATTGAGATCTTGTTTTGCTGCCGTAAATTTCTCGGCTCTTTCAGCGAGGTTTGTGGCATGATTCCGGTAGTCGGATCGACATTTCGTATATGTCTATCGCACCGTGGAAGGTTCTCAGTTCGCTCGTAGCCGTTGTTCTGATCACTCACCCGGTTGTGCACGCCGTCTGTCCGGTCGATCAGATCATCGTGAACGGCACTGTCGATCATGCACCAAGCAACGCCAAAGTTCGAGTCCAGTTGATCTATGCAAAAAATATGCCAGGAGATGCAGGCGAAGTAACCATAGAGGGCGGAACGTTCAGGCTTCCGCTTGATTTTCTCACTCAGAGTCGAGGACCCATAATTAACGGGGCCTTTGCAAAATGTAACCGGAGGCCGAGAACCGTAGTTGTGACTTTAGCGGACGACAATCAAGAATATGATCGGGTTGTTCTAGACTTTGCAAAGGATTTCAAAATGGCGGATTCAACTACTTACACCTTGAGGTCTGCCGTGCGGCTCGGAGCCCACTGAATGCGTGCCGACGAGCCGACATCCGGCGTTGAATCGTCATAACGTTGAAATCATGCGGTAGCCAAGCTTGCGCTTTTAATTCGGCTTTTTCGATCCTAATGAGTAATATCGCCGATTTTGCGCCACATCCAAGCGGCTCTGCTAACGTTTTCCTAAGCGTCAACACGAATTTCGGCTGAGCCATGGACCTGTGAGGTCGCTCTCTATCCGAAAATGAATTCTCGTTTTTCCTTAAGATCAAGATTCGAGAGCGGGCCGCGGTTCATCGCCGGCAGGTCCAAGTGTGGTCTGATGCGCGACGACCTGAAGTTCACGCCGCCTTACCAGCGTGATTTTGGGCGCGAAACGCTCTGCCCCTCTGGAGACCTCAACAGTCGCACGCAACCGCATGACGGTTCTTCGTCATCAATATTCTTGGAAGATCAAATGGCGGACGACAAGATCGATAGAGGGAATCCCGATCGCGACCGTATCAATGTTCATGAAGACTATGGGCTGCGGGACTGTCGAAGAAGTTCGGCGTGATGCCGGACGAACTCAAGAAAGCAGTGCAACGGGCCGGCACGTCCGCGGAAGCGGTTAGAAAGCACCTCGGAAAGTAAACGCATGGCGCAAAAGATCGCCTTGAACAATCGACCGCATCGCCGGAGCGACCGGACTGTGAGGGCTGCGCCTGCGGCAACCAAAAGAGGTGCTCGGGTTGCGTCGGCGTCCGACCTTAGCGAGACCGAGCAGGACCTGCTCCGACATTTACAAAACGGCTATGAGCTCGAAACGGATACACTCGGCGGCGATGTGCTGCTGCGCCAGCCGAAAGGCAAGGAAGTCATCCGGGCCCTCTCGGCGACCCGTAACACGGTCAAGGCTCTCGAAGATCGCGGATTAATTGTATCGGCGAAAGGCGATGATCCACTCCGAATCATCTTCCGGCTGAACGGCAGCACGTCGTCGAACAAATTTGGAACGAAACGCCCGGCGCGATTGCCGCGCAAACGCACACGCAACCTCTGAGCGCGTCATTCTGAAACTTTCCAGATTGCGTGACTTGAAACAGCAAAGCCTTGAATTGGTAGAATTTCGAAGCGCCCTGCCCTTGGCCACGCACCGGCTTGCTGGCCGCGGATGAAGTTTTTGTTTCTGGGGCTGCACCTCCGCCCGGATGGGGGCCCGGGAGGGTGTTTCGATCGGCCGGAAATCGTGTTCGGAACCCGATGCGTTCTGGAGAGGCAAAGATGCAAAGCGTGAAATACGTCATCCTGGGCGGCGGAATGGTCGCCGGTTACGCCGCGAAGGAACTGGTGGATCGCGGGCTCAAGCCAGGCGAACTAACTATTGTTTCAGCGGAGCCGGCGGTGCCTTATGAACGGCCGCCACTGTCTAAAGGCTTTCTCTCCGGAAGAGACTCCCCTTCGGGGATTCTCATAAACCCTCGTGAGTGGTACGAGCAGCATGGCATTAGTCTCAAATTGCAGGCAGTCGCGGAGACAGTAGACGTCAATGCGAAGCGCCTCTGCACCTCGTCGGGCGAGGAACTTGGATTTGAAACACTTTTAATTGCGACCGGCGCGCGCCCTAGACGGCTCGATTGCCCTGGTGCGGAACTTCAGAACGTCTGTTATCTGCGATCGTTAAGCGATGCCGAGAAGATTCGCTCGGCGGCATCTACAGCAAAGGCTGCGGTGGTAATCGGTGGCGGATTTATCGGCATGGAAGTTGCATCAGTACTCGCACAGCAGAACATTGAAACGGCGCTGGTGATTCGAGAGGGCCGCGTCTGGAGCCGGGTTTTCGCTCCGCAGATTTCCGAGTTCTTTGAGCGCTACTACTCCACGCGGGGCGTACGCGTAATAAAGCAAGTGAGCGTCGCTGCATTAGTTGGCAAAGAGTCAGTCCGCTCCGTGAGGTTGAGCGATGGACAGGAGATCGCGTGTGATCTCGTGGTCGCCGGAATTGGCGTGACACCGGTCACTGAACTATTCCAAGACAGCCAATTAAAAATCGATAATGGAATTGTGGTTAATGAATTCTTAGAAACAAATCACACGAATGTCTACGCGGCCGGTGATGTCGCCAATTACCCCGATCTCATTTTTGAAAAACGTCGTCGCGTTGAGCACTGGGATAATGCTGTCTCCCAGGGCCAGTACTGGGCAAGGAGAATTGCTGGAGATCTACAGGGTTTTGTTCACG
>Ga0070714_100004525_pt1 | contig 10478 bp, 8 predicted proteins | sample LARL83metaG_FD_65450 | JGI IMG/M metagenome (GOLD analysis project Ga0070714, IMG submission 65450) | Corn, switchgrass and miscanthus rhizosphere microbial communities from Kellogg Biological Station, Michigan, USA - LAR L8-3 metaG | ecosystem: Host-associated > Plants > Roots > Rhizosphere ... | reverse complement strand
GTCTCGGACTTCGATACCCCGCATCAGATCAACGCCGATTGGATCGTGGACCTTCCTTTTGGGAAAGGACATAGCGTCGCAGGAAACGTGGGCTCTGCAGCAGATGCATTGATCGGGGGCTGGGAACTTTCTGGCTTGGCGCGCTGGACCAGCGGATTCCCATTCAGCGTGGACAATGGCAATAACTGGGCCAGTAACTGGGACGAGCAGGGTATCGCGCAAATGGTGGCGCGCCCGAAGACAGGACGGTATAAGGCAAACGGTGTTGCCAGCGTTTTCGCAAACCCGGGTGCTGCGTTCAACGATTTCCAGAACCCGTTCCCTGGGCAGAGTGGCTCGAGAAATGCCGTTCGAGGCGACGGCTACGCGGGCCTCGACATGGCTCTCAGCAAGCGTTGGAAGCTTGCTCGCGAGAGCCAGAACATCCAGTTCCGCTGGGAAGTGTTTAACGTTACCAATCTGACCCGGTTCAACGTTTTCTCCGGACTGCAAAGCGGCGCTGCTTGCGCATGCATCGCATCCATGCAACAGTCCAACAGCTTTGGAAGCTACACAGGATTGTTAACCAGTCCGCGTGTTATGCAGTTCGATCTGCGGTTCGAGTTCTAAGTGGGTAACTCTGTACGACTGATGTTCCCGTCATCTCGGGGGAGGTGGCGACTCTGGGGATCATGTGAATCTCGTGGTCCCCAGGATTTTGAAGATGTTGTCAGTCGTAGGTTATGTGTGACACCGGAGCGCAGTTGACTCTTACCGAGAATGACCCTCTGCTTCGCAACAGCTGTGTAGCACCTGGAATCGAATGAACAATCTTGCTCACCGGCTGGGCCTCGCCGACTACTTCGCGCTTGCGTTTGGGGTGATGGTCGGCACCGCATGGCTCGTCGTCATGGACGACATTCTGCAGCGTGGTGGTCCCGTCGGTGCGCTTTTGGGATTCACTGCGGGCGCCCTCATGCTGTTGCCGATTGGCTATGTGTACGGCCGCATCGTGCCGATGATTCCCGATGAGGCCGGGGAGGCCGCATATGTTGCGAAGTTTTTCCCTCGCGGCGTAAGTTTCGCAACCGGCTGGATGGTGTTTCTCAGCTACTTCTTAACGTGTCCCTTCGAAGGGCTCGCTGCCGGGAGGATTGCGGGGTATTTGTTCCCTTCGCTGAATACGCACGAGCTATATCGGCTCGGCGGTTACCCGGTTTATCTGCCGCATCTAGTACTAGGGCTCGTGATCACGGTTGCATTGACTTGCGTCAGTTATCGCGGGATTCAGGCGGGAGCGCGTTTGGGGAAAACTACGACGTTCACCTTCCTGGGTCTCGTCATCGTGTTTGCGCTTGCTGGAGCAGGACACGGGAAACTGGAAAACTTGCGGCCCGTGTTCAGCCACACTCCACTACTCTCGGTTTTTCTGGTGTGGCAAGTGGTCCCTTGGTTGTTGTCCGGGTTCGAGTCGGTCGGCAAATATTGCGAAGAGGCGAGTCCCGACTTCAAGAGCAGCGGGTACTTCGTCGCCATCGCGCTGACCATCGGCACAGGAATGGTGTTTTTCTGGGTGGTCATCTCGGCCGTAGCTTACGTTGCACCATGGCAACTGCTTCTTAGAACCAACCTTCAGTTCCCGACCGCCGTCGCGTTCGAGCGAGCCTTGCATGCGCACTGGATTGTGGTGCTGATCTTGTCGTCGGCGCTGGTCTCCCTCATTCAGTGTTTCAACGCCAACCTGATTGCATCGTCGCGCGTGCTGTTTGCGATGGCACGACGCAACCTGCTGCTGCCCAAGTTGCAGTATGTCAATCCCAAGACTCAGACGCCAACCATTGCCGTCGTTGTGGTGGGTGTCGGTATCGCAGCAACGATGTTCCTGGGTGAAGCTGGACTGGTGCCCATACTAGAGGTAGGCGCGTTGTCGTCCGCCATTGGCTGGATGGCTGCGTGCGTTTCCTTTTTGTGCATGAAGCCGAACTGGGCGGGGAGAATCGCGGCTGCCTTCGGCGTGCTCGTCACCGGGTCGATGGTGCTCGCGAAGATACTGCCTTACGTGCCTGGGCACTTCTCCGTTTACGAATGGATTGCGCTTGCCATCTGGACTGTCCTGGGGGTCGCGATCTCCGTGCCATTCCAATTTCAGAAGAAGCTCACCTCGAAAGAGGCTGCAACTTCACAAGTATGAGCCGGCGCCGTACCCGGTTAGAGAGATGAACATGATGAGTGTTGTTGCGACATCCGTCAGCAAGTTGCGGAATTACATCGATGGCCGCTGGATGGAATCGTCGTCCGGCGAGTTGCGCGATGTCGTGAATCCCGCCACGGGCGAGGTGATTGCCAGCGTTCCTCTCGCGGATGACGGTGAGATAGACGCGGCCGTCAATGCCGCGGCAACTGCATTCGCGGGATGGCGACGCACTCCTCCCGAAGATCGCATTCAGCCCTTATTCAAGCTCAAAGCGCTCCTCGAAGAACATCTGGACGAGATTGCACGCATCACCACGCAGGAAAACGGAAAGACCTTCGCCGAAGCGAAAGCTGAGATGCGCCGTGCCATCGAGAATGTCGAAGTCGCATGTGGCATTCCCATGATGATGCAAGGCTACAACCTTGAAGACGTGGCGCGGGGCATCGACGAAACCATGATCCGGCAGCCGCTGGGAGTGGTCGCCGCGATCACGCCATTCAATTTCCCCGGAATGATTCCGTTCTGGTTTCTGCCGTACGCGATCGCAACCGGCAACACCTTCATCCTGAAGCCGTCGGAGCGGGTTCCGCTCACCATGGAGTACGTGTTTGGCCTTCTTGAGAAGACTGGTATGCCCAAGGGCGTGGTGAATCTGGTGAACGGGGCGAAGGCGGCTGTCGATGCGCTCATCGATCATCCCAAAGTGCGAGCCATCAGCTTTGTCGGTTCAACTACCGTGGCACGCTACATTTATGCTCGCGCTGGCCAGAACGGCAAGCGGTGTCAATGCCAGGGCGGAGCCAAGAATCATGTCGTAGTTCTCCCCGACGCGGACATGAAGATGGCCACGCAAATTATCACCGACAGTGCTTTCGGCTGTGCAGGCCAGCGCTGCCTGGCGGTGTCGGTTGCGGTGACCGTCGGCGAAGCTCAGCAGAGGTTTCGTAATTCGATCACCGAGGCGGCGGCCAATCTTAAAGTCGGGTATGGACTCGATGCCGGAGTGCAAATGGGGCCGGTGATCACGCGAGAAAGTCAGGCACGCGTCGAGTCACTGATCGCCACCGGCGAGAAAGAGGGAGCAAAGGTGTTGCTGGATGGCCGTGAAGCAAAGATCGCGGGGTACGCATCCGGGAGCTTCGTGAATCCCACAATTCTCGATGATGTCCCAGCGTCGAGCGAACTGGCGGATACTGAGATCTTCGGGCCAGTCCTGAGCCTGATTCACGCCGACAACCTGGACGCTGCGCTCCGATTCCTGGAGCGCAGCGCCTACGGAAATCAGGCGTCCCTGTTCACTTCGAGCGGGGCGGCAGCGCGCCGTTTCAGGTATGAAGCGCCGGCCGGCAACATCGGGATCAACATCGGCGTCGCCGCGCCCATGGCTTATTTCCCGTTCAGCGGGTGGAGAAACAGTTTCTTTGGCGACCTGCACGGTCAGGGCCGGGACTCGGTCGAATTCTACACAGACAAGAAAGTTGTCATAGAACGCTGGGGAGAAGAGCACAGCCGGAAGTTTTAGGGATGGCGCAATCGGGAAACTGAGGATCTCAATTGAATCATTGAAACATCGGATCATGGAAGCATTCAAAACCCAGGTACCACGAGCTGCGATGCTTTGATGACCAATGCGCCTTCTATCATTACATCAGGGAACTGAAGTCGAGGATAAATGACTATAAGTGTTGCGCCCGCGTCCATGAGCAGCGCTGAAATGGTTGATCTCTGCAAGAGGCACACGCTTTACGAGTGGTCGGCGCAATCCAAGGTTGATCCGATTCCAGTGGCGCGCGCCAAGGGCATTTACTTCTGGACTCCCGAGGACAAGCGTTTCATCGACTTCAACAGCCAACTCATGTCGGTGAACATCGGCCACGGCGACGAGAGAGTTATTACAGCCATCCACGAACAATTAAGCCAACTTGCTTACGCCAATCCTTTTATGGCGCATGAGCCGCGGGCCCGCCTCGGCGCGAAACTCGCGGAGATTACGCCCGGGGACATTGACACATTCTTTTTCACCAACGGTGGGGCTGAAGCTAACGAGAACGCCATCAAAATTGCCCGCTTCTTCACAGGGCGCCACAAAATCATCGCGCGCTATCGCTCATACCACGGTGCAACAGCCGGCAGCATTTCTCTGACTGGCGATCCTCGGCGCTGGGCGGCGGAACCGGGTATCCCCGGCGTGGTGCGCGTGCTGGATCCTTATCATGGTATCGAGCGTGGGTGGGAATCCGCAGAATCTTCGCTGCAGATGATCGAAGAGACGATTCAACTCGAAGGCGCTCACACCATTGCCGCATTCATACTTGAGACTGTGGTTGGAACGAATGGCATTCTGATTCCTCCCGACGGTTATCTCGAAGGCGTGCGCAAGCTGTGCGACAAATACGGAATTCTCATGATTGCCGACGAAGTGATGGCTGGCTTCGGCCGCACCGGCGAGTGGTTCGCGATCGACCACTGGAAAGTCGTCCCCGACCTCATCTGCATGGCTAAGGGATTGACGTCGAGCTACATCCCCCTCGGTGCCGTCGGCATGCGCCACCATATTGCTCAACATTTCCAAAAGAATGTTTTTTACGGAGGCCTGACTTACAACAGCCACCCCGTGGGCTGCGCCGCCGCGCTGGCCACGATTCGCGTTTACGAAGAAGATCGCCTGATCGACAACGCAAGAAATATGGGGGCGATTCTTAAGCAGCTCGGCGCTGATTTGCAGGCGAACCATCCGTCGGTCGGAGCCGTGCGGTCGGTTGGTCTGTTCGGGATTGTCGAACTCATCCGCAATCGCAAAACTCGCGAGCCCATGGCACCCTTCAACGGAACTTCAGAGGAGATGCAGGCATTGGGCAAGTTCTTCCGCGATCAGGGCCTGTATACGATTGTGCGTTGGAACAGCTTTTACACGAACCCTCCGCTCTGCATTGACGAACAGCAACTGCGCGAAGCTTTCGAGATCATCGACAAAGGACTTGAGATCACCGATCGAGCCGTTGTCGATTGACGACCGTACTGAAGTGCAACCCATACTCGCCCTGCGAGCACAGGAGAATACGTCATGAAATTGAGCCGCATCTCTGTATTTGTCACGTGTTTTTTGCTGCTGGTCGCCACCCTGCCTGCCAGCTTTGCATCGGACAAGACTGATGTCGTCGATACCGTGAAGCGCTACCTCGACAATCTCGATGCCTCGAAGATCCAAACTGCGCTTGCGATGTGCGATTCCGAAGTCTCAATTCTCGACGAGTTTTCTCCGCATGAGTGGCACGGCCCAACGGCATGCGCGGACTGGTGGAAGGCAGAGCAGGTGTACAACGAACAGAGCGGTATCACGGACGAGGACGCGCCGCTTGGGGCGCCGCAAACCGTCGATGTGAATGGGGATCGCGCATACTTTGTCGCTCCGATGATCTACACCTACAAGAAGCACGGCAAACCGGTCAAGGAGACAGGCGCGTTCGCTGTATCCCTACATCGGACCTCAGCCGGGTGGAAGATCACCGGCTGGGCATACTCCAAGCAGACACTGGAGTAGTTTTCAACGTCCGCGGTTGTAGTTCTGTCTACAGACCGGTTTGGCGGCGTTCAAATGGGTTCTCCGGCAAGGGTGCAGCAGCCCGGCTAGCGGTCCTTCCCGAGAGAGGGCACGCCGCCTGCGACCAATCTCGCGTTTACGGGCTTGGCTTCGCCGGTAAATTGGAGATGTTGAGCTTTAACGCTCTGCAGCGTCTTTGTTTGTCATAAAGCGCTCCCGATGAAAGTCTTAGCGCAATTCAGTGTGTGTGTCACTCGTAAATCTTGCTGCAGGAGGACCGACTCGTCTCTACTATGTAAAGGCTATGGCGGACGCATCCTCACTTTTTGCTTTCGGGTCCAACGACATGACCAAGTCTTCAACTTCGTGCCCATTGGCCTCTAATGAAGACGCCAGATACCGGACGAAAAGGTTCTCCTCGAAGTCAGGCCCCGCCAGAAGAACGCGCATATCCCCTCCCCCATCATGTGCAGAACGCACCGAGTCTACATTCTTGCAGCGCAACCCGCGTTTGGGCAGAGCTATTAGGCGTAAATCGGCCTAGCGCTGGAACAGTAATTTGACTCCCAGATTGGAGCGCCAATGCTTCTTAAGCTACGCATCAATCCCGGCGGTCATAGCCGGTCAATTCGATTGCTTGAGGACGTTGTTCCCGCCAGCCTGTGTCAGGCGGCCTGCCCCCTTCGACCTGAAGATCGTGGATGACGTAGTGGAAAAGCAGACCTCTCTTACAATCCGCCACTCAGAGCAGTAGCAACGTTCCAGTAAGTTACGGTTTCAATCACCTCTGTCACGCAGCGTCCAGATTAACTGTCATCGCCTAGGCGAGTCGAGATCTTTCCAACCTTTCGCCTCAGCTCTGGTCGGACAACGAGTGGATTCGAGATGGGTGGTAACGCGGTGGCAAGGGGGAGTATGCGGCACCCCCCGGTAGCAGCTCATTTCGCAATGAGATCAACGAAGGCGTGGGTGGTTTCCCAGTCCATCTGCAGGGTGCATCCATTCCCGGTTCGCTCGTAAGCGATGGTGAAGTTCTCGATCGCATTGGGCAACGTAGCGACTTTCATCTCAAGGCGAGCCATTTCGTCTTTCTCGTACTTGTACGGGATACCCCATTCTCCAGTTTTTTTGTTTACTATGAGAATCCACTTGTCAGAGGCGGGTAGCGACAAGCCCATTAGCGTGGACTCATCCTTTAAATATTCCAAGCACTCGAGCGCTATGCAGATGTGCCAGGATTCTGGCAGCCTAGCGTGGGCTCTTTCCGGGCTGCGCGGTTGCATTCTCCTCTGCAATTGCCGCACGAAAGGCGGAGAGCTTGTCGTTCCAGATGATAACGCTGTCCTTGGCCGCCTGCGCATCCGATGAGTCGGGAGCCAGCGCCAGATATTCCTTCATGTGCAGAACCGCGCACTGGTAGTGCTTTGCTTCGCCGCACAAGGTAGCGAGGTTGAACTGACCTTCGGGCCAGGTGGAAAAGATCTTCAGAGCCTCCGTGTATTCCAACATCGCTTTGTCGGTGTTCTTCTCTTTGAAGGAATATTCGGCCAGTACTTGATGTTCGCGAGCGGCTTCAGGCATAGACGGCTTGCTTGTGGCCGCCTGCCACGTTTTAAATTGTTCTTGGAAGTGTGTCCAGTCCGCCTCAATTCCAGCTTGCGTTTTCTGGCGGGCATCCGCCGAAAGATATTCCAGAGCTGCGCCAAAGCGTTCAGAGTTCTTGTGCCCCTTGATACCCCAGCAAATATGTGTTGGTCCGTCGCTTGCGTAATCGCGCCAGAATACGCAGTACGGATAAGGACTCCTCTTCTGTTCCGTGTAAGAGATGTTTGCGATTCGAGGTAGGATGATCGAGTAGCTCTGATCCCGCTGCTGATAAACGATATAGTTTTCAGCAACCTTCACATTCGAGAAGCTGTGCAGCGCCTCTTGAATCCAGTTGATAGCTTCCCCCGGATCCTTGGGTTCGACGTCCTTATGATGCGCGAACACCGCCTGCGCGGAAAAACACAGAACGGCCAATACAGCTGAATTTCTTGCGAACTGACGCATTCGGTTCCTCGATCTGTTCCTTCGTCCCTTGTGCCGCGCCACGGTTCTTATGCGAATACAACATCACCAGGAAAGAGACAGCGGATTATTTCGACCGCCGCACTAAGCCGTGCCGCTCATAGGAGACTTTCTTCAAACTGTTGGATTCTTCCTGCGAGTTGTCGGCCTGAAACGCCGAGTTCAGCCGGTCTTTCCACACGATGATGCTGTCTTTGGCGTTCTGCGCATCGGATGAGTCCGGGACCAATTCCAGGTACTGCTTCATGTGCAGAATCGCTGTGTCGTAGTCTTTTTGTTCGCCAGCCAGAGTCGCGAGATTGAACTGTCCTTCTGGCCAAGTCGGAAAGATTGCGACTGCGGCTTTGTATTCCTTGATTGCCTTCTCTGTCTCCCGGTTCTTGAAGGCATATTCGGCAAGCACCTGGTGCTCGCGCGCATTCTCTGCCATTTGTGGCTTGGGATTCGCCTCGCGCCAGGCTTTCGCTTGGGGTATGAATTGCTGCATGGCCGCATCGTCTTCCTCTTGGAGGTGCTCGCGGGCGGCAGCGGCAAGATACTCCAGGGCGGCAGCAAACGATTCCGACCGCCCCTTGGTGTAAAGCGAGGCCGATTCATTGCTGTCGCGGGTATAGTCGCGCCACACAACTTCGAAACCAACCTGCCTGTTGAAGTCGAGATGAATCGAGCTAATGCGCGCTAGCGCGATGCCATAGTGGACGCTTCCGTCCCAGGAACTGTAAAGCAGATATTGATCGTCCAGTCGATCGACGCGATACTGGCGATGGGTTGCGTCGGAGATCCACTTCTCCGCTTCCGCGCGGTCGACCGGCACGCGATCTTTTTTAGCAAACGCTGCGATAGGAAGTAGCAGCAATAGCAGCAAAGCAGCATTGCGGATCATGCGGACTCCCGGTTGCTGGCAACCCATGTGACTTACCCTCCATGCTGAAAGCAAGATGTAGCCAGCGTTAGCTTCGCGTCGCTCCCCTGCAGGAGGCAACGAAATAGCGAGCTCCGTCGTTCCTTTCGTAACAATTGACCGGCGTTCCATCCAACGAGATGTGCCACAGGTAACTTGATCAACCTGCTCGCAGCTCCCATACTGCGAAAACACCTCCTCTTTATTTGCAGAAGTCTTTCTGAAGAACTCGCTTCCAGTCCGGAGAGTACGCATGGGCGGATTTCGACACTGCCTCAAAGGGACACTCAAGTGTCCCCTCATTCGGGGAATTCTGTTCCTCCCCTTCGCAGCAGCCGTCTGGGGCCAGACCTGCAGCTATACGTACAGGTGTGGAAGCTCTGGGTGCGCAGAGTTAATGGGTGGCTGGAGCGGCACCAGGAGTCAATCCGGCGTCACCTTCGACCAGTGCGAAGCGGCTCGCAAAGCTTCGATTCCCGGTGGCTCCTCCGTCTGCACTTGCACATCGGATGGTTCGACGGCCTCGTCCGGTAATCCAAACGGATCGACGCCCATGGCGCAAGGCCATAACATGCAGCAAACCATGATCAGCTACGGCGCCAACCTGATGATCTCGAACATCCAGAACTCGACTAACCGGGCAATGATGAATGGGTTCACCAACACGTTTCTGCAGCATATATTTGACAACCAGGCCGAGGCGCAGCGCCAGCAGCAGATCATTCAGCAGCAGATTGAGGCACGGCGGCGACAGGAAGCAGAACAGCGCCGCATCGTCGAGCAACAGCGGATCGATGCAATGTTTGCGCGCTTGCGGGGCGAACTCAAGCTGGAAGGTCTCCCCTTTGACCTGAGCCCGAAGCCGGTGAGCGTCAACACGGACCTTGAATTGAAGCCGATGAATGCCTCCGGCCCAGACTCGCTGTCGCTGAAACTCAGCAACAGCACGCCGACCAGTTATGGCCTGAAGGGATTGCCTGGCGTGTACGTGGGAGGTCCCGCCGGATCTTCTGACCAACCCTCGGCGGACGGCAACTCCGCTCAGACCAACTCTCAGCCGACTAACCCCAATCTCGTTTCTGGTCCGGGCACTGGCACTGCAGGCCCCGGAATTCCCGGTCTGCCCGGCATCTATCTCGACCGCATCCAGCCCGATCAGGCACCTCAGGTTGCGGAAGCGGCAACGCACCTCGCCGGTACCGATCAGGTTCTCGCTCAAGACGCCGCGTTGCAAGCGGCGCAGCAGAACCCGGCGCTGACCGCGACGACACAGGACCCGAATATCCAAGCGTTTCAGCAGGACGCGCAGCAATATACCACTGCCGTCGCGGAGGAGAAGACAGCTGAGCAGCAGTGGAAGGATGCGCAGTCACGCGCGGAGGGAGATCACGCAGCATTGGATCTGGCGCGCGCGAAGCTCCCCGATACTGCCGGCCAGACTGCAGCCCAACAGCAAGCAATGAACCAGATGCTCTCCGAAGCCCACTCCGACGAGGCAGCGGCAGAAGCAGCGCGGAAAATGTTCGAGGGCACGCAAGCCCATGTTGCCTTAACTCGCACGCAAGCGGCAGGAACGCTCGCCACACTGGCCCGATCCTCTGCGGCTGCGCCCGCCGTGGACGTGAGTCATAGCACCCACTCAGCACCGGCGCTTTTGCGCACCGGGTCGCCCAATCCCAGCGCTGCGCACGGAAGACCAATCGTTGCATCCGCTCCACCGAACCCGGCACTTGCTGCTGCTCCTGCTCCGCGACCGTCGATTCCCGAACTCTGTTCTCGGCTCTCCAGCACTC
>Ga0070714_100004524_pt1 | contig 10479 bp, 9 predicted proteins | sample LARL83metaG_FD_65450 | JGI IMG/M metagenome (GOLD analysis project Ga0070714, IMG submission 65450) | Corn, switchgrass and miscanthus rhizosphere microbial communities from Kellogg Biological Station, Michigan, USA - LAR L8-3 metaG | ecosystem: Host-associated > Plants > Roots > Rhizosphere ... | reverse complement strand
GGCATCTTCGTCCTCGCCGGCGCCTGGTTCGCGTCGCGGTGGTATCTCGTCATGAGGCCGCGACCGGTCGCCGCGACGCCGCTCGATCCGGCGACGACGCTCGACCGGGCAATCGCCGTCCTTCGGTACGCGCACGAGACCGGAGACGAGACGCTTCAGCGCAAGGCGTTCGAGCGCGTAGCTGCGGAGCTCGGTGTCCGACGCGCCGACGAGCTCACGATCGTCGCGCGTGAGCTCGCGTGGTCGCAGCGGACGCCCGAGCACGAAGAGGTCGAGGAGTTCGCCGAGCAGGCGGGTGTCCCGCGAAAGGACGAGCCGTGAGAGTGCGGCTGCCGACCGCGCGCAAGCGGAGCAGCGCAGCGCTCGCCGATCTCGGCGAGCTGCACGGACGCGCGCAACGCACCGCCGTGGTGCGCATCGTGCTCGCGCTCGCCCTCGCAGGGACGATGGCGCTGCTCTTCGACGTCGCGCGCTCCGCGGGTGCCGGACGCGCTGCCGTCTTCCCCGAGGGAACGAACACCGGCGTGATCGTCCTCGACATGTCCGCAAGCATTTCCGGGCCGCGCTACGCGCGTGTCGCCTCGACGTTCCGCGGCATCGCCGACGCGAACCAGTCGATCGGCCTCGTGATGTTCTCGGACAGCGGCTACGAGCTCCTGCCGCCGAACTCGCCGCCGGGCGCACTGCTCCAGTTCATCCCGTTCTTCACCCCGCTTCGCTACTACGGCGGCACGCCGGTGTTCAACCAGACGCCGTGGGACACGTTCTCCGGCGGAACGCGGGTCACGACCGGTCTCGAAGCGGCGCGGAAGGCGCTGCTGCGCGCGAAGGTCGAGCACGGAGCGATCCTGCTGATCAGCGACCTCGACGACACGGACTCCGACCAGGGCCTCCTGGCCGACGAGGCGATTCGCCTGCGCGCCGACCACATCCCGGTTCGGATCGTGCCGCTCTTCCCCGCCGCACCGGACACGCGCTTCTTCGGTGCGCTCTTCGGCCAGAACGCGTTCGTCGATCCGAAGGTGTTCACGCACACGGCGAAGCGGCACGCCGCCGCCGTCGCACCGCCGGCGCCGTGGGCGCTGCTTCTGCTCGGAGGCCTGCTGCTCGTGCTCCTCGCGGGGAACGAGCGCTGGAACGGACGCTTCGAGCTCGCACGAAGGGCGACAGCATGAGCCGGCTCCGGAAGCATCGCACCGCGCTCGTCGCGCTCCTCTGCCTCTGCATCGCAACGGTGCTCGCGCTCCTCGCCGCGGATATGAGCACCTGGCGCTCGACGGTGGCGCGCGACGACCTGCGCTTCCGCGCGCTCCCCGAGCATCGCAGCCTCTGGCAGCCCTCGACGCTCCTCCCCGGCGACCCGGCGTCCACTCTGATCGGCACGAAGAGCACGATCGACTACCGGCGCGCGCTCCAGTACTTCTGGTTCAGCCGGGTCGGCTCGAATCCCGAAGTGCGCCAGGACGCGCCGACGATCCGCGCCACCGCGCAGAACCGGCTGCTCGACCTGATCGCGTCGGCGCCGAACGACCAGGAGCGATCGGCCGCCGCGAATCTCCTCGGTGTGCTCGTCGTGACGACTCCGACGGCCGGTGACTCGAGCAGCGCGACGGAGATCCTCACGCGGGCCGCGCAGTACTTCCAGCAGGCGATCGCGATCAACGCCGGCAACACGTACGCGAAGGAGAATCTCGAGCTCGTCCTCCGGCTGCAGAGGCCGGGCAAGAGCCGGTTCGGACGGGATGCACGCGCCGGCTACGGCTTCGGCCGCGGTCGAGGCGCCCAGGCGACCGGCGGCGGCTACTGATGCTCGAAGGGCTGCTGGGCGTGTCGTTCCTGACGCCGCTCGACGGCCTCTTCGTCCTCGCCGCCGTCCTCCCCCTCGGCGTCTTTCTGCTCATGGAGCGCCGGGCAGCCCGCATCCGGCAGGTGCTCGCCCTCATCGCGCCGCGGCCGCGCTCGGTCGTACCGGTCGCAGCCGCGCTCGTGGCGCTCTCGGCGCTCGTCGCGGTGGCCGCGGCACAACCGGTCGTCGTTCGCGACAAGCTCGTGAACGAGCGGGCCGATGCGCAGGCGTTCGTCGTCTTCGACACGTCGCTCTCGATGCGAGCCGCCGCAGGCCCGGGCAAGCTGACCCGGCTCGAGCGCGCGAAGCGGATGGCGATCAGCCTCGAGAGGAAGCTGAGCGACGTCCCCTTCGGCATCGCGTCGATGACCGACCGCACGCTCCCGAACTTGATGCCGACGACCGACGAGGCGCTCTTCGACCGCACGGTCCGGCAGTCGGTCGGAGTGGATCAGCCGCCGCCGAGCCAGCGGTACAAGGGCCGGGCAACGACCTTCGACGCGCTCATCCCCGTGGTCGGCTCCCAGTTCTACTCCAAGGGTGTGCAGCGACGGCTGCTGATCGTGTACACGGACGGCGAGTCGGCCAAGATCTCGCCGATCTTCCAGTACCAGATCCAGCATCGGGTGACGCCCGTCTTCGTGCACGTCTGGCAGCCGGGCGAGCGAATCTACAACCATGGCAAGCCGGACAAGAACTACGTGTCCGACCCGACGAGCGCCGCCGAGCTGAACGACGTTGCGCGGATCACCGGCAACACGAACGCCTATCCGGAAACCGACACCGCCGCGATCGCGCGTGCGGCGCGGGATGCCGTCGGCCGCGCAGGCACTCAGACGCATGTCGACGCCTACGCGCGGATCGCGCTCGCACCGTGGTTCATCCTCGCCGGCCTCGTGCCGCTCGGCTTCCTGCTCTGGCGCCGGAACTTCTGAGCTAGCCTCTTCCCCGTGCGGCGCCCGATCCTCCTCGCCCTCCCGGCGCTCGCCTGCATCGCCCTCGCCGGCTGCGGCGGCAAGCACAGCGCCGGCGGCCCGCCTAAAGCCCTGCTCGACCCCGCGAAGCTGACGGCACAGGCGCCCGCGCTCTTCACCGCGACCTTCAAGACGACGAAAGGGACGTTCGCCGTCGAGGTTCACCGCGCGTGGGCGCCGCATGGCGCCGACCGTTTCTACAACCTCGTGAAGGCCGGCTTCTTCAACGGCGACGAGTTCTTCCGCGTCGTTCCGGGATTCGTGGTGCAGTTCGGGATCAGCCCTTATCCACAGGTGTCGTCCGCCTGGCACGCCGCGACGATTCCCGACGACCCGACGGTCTCGCACAACACCGCCGGCGCAGTGACCTTCGCGTCCGCCGGCCCGGGCACGCGCACGACGCAGGTCTTCATCAACCTCGGCTCGAACAAGCAGCTCGACGCGAACTTCGCGCCGTTCGGCACCGTCACGAAAGGGCTCGCCGTCGTGCGGAAGCTCTACTCCGGGTACGGCGACGCGCCGACCTCGCAACAGGGCGAGATGGAGACTCGAGGCAACGCGTGGCTCGCCAAGCACTACCCGAAGCTCGACGCGATCGAAACAGCTAGGTTGTCGCGCGGATAGAAAGTCGGCGCACTACGAACGCGTCGAGCACTGCGGCCTTTGAACCATCTCGACGCGAGATATCTCCTTCCCCTGCTCGGCGTGCTCGCCGCCGTGTGGTTGGCGCTCGCCCTTTCGGTTCTCCTGACCCGCGTTGGCCAGAACACAGCCGCCGCGCTGCTTCGGAGACTGCATGCGATCGTCCTCCGGGGCGAGGAGCCCTCCGTTCGCCTGCCGCGGCGCCTGCTCGAACGGGCCGTCGCTGACCCGTCGACGCCTGCGCCGGTCGCGAAGCTCTTCACCGCGCGCCTGCTCGAGCACCATGGAGCCCAGCTCGTCCGCGAGGCCCGCGGCGAGACCGGCCGCCGCTGGCGGCGCGTTCGCGCGCTCACGGTTCTGACCCGAGCTCGCTCAGCCAACGCCGTCCCGCTGCTCGCGGAGGCGCTCGAGTCGGGCGACGAGGAGCTCGTCGCGGCGGTCGTGCCCCTGCTCGGCGAGCTCGGCGAGCTCGACTCCTCGGCCGTCCTCGTGCGGGCGCTCAGGACGAATGCGTTCGCGCGCTCGCGGGTCGCGGCACAGCTCGACGAGTCCAGCCGCCCGATCCCGCAGCTTCTCCTCCCACTCCTCGGCGACGGTGACTCGCAGGTGCGGTACTGGGGCGTCGCGCTGCTCGCGCGCTATGCCGGAGCCGAGGCGATCGAGCGCGAGCTCGTGCGCTCGGCGACCGATCCCGACCCGTCCGTGCGCGCGGCCGCCGTCGAGGGCCTCGCCCGGCGGCGTACCCAGGCCGCCGGACTGACCGCGGCCGCGCTGCTCGAGGATCCCGTCTGGTTCGTGCGCGCGCATGCCGCGCGAGCGCTACGCGATCTCAACGGAGGGAACGGGCCTGCCGTCGCCTCGTTGCTCGCGGATCGGTCCTGGTGGGTGCGTGCGGCTGCGAAGGAGACGCTCGAGGCTCGCCCGGGGCTCGCGCTCGAGCTCCTGCTCGCCTACCTCGACCACGAGGACGAGTTCGCGCGGAACGGTGCGGCCGAGGTGCTGCAGAACACCGGCGTCCTCGACGCGCTGCTCGGCGACGCCTCCGGATCCGTGCCCGAGACCGCACAGCGCATCCTCGCGGCCGGCAGCCGCAGGCTTGCCGGCACGGCCGCCGCGCGGAACGGGCTCGACCGGGAGCACCTGGAGCAGCTCGCGGCGACGCGTCCGTGACCGTCCTCCGGGACTTCGTCCTCGCCTGTGTCGCCTACCTGCTCACGGTCTACGGAGTCAGCTTCGCGCTCTCCGCCATCGCCTTCTTCGAGAACCGCTCGCGGATCCGCGAGTCCGCGGCGGAAGGCTGGGAGACGATCGAGCGCTCGCGGTTCACGATCCCGGTCTCCGTGATCGCGCCGATGCACAACGAGGAGGTGCTCTGCGTGGCTGTGGTCGAGGCGCTGCTCGCGCTCGAGTATCCCGAGCTCGAGGTGATCATCGCGAACGACGGCTCGACGGACTCGACGCTGGAGCGGCTGCGCGAAGCGTTCGACCTGCAGCCGTTCGAGCGCTTCGAGCGGCGCGTGCTCCCGACGAAGGCGGTGCACGCGGTCTACCGCAGCCGGGTCGACGAACGGCTGACGGTGATCGACAAGGTCGCCGGAGGGAACAAGGCCGACTCGCTCAACGCCGGAATCAACTTCGCGCGGTTCCGGTACGTCTGCTGCGTCGACGGAGACACGATCTACGAGCCGCGTGCACTCCTTTCGAGCATGCGGCTCGTTCTTCGCGACCCGGCGCACGTCGTGGGGCTCACGAGCCAGATCGTCGTCGCGACCCATCCGGAGCTCCCGTACCGGCACACGCCCGGCCTCGCGGCGAGCACGTTGCTGCACAACTTCCAGCACCTCGAGTATCTGAGGTCGTTTCTCAGCGCACGGCTCGCCTGGAGCCGGCTGAACTCGATCGTGTGCACGAGCGGCGCCTTCATGCTCTACCGCCGCGACGTGCTCGAGGCGGTGGGCGGATACTCTCCCGACTTCAGCTGCGAGGACATCGAGCTCACGTTCCGCGTGCACGAGCATTTTCTCCGGCGGGGAGTGCCGTACCGGATTCTCGCCATGCCCGAGCCGGTCGCCCGCACGGAGGGTCCCGACCGGATCAGGACTCTCACGTCGCAGCGCGCCCGGTGGCAGCGGGTGATGCTCGAGACGGCGTGGCATTACCGGCACATGGCGTTCAACCCACGCTACGGCCGGTTCGGAATGATCTCGTTCCCGTTCATGATCCTCTCAGAGGTATTGGCGCCGTTCATCGAGCTGATCGCACTCGCCACTCTCGCGGCCGCGGCGATCGTCGGCGCCGTCCACTGGGCCGACTACGGGCTCGCCGTCGTGCTGATGTCGCTCGCGATCGCGTCGGTGACCGTGCTCGCCGTGCGGCTCGAAGACGCCGGGACGCGGTCGTACCGGTTTGTCGACCTCGTGTGGCTGACCGTGCTGTCGCCGCTCGAGCTCGTCGTCTACCGGCCGATCCTCTTCTGGGCGCACCTGCGCGGCGCCTTCGGCTTCTTCCGCGGCGACACGCACTGGGAGCGCTTCGACCGCAACCTGAGAGAGGCGCCTAGCAGACTCGAACTGCTGTAAACGGCTTTGCAGGCCGCTGCCTAACCACTCGGCCAAGGCGCCTTGGCGCGACCATCGTACCGGGCTAGGTCCCGACCACCCGCTCGAGGAACGCGGCCATTCGCGTGAAGGTCTCGATGCGGTTCGCAAGCTTCTCGACGGTATGGCCTTCGTCTTCGAAGATCAGCAGCTCGCAGGGGATGCCCTTCTGCTCGAGGACACCGTGGATGTGCTCGGACTCCGAGACGGGGACGCGCGGGTCGTTCCGCCCATGCTGGATGAAGAGCGGCGCGCGGATCGCGTCGATGTGCGTCATCGGCGACGCCTCGATCAGGAACGCGCGGTCGCGCTCGAGCGAGCCGTATTCGCGCTCGCGCGCAGCGCGCCGGTACGGCGAGGTGTTCTCGAGGAACGTGACGAGGCTCGAGATGCCGACGCATTCGATCCCGGCGGCCCAGAGCTCCGGCTGTAGGGCGAGCGCCGCGAGGACCATGTAGCCGCCGTACGACCGGCCGTAGACGACGGCACGGCTGCCGTCGATCTCGGGACGCGCGCTGAGCCAGCCGTGCAGCGATGCGAGGTCGGCGACCGAATCGAGCCGTTTCTCGATGTCGTCGAGGTGCTCGTAGCGCTTGCCGTACCCGGTGGAGCCGCGGACGTTCGGCGCGGCGACCGCGTAGCCGTGCGCGACGAGGTACTGCGTCAGGGGCGCGAAGCTCGGCCCGAACCACGGCAGCCACTGCGACTCGGGGCCGCCGTGGACCGTGACGACGACCGGGAACGGCCCCTCCCCCTCGGGCTCGAAGAGGAACACGGGCACCGACTCGCCGTCGAAGCTCTCGAAGCGGTGCAGCGCCGGTTCGACGAGCGTCTCCGGCGCCACCTCGCGCGGGCTCGTCGTGAGGCGCGTCGTCGTCGCAGCCCCGATGTCGTAGAGGTAGACGTCGTGCGGCTCGACCGGGCTCGAGAACGCGTACGCGAGCAGCGAGCCGTCGCGCGAGAAGACCGGATGCTCGACGACTCCGTTGCCCGGTGTCGCCACCTCGGCGAGCAGCACGTGCGTCTGCGCGTCGTAGAGCTCGAGCCGGGAATAGCCGTCCTCGTTTGCGAGCACGAGCAGGTGCCGGCCGGAGTCGTCGACGCAGCAGTCCAGATCCCAATCCGACACATGGACGCGCTCGCCGTCGACGACGATCGCGAACGTGTCCCGGTCCTCGTTGGTCGTCATCACCAGCCGGTCGCCGAGCCACTGGACGGAGAAGTACTCGGCCGCACCTTCGTGCGGCGTCAGGTGCCGGATCGCCCCCGTCTCCGTGTGGCAGAGGTAGATGTCGCCGTCGCCGCTCTCGTCGCCGACCCGCTCAACAGCGACCTGCAGCCCGTCCGGCGAGACCGATTCGACGCTGCAGTTGCCGCCGAGCTCGAAGACACGCTCCTCGCCGGTCGCGAGGTCGCGCGCGGCCACGTCGAAGTCGACGCCGTTGCGGCGGTTCGTCGAATAGGCGAGCACGTTCCCGCCCACGCGAGGGGTCCGGTGGACGAAGCGTGGATCGACCACGAGCTCCTCGACCGAGCCGCCGTCGAGCACATAGAGCTGCGTGCGCTCGTTGCCGCCGGCATCGATCTCGACGAGCACGCGATCGTCGGGCAGGAAGAAGCCCGAGACGGGCTCGTCGTACCGGGTGAGCTGCGCGAGCTCGCCGCCGCGCGCAGGCAGCACGTAGAGCTGGTGCGTCCCGGGGAGGTTCGACGCGACGAGGAGCTGCGCGCCGTCGTGCGAGAACGAGAGCGGCACCGCCTGCCGCATCTCGAGCAGCGCCCGCAGGTCGGGTGCGTTAGAGGCTCTCACACAATGACGTTCGTCGATCCGGGCGCGATCGGTGAGTGCGATGCAAGGACGCAGGGAGGCCCGATAGTTGCACTATCGGGCCGACCGAGGACGCGGCAGCGCGCCGCCGAGCGTGGCCGGGCGGCACAATCGCTCATTGTGTGAGAGCCTCTATGCAGCGACGCCGGAGAACTCGGGAATGATCTCGTCGCCGTAGGCCTGGAGGGTCTCCTCCTGGCCGTGCGTCATCAGATAGATGTTGAACTGGTCGACGCCGACGTCCTCGAGCTCTTTCAGCTTCGCCTTGATCTCCGTCGTCGAGCCGATCACGCAGAACCGGTCGCAGATCTCGTCGGTCACGAACTCCCCGTGTGCGGCGCCGACCCGCGAATGGTCGTTGTAGTCGTAGAACTTCCGCGCCTGCACGTAGTCGGTCAGCGACTTCGGGACCGAGCTGCCGTCGGTGCCGTAGCGCTCGATCAGGTCCATCACGTGATTCGAGACCATCGCGGGGAACCAGCGCACCTGGTCGCGCGCGTCCGCGAGGTCGTCGCTGACGTGGCTCGGAGCCCCGACGATGCACTTGAGCGCCGCCGGGTCGCGACCTGCCTCGGCCGCAGCCTTGCGCGCGGTGTCCATGATCCAGGTGATGATCTCCGGGTCGGCGAGCTGGATGATCACGCCGTCACCGACGCGGCCGGCGACGGCGAGCGCCTTCGGGCCGTAGCCCGCGATCCACATCGGGATCTCCGGCAGCTCCTCGCGCACCCACTTGAGCTGCAAGTCCTTGTCGTTCCAGTGGACCTCGCGGCCGTTCATGAATTCGCGCACCATCGCGCACGAGCGCTCGAACTCCGCGACCTTCATCGGCTGCCGGCCGATGTAGCGAACCGCGGAGTCGCCGCGGCCGATGCCCATCGCCATCCGGCCGTCGGAGAGGTCGTGCAGCGTCGCGTACGCGCTCGCGAGGACGGTCGGGTCGCGGGTACCGGGGTTCGTCACGAAATGCCCGAGCTTGATCTTCGACGTCTCGCGCGCCGCGACCGCGAGGAGCGGCACCGACTCCTGCCAGAGCACGTGGGAGTCGTACGTCCAGGCGTAGCCGAAGCCGTGCTTCTCGGCCACCTGAATCAACTCGAGCCAGCGCGTGTACGGCGGATCCGGCAGGACGGTGACGCCGAAGTCGAGCATCCGCAAGAGCCTATCGCGGCGTCGCGAGCGAGGCCAGAGCCGCCGCAACACCGAGGACGACGAAGCCGATCCGGCCGTCGCCCGGCAGCGAGAAGCTGAGCCCGACGAGCGGCGCCCCGGCGACGATCACGAGCGAGGCCCAGGCGTTGACGAAGCCGACGGCGGCGCCCGGCGCCTCCGGGCGGGCGCGCGCCGCGCCGCTGAAGGCCATCGCGAACGGCAGGCCGGCCGCGAGCCCGACGACCGCGGACGCCGCGACGAGCGCGGCGTACGGAAGGGGCAGCGCGAGCGCGACCGCACCCGCCCCGCCCGCGACCAGGCTCGCCGCGACCCAGGCCGGGGCGTCGCTCCGGCGCAGCAGGGAGCCGCCCGCGATCCGCGTGAAGAAGCTGAGCAGAAGCGTCAGCGAGCCGGCGAGCGCAGCCGCGCGCTTCGAATGGCCGTGATGCTCGAGCAGCGTCACCACCGTGTTGCCGACGACGACGCTGAAGCCGAACGACATCGCGTGGATGGCCGAGAAGCGGTAGAGCCGCGGGTCGCGGAAGAATCCCGCTTCGAGCCGGTCGCCCGCATGGCGCGCGGTGCGGGCCGCTGGGGGCGCGAGCGCGAGTGCGACCGAGCAGATGCCCGCGACGACGATCGCGCTGAGATACGGCGCGCGCCAGCCGAACCGGTCGGTGAGCGGCGGTATGACCGCAACCGCGATGCCCGGCGCGAGCACGGATCCGCTTCCGTACAGCCCCTGCAGGAAGGGCGAGCCGTCACGCGCCCGGATGTAGTCGCTGCCGCCGACGAACGCGAAGCCGGTGCCGACGCCGACGACGGCGCGGCCGAGGAAGCCGAGCCACGCCTGCGGCGCGGGCAACGAGATCGCGTTGCCGAGCGCGATCAGGACGAGCCCGAGAAGCGCGCTTCGGCGCGCACCGAACCGATCGGCCGCGCGGCCGCCGGGGAGCTGCATCAGCAGGTGCAGCACGAACTGCACCGTGACGAACAGCAGTACGACGGTGAGGCTGACGCCGTAGACGTGCGAAAGCCGCGTCGCGATCGGCCCGATCAGGGCGATGTTCCAGCCGACGGCGATTGCGACGCCGATGCCGCCGATGCGATCCAGCTACGCCAGCCGCTCCAGAACGACGACGGGGATCCTGCGCTCCGTGCGCTCCTGATATTCGTCGTAGTGCGGCCAGACCTCGTTCATGCGCCGCCAGAGCCGCTCGCGCTCCTCGCCCTCCGCGTCGCGGGCGCGCGCCCGGAAGCGGTCGCCCTTGATCTGCACCTCGACCTCGCGGTTCTTGACGAGGTTGCGGTACCAGCCGGGGTGCTCGGGCGCGCCGCCCTTCGACGCGACGATCACCGCGTTGTCGCCGTCGATGGCGAAGATGAGCGGCGTCGAGTGCTGCTCGCCCGTCTTGCGGCCGGTCGTCGTGAGGATGAGGA
>Ga0070714_100004523_pt1 | contig 10483 bp, 8 predicted proteins | sample LARL83metaG_FD_65450 | JGI IMG/M metagenome (GOLD analysis project Ga0070714, IMG submission 65450) | Corn, switchgrass and miscanthus rhizosphere microbial communities from Kellogg Biological Station, Michigan, USA - LAR L8-3 metaG | ecosystem: Host-associated > Plants > Roots > Rhizosphere ... | reverse complement strand
GCGGCTGCCCTGCCCGACCGGCGCCGAGGCCTGCTGCTCTCTGAGCGCCGGCTGCTGCTCGTCGCCCTGGACATGGCGGCAGTCGCGCTGGCCTACGTGGTCGCCTTCAACCTGCGCACCTCGCTGGTGCGCCAGGTGGGCTTCTACGTGCCGCGGTCGGGGACGGTCATCGCCATGGGGATCTGGCTGCTCATGGCCCAGTTCACCGACGCCTACAACCTGCGCAGCGCGGCGCGGGTCACCGGCACGGTGCGCGCGGTGGGCACCACGCTGATGCTCTCCGCCGCCGGACTGCTGATCGTCTTCTTCATCGTCCCCTACCGTCTGACCCGTCCCACCATCCTCATCTGGACCGGATGCGCCGCGGTGCTGGTCACCGCAGCGCGGCTGGCATACCGGCGCACGCTGCGCAGCACGCGGCTGGCCCAGCCCATCGCGCTGGTGGCCAGCGCCGCCGTGCTCGACGAGGTGTGGCGCGACGTCAAGCCCTTCGCCGGCAACTTCTACCGGGTGCGCCAGGTCATCGACCCCACCAAGCCGGTGGCCCACGACAAGCTCGCCGAGGTGGCCCGGACCTACGCGGTGGGCGAGGTGGTCATGGGCGTGCGCGACGACGAGATCAGCCCCGAGCTCTTCTCCAGCCTGCTGCAGTGCTACAACCGCGGCGTCCGCATCCGGTCGCTGGCCGACCTGTACGAGGAGCTCACCGGGCGCCTGCTCCTCGACCAGCTGGGGCACACGTGGCTGACATCACTGCCGATGCGCAGTGAGACGTCGCGCGTCTACTCGCTGGTCAAGCGCAGCATCGACGTCGCCGCCGGCCTGGTCGGGATGGCGGTGCTGGGTGTGGTCCTGCTGCTGGCGGGTCCGTTCATCAAGCTCGACGGCGGCCCCGTCTTCTACCGGCAGGACCGGGTCGGCAAGTACGGCCGCATCTTCCAGCTCACCAAGCTGCGCACCATGCGCGTCGCCTCGGACGGCGCCAGCAACTGGACCGAGCGCAGGGACGCACGCGTCACCACCGTCGGCCGCGTGCTGCGCGCCCTGCACGTCGACGAGCTGCCGCAGATGTGGAACATCCTGCGCGGCGACATGAGCCTGATCGGCCCGCGCCCCGAGCAGCCCCACTACGTGGAGACGCTGCACCAGGACATCAACCTCTACACCACGCGACTCACCGTCAGGCCCGGCCTCACCGGGTGGGCCCAGGTGAACTACGGCTACGGCGCAGGCGTCGACGGCGCGCGCGTCAAGCTCTCCTACGATCTGTACTACATCAAGCGCCAGTCGATCGCCCTCGACCTGGTCATCGCGGCACGCACCGCGCGTGCCGTGCTGGCCCTGAAGGGCGCGTGAGAGGAGCTGCAGTGAACGTCTTCCAGGGAAGGACCATCCTCGTCACCGGCGGGACCGGCTCCTTCGGCCAGCACTTCATCCGCACCGCGCTGGAGCGCTGGGACCCGGCGGCAATCCGCGTCTTCTCGCGCGACGAGCTGAAGCAGTACGAGATGTCGCGTGCCTTCGACGACGACCGGCTGCGCTTCCTCCTCGGTGACGTGCGCGACCTGGAGCGCCTGCACCGCGCGGTGGCGGGCGCCGACATCGTGGTCCACGCCGCCGCGCTGAAGCAGGTGCCCGCCTGCGAGTACAACCCCTTCGAGGCGGTGAAGACCAACATCCTGGGCACACAGAACGTCGCCGCCGCCTGCATCGACGTCGGCGTCGAGCGCGCCGTGGCCCTGAGCACCGACAAGGCGGTCAGCCCCGCCAACCTCTACGGCGCCACCAAGCTGTGCGCCGAGAAGCTGTTCGTGCAGTCCAACGTCTACGCCGGCGGTCGGCCCACGCGGCTGTCGTGCGTGCGCTACGGCAACGTCGTCGGCTCGCGCGGCAGCGTCGTGCCGCTCTTCCGCGAGCAGCGCAGGACGGGCACGCTGACCATCACCGACCAGCGCATGACGCGCTTCTGGATCACGCTGGACCAGGCCGTCGAGTTCGTGGCCCGCTGCATCGAGCGCATGCACGGGGGTGAGGTGTTCATCCCCAAGATCCCCAGCATGCGGGTCACCGACCTGGCCGCGGCCATGGCTCCCGACGCGCAGGTCCGCTACACCGGGATCCGTCCCGGCGAGAAGCTGCACGAGGCGCTGATCACCGTCGAGGAGTCGCGGCACACCAAGGACCACGGCGACTGCTTCGTCGTCGAGCCCGAGCAGCCCTTCTGGGAGGAGCGGCGCGCGGCGAGCGGGACGTCCGTGCCCGAGGGCTTCGCCTACACCAGCGACAGCAACGACGAGTGGCTTACGGTGGAGCAGCTCCGCGGCCTGCTGGGCGCCGGGGCGACGGACGAGCGGGCGTCCGCCGCCGCGGCACGATGACCGAGGCCTCCCGTCCGGCCGTCGCCGGCGGGAAGCCGGTGCGCACCAACCCCCTCCCCTACGGACGCCACCAGCTCTACGAGGGCGACGAGCAGGCCGTGCTCGGCGCGCTGCGCTCGGGGTTGCTCACCGGCGGACCGCAGGTCGCCGCGTTCGAAGCCGCGCTCGCCGCGCGCTGCGGCGTCCGGCACGCCGTCGCCGTGGCCAACGGCACCGCCGCGTTGCACGTCGCCCTGGCGGCACTGGGCACCGGCCCCGGCGACGAGGTGATCACCACACCGCTGACCTTCGTCGCTTCCGCCAACGCCGCCCTCTTCTGCGGCGCGACACCGGTGTTCGCCGACATCGGCGAGGACCGCTGCCTCGACGCCGCGTCGGTGGCGGCGGCGGTGACGGAGCGGACCCGCGCGGTGGTGCTGGTGGACTACTCGGGTCTTCCCGCCGACGTCGACGTGCTGCGTGCCGCGCTGCCGCGGGACATCCCCGTGGTGGTCGACGGCGCGCACTCCCTCGGTGGTGCGCTGCGCGGGCGCCCGGTCGGGTCGCTGGGCACGGTCACCACGTTGAGCTTCCACCCGGTCAAGCAGATCAGCACCGGCGAGGGCGGCGCCTGCGTCACCGACGACGGCGACCTCGCCGAGCGCATGCGCCGGCTGCGCAACCACGGCATGACCAGCAGCGCCGCGGAGCGCACCGGCGCGCGCTGGCGCTACGACGTGACCACGCTGGGCCACAACTACCGCATCACCGACCTGCAGGCGGCCCTGGGCGGCTCGCAGCTCGCCCATCTCGACGACGTGGTGCGCCGCCGCACGCTGCTGGCGCAGCGCTACGACGAGCTGCTCGCCGACATGCCCGGGGTGGTGCGGCCGCGCTGGTTCGCCGATCGCGACTCGGCGTGGCATCTCTACGCCGTGGAGATCGACGCCGACGGGTTCGGCATGGCGCGCGACGAGGTCATCGACGCGCTGCGCGCCGAGGGGATCGAGGCGACGCTGCACTACCCGGCGGTGCACACGCTGGCGTACTACCGCGAGCGTGGCTACCGGCCCGGCATCGCACCGCGGGCCGAGGCCACCTGCGCCCGCCTGGTGACCCTCCCGCTCTTCCCGGCGATGAACGATCAGGACATGGACGACGTGCTCGTCGCGCTGCGCCGGCTGCACGAGTGGTCGCGCCACTCCGCCGCCGTCTGAGGTGGACGCGGGCACGGCCGGCGAGGTGCTCCTCGTCCCCGACTGCGGACCCGGCACGGGGCTCGGACATCTCGAACGCTTGCTGGCGGTGGCCGATGCGCTGCGCGAGACGGCTGCGCATTGCACGGTTGCCGTGCCCCACGGCGACGCGGCGCTGCGGCAGCGCGTTGCCGCGCGCGGACATGCGCCGGTGGAGATGCCCGGGGACGTTGCGGACCGCGCCGTGGCCGCATGCAGCGAGGTGTCGCCCGACGCCGTCGTGCTCGACGCCTATGGTGTCCCGGTGGCGGTGCATTCGGCGCTGCGCCGGCAGTGCTCACTCGTCGTCGTCGACGACCTGCAGGGCGACTGCGACTGCGACCTGGCGGTGAACCCCTCGCCAGGTGGCGAGGCGATGCGGCCGCGCGGCGCCGCGACGTTCCTCGGCGGCGCGCGGTATTCACCGCTGTCGTCCGCCTACCTTGAGGCCCGGGCACAGCGCGACGAGCGTGGCGCCGAGGCTCGCACGGTGCTGCTCTCCACCGGCGCCACCGCGCTCGGCGGACTCGGAGCGCAGCTTGCCCGCGAGCTCCTGCGGTGCGACGCGGGCGTGCGTGTTCTCGCCGTGGCCGGCCCGGAGGTGGACACCGCGGCGCTTCCCGTCGATCCTCGCGTCGAGTTGCTGGAGATGCCAGCAACGCTGGGCCCTTCTCTGGCCCGCGCCACCGTCTACGCCGGCGCCGCAGGACAGACCTCGCTGCAGGCCGCGTGCGTCGGCGTGCCCGCCGTCCTGGTGGCCGCGGTGGACAACCAGCAGGCACAGGCTCGCGCCCTGGAAGCAGCGGGCTGCGCGATGCGCGCCACTGCCGACGGCGCTGCCGCAGCCGCCGTGGCGCTGCTCGACGACAGCGACCGCCTCGCCGCCATGGCGCGCTGCGGTCGCGAGCTGATCGACGGCCGCGGCGCCGAGCGCGTCGCCGAGGCGGTGCTGGCCCTCGTCGCCGGGCGGGCGCGCGCGTGAGGGCACTGGTGCTGGGGTGCGGCTCCATCGGCCGGCGGCATGCCCGCAACCTCCGCGCCCACGACGTCGACGTCGTGGTCAGTGATCTGGACGAGGCGCGGGCACGGGCGGTGGCCGCGGAGATCGGTGCAGCGGCCTGCGGGCGTGACGCGGTGGACGCGGACGTGGACGTGGTCGTGGTGGCCACGCCGACCGTTCACCACGTGGACGACCTCGCCTGGGCGCTGGAGCGCGGCGCCGCCGTGTTCGTCGAGAAGCCGCTGGGCGCGTCGCGCGCCGACCTCGACCGCGCCCTGGCACTGGCGCGCCAGCATGAGAGCCACCGTGTCATGGTCGGCTGCAACATGCGCTTCACCCACGGGTTCCAGGTGCTGCAGCGGCACCTGCCTGCGGTGGGACGCACGGTGGCGCTGCTGGTCGACTTCGGCTGGTGGCTCCCCGCGTGGCGGCCGCAGCAGGACTACCGCGAAAGCTACAGCGCACAGCGCGCCCTGGGTGGCGGCATCATCCTCGACGCCATCCACGAGATCGACTACACCATGGTGCTGGCCGGCCCGGTGGCCGACGTGCAGGCGCGGTGGGTCAACACCGGGGCGCTGGAATGCGACGTCGAGGACGTCGCCGACCTCAGCCTTCGGCACTGCAACGCGGTGCAGTCGCACCTGCACCTCGACTACCTCCGGCGCACCTACACGCGCAGTTGCACGGTCATCGGCGATGCGGGGACGCTGCAGTGGGACTTCGCCCGCGGCCGCGTGGAGCTGGCCGGCGAGCCCGGCGCGCCGGCCCAGGCCATCGGCGCCGACCTGGACCTCGATCGCGACGTGATGTACTTGGACGAGATGCGCCATTTCCTCGACGCGCTTGCGCGGGGCACCGCGCCGTGCAACGGCATCGTCGAGGCGGCCGGCACGCTCGACGTCGCCCTGACGGCGCTCGACCGGGGTGCGCCCCGATGAGGACGGTGGCCGTGGTGCAGGCCCGCATGGGCTCGACGCGCTTCCCCGGCAAGGTCCTCGCCGACCTGCGCGGACGCCCGCTGCTCGCCCACGTGGTCAGCCGCGTCCAGCGCAGCCGCTGCGTCGACACCGTTGTGGTGGCCACCAGCACCGCACCGGGTGACGATGCCGTCGCCACGATGGCCGAGTCCCTCGGCGCCGCCGCGGTCCGTGGGCCCGAGGAGGACGTGCTGGCGCGCTTCGTCATCGCCGCGCGGGAGCACCATGCCGACGTCGTCGTGCGCATCACCGCGGACTGCCCGCTGCTCGACCCGCGCATCGTCGACCGCGTGGTGCACGCCCTCCGTCGCGACGATGCCGACTATGCCTGCAACATCGTGCCGCCCACCTACCCCGACGGCTACGACGTCGAGGCGTTCACCGCCGCCTGCCTGGCGCGCATGGACAGCGAGGCGACGCTGGCCTACGAACGCGAGCACGTCACCCCGCGCGCCCGGGAGCATCCCAACCGGTATCGCGTGGCCATGGTGCGCTGCCGCCGCGACCTCTCCGCGGTGCGGCTGACCGTTGACGTCCCGGCCGACCTCGACCGCATCGCCGCCATCCTCACCGCGCTGCCGTCCGACCCCCCGCCGGGGCTCGGCGCCGTGCTGGCCCACCTGCAGCGGACGCCGTCGCTGTCGATGCAGAAGGGCCTGCCGCAGCGTGACGAACGCTACCTCGCCCAACGCTCGGCCGCGGGCCGAGAGGAGACATCCGCATGACCCAGACGTCGTCGCCGACCGCCGCCGACCTGCTGGCGCGGGCTCGCCGCGTGCTGCCGGGCATCACGCAGACGTACAGCAAGGCTCCGGACCAGCACGTCGAAGGCGTGTATCCCGTGTTCCTGCAGCGTGGCGACGGCTGCCGGGTGTGGGACGTCGACGGCAACGAGTACATCGACTATCCATGCGCCCTGGGCCCGCTGGTCCTCGGCTACCACGACCGTGACGTGGACGCGGCGGCGCACGAGCAGGTGTCCGCAGGACCGTGCTACTCGCTGGGCCATCCGCTCGAGGTCGAGGTCGCCGAGCTGATCGTCGACATGGTGCCCGGCGCGGAGATGGTCCGCTTCCTCAAGACGGGCTCGGAGGCCACCACCGCCGCGGTGCGCCTGGCCCGCGCGCACACCGGCCGCGAGCACGTGGCCATGTGCGGCTACCACGGCTGGCACGACTGGTGCATCGGCCACACGACGCGCAGCGCGGGCATCCCGCAGGCGGTGCGCGGGCTGACGCACCAGTGGAACTACAACGATGTCGCCTCGCTGCAGCGCGTCTTCGACGAGCATCCGGGCCAGGTGGCCGCGGTGATCATGGAGCCGGTGGGAGTCGAGCCGCCCGCGGACGGCTTCCTCGAGTCGGTCAAGGAGCTGGCCCATCGCAACGGTGCGCTGCTCATCTTCGACGAGGTCATCACCGGGTTCCGCCTGGCGCCGGGCGGCGCGCAGGAGTACTTCGGTGTCACCCCGGACCTGGCGGCGTTCGGCAAGGCCATCGCCAACGGCTACCCCCTGGCGGCGGTGTCAGGAAGCGCCGAGGTGATGTCGCAGGTGGCCACGACGGTGTTCATCTCCAGCACGTTCGGCGGCGACACGGTGTCGCTGGGCGCGTCACGGGCGACGCTGCAGCGCATCCGCGGCGGCGGTGTCGTCGAGCACCTCTGGCGTGAGGGCGCGCGGCTGATGGAGAGCTTCAACGCCCTCGCCGACGAGCACGGCGTGCCGGCGCGGATGGTCGGCCTGGCGCCGCGGCGGGTCATCACCTTCCAGCCTGCCGGGGGCGCCGACGCCAACGGGCTCAAGGGCCTGGTGTGGCAGGAGTGCCTCGACCGCGGGGTGCTGCTGGGCAACGCCAACTTCATCTCGGCGGCGCACGATGCCGCGGCGATCGACACCACCGTGGAGGTCTTCGCCGCGGCCCTGGCATCCGTGGGTGATGCCATCCGCGCCGGTGCGGTGGCGCAGCAGCTGCGCGGCCGGCCGCCCGGTGAGGTGTTCCGGCGCGCATGAGCCGCAGTCCCATGGATCGCCTGCGCGCGTGGAGCTTCGCGCACCCGCGCGCCCGCGCAGCCCTGCGTGAGGGCTGGGGCCTGTCGCGTCGCGCCGCTCGGCGCGCGCACCTGCCGGTCCCCTTCCAGCCCGACGAGCTGCGCGACCTCGACGCAGCCGTCCGCGCGCCCCTGTCCGAGTCCGCGGCGCATGGCTCCGGCGCCGGGCCGCGGGTGCTGTTCCTCAGCATGCGCGGATGGTCGACACACATCATGTGGGAGGCCACGCTGGCGCATGCCACCAGGCTGCGCGGCGCGACCCCGGTGTTCGCCACGTGCGGTGGCCGCCTGCCCATCTGCGACGCGGCCAACGTCCACTCCGCGCCGCCGATGCCCTGCTGGTCCTGCGGCGAATACGCCACCAGCGGCCTGCGCACGGCGGGCTTCGACCCGTTGACCCTGCGCGACCTGGTCGACGTCCCCGCGGAGACCAGGGCGGCGCGTGCGCGCGTCGACGCGGTGCACAGCGTGCATGAGTGCGAGGAGTTCGTCGACGACGGCCTGCCGGTGGGACGGTTGGTGCGCATCTCGGTGGCCTGGTTCCTGGCACGCGGGTCGTTGCCCGACAACGACAAGGTGCTCGACACCTACCGCCGCTTCCTGGTCAGCGGCCAGGTGCTGCATCGCGCCTTCGACCGGCTGCTCGACCGCGCGCGTCCCGATCGCGTCGTGCTGCTCAACGGGACCTTCTTTGCCGAGGCCATCCTCTTCGAGCTGTGCCGCCGGCGCGGCCTTCCGGTGGTCACCTACGAACGCGGCTTCTCCGCCGACAGCCTGGTGCTCTCGGCCGGACGTCCCGCCGCCGACCTGGTCGTCGACGACGCCCACTGGCGCGATGCCGCATCGCGGCCGCTGGGTGCCGTGGAGGCGCGCCTGCTCGACCAGGTGCTCGACGGCCGCACCCGCGGCGAGGACCTCAGCGACAACTTCTGGGAGCGGCGCACCGAGGACGTCGCGCGCATCCGCGCCGACCTGCGCCTGCCCGAGGGGCGGCCGCTGGCCGTGCTCTTCAGCAACATCCTCTGGGACAGCGCGGTGCAGGGCAAGGAGATCGGCTTTGCCGGCCTGGACGCCTGGATCGTCGAGACCATCCGCGGCTTCGCCAGGCGGCCGCATGCCGACCTGGTCGTGCGCCTGCACCCCGCCGAGATCCGCCTGGCCAACCATCCCACCGAGGAGCGCATGGGTGACGTGATCGCCCGCGAGTTCCCGGCACTGCCGCCCAATGTGCGCGTGGTCCCGCCGGAGAGCGACGTCAGCTCGTACTCGCTGATGTCCATGGCGACGCTGGGCCTGGTGTACACCTCGACAACCGGCTTGGAGATGGCGGCGCGCGGCATCCCCGTGGTGGTCACGGCGATGACCCACTACCGTGGCCGCGGCTTCACCGTCGACGCCGACGACGTCGCCACCTTCTGGACGGAGGTGGACCGCCTGCTGGCCTCGCGCGACGCCGCCGAAGGGGAGCGCCATCGTGAGCTGGCGCGTCGCTATGCCGCGCTGTTCCTGCTGCGCTTCATGCAGCCCCTCCCGCTGGTACACGAGGAGACGCGCGGTCGACCGCGGCTGCGCTGGCACAGCCTGGAGGAGCTTCAACCGGGCCGCGTGCCGTCGCTCGACCGCCTCTGCGCGGGAATCCTGGACGACGCGCCGGTGGTCACGCCGGTGGACGAGCTGCGCTGATCGTGCGGCGCCGCGATCAGCCGGCGCCGAGCACCAGGCGTTCCAGCTCCGTGCATCCGCCGGCGTCGGCGACCACGGGGCGGCGGATGCCTGGCGCGAAGAGGAGCTCGAAGGCGGCTGGGCTGAGGTACTGGAACTGCACCATGAGGCGCCCACCGGCGCCGGGCGCGATGCGACTGCCGTAGTGGAAACACGAGCTGGTGTCGATGAACACCAGCGAACCCTCGGGACCGGTGAACTGCGCGATCTCCTCTGCGGGCAGCAGCGGTGCGATCACCGAGTCGGGGACGCGGAAGTCGCGGCCACCGTACCGGTAGTGGATGGACTGCTTGATGCGCCAGGAGTGCGCCGCGGGAATGGCGCAGAGCGGCCCGTTCTCCGGTTGCGTGTCGGAGCAGTGCACGAAGATCTTGACCTGCCGCACGTCTTCGTAGTCACAGTGGAAGAGCTGGCTGCCCTTCGGCTCACCCGGTTGGGCGCGGGACTCGAGGATGGTGACACCGGCGAGTCGCGGCACCATGCCCATGTACTGCGACACCGTGGCCAGCACCGCCGGGTCGAGGGCGAAGCGCATCAGCGCGGAGCTGCGGTCGAGCCCGCGCAGGGCGATGTCCACCAGGTACGGCTTGACGCCGGCCTGCGGGTCGGGATGCTCCGCCATGTAGCGCTGCACCTCGTCGACCACCGCGGCGTGCTCACCCCAGTCGCCGAGGCGCGACGGTGCGAAGCCGCGCTCCTCGGGGACGGTGAGCGGTGGCATCGCCTGCAGCATGTCCCGCGCCGCGATGCGCCGCCGGACCTCGCGCCGGCGCACCCCGAGCAGCGCCTTGGAGTACGCGCTGCGCAGCCGGTCGTCGGCGGTCCTGGCGAAGAGGAACCAGGTCGCCGAATCGGCGGTGCGGCCGATCTGCTGCTGGAGTCGTCGATTCATGATCACCGAGGGTTGTCGACGCGCGCGGCTAGTATACGGGCATGCTGAGCGGCCCACCGCGCGTGCGTCTGGCCGTGGCGCCCCACTGGCGCCGCGAGGTGGGCCAGGTGGTCGGCACGCTGCGCGACGCCGCGTGCACCGACGCTTCCCGAGGCTTCACGGTGGCGCCGCTGGCCACCGGGCTGCTGCGGCTCGCGCTTCGCCGCGGCGACGGTCTCGGCCTCCTCTTCAGTGACGCCAGCGCCACG
>Ga0070714_100004522_pt1 | contig 10486 bp, 9 predicted proteins | sample LARL83metaG_FD_65450 | JGI IMG/M metagenome (GOLD analysis project Ga0070714, IMG submission 65450) | Corn, switchgrass and miscanthus rhizosphere microbial communities from Kellogg Biological Station, Michigan, USA - LAR L8-3 metaG | ecosystem: Host-associated > Plants > Roots > Rhizosphere ... | reverse complement strand
ACGCCGAATGGCGCGCGCTCGGGATGAACGCGAAGTTCCTCCCGGCCGCGGGCGACGCGGCGATCGTCCCGGTCACGCCGGATCCCGCGTACGCGAGCGACGTCGCGTTCATCGGGACGGGCTACGACGAGACGCGCGCGGCGCTGCTCGTCGAGCTGGCGAAGCGCTTCGACGTGCGCGTGTACGGGCCGGGGTGGGAGCCGTGGGCGAACGTGCTGAAGTGGAACGGGCGACCGGTCGAGGGCGCCGAGTTCGCGCACGTCTGCTCCAGCGCGCGCGTCACGCTCGGCATCAATCCCGCGCGCGCGACCGGCGGAACGACGTACACGTCGGACCGCACGTGGATGGTGATGCTCGCGGGCGCGTTCTACCTCGGCATGTGGTCGCCCGGAATCGACGCGTTCCTCCGTGGCGGCGAGCACTGCGCATGGTACACGGACGCCGATGATTGCGCCGTGAAGGTGGACCACTACCTGCGCGCGGCCGACGAGCGCGAGCGCATCCGCCGCGCGGGCGAGGCGTTCGTGCGCGCGAACCACACGTACGATCAGCGCATCCACAACCTCCTCTCGGGGGAGGGGTGGGTGAATCCGCTCGAGACGTCGTCGAGCGCATCGCAGCACGCATCGTGAAGCATCTCTTCGTCACGCAGGACTACCTCCCCGATCTGGGCGGCATGGCGCGACGCCACGTCGAGCTCGTGCGCCGCTACCCCGAGCCGATGGCCGTTTCGACCGTCGCGGCACCGGACGCCGCACGCTACGACGCGGCCGAGGAGTACCAGATCGAGCGACAGCCGTTCGGCTTCGGGCGCGCCAACCGGTTCTCGAATCAGGTGCGCTGGGCGCGCTGGCTGGTGAAGCGCTGCCGCGATCGCGTGCAGGTGATCCACTGCGGCAACATCCGTCCGGTGGGGTACGCCGTCTGGTGGGCGCACAAGCGGCTGCGCATTCCGTATCTCGTCTACGTGAACGGCGGCGACCTGCTGCGCGAGCGCGTCAAGGCGAAGAAGAGCGGGATGAAGCGTCGCACCGCGCGTCTCATCCTCGGCGACGCGGCGGGGATCGTCGCGACGTCGCAGTGGTGCGCCGATCTCGCGCGCGACGTCATGCGCGAAGTGGGGATCACGTCGCCGCCGCCGGTCGCGGCGCTCGACCTCGGCACCGATCCGGTGCGATTCCGTCCAGGGAACGACACCGGCACGCTGCGGCAGCGCTGGGGCATCCGGCGCGCGCCCATCGTCGTCACCGTCGCGCGCCTCGTTCCGCACAAGGGACAGGACGTCGGCATTCGCGCGCTCGCTCGGCTGCGCGACGAGTTCCCGTCGCTGCGCTATGTCCTCGTCGGCGAGGGCCACGACGAGCCGCGACTGCGCAATCTCGCGGCCGAGCTGGACGTGATGGACCGTGTCGGGTTCGCGGGGCCGATGCGCGACGACGAGCTCCCCGAGGCGTACGCGACATCCACCGTCTACCTCGGCGCGTCGCGCGTGGACAACCAGATCAACGCGGAAGGATTCGGAATCTCGTTCATCGAAGCATCGGCGTGCGCGCTTCCGGTCGTCGCTGGCGACTCCGGCGGCGTGCGCTCGGCAGTCCGCGACGGTGAGACCGGCTTGGTCGTCGATCCGACGGACGTGGACGCCGTGTCGGAGGCGCTCGCGACGCTCCTGCGCGACGAGACGCTGCGCGCGGAGATGGGCGCGGCGGGGCGTCGCGCGGTAGAGACGCATTACAACTGGCAGCGCGTCGCGGACGATACCGCGCGCTTCGTGCGGGAGTGTGTAGGGAATGGCTGACACGTCGACGACACCGGCACCGGCGCCCGCGAAGCGCGAGGCGCCCGCGCCGTCCGCGATGCACCGCGCCGAGATGGTCGCGCTGCACGGCGTCGTGGGCGCGCTCGGCGCGTTGCCGTGGGAGACGGCGGGGAGAATCGGTGCACGCCTCGGCGCGCTGGGCTACCGGCCCTTCGGCATCCGTCGCCGCGTGGTCGAGCGGCAGATCGCCGCGGCCTTCCCGGAGATGTCGCCCGACGATGTCGCGGAGACGTCGCGCCGCGCGTACGCGCACGTCGGGCGCGCCATGATCGAGACGACACTCCTCCCGCGCATCGGGAAGCGCGGCGTGCTCGACATGGTCGAGAGCGTGAGCGGCTTCGAGCTCATCGAGGAGGCGATGGCGGGCGGGAAGGGCGCCATCCTCATCACCGGCCACCTCGGCAACTGGGAGCTGGCTGGAGCATACGTCGCCGCGCGCGGGGTCCCGCTCGACGTCATCGTGCGCACGCAGGCGAATCCGCTCTTCGACGAGTACTGGAACGAGACGCGCTCGGCGCTCGACATGGTCGTCGTGCGTGATTACGAGGCGGTGCGGCGCACGCCGCGCGCACTGCGCGAGGGGCGTGGCGTCGCCTTCGTCGCCGATCAGGGCGTGCGCGGGCTGGCATCGACCTTCGTGCCGTTCTTCGGGCGTCCGGCGAAGACGCCGCGCGGCGCCGCCGTCTTCGCCATCAAGTACGACACGCCGACGCTCTTCGTCGCGGCGTTGAGACAGCCGAGCGGAAGGTACCATGTCTCCGTCGAGCCGGTGCCGATCGTGCGCACCGGCGACCGCGAGCGCGACGTCGACGAGGTCGTGGCTGCGTACACGCGCATCCTGGAGCGCTGGGTGCGCTCGGCGCCGGAGCAGTATTTTTGGCACCACCGCCGCTGGCGTCGCCAGCCCGACGACACGCCACCCGAGCTGCGCGACCCCACCGCATGATCGCGTCATGATCGCATCGCGTTTGATACATTCGCATCCGATGCATTCGCCGGATTCCGCCGCATGAGTACGCGCTCGCGCCTCTTCGCCGACACGCGCACGCGCATCGGCATCGCCGTCATCCTCGTGATGGTCGTGATGGCGGTGTTCGCGCCGTTCATCGCGGGGCACGATCCGAACTCCATCGATCTCATCAACCTGCTCGAGCCACCGTCGCGCGCGCACTGGCTCGGGACCGACGTCGAGGGGCGCGACGTCTGGGCGCGGCTGGTGTACGGCGCGCGCGTCTCGCTCGGCGTCGGCATCGTCTCGCAATCGATCGCGGCGACGCTCGGCGTGACGCTCGGCCTCCTCGCGGGCTACTACGGCGGCTGGATCGACGAGCTCGTCATGCGACTGGCCGACGTGACACTCGCATTCCCGACGCTCCTCCTCCTCATCGCGATGGCCGCGGCGCTGCAACCGTCGATGGGCGTCGTCTTCGTCACGATCGGCGTCGTGGGATGGGCTGGGATGGCGCGCCTCGTGCGCGGCCAGGTGCTCGTGGTGCGCGGTCTGGAGTACGTGCAGGCGGCGCGATCGCTCGGTATCAAGAGTCCACGTATCATGCTCCGCCACGTGCTTCCGAACGTCGCGGGACCGGTGATCATCGCCGCGACGCTCGGCATCGCGGGCGCGATCATGGCCGAGGCCGCGCTGTCCTTCCTCGGGCTCGGCGTGCAGCCGCCGACCGCGAGCTGGGGGAGCATGATCGCGGACGCGCGCGATCTCGACCAGCTGCGCAGCGCGCCGTGGACGTCGATCGCGCCCGGGCTCGCGATCGGCGCGGCCGTGCTGGGCTTCAACCTCCTGGGTGACGCGTTGCGCGACGCGCTCGACGTCCGGCGCGAGTTGTAGCGATGGCGGCGCAGGACGAGTCCGGCACGATGCGCATCGACAAGTGGCTGTGGGCCGCGCGCTTCTTCAAGACGCGCGCGATCGCGGCCGACGCGGTGGACGGCGGCAAGGTTCACCTCAACGGCGACCGCGTGAAGCGCGCGAAGAACGTGCGCGTCGGCGACGAGATCCAGGTTCGGCAGGGCCCGTATGAGCACCGTGTCGTCGTGCGCGACCTGTCCGAGCGACGTGGCCCCGCCGCCGAGGCCGCGACGCTGTACGAGGAGCGTCCCGAGAGCATCGCCGAGCGCGAACGGCTACAGGCGCAGCGGCGTCTCGAGGCGACGCAGGTCGCGCACGATGCCGGGCGACCGAGCAAGCGCGACCGGCGTCAGCTCGACGAGCTGCGCCGCCGGCGCGACTGAGCGCGCGCTACACCACCGGTCGAAGCACGAGCTGCACGGCAATCACCTGTCGCGCGCGCTCGATCGTGAGGCGACACGTCGTCCCCGCGTCACGCAGCCTGTGCTGCAACTCGCCGGGTGCGAGATTCGCGACTGATCGGTCGTCCACGGCGGTGATGACGTCACCGACCTGCACTCCGGCCGAGTCGGCGGGGCTCGTGGGGACGACTGCCTCCACTCGCCACCGCGGATCGCTCGCCCCGACGCGCGCGACGGCGAGGCCGCTCGCGTCGATGCTGTCGGGAGCGCCGAGCGAGCTCTCCGGCTCGACGTAGATCACCGAGTGCGAGTAGTCGATCGTGACGCGCGCACGTCGCAGGATTCCCGCACCGATCGTCCCGTCGCTTGGCGCCGCGTCGCCGAACGGCCCGGTGCGCGTGAGCGACAGCACCGTGCTCGGCCGGTTCACGGTGAGCGCGCCGAGGCGGAGTGCGGGGAGCCGCATCAGCGCGCCGCGATCGACGCCGCCGACGCCCGCGCCCAGCTGGACCGGAACCGTCACCGTGTCGCCTTCGAGCGGATGCTGCGCCAGGAACCGGCGCGAGAGGCGCAGCGCGTAGCTCGAGCTTCCGAGATCGACCGTCAGCGACGCGGGAATCGCTCCGCTCCTGCGCGTCACCACGACCGCGTCGGTGATCGGGACGTCGTGCTCGACGCGAATGGCGAGCGGCGCGCCCGTCCCGGCGTACCGGAAGTGCGCGGGATCGGCGAGCGTCACGGTTCGCGCGCGGTAATCGACGGTGACGACGTAGTCGCGAAAGATCTGGTTGCCGACGGTGCCGCGGACGTCGAAGCCGAGCCGGCGCTGCACCGGCGTGAGATCGGCGACGACCGCCATGACGTCGTGCATCGCCACCGCTCCGCCGGGCGCGACCGTCGATGCGGTTCCCGTCCGGATCGGACGTGCGGCCGTTCGCCATCGCGCCGCGACCGGCATCGAGCGGCACGCGTGCCTGGACGGCAAACGCGCTGTCGAGCACGAGCGCGCCCGAGCCGGTGTCGAGGACGAGGAGCGCGTCCACGCCGTTCACGCGCACGTGCATGACGGGGAGATCGTTCCTGAGCTCGAACGGGATCGTGACCGGTGCCGCAAGCTGCTGCGCGTGCGGTGCGCCGACGCACGCGCTCGCGACGGCGGCCATGGCCGCGCCGATGGGACCATTTAGCTTCATGGGATCATTCGATGAGGGTGTGACGAGCGATTCCAGTCGTGCGACCCCGCCGCACCGCGCGGGGATGCCCGTCGCGGCTCGAACTTTCCAATGATTGACCGGGCGATTACACGCCCGCTACAGCCGACGTGAACCTTCTTCTCCGAATGCTGCGGGTGCTGATCGCGGCCCGTTTTCGCCCGGCCACCGCGCCGCTGGACGAGACCGATGTCGCATTCCGCGTGTGGGTGAACGACATCGATCCGCTCCTGCACATGAACAACGGGCGGTATCTCACGCTCATGGACCTCGGGCGGGCCGATGCCATACTCCGCAACGGCATCCGCCGAGCGCTGCGCGCGCATGGCTGGTACTCGGTCGTCGCATCGGAAACGATCCGCTTCCGTCAGTCGCTCGACTCGTTCGCGCGCTACGAGATGCGCACGCGGCTGCTCGGGTGGGACGAGCGATCCTTCTTCTTTCGCCAGGCGTTCGTGCGCGGGGGGCGCGAGTACGCGTCCGCGCTCGTGCGCATCCGCATCCTGAAGAAGGGCGGCGGCGCCGTCGACGCGGCCGAGGTGGCCGCGGCCATCCTGCCAGGCGTCGAGCCGCCAGAACTCCCCCGCTATGTCAGAGAATGGCAAGAAGCGGAGCGGGGCTACTCGCGGCCCGAGTAGAACCGGGCGACAATTTCCGGCGTATTGCAGGATGACGGCGCGCTGCGCGCCGGAATGCCTTCACACTCGGAGGAGTGATGCGCTGGTTCACCGCCGGATCGTCGATGCTCGCCGCGACGCTCGTACTGACCGCGTTCGCTGCGCCGACGCGTGTACCTCCGCAAGCAGCGCCGCGTGCGTCGCAGCTCGAGACGGCGACCTTCGCGGGTGGCTGCTTCTGGAGCATGGAGCGTCCCTTCGACAACACCCCCGGCGTGGTGAGCACCGTCGTGGGGTACGCGGGCGGACACGTCGCGAATCCGACGTATCAGGAGGTCGGGACGCGCACCACCGGCCACGCGGAGTCGGTGCAGGTGCAGTTCGATCCCAGCAAGGTGAGCTACGACACCCTGCTGGACATCTACTGGCACAACGTCGACCCGATCACGCGCGACCGGCAGTTCTGCGACCAGGGATCGGACTATCGAACGATAATCTTCTACGCCAACGGCGCGCAGCGGGCAGCGGCGGAGCGGTCGCTCGCGGAGGTGCAGAAGCACTTCACCCAGCCGGTCGTGACCGAGATCGTTCCGATGGGGCGCTTCTGGAAGGCCGAGGAGTACCACCAGCACTTCGCGGATCGCAATCCCGATCGCTACAACGCGTATCGGCGCGGCTGCGGCCGCGATGCGCGGCTCCATGAACTGTGGGGCGCGGCGGCGGAGCCGAACGTTCCGCCGCTGCCGCCGTCGTGACGCGCAGCTACGCCGTGACGCGCGTCACCCGGTGATGCGCACCACGGCGTAGCTGCGCGCGCCCTTCCGGAGCAGCAGGTGTCCACCGGCGAGCGGCGCGAGCGTCGCGCTCTGCGTCGTGGCGTCGATGCGCGTCCCGTTCACGTACGCGCCGCCCTGTTCCGCGAGCCGGCGTGCCTCGCCCTTGGACTTGGTGAGCCCCGCCCGCACGAACAGGTCCAGCGCGCTCGGCGCGTCGGTCGCCGTGACCTCGGCGCTCGGCACCTCGCGCGCGAGCGCGTCGAGGACGTCGCCGCCCAGCGTCGTCGGCTCGCCACGTCCGAAGAGGATCGCCGAGACCTCTTCAGCGACGCGCGCCGCGTCGGCGCCGTGCACGCGCGCCGTCACGTCGCGCGCGAGGGCGAGCTGCGCCTCGCGACGCTCCGGCTGCTCCGACGTCGCGCGGTCGAGCGCCTCGATCTCGTCGCGCGAGAGCAGTGTGAAGTAGCGGAGATACTTCCCGGCGTCGCGGTCGTCGACGTTGATCCAGAACTGGTAGAAGCGATACGGCGACGTGAGCGAGGGGTCGAGCCAGATCGCTCCCGCTTCGGTCTTCCCGAACTTCGTGCCGGCCGCGGTCGTCACCAGCGGGAGCGTCACCGCGTTCGCCTCGCCACCGGTGACGCGGCGGATCAGCTCCGTCCCCGCCGTGATGTTTCCCCACTGGTCGCTTCCGCCGATCTGCAGCGTGGCGCCGTGGCGCCGGTGCAGCTCGAGGAAGTCGTACGCCTGCAGGAGCATGTACGAGAACTCGGTGTACGAGATCCCGCTCTCCATGCGCGCCTTCACCGAGTCCTTGGCGAGCATGAAGTTGACCGTGAAGTGCTTGCCGACGTCGCGCATGAACTCGACGGCGCCGAGGGAAAGGAGCCAGTCGGCGTTGTCGACGACGCGCGCGGGGTTGGGCCCGTCGAAGTCGAGGAAGCGCGCGAGCTGCGCGCTCACGCCGCGCACGTTCGCCTCCACCTGCTCGCGCGTGAGTAGCGAACGTTCGGTCGCCTTGCCGCTCGGATCGCCGATCATCCCCGTGCCGCCACCGGCGAGCGCGATGGGACGATGTCCGTGGCGCTGCAGGTGCACCAGCCCCATGATCGGCACCAGGCTCCCGATGTGGAGCGACGCCGCCGTGGGGTCGAAGCCGCAGTACGCCGTCACCGGACCGGCGGCGAGCGCCGCGGCGGCACCCTCCGTCTGCTGGTACAGCAGCCCGCGCCAGGCGAGCTCCTCGAGCACGCCCGCGCGCGGCGTCGTGGTTTCCCGGTCCGTTGCAGCCTGTGACGACGGCTGCGATGGCGCGTTTGACATGAGCGGTAATATAGACCGCCCCGCCGCTGCACACCCTTAGATTCCGCGCATGGCTGGACGATCATCGAGCGCAGGCCGCTCGAACAACGGCTCGACTGCACGCGCCAAGCGGGCGTCATGGCGGCGACGCCATCCGACGGCATTCCGCATCATCCTCGTCGCCCTCATCCTCGTCGTCACCTTCGGCACGGGGCTGCTCTACAGCGCCTGGGTGCTCGTCTGCGCCGGCGATCGGTGCCCGACGGTCGATGCGCTCGAGGAGTACACGCCCAAGCAGACCTCCAAGCTGTACGCGGTCGACGGGCGCTTCATCGCGGAGCTGGGGACCGAGCGGCGCACGCTCGTGAAGCTGAGCGAGATCCCCAAGATCGTGCAGGACGCGTTCATCGTCACCGAAGACAAGCGCTTCTACAAGCACTCCGGCGTCGACTGGATCCGGGTGATGGGATCGGTCGTCACCGACCTGCGCCGCGGCGGCTACTCGCAGGGCTTCTCGACGATCACGATGCAGCTCGCGCGCAACATCTTCCCCGAGCGCATCTCGCGCGAGAAGAACCTCGTGCGCAAGATCAAGGAAGTGAAGGTCGCGCGCGAGATCGAGGCGAAGTACAGCAAGGAGAAGATCCTCGAGCTGTACCTCAATCAGATCAACCTCGGCAACGGCGCGTACGGCGTCGAGACCGCGGCGCAGCGCTACTTCGGCAAGTCGGTTCGCGATCTCAACATCGCCGAGGCCGCGACGCTCGCCGCGCTCCCGAAGGCGCCGGAGCGGTACAATCCGCGCCGCTATCCCGATCGCGCGATCCAGCGCCGCAACACGATCATCGAGCTGATGCGCGAGAACGGCGTCATCAGCGATGCCGACGCGAGCCTCGCCAAGGCGTATCCGCTGCAGCTCGCGACCAAGGTCGAGTCGGGACAGACGGCGCCGTACTTCGTCGAGTGGATCCGCCAGCAGCTCGACGCGCAGTTCGGCAGGCAGCTCTACACGCAGGGACTCAACGTCTACACGACGCTCGACCTCGACATGCAGACCGCCGCCGAGCGCGCGATGGAGCGGCAGCTGCGCGCGATCGAGGCGGGGAAGTTCGGTCCGTACAAGCACGAGACGTACGAGGAGTACATCGCGCGCCAGTCCTCGGGTGAGCCCGAGGCGGAGAGCTCGCCGTATCTGCAGGGCGCGTTCATCGCGCTCGATCCGCGCACCGGTGCCGTGCGCGCCATGATCGGCGGGCGCGACTTCGACGACTCCAAGTTCAACCGCGCGACGCAGGCGACGCGGCAGCCGGGATCGACGTTCAAGCCCATCGTGTACAGCGCCGCGGTGCAGAACGGCCGCCCGCTCTCCTCCGTCGTCGACGACGATCCGATCTCGGTGCCGCTCTCGAACGGGCAGGTGTGGCAACCGCAGAACTACGAGCACAACTCGCTCGGCCCCATCCCGATGCGCGAGGCGCTCTACAAGTCGCGCAATCTCGCGACCGTGCGCATCGGCCTCGATCTCGGCGAGCAAACGGTGATCCGCGAGGCACGCAACTTCGGGATCACGACGCCCATCCCGCCGTATCCGTCCATCTTCCTCGGCGCGGCCGACGTCATCCCGCTGCAGATGGTGGATGCCTACACGACGTTCGCCACGCTCGGCGTGCGCGCGGCGCCGACCGCGATCCTGCGCGTCGAGAACAACAAGCATCAGGTCGTGTGGGAGCCGACGCCCGTGCGCACGCAGGTGATGTCGCCCGAGGAAGCGTGGCTCATGGTCAGCATGATGAAGGACGTCATCCAGCGCGGTACCGCGTACAGCGCCGTGTGGGATGCCGGCTTCCACATCCCCGCGGCCGGCAAGACGGGGACGACGAACGACGGCACCAACGTCTGGTTCATCGGCTACACCGCCGATCTGGTCGCGGGCGTCTGGATGGGCTTCGACAAGCCGCAGACGATCAAGGGGAACGCGCAGGGCGGCATCCTCGCCGCACCGGCGTGGACGCAGTTCATGAGCGAGGTGTACCGCCGGAAGCCGACGCCGCCGGACTGGCCGATGCCCGCGGACATCACCACCCGCGAGATCGACGCGCGGAACGGACTGCTCTATACCCCTGCCTGCGCCGGCGACCCCATGGTGACCGAGTACTTCATCCCGGGCACGGAGCCGGTGAACGAGTGCGGGCCGTACTACGGTCCGCCTGCCACCACCGCGCCGGGCGTTCCACCGGCACCGGGAACGCCGACGCCGGGCACTCCGGGAACGCCAGGCTATCCGGGGCCGGTCTCGCCCGTTGCCGATACTTCGCATCCGGCGAATCGGTAGGAAGCGGCGCTGGGCCGGACCCGGGTCGGAGTCAAACCCGGGTCGGCTCCGGCCCCGGCCCGGGACTTTTCCACGGACTCCGCCGGGCTCGCCGGAACATGGGCCCACCCCTTACTTTAGAGCATGAACTCGCACAAGATCTGGCGGGACGGGACGTTCGTCGA
>Ga0070714_100004521_pt1 | contig 10487 bp, 9 predicted proteins | sample LARL83metaG_FD_65450 | JGI IMG/M metagenome (GOLD analysis project Ga0070714, IMG submission 65450) | Corn, switchgrass and miscanthus rhizosphere microbial communities from Kellogg Biological Station, Michigan, USA - LAR L8-3 metaG | ecosystem: Host-associated > Plants > Roots > Rhizosphere ... | reverse complement strand
ACGTGCGAATCATCGGACGCGTCCAGGGCGTGGGGTTTCGCTGGTTCGTCCGGGAGGAAGCACGGAGGCTCGGTCTCAGTGGCTGGGTGACCAACCGAGCGGGGGGCGACGTGGAGCTGGAAGCAGGCGGAGAGGCGTTCTCGCTCGAGCGGCTTCGGCGCGCGATCGAAGTCGGTCCGGCAGGGGCGCAGGTGGAGCGCGTCGAGTTCATCGAGGAGGAGTCGGCCGGTCAGCTCCCGTACCCTTTCAGCATCCACCGGTGAGGGCGGCATGAGCATCGCGTTGTCCTCGACGGACAGCGCCCTGGCCGCTCGCGTACGTGACGCGATCCGCGACGTGCCGGATTTCCCCGTACCCGGTGTACTCTTTCGCGACGTCACGCCCCTCCTCGGCGATGGCGACCTGTTCCGCGAAACGACGGACGCGATGGCCGCGGGCTTCGCTGGCGCTGGCGTCACGCACGTCGCGGGCATCGAGAGCCGCGGCTTCATTCTCGGAGCCCCGGTCGCGCAGATTCTGCGCGCCGGCTTCATCCCGATTCGGAAGAAGGGAAAGCTTCCCGGAGTGACCGTGGCGCGGCGCTATGGGCTCGAGTACGGGACCGACGAGCTCGAGATGCATCGCGATGCCTGTGGTCCTGGGTCGCGCGTCCTCATCGTCGATGACGTTCTCGCGACGGGTGGCACCGCGAGTGCGTCGGCCGAGCTCGTGCAGGACGTCGGCGGCTCGGTGACGGGCTTTTCCTTTCTCGCCGTCCTCGACGCGTTGAGGGGCGCCGCGCGGCTGGAACGTTTCGACGTGCGGACGCTCCTCCGGCTCTAGCCACCCCGGCCGGCGCGACGCGCGTCGATGCAGACGTGCTTCACGTCCGGTACACCCTCCCGGATGCGGTTCTCCAGCCGCATGATCGCGTGCGCAACCTCGGGTTCGGAGAGGTCGCCGGTGAGCTGCACTGAGGTGGTGAGGAGGATGTCGTGCGGACCGAGTTGCATCGTGAGCAGCCGATCCGACGCCAGCACCTCGTCGTCGGCATTGATGATCTCGTGCACCCGCCGGCGAACGTCCTCACTGGCGCTCTCACCGAGCAGCAATCCTTTCGTCTGGCGCATCAGGATGGTCGCCACGCCCGTCAGCACGAGGCCGATGGCGATCGACGCCAGGCCATCGAGTCGCGGCATTCCGAGTGCGTGCCCGAGGTACACGCCGAGGAACGCGAACGCGATGCCGATGAGGTCCGCTCCATCCTCCAGCACGACCGCGAACTGTGACGGGTCCTTGCTGCCGCGGAGGTGCGCCCAGAAGCCGCGACCGTGGGCCGAGCGGCGAAATCCGCGGTAGGCGATGATGAAGGACGTCCCATCGAAGAGCGTGGCACCGGCAAGCACGAGGTAGTTCCACGTGGGATCTTCGAGCGGCTGCGGCGAGAGCAGAGTGAGCACGCCGTGATAGATCGAGATGCCGCCGCCGAGCACGAAGAACAGCACAGCCACGAGGAGCGACCAGAAGTAGAGCTCGTGACCATACCCGAACGGATGCGATTCGTCCGCCGGCCGGCGGCTTCGCCAGCGACCGATGAGGAGCAGGGCCCCGTCCGCGGAGTCGACCAGCGAATGGACTCCTTCGGAGGCCATGGCCGAGCTACCGGTGATTGTCGCGGCAGTGAACTTCAGGATGGCGATGGCAATATTGGCCGCGATCGAGGCGAATATCGGAAGCTTTGACTCGTGACCGTCCGTCATCATCCGTCCGGGAATGCGGGAAGTACGTCGGCGATCGCGCCGGCGCGCGCAGCCAAGCCGCTGCGCCGTCAGGTCACGGCCGCGCCGACCGCCCGGAGATTTCGTGCACGAAGATGCCGAACAGGATGTCGCGCCGCGGCGCGGGATCGCTTGCAGAGAAAGTGCCAGGCACCAGTTTCTGCAACAGTCCCTGTGCCCGTCGATACGTGTCGGGCGAACCGACCTCGGGGTCCAGCAGGTAGAAGGTGCCCTTCACGACGACGCTGTCCCAGTCGAACAGTCCTCGTACGTCATCCGTCTCGAACGCGCACCACGGGTGATGGAGCAGGGTCGTCAGCTTCGTGCCGGCGCCGGTGCGCCCGAATATCCACTCACCATCGGTCACGTAATTGATCGGCTCGATGTCGACGCGTTCGTGACGTGTGAAGGCGAGACGCCCGACATCGCGTCGTGCGAGCAGTTCATGACACTCCGCGGGTGTGAGCTCTCGGAACTTTGGCGCCGTCGATGGCATGTGATGGTCCTCGGGCACAAGGGGCACGTTGCCGTCTCCCACGACGGCACCCCCGCTAACATGGCTTGGCGCTCGCGGTCGCGCGATGGTCCCGTCCGACGCGGCGGACAGTCGTAGGCTCGAATGGTAGGAACGTGTGGGCCCGGATCGCTGTCGGGGACGCGCCGACACATGAGGACTGAAGTCCCGACGGCGCAGGAGCGATTCGGGCAGTATTCTTCGACCATGAGCGCAACCGTGTCCCTGTCCGCTCGTGGGGGCAAGCGCGTGCCGCACGCCGGTGCGTTGGAGAATGCCGACGCTCCCACGTGGCGCGCGTGGCTGCTGCCCGGCATCGCGCTCCTCTGGCTTGGCGTGGGCCTCGGCGCGCGGCTGATTGGATCTCCGCAGCTCGGCGACCGTGTCTGGCTCGTCGGTCTGGTCGTCCTCGGGATGCCGGTGGTCTGGAACACCGTGCATCAGGCCATGCGCGGACATTTCGCGACCGACCTCGTGGCGACCCTGGCCGTTATCGTGGCGGTCGTGCTCGTCCTGCCGCTCGCGGGTCTCGTCATCGTCCTGATGCAGACAGGAGGAGAAGCGCTCGACGAGTACGCGGAAGGCCGCGCGTCGGCGGCGGTTCGTGCGCTCGAAGCGGATGCGCCGCAGGTCGCGCACCTGCTCCCGCACGCTGATGTCTCGGAGGTCGAGGACCTGCCGGTGGACGCCGTCCGCGTCGGCGACTTCCTCCTCGTGCGGCCCGGCGAGATGGTGCCCTGCGATGGCGAGGTGGTACGCGGCTATTCGCACGTCGACACGGCCCGCCTGACCGGTGAGCCGATGCCGCTGCAGGCAGAGGCGGGGGTGAAACTGCTCAGCGGAACGCTCAACCTGGAAAGCGCACTCACGATCCGTGCGACAGCCATCGCCGGAGAGAGCCAGTATGCGCGGATCGTGGAGCTCGTGCGCACCGCGCAGGCGACCAAGGCCCCGCTCCAGCGTGTCGCCGACCGGTACGCCGTCTGGTTCACCCCCATCACGCTCGCCGTGTGCGCGATCGCCTATGCCGCGAGCGGGGATTGGGATCGCGTTCTCGCCGTGCTCGTCGTCGCCACGCCATGTCCCCTGATCCTCGCGACTCCGGTCGCCATCATCGGCGGCGTCAACCGTGCGGCGCGCGCGCACGTCATCGTCCGGAATGGCGGCGCGCTCGAACAGCTGGCGACCGCGCGTACCGCTGTGTTCGACAAGACCGGCACGCTCACGATCGGAACTCCCGCAGTGAACAACGTCGTGTCGATCGGCCAACGCAGCGAGACCGAGCTGCTCAGAGTCGCCGCTGCCGTGGAGAATCACTCCGGTCATTTGCTCGGACGCTCGGTCGTGACTGCGGCGTCGGAGCGCGGTATTCCTGTCGGGGCTGCGGAGCGCGTGCTCGAAGACCCGGGCCGGGGAGTGCGTGGCTCGGTCGATGGGCATGACGTCTGCGTCGGAGCGAGAAGCTACGCCGCGGCGTGCGCCGAGGAGCCGCAGCTCGAGCCCCTTCCTGCCGGCAGTAGCGATTCGGGGTTGCGCGCGTTCATCGTGATCGACGGGCGTTGGGAGGGGTTTATCGAGTTCGCCGATCGGTTGCGCCCAGGGCTCCCTGCGTTCTTCACGCGCCTCCGGGAGCTGGGCGTGCGCCGCACGTTGCTGCTCTCTGGCGACAGCGCGGCGCACACGGCTGCCGTCGCCTCGGCGGTTGGGATCACCGAGGCGCGAGGGGAACTACTTCCGGGGGACAAGGTCGCCATCGTGAATCAGCTCGTCGGGGAAGGCGAGCGAGTGCTCATGGTCGGCGACGGTACGAATGACGCGCCGGCGTTGAGCGCGGCGCACGTCGGCGTCGCGATGGCGGCACACGGCGGCGGCATCACCGCCGAAGCGGCCGATGCCGTCCTCCTCACCGACGACGTCACTCGCGTGGCCGACCTCATCAGCCTCAGTCGACGCACGTTGCGCATCGCGCGACAGAGCATCCGGGTGGGCTTGGGCCTCAGTGCCGTCGCCATGGTCATCGCCGCATTCGGCTACATCCCACCGGTCATTGGTGCCGGGCTCCAGGAGGCGCTCGACATCGCCGTCATCCTCAACGCCCTGCGCACCAGCCGCTGACGGCCCGCGGCTCGTCACGGTCGGCACTTTCCCTCCAACCGGTGCAGGGAATTGCCGACGAAAGATCAGCCCATCGCCCGACGGTGAATCAGTCCCGAATCGGGCAATTTGGGGGTGTCGAGCGCCGGCGCCATTGGCGCCGCGACGTCGAGACCACGGCACGATTGTCGACACACCTCGAGGAACGATTCCCATGACGCACTTCAACGTTCTCGACCGTGGCACCAAGCGCGGGGCGGCAGCTCCCGAAATCGGTCCCGTCCTCGTTGCCCTCAAGCCATTCGACGGGGGTGACAGCGCCATTGCAATGGCCAGCTGGCTTGCCGGACAGCGTCATGCCGAGCTTCATGCGATGAGCGTCATCGAGATGGGTGACATGGGAACGGCGGTGGCGGGGCTCCCGCCGCTGCCTGAGGAGTATTACCAGCGCGAGCGCGACGAAGTCGCCGCCGAGCTACGAAGCCGGCTCGCCCCGGCGGCCGGCGAGCGCGAGGTGCACATCGACGTCATCGAGGGCGCACCCGGCTCGTCGGTCGCCGGAGTCGCGGCTTCGCGCCATGCGAGCGCGATCGTGATCGGCACGGGACGGCATGGTCGGCTCGGCCGATTCCTCTATGGCGAGCGAGCGCTCGAGGTCGTTCGCAATGCGGAAAGCCCCGTGCTCGTCGTGCCACCAGAAGCGAGTGTGCCCATCGAGCGCGCAATCGTTGCGGTCGACTTCAGCGGGGCAAGCGTGCGGGCGGCGGCCGCGACCATGGGCATGATTGCCGAAAACGGCCGACTCGTCCTGGTTCACGTGGAGAACCTCCATCAGCATCTCGACGGTCGTGACCTCGGCGTCCAGGAGGAGCACGAGCGGCGCACGCGGGCGCTGTTCTCCCGGTTCCTCGACGCGCTGCCCCAATCACCGCGTGTTCAGCTCGATACCGCCATCCTCAGCGGCGATCCGGTCGGGGCGCTGCTCCGCTACGCCGAGGAACACGACGCCCAGCTCATCGGCTGTGGCCGGCGCCGCCATTCACTCGTGGAACGACTCCTCGTGGGCAGCGTGTCCACGGGTATCATTCGGGGCGCGCCGTGCAGCGTGCTCGTCGCTCCCGAGCTCCCCGAGGACGAGGAGCCCGATGCACGCCTCGTGTTCGGCGAGACCCGGCCGAGTACGAGCCCCGAGGAATGGCGCACGCTCCTGCAGGAGGTAACCGATCGGAACGCCGGGCGAAAGGCCCGGTTCTCGCTCGCTGCGACGTCGCCCGGCGGCATCGAAAGTGTCGATCGGGGTTACGAGCTGCTGGCGGTGGACTACGACCGCCGTGGTGGACGCGTCGACATCATTCTCGGTGATCCGCACGCAATGGGGAGCCATCTCAGCCACCGTATCACCGGCGTCCGCAAGATCCAGACGGTGAGCGAGCCGGACGGTCGAGACGCTCGTGTGGAGTTCGACACGCGCTCGGGACGGTGCACGCTGGACTTCGTGGGTCCTTGATCGTTGGCGAAGCAAGGCAGGTTCCACCTGCCGGGGAGGAAGACATGAGCAGCCAGAGCACCGACCGCACCGAGCGCGTTTCGTTCAACGGGCGAAGCGTCCTCCTTGCCACGGATGGGTCCCCCTCGGCCAAGTCGGCAACCTGCTTCGCCGATACGATGGCGGCCGACCTGCACGCGCGAGTGCATGTCGTAGTCGTGCTCGACATCAGGCGAGCGCCGATGCCAGCGCCGCTGGACAAGGCGATGCAGCTCGCGGGGGAGGCGGTCGGCCCTGGCGTACACGCGGAGCAGGAGGACGCCGTACGACGCGGGCTTTCCGCGACACTCGGACACGATGTGGATTGGAATATTCGCATGGCCGTCGGTGCGCCGGCTGAGGCAATCACCCGCGAAGCGCGGCGCGTCGATGCCGCTCTCATCGTGATGGGTCTCCGGCACCACGGTCGTACCGCACGCGTCCTGAATGACGAGACTACGCTGAACGTCATTCGCACGGCGCCGTGCCCGGTGCTGGGGGTGGCACCGGGGACGGAGAGGCTGCCAACGCGGGTCCTGGCCGCAATGGACTTCAGCGTCGCCAGCTTCTCGGCAGCAGCCGTCGCACGGGCGCTGATGCCCTCCGGTGGAATGCTGACGCTGGCTTACGTGCCGCCCCTCCTCAGCTATCCCGCTGAGGACGGCGAAGGCATGATCCACTCGCTCGGGGTGCAGGCCGGGTTCGACCGTGCCAGGAAGAACCTCGACGGAGGAGTGAAGGTGGAGCAGGAGATCATGCACCACGAATCGCGCGCGCCGGTCGCTGATCTGTTGCTCGAGTGCGCGGATAGCACTTCTGCGTCGCTCATCGCCGCGGGCACGGCGCGGCCGTCCCGGGTCGATCGCTGGCTCCTCGGAAGTGTCAGCACGGATCTCATCCGCGACGGACGCTGCTCGGTGCTCGTCGTCCCGCCGGATGGCACGAGAAGAGACGCCGGGCATCGCGAGTAACTCGCTGGCCGTCGCGCGTCGATCGATCGGCCGAGGGAGGCAGCATGACGGATCGATCACTGGTGGTGCGTCGCTTTGCGAAGATGATGCTTGGCCGCGGGAGCCTGGCATCCGTCGCCGGCATCCTGGCCCTCGCGCGCGCTGAAGCGTTCCTCCTCGTCGCGATGCTGCTGACGGGCGTCGTGCTGGCCGCCAGCGGCGCGTATGAGATCGCACTCGCCGTACGTCACCGCCGTGAGAACCGTGGCTGGCCACTCGCACTCGGTGACGGCGGTGCTTGTGTCGGGATGGGCCTGCTCACCCTGACGATTTCGGTCGTGCCGCTGCGCACCACGGTCGTACTGTGCGCCCTCTGGCTGGCGGCGTGCGGTGCGGCCGCACTTCTCCTCGCGTTGGCCGTGTGGCCCATGCGGCGCACTCGACTCGCGATGCTCACCTGGGCCGTCGTCCAGCTCGCGTTGTCCTGGGTGGCATTCGCCAGGGAGCCCGGGCTGGTCACGCTACTCTACGTCGGTGCAGGATACGCCATCGGGTTTGGGATATTCCAGGTCGTGGCTTCGCTCTGGATGCTGCGCGTCGCAGCACCTCGATTCGAGCCGACCGTGCAGGAGGGCTGGGAGTAAGGCGCCTCGGCCCGGGCACGTATCTGGAGACGTCCGCAGAACGAGGCTGCGGGCGAGCGTGCCACTGGTATTGGCGAGCCAGGCAGATAAGTTTCAGGGCTACCACCCGAAGGGACGCCGGAGCCGAGCGGCTGCGGCGCCGCCTGATGCGCCCCTGTAGCTCAGGTGGATAGAGCAGCGGTTTCCTAAACCGTTGGCCGGGTGTTCGAGTCACCCCAGGGGCATCCGCGCAGCGCGCGTTTCCAACCACCACCTCACGTCATGACGCATCCCATTGCCGATCGTTCGACCACCGACCAGCCCAAGGTCGAGAGCTTCATGGATTGGTTCCACGTCAACTCTCGCTGGGTCGGCATAGGAGCCGTGATCGCGCTCGCGGCGATCGCCGGCACCTGGTACACGATGCGCGCGAAGTCGATCAAGCTCGAGAACGCGGATCGCCAGCTTCTGGTGGCCAAGCAGTCCGTGGCGTCGGGGAACGTGCCGCTCGCTGAGTCCGATCTTCAGAAGGTGGCAGATAGATATGCCGGCACGACGGCTGGTGCGGAGGCGGGCCTGATGCTCGGGCAGCTCCGTCTCGAGAAGGGCGACTATCAGCGGGCGGCCGACTACCTCAAGGGTCTCGCTTCCAGGCTCGACGGACCAAACGCTGCAGCTGCCAAGGGGCTGCTCGGCGACGCCTACTCGCAGCTGAACAAGCCTGCCGAAGCGGCAGCCGAGTACGAGTCCGCTGCCTCCACAACCACGATGCCGAGCGAGAAGGCGTTCTATCTGGCCCGGGCCGGGAACGCGTACATGGCAGCGAACAAGAACGCCGAGGCGCGCCGCATCTGGGAGGCGCTTGCCAAGCAGCAAGACAACCAGGCGGTGGCGGCCGAGGCGAGAGTGCGACTCGGGGCACTAGAGGCGCAACCGGCCCAAGGCTGATCTCAGTCGGACGGCACCGGCGCCTGGACCGCGAGTTCCGAAGCTGGAGTCCGGCGCCAGTAGTTGAGGGGTGATACATGATGGGCCGGCCTCGGATTACCGCAGGCCGGCCCATTTTCCTTGTCGGTACGGCTGATTGCCATCGCCAGAATCGAAGGGTTGCGGGGGCGATCGAGGCGCGGACAAGCAACGAGACGACCTGGCGCGAGCAGTGGCTTGCGGTCCAACGACCAATGGTGGGGGAAGCCGCCACCAACCGGACAGCATGCTCAGCCTTTCGTAAGAATCAATACGTATAAGATGTATTATGTAAACTAACCTCGGTGGAGAAATGTGGAGAACCGAAACGGTGTCTCATCGTAAAACGATCTAAGTCGCTGCCCTGCTGCCTCTTGCAGGCGAGATCTCACCCGGGTTCGCGCGGGCCTGGTCAGCGACTAAGAGGGCGAGCCCAGCAAGTTGATGGGAGTGATACGCTGTCGGGTTCGGTGTCGAGCTGAGTTCGGTAAGGTTCGTCGCTGACGGCCACGTCCGGACAGCCTCTCGCCTCACACCTCGCCGAAACGGCCCTCGAAAACGATCCGTGCCTCGCCTGACAACGAAGGCTGCCAGCCTTCGCTTCTGAGTTCGAGGCGCACGGTGAGAGTGCGACCGGAGCGAGTCGTGAGGCGCACCGGACTCTCCGCCTCTCCCGCCTCGACGAGCAGAATCGCCGAAGCCACGGCGCCGGTGCCGCACGCCAGAGTCTCTCCCTCCACGCCTCGCTCGTAGGTCCGGATGCGCCAGTTTCCGGTACCGTCTGCCGCAAGGAAATTGACGTTCGCGCCCTGGGCGAGCGACGGGTCGAACCTCAACGTCCGGCCTCGGCCGACCACGTCCACCCGGTCTACTCCATCACATCGGACGCTCAGATGCGGCACACCCGCCATGGCGAACCCGATCCATGACTCACCATCTTCCAGCCGGAATGGCAGTCGCGGGCGCACCTGCGTGACCGGCTGAAGGTCCACTTCCGGTGTCCCATCGCGGAGCCGAGCGGCGAGGATTCCAGCGTCCGCCTCGATGCGGAACTCCGCCGTCGAGACAATTCCAAGCTCGGAAGCGAGCCGGCTCGAGCACAAGGACGCGTTGCCGCAGAGGTCGGCACGCGATCCATCGCTGTTCAGGTACACCATCCTGAAATCAGCCGCCTCTGATGGCTCGAGGAAAACGATCCCGTCCGCTCCGACGCCGGTACCCCGGCTGCACAACGCCTGGATCCGGGAGGGCTCCGCCAGCTCGCCGGCCGGCTCCGTCATGGCGTTCACCATGATGAAGTCGTTCCCCGACCCGCTCATCTTGTAGAAGGTTCGTCCGGCTGGAAGCATCCTCTCCTCGGTCGACGCCGCGTCAGATGACGCCGCGCAGTGCCCACCAACGCAGGCGCCAGACCATCCAGACCGCCTCCCGCACGATGTGTTTTGACATCTTGCTCGTCCCCTCGGTCCGGTCCACGAAGACGATGGGTATTTCGGCGATCCTGAAGTGCTTTCTCACCGCCCTGAAGGTCATTTCTATCTGGAACGCATAGCCGTTCGAGCGCACGTGATCCAGGTCTATGGCCTCCAGCACGGACCTGCGAAAGCACTTGAAGCCACCGGTCGCATCCCACACATGGAGGCCGGTAATGGCCCGGGCATACATGTTCGCAAGGTAGCTGAGGATCAGCCGGTTGATGGGCCAGTTCACCACCGTGACCCGCCCCTCCTGGTATCTGGAGCCGAGGACGAGGTCGGCATTCTCGACCGCGGCGAGAAACTGCGGGAGGTGCGCCGGGTCGTGGGAGAAGTCGGCGTCCATCTCGAGGACGTACGCATAGTCGCGCGCCAGCGCCCAGCGAAAACCGGCGACGTAGGCGGTGCCGAGTCCCATCTTGCGGGCCCGTTCCAGCAGGTGCACCCGCGGGTTGGACGCCTTGATTTCCTCGACTATCGCGCCTGTCCCGTCCGGCGAGCCGTCATCGACGATGAGCATGTCGATGCGATCGTCCTGAGCGAGGACGGAATCCACCAGACGACGGATGTTCTCGCGCTCGTT
>Ga0070714_100004517_pt1 | contig 10490 bp, 8 predicted proteins | sample LARL83metaG_FD_65450 | JGI IMG/M metagenome (GOLD analysis project Ga0070714, IMG submission 65450) | Corn, switchgrass and miscanthus rhizosphere microbial communities from Kellogg Biological Station, Michigan, USA - LAR L8-3 metaG | ecosystem: Host-associated > Plants > Roots > Rhizosphere ... | reverse complement strand
GTTGTAGGGAGACATCGAATGCCGAACGTGAGACGGGCCTACCTCCGACGAAGGCGTCCCGTGGGACCGCAGTTATTGCGCCATGAACACTTCGGTTTATGTATCGTTGCCGCCGGACGTCTACTCTGTCGATATCTGATGAGTTAATGATCACCGTGTTACTGATGTTGATATTCGTGATGTAGCGGCGGCTGTGAAGATACGAAGGAACATACACTTCCCGGGGGCCCAACGGAAACCAGGCGACTCCGGCGCCTCCGCCGATCCAGAAGAAGAAATCGAATCCTGGACGGCCGCCTCCCACGAACACGACGAGGGCCGGAGCGTAGACGGGGCGGATGTGCAATGGACCAGGAATCCAACACCAGCCGCGATCGATGAAGTTCCACCGGCCGTAGTGGAATGGAGCGAATCCCCAAGGAGTGTCATCAATCCAGGTCCAACCCCATGGTTCGATCCAGACCCAGTGACCGAAACGATAGGGTGTCCATCCTACCGCAACGGATCGCGGCACCCATACAGGTCCCCAGGTGGCGTCAATGTGCCAAGCTCCAAACTCATCCAAATCCTGGTACCCGATGACTTCGGGCGAGACATACTTTGCAGCTTCAGGACGCTCGAAACGGCGTTCGCGCGAAACACAGAAGTCGTCAAAAGCGTCGCGACTCGGCTCCACCGTGATTTCGTAAGTGGTGGAATCAACGCCTGTGATGCGCGCCTGTTGATGTGCGTGCACAGTAAACGCTTGCGATGTTCCGCTCACTTCCGCGTCGCCACCGAAAACGGTAAGGTATGTCGTATTCCCATCCGCACGAACCTCAAAGCGGTATTCGCCGGGACGCAAGAGGGTGATTGCGGCATTGGGTGTATCGATTTCGAATGTTTCGTCCTCTTCGAGCCGGCGCAGGTGCACGCTGAGCAGACCTTCACTCAACTTGAGCTGCGCCGCTGCATCGTCCAGGTCCAAAATCTCAAAGTTGGTGCCGGCATCTAGCCGTACTGCCGCTGTTCCAAGATCGAGTTCCGCACGCCCCGCGCTTGCAACCCAGAGTTGATCACCCGAAGTGCAGGGGCGGTTGAGTTCCGAGGGTGCCCAGTCGTCCGATCCGGCCGGCCGAAAGGAGACCGAGCCCTGAACAAAGCTGAGGCGGGCGACGCGGCCTGGAGGATCGACGTATTGCGTCGGAGCGGGCACAGGCAAAGATTCGAGATGTGCACATCCTCCAGCCATGACCAGCGCGGTCATAGCTACCACCGCTCCAGCAACTGATGTGAAACACGACGTGTTGTCGCGCATTCGGGGGAAACCTGGCAATCCGGACATGGGAATACTTTCTTTACACCTACGTTGAAGCAATCGTGCTTCCACCATTGAGGCGCCATTGACGACCTCAGATTGCCGCAGATCGCGGGCTTGAGCGACAGCACACACGAATTCCGTATCAAACAGGGTCATATCCCCCCAGCTACGGATCAGGCTGGATTTCGCTAGGCGCCCTTCTTGAGTTGGTTGATTGATTCATTGTGCAGGTTGAACTTCTTCATCTTGTAACGCAAGGCGTCGCGGGTAATCCTCAACAAACGAGCGGCGTGCGATTGGTTGCTACCAGCTCTTTCCAGCGCCTGCACGATCAGACGGCGCTCCTGCTGACGCAGCGAAATGTCGGCGCCAACGGACGAACCGAGGGTGGCGACGGCTGCCGTCCGAAAAGCTGATTCGCGAGCGCGAACCGTGAGGTGTAAACTCGCTTTCTGGATGTAGGCCGTGTCTTCGAGTATCATCGCGCGCTCTATTGCGTTCCGCAGTTCACGCACGTTCCCCGGCCAGTTGTGCATCAGCATAAGGCTCTCGGCTTCCGGCGATAGTCCGTCAATCTGTCGCTTGAACTTGACATTGCAGCGCTCAATGAAGAAACGAGCCAACGGCAGAATGTCTTGCGGTCTTTCTCGGAGCGGAGGGACGACCAGCTGAATTACGTTCAGACGATAGTACAGGTCCTGTCGGAACGATCGTCCTTTCACCGCTTCACGGAGGTTTCGGTTAGTGGCTGCAACGACGCGGATGTCTACATTGATGTCTCGTAGCCCACCCAACCGACGGAAGGTCTGGTTTTCGAGGACGCGTAACAGCTTGGCTTGCAGTGAAACCGGTATCTCTCCGATTTCATCCAGGAACAAAGTGCCCCTATCCGCCAGTTCGAACAAGCCACGCTTTTGCGCCCGTGCGTCCGTGAATGCGCCCTTCTCGTAACCGAAGAGTTCACTCTCGAGAAGAGTTTCAGGAATCGCAGCGCAGTTGATTGCCAAGAACGGCTCAGATTGCCGCAGACCCTGATAGTGCAGCGTTTTCGCGATTAGGTCTTTGCCGGTGCCATTCTCGCCCTCGATGAGAACAGAAACTGCCTCACTGACGGCCACCTTGCTCACAAAGTTCAGCAAATCGCGCATAGCCTTGGATTCGGCGATGATCTGAGGGACAGCGGGCTGGGACTCGGCAGTGATGTCTTGGATCGTCGCGACCACGCCTTCGACAGCATCGGCATCGTCGCGGATTTGAACCGTTCGGACTTTCACCATCAGCTGTCGTCCGTTGTTCAAGTGGAGATTGACAGCGGCGCTTGGCGGACCGGTAGTTTGTCCGACCGCTTGCCGCATTCCGCAATGAGGGTAACAAGAACTGCAGTGAAATAGATCCAAGCAGTTCTTGCCGACTAGGTCCCCGGCCGCTATGCGGAAGAGGCGCTCAGCAGCTCGGTTGACACCGACAATTTGCAGGTCTTTATCGTAGAGGAAAACGGCGTCAGAAAGCTGGTCGAAAATCGCCTCTAGGATGTGGGGCTCCTGCCATCTGCCAGGAAGGTGCGACATAAGGGTCCTCCAGAACACGCTGTGTACCTGCTCATCACGGGATGTACTAGTGCCGGCCAACCAGGGCTCGCCGCGCGCTCTACGCCCTGAGCATTAACACCACCGCCCATACACAAGCTGTTTACAAACTTTTCGTCCCGGTTGGCCGATTCGGCGCGCTTTTCGAGAACCGCGCCAGTGGACTCTCACTCTCATCGTCCAAGTCTGTGTAGTTAACGTATTTGTTATTCAGGAGTTATGCGTCCGAACGATCTTTAATAGCCAAGCCACTCCGAGGGAACACATTCCCATCAGAGCGATAGCCGGAAGCGGGCTCGCCGTCTTTGGAAGTTCCTGTTCTGGAGCCGGCGTAGCCGCCTCTATCGGAGCAGGAGTTGCAGGTGTAGGTTCAGTCGGTGGAGCTTCCGAGAACTCCGCGATTTGCACCTCTTTATTCTCCGGCGTCAATGCCAAGACAGGAGTCTTCTCCAGTTCGCTTGGCGTCTCTGTCGGCGTTACCTCGGCCGTTAGCACCGGCTGATGCGTTGCTCGGGCCAGTTCCAGCGCTCGGCCCTTCGGATAGACGAACTCTTGACCGTAGGTTTCACCTGGATAAAACCACGCGTGTATCGCCTGCGGCTGCCCTGCGCGCCTCTCTTCGAAGAGGATCACGGTCTCGTCAGCAGGTCTCATTCTATAGTGTGGGATGGCAAGTATCGTTGCGAAAATCTTATCTTCGTCGGCATTGAACACCTGAACGATATGCCGATCAGAAAGCGAATCCGCTAGCTTGAAGACATACTGCCCGGCTGGCAGCACTACGCCGGGAATCTCCACGGCCTGGTTAAACGTCAAGACTGTTTTCTTGTTCCACTGGTCGCCAAAAGCTGACAGACTCAGGAAGAGTGCACCGCTCAATAGGGCTCCAAATTTCTTGAACATGGGGGTCATTCTCCTTCCGGTTTGTTTCTCGAACTGAACTTGCATTCTGAAAGCCGATCTTTGCATCCATGTTTTCTCGCCTTTGCAGAGGAACGGCGATGCGCCAGCGTATAAATCCTTGGACAAACTCCTGTTTATGTACAAGACTTTGAGCGACGCGTGAGGAGCGGGAATGAGAACTGGGCGGGTTTTCAATCGCTTAAGTGGCGGCGCTTGGGTTGCCCTTCATCTTGGCAGTGGCGATTTGATCGCCGCGCAGACCATCACTTGAAGAAAGAAAAGAGATGCTATGAAAAGAATCCTATCCCTGCTCTGTGGACTCGGAATCGTCACCCCCTTCACGGTAGCCGCTTCCGACAAGATTTCCGCATCGACGATGGCTAACTTGCAAGCGGCGTTTGATGGCGAAAGCAACGCACATGCTCGATACCTCGCCTTTGCCCAAAAGGCGGACACAGAAGGCTACGCCGGGGTGGCGAGTCTGTTCCGGGCTGCAGCACGCGCCGAGGAGATCCACGCCGGTAACCACGCGGAGGTGATCAAGAGGTTCGGCGGCGTGCCGGATGCAAAGTTGGAATATCCGGCCGTTGCATCGACGCGCGAGAATCTTGCAGCGGCCATCAAGGGCGAGACTTACGAGCGTGACGAGATGTACCCGGCATTCATCCGGCAAGCCAAGAGCGAAGCCAATACGGAAGCGCTGCGAACTTTGACCTTCGCGCGCGCCGCGGAGGTTGAACACGCCAAGCTCTACACCGAGGCTCTCCAGGACCCGGAAAGCATGAAGGTCAGCCAGGTTTTCTACGTATGTCCCGTCTGTGGTTTTACCACGCCGGAACCTGTTTATGAGCGTTGTCCAACCTGTGCAACTCCCAAGGAACGTTTCGAGCAGGTGAGCTGAGGAGGCGTTTATGCTGACACTTCCACCAATTCCCAGCTGGCAGGCGATTCACCCACTCGTCGTTCACTTTCCGATTGTGTTGCTGCTGATTGCGCCGCTATTCATTGTGATGGGACTGCTGCGCAAGCCCAACCGCAGCTTCCCTTTCTTGCTCGTCGCGCTGATTCTAATGACCCTGGGCACCACATCGACATTTGTCGCGGCGTCGAGTGGTCAAGCTGCTGGGGAGTTGGTGGAGAACGCTCAAGTGAAGGTCGTCTTGGAGCAGCATGAAGAACTTGCGGAGACTACAGAGATTGCATTTTCTGCGCTGACACTGATTTTCGCTGCGATCCTCTTCGTCCCGAGGCTGCTCAGGCGGGAGCGGACGCTCGTAATTTCGACGTTCCTCCCCCTGGTCTTTCTAATGTTCTACGCGACGGGCGCCATCACGCTGGCGAACACTGCACATCAGGGAGGCCGTCTCGTCCACGAACTGGGTGTAAGAGCGCAGATGGAGCCGGGTGCAGCTATTGAATCCGGGGAGCGTGAGTGACTCTCTAATCTCGATCCGCTTTAATATCGTACTTGGCGAGTTTGTAGGCAAGGTCGCTGCGCGACAGATGGAGTCGTCTGGCGGCCTCGGCCTGCACACCATCGCTGGATTCTAGAGCGCGTAGAATCAAGCCTTTCTCAACTTCTTCTAAGAATCCCCTAAGATTGACAGCTTCCGGCATCGAAGTGAACCAGGAGAGATCACCATCGCTTTTAACCGGAATCTTCTCATCGGTACGAGCAAGCGGAAAGTCGTCTGGGCCGATTTCAAGCCCAACCGAAAGAATCAGAGCTCTCTCGATCAAATTCCTAAGCTCTCGAATGTTCCCGGGAAAATCATATCGCTTCAGCTTTTCCAATGCCCTTGTACTGATTCGGCGCATCGGCACCTTCAGTTCTCTGGAGACCTCGCGGCAGAACAACTCACAGAGTCCGGGAATATCTTCACGCCTTTGCCGCAGAGGCGGGAGCGAGATTGGGACCACTGCCAGACGATAGTACAGATCCTGTCGAAATGTTCCTTGCCGGGCCCGTTCCTCGAGATCCCGATGGGTTGCCACCAGGACCCGCACGTCTACATCGCGAGGCTTCGTTGACCCAACACGGAGAACTTTACCATCCGTGAGAACCCTTAGCAGTTTCGCTTGGGTAGCCGGCGACATCTCGCCCGCCTCATCGAGGAAAAGCGTTCCTTCATGCGAGGCTTCAAACAGACCCTGCCTCATTCGGTCGGCCCCTGTAAACGCGCCCTTTTCGTGCCCGAACAGCTCGCTCTCCAGAAGCGTTTCGGTGAACGCCGCACAGTTGACAGGGACGAATGGCTTCTGAGCGCGGGGACTGCTCTTATGGATCGCCCGAGCCACCAGTTCTTTCCCCGTTCCGGTTTCGCCGGTGATCAGCACCGTCGCATTGGTCGGGGCGACTCGGGCTATCATGTCCCGCACACCGAAAATCGCCGGGCTGTTTCCGAAGATCTCAGCCGAACCCTCCAGGCGATCGACCGTAAGCTTCAGCAGATCGTTTTCCCTCAGCAGCTCCGTATGCTCGCAGGCGCGGCGGGCCGTCGCCCGGACGACCTCCGGTTGAAAAGGCTTGGTGATAAAGTCGAATGCCCCCTGGCGCATGCTTTCAACTGCGAACTCGACAGTAGCGAAGGCGGTGAGAAAAACGACAGATAGCGCCGGATCCAGGTCGCGGGCACAGGCCAGGACGTCCAATCCCTGCCCATCGAGCATCTTCTGATCCGTGATAACCGCGTCAAATTGATTCGTCGAAAGACAAGCCCGGGCTTCAGCCAGGCCTGCAGCCTCAGTGACACTGTGCTTGTCCTGAGCCAGATTCGACGCCAGAATCCTACGCATATTCCGTTCGTCGTCGACGATCAGGATTCTGCTCACGAGCGCTCCGTTTCCTCAGTGTAGGCAGGGAGCGTGAAAGAAAATTGGACTGAATCGGCCTGGTTCCGAGACAAGAAAAGCCCACCGCCCTGTCCAAGTGCAATGTTGCGGGCGATTGCTAAACCCAAGCCGGTACCGGAGGGTTTCGTGGTGAAGAACGGCTCAAAGATACGATCCACGGCATCACGCGGAATGGGGCCGTTCGCATTTTCGATCTCAACCCTGATCAACCCGTTGTCCCGCTTCCCACACAAGAAAACGATACCACCTGAGGGGCATGCTTCTATGGCATTCATCACGAGATTAAGGAGGGCCTGCTGCACCTGACCGCTGTCGATGTTGGCACGAAGGCCATCCGGGGCGTCCACATCAATAGTGACCGCCTTCACCATGGCGTGAGACCGGCAAATGTCCGCAACGTAGGCGATAGATTCGGAAACGTCGCCGGGTTGCTTTGCGGCTGGCCTCGGCCGCGCATAAGCCAGGAAGTCGGTAGTCAGCTTCTCGAGTCGCGATGCCTCTTTTGCGGCAATTTCAAACATCTCTTGACGCTCGGTCGAATTCAGACTGTCGTTAAAGGCGGTCGCGAGAGCGCTCGAAATCATAGCCACCGGGTTGCGGATCTCGTGCGCGATCGCACTGGAAAACCGGCCAACGGCGGCAAGCTTTTCCTCGATCAACAATCGCTCTTTTGCCAGCTCCAATTCGGCCAGGCTCGTCGTTAAAGCCGTTTGCTTCGAGCGCAGGTGATTCACCAACGTCCAAACCAGTATTCCAACAATCGCATATATCAAAGAAATCGTCCCGGCTTCCATGTATTCGACGGCTTGTGAAGGTGGATGCAAGCGGAAATAGTTCCATACCCAGAAAAACTCGAGTGTTGAGCTTGCGACTACGACGGTGATAGTCGTAGCAAGTGAAAGTCGAAATGCCGCTTGAAGAACCGGTGAGACCAGCAAAGCAAAATACTGCATATCCTGCCGGTATGAAAGCGACGCAAGAGAAAGGGCAAGGGTCATGTTCAGGGCGATGGTAAACCAGGTCAGAAAGACGATCCCGCTCGCACTCAGGAACTTAGCGCCTTGCACCCAGATCAGCTCCACTACATTGATGAGAAAGCCAGCTGACAGGACCGCGATCAATAATCGCGGCGGTGTGCCAAAGAAGGACGAGAAAAGGGTATGAATCAACAGAAGAACTGCGAGGACGAAGAGGTTCAGAATTACAAAAATCGACTCCTGGCGCTTAAACGACGGGAAGTCAGGCGCCAGGAGCGATGATTCGCGAATCAGCTTGTTGAGCACATTCGCAATCAGCATACAGCAAACGGCACGATCGGCGGGAATCACGCAGCTGTGGTGGGTGCTCTGATGACCACCCGGCTGCGGACAAGAGGTCAATCGGTAACGTCCAGTCTCTTTCCAAGGCGTTCGGTTTTGTCTTTCGCCTCCCCATAGTTCACGAAGTCCCGGATCAATGCTTCGAGATCCATGGCCAAATCGTAATTGGCTTTCACATAGTCTTTGAACTGAGGGAAGTGAATGTTAGCTCTGTTCTCGTTGAGATGATTGATGGTTGCTTCCGTATTTGCAGCAAGTTCCCTTAACAAGGGGTCAATTTGTTGGATAGCTGTTTGCTGCCAGGGCGAGCCGGTCGGCGCTGCGTTCTGCAGTTTTGCGAGTAGCTTTCCGGTGTTGTTGATGTGTTCCTTGACCAGCTCCACGTGGCTGGCATAGCTCTCCCAACTGAGCTTAGATTTCACCAAAGACTCCATATCTTCGGAGTCGTTTTTCAATTGAGCAGCCTCCGACTTGGCGTCCGCGAAGAGCTTAGTGATCTCAGCAGAGTCTCCGGGTTCAGTCGCCTGCAACGCTGCCGGAATCGCAAGACAGCCCACGAGAAGCGCCCCAGTTACGAGACCTACCATTCCGCGATAGTTTTTCATGTTGTTCTCCTCAGGATGGTGTGCTCTACGATGACCATCCACGGACTGCTTGGGCAATTGTGGCTCCCTTTGACGCCGTTGACGCAATTGAGAAATCTTAGGGCCGGGATCCTGGGTCGTCAAAAGTTTTTGACACTTTAGTCCGATCGGTATAAGCATTTGTACGAATCGCGGTACCAAGGTTCCAGATTGCATTGATTTGGCGATGGTCCGTAATGTGCAATAACGCATGCGACGCCTTTTGAAAGGAAATTCAACATGACAGTTCAAGACGTGATGACGAAACCAGTCGCAACTTGCCGGCCGGAGACGAACCTGGCCGAAGCAACCGCGCTGATGTGGGACAACGATTGCGGCGTCCTGCCGGTCGCCGGCGAGACTGGAGAGCTGGTGGGCATCGTGACGGATCGCGACATCTGCATAGCGCTAGGGACGAAAAATGTTCGGGCCTCCGATTTAGTCGTGCGCGACGTTATCCGCGACGTTATCAAAGACCACACCTTTGTCTGCAAATCGTCCGACGACATTCACACGGCGCTGCAAACGATGCGTGAGGGAAGGGTTCGCCGTCTGCCCGTAGTAAAAGATGATGCCCTGCTGGAAGGCATCGTTTCGATGGACGATGTGGTCCTGAACGCACGATCTACTGACGGCAAGATGGGCTCCGGAATCTCCCAGGGAGACGCGGTAACCACACTGCAGGCAATTTACGGCCGCGACGATCAGTTCCGTGGCCGGTCTGCTGCAGCCTGACGATTCTCCTGGACTAAGCGTTCACTCTGGCGCCTAAGAAACGATTGAACCGCCGCCGAGCGCCAAATGAGAGAGCGGCGAAGAGCCATTCGCGATGCAAGCGGCGGAAGCACGCGAGTGGCGGCCGAAAAGCTTGTGGCGAACGAGCGGGATTATCGGAGGATGACGATGGGGCGGAAAAGTCGGGTCCTCGCTATCCGCCCTATCGGTCGTGCCTTCGCATGCGGGTGGTCATTCGACCGATCACCAAGTACCGAAACGAAGAATCAGCCCTGATGTAAGCTGTAAGTCGTTGGAGTAGTTGATCCCGTCCAGACTCGAGTGCCAGGAATGCTTATACCCGACATCGGCTACGCGGATTGCGATGGCCGAGGTAAGCCTCACATCTAGACCGGCGTGGGCCGACACTGTAAGTCTGGTGATTTCCGACTGTCGGGTGTATAAGTAATGATCGGGAAAACTGAGCTGCTTGCCTTCTTGCGCGGCCGTCGCTTCCAGGTGGGCCTTCTTTGCAGGATCGATCTCTTCATGAGTCAGCGTTCTTCCTCCCACCAGGATCTGCGTATACGGTTCCCATCGCTTGAAAGGAGCCGCCGTCCATCGCGGGCCGATCAAGTAAGTGAGAGAATCGCCGCTTAGGTTCGCTCCGAAACTGCTGAGCTTGCACCCGCTGACGTCCCCCACGATCTGCCAGTGTGTGGCGACGCGGAACGCCGCACTGCCGCCTCCGCCGATGCAGACGCCCCGTGAAGCCGTGCCGAAGTATTTTTCCACTCTGGTGGTCGCCAGGAACTCGAACGGCGCGACCGCGAGCGGGGAGGAGTTTTCAGGCGACGGGTGTTCGGAGGCAGGCCGTGGGGACTCCCAGACTCCCGGGCGAGTATCACGATGCCAGGGAACTCGGAGCGCGATGAGATTCGCCATACTGCGCGCGGGATTGAGCCCACCCCGAACCAGGAGGCGCACATAGGGATTGTGAGTGCGCGCTTCGATGCGTTCGATGATGTATCGGTCCATTGAGTCCTCAGCGATTATCCATGCTAAACCGATGGCGGGAGTAGCGACCTGATCCACAAAGCCCTGTTGCGGGAAGAAGGCCTGGATGTTTCCGATACTCGCTTCGCTCAGCGGCCCGATTTCAAACTGCTCACTGTAGACCCACGCAAAGGCG
>Ga0070714_100004516_pt1 | contig 10490 bp, 9 predicted proteins | sample LARL83metaG_FD_65450 | JGI IMG/M metagenome (GOLD analysis project Ga0070714, IMG submission 65450) | Corn, switchgrass and miscanthus rhizosphere microbial communities from Kellogg Biological Station, Michigan, USA - LAR L8-3 metaG | ecosystem: Host-associated > Plants > Roots > Rhizosphere ... | reverse complement strand
ACAACGTCATTCTGTAGCAGCCATCCGGCTCGCTCCGCAATCTTGCTGCGCATTAGTAGAGGCGGATGCGCAGCAAAAGGGAGGGCCGTCCTGATCCCGTCAGGGCGGCCCTTCCGCCTAACCGGGGCCGAGCCGGCCGGGCCCGCACGCCCGGCCCTTCCTGACCACCCCAGCCGAGCACGCGAGGAAGGAGCAGACCCGTGACGGTAACCGCAGGCCACATGGCCAACGGGCACCGGCCCCTCGCGTCGGCCCCGACGGAACCAGCCGGGCCCGCAGGGGCGCCCCGGCTGGCCGACGGGGTCGAGCTGCTCGGCACGTACCAGGACTCCGGCTACAGCCAGCCGCCGTCGCTGGTGCGGCGGCCCGACGGCCAGGTCATCCAGATGTCGCCGCTGCTGTACCAGGTCACCTGCCAGATCGACGGCTCCCGCGATCCCGACGCCATTGCGGACCTAGTCAGCGCCGAGCTCGGCCGGACCATGACCGGCGACCAGGTCCGCTATCTCATCACCACCAAGCTGCTGCCGCTGGGCATCGTCGCCGACCAGGACGCCCCGGCCCGGCTGCCCAAGGCCAGCCCGCTGCTCGCGCTCAGGGCCCGGGGCACGCTGCTGCCGGAACGCGCCGCCAGCGCCGCCGGGACGCTGCTCCGGCCGCTGTTCCGGCCGCCGGTCATCGTGGGCGTGGTCGCGAGCGTCGTGGCCATCGACTACTGGCTGTTCGCCGCCCGCGGGCTGGGCTCCGGGCTCCAGCAGATCCTGCGCGACCCGGTCGGCCTGCTGGCCGTGTTCGGCCTGACCCTGGTCTCCGCCGCGTTCCACGAGTGCGGTCACGCCGCCGGCTGCCGCTACGGCGGGGCGCGGCCCGGCGTGATCGGTGTCGGGATCTACCTGGTGTGGCCCTCGTTCTTCACCAACGTGACCGACTCCTACCGGCTCAGCCGGGCCGGGCGGCTGCGCACCGACCTCGGCGGCCTGTACTTCAACCTGATCTTCATCCTGGCCCTGGCCGGCATCTACTCGGTCACCTCGGCCGGGATCCTGCTCGTGGTCATCGCCGTCACGCACCTGGAGATGCTGGAGCAGCTGCTGCCGTTCGTCCGCTTCGACGGCTACTTCGTGCTCAGCGACCTCACCGGCGTGCCGGACCTGTTCGCCCGGGTCGTGCCCATCCTGCGCAGCGCGGGACCCAAGGGCCGGCGGGATCCGCGCGTCACCGGCCTGCGCCGCCGGGCCCGGATCGTGGTGACCGGCTGGGTGCTGTGCGTCATCCCCCTGCTCACGGTGACCATGGGGTACCTCCTGCTGCGGCTCCCCGCGATCAACCGGGCGCTGTGGCGTTCCGGGAGCCAGCAGGCGCACCTCATGTCCACGGCGGCCGCTGGCCACCACTACGCGATGGCCGCGGTGGACGCGCTCGGCGTCGCCTTGCTGGCCCTGTCGGTCGCGGGCTCGCTCTACGTGGTGATCGGGCTGGTCCGCCGGCTCGCCGCCCTGGGCCTGCGCTGGTCCGCCGGGCGGGCCGCCCGCCGCCTCCTGGTCGCCGCGGCCGGCCTGGCCTGCCTGACCACGCTGGCCGTGTTCTGGAGCCTGCAGGGTCAGTTCCACGGCTGGTAGCCAGGCGGCCGCCGCATTCACGCCGGCGAGGGGCGGCGTGACCAGGGCGCCGGCACGGGCCCGCGGGAAGGTACAGGCCCGTGCCGGCCTGGCCGGTCCTGGCCCCGGCACCACGCGGGCTGGCTAAACTGGCCAGCAGACCCCCCGCACGGCGTTTATCCCGCCAACCCCCCCAGGGCCGGAAGGCAGCAAGGGTACGCGGGCTCTGACGGGTGTGCGGGGGGTCCCTTCCCGTCCTCGTGAGGATGAGGCAATGGCAGGCGACGACCCCACTCCGGCCCCGGCGGAGCAGGCCCAGGCTGGCGTCCCCAGCGCGCCCACGGCCCTGTACCGGAGGTACCGCCCGGCTACCTTCGCGGAGCTCAAGGGTCAGGATCACGTCACCGAGCCGCTGCGCCAGGCCCTGCGCAGCGGGCGGGTGCATCACGCGTACCTGTTCAGCGGCCCGCGCGGCTGCGGCAAGACGTCGAGCGCCAGGATCCTGGCCCGCTCGCTCAACTGCGAGCAGGGACCGACCCCCGATCCGTGCGGGAAGTGCGCCTCCTGTGTCGCCCTGGCCCCGTCCGGGCCCGGCAGCATCGACGTGATTGAGATCGATGCGGCGTCGCACGGCGGTGTCGACGACGCCAGGGACCTGAGAGAACGGGCCTTTTACGCTCCTGTTGCGGGGCGGTTCAAGATCTACATCGTCGACGAGGCGCACATGGTGACCCGGGAGGGGTTCAACGCGCTGCTCAAGCTCGTCGAGGAACCGCCGTCGCACCTGAAGTTCGTGTTCGCCACCACCGAGCCGGAGAAGGTCATCCCGACCATCCGGTCGCGGACGCACCACTACCCGTTCCGGCTGATGCCGCCCGCGGTCCTGCGCGGGCTGCTGGAGGAGATCCTGGCCAGCGAGGGCGTCAAGTACGAGCCCGGGGTGCTGCCGGTCGTGATCCGGGCGGGGGCGGGCTCGGCCCGCGACGCCCTGTCCGTGCTCGACCAGCTGCTGGCCGGCTCCGACGAGTCCGGGCTCACGTATGAGCGGGCCGTGGCGCTGCTCGGCTACACCGACGACAGCCTGCTGGACGAGGTCGCCGAGGCGTTCGCCACGGGCGACGGCGCGGCCGTGTTCCGGGCCGTGGACCGGGTCGTCGAGGCCGGGCATGACCCCCGGCGGTTCGCCGCCGACCTGCTCGACCGGCTGCGTGACCTGATCGTGCTCGACGCCGTGCCGGACGCCGCGGACACCGGGCTGCTCGACGTGCCGGCCGACCGGCTGGACCGGATGCGGGAGCAGGCGGACAGGTTCGGGCAGGCGCGGCTGACCCGGGCCGCGGACACCATCAACGCCGGGCTGGTGGAGATGCGCGGGGCGACCTCGCCGCGGCTGCAGCTCGAGCTGATCTGCGCCCAGGTTCTGCTGCCCGGCGAGAGTGACCTGCTGGCCCGGCTGGAGCGGCTGGAACGCGCGCTGGCGGCCGGTCCGGCCGGGGATCGCGCGGGTCCCGGCAGGCCCGGCACCAGCCCGGGAGATCCGGCGGCGGACAGCGCCCCTTCGCGGCCGGCGGCTCCTGCTGGCCCGGCGGCTTCCCGCCCAGCGGGTGGGCGTGGGCCGGCCGGGGGGTCTGCGCCTAGCGGGGGATCTGAGCTTGCCGGGGGACGTGCGGCCGCTGCGGAACATGAGCCGGGCGGGGAGCAGGAGCGGGCAGCGGGACGTGAGCGGGCCGGGGAGCGCGAGCGGGGAGCGGGGCGCGGCCCGGCGTCAGGCGGCAGGCCCGCCGCGGCAGAGCCCGCCGCGGCGGCGGACCAGCCGAGGGCGGCGGCCGCGGCCCGGCCTCAGGCTCCGGGGACGGTCGACGCGGCCGTGCTCCGCGAGCGCTGGCCGGTGATCCTCGACGCGGTCAAGCACCAGAAGCGGGTGGCCTGGCTGCTGCTCAGCAACGCCAGCGTGGACACGCTCCAGGACGGCGTGCTCACGCTGCGGTTCACCAGGGAAGGCGAGGCCAAGGGGTTCTCCGGCAGCGGCTACGACCAGGAGCTCGGCCAGGTTCTGCAGAACATGCTCGGCATCAGCCCCAGGGTCCGCGCGGTGGCCGCCCCACCCACCGCCCCATCCCCCTTCACTGGCGGAGCCGGGTCGTCCTGGGCGGCCGGTCCTGACCTTCCCCCGGACGAGGATGAGCCTGCCGATCCGGCCGGGCCCGGGGGCGGCCCCGGCGGTCACGGGGAGAGCAGCGCCGGGGGGCGGGCCACGGCCAGCGCGGCCGGGCCGGGGCGGGGCAGCGCTCCGGGCCGGGCCGGTTCCGGTGCTTCCGGCCGCGCGGGATCCGGCGGCGGCGCTCCCGCCCGGGCCGGGGCAGGCGGGCTCACCGGCCCCGGCGCGGCCGGCAGTTCCGAGGCGCTGACCGGGATGGACCTGATCGCACGCACCCTGGGTGGCGAAGTCATCGACGAGACCGGCGACGCCTGAGCGATTGATCACCACGGGACCGCAGCGTTCTGGATGGTGGGCTAGGCCGTGTCCCGTGGATCTTCGGCGGCGCGGATCGGCGCCCAGACGACGACCGGCGGCGTTGTCGTCGTCGCCCATAGCGCCGCTATGGGCTCCTCCTCCGCCTGGCCGGACCCCCACCCGCCTCCCCTGCCCCCTTCACAGGATCACCGCCCGCATCCACCAAGATCCACGGGACACGGCCCGGCTGAGTGCGGCGGCCACGGCGCCGGATCTGGCGGCACGGCCCGCCCGGGGCGCGCGGTGGTACCGGGTGACCGTGGCAGGCCGTAGGCTCGGAACGGACAGGCACGGCAGCCGAGATACGTGATTGGGGACACCGTGGACCCTGGCGGCCAGCTGGACATGCAACAGCTGCTTGCGGCAGCCCAGCAGATGCAGAGCCAGCTCATGTCCGCGCAGCAGGAACTGGCCGACACCGAGGTGGAGGGGACCGCGGGCGGCGGGCTGGTGACAGCCGTGGTCAACGGCCAGGGCGAGCTGATGGACGTCACCATCGCCGCGGAGGCGATCGACCCGGCCGAGCCGGAGGAGTCGGCGCAGACCATCGCCGACCTGGTGCTGGCCGCGGTCCGTGACGCCTACCGCGCCGTCGGCGACCTGCAGCAGGAGAAGATGGGGCCGTTCGCCGGCGGCGGAGGCGCGCCGGGGATCCCGGGGCTGCCCGGTCTTGGCGACGAGCCGGGTGAGCCGCCGCTGGGCGGGCCTGGGACCTGAGGTGTACGAAGGCGTCGTCCAGAACCTCATCGACGAGCTCGGGCTGCTGCCGGGGGTCGGGCCCAAGGGCGCCCAGCGCATCGCGTTCCACCTGCTGACCGCCGACCCGGCGGACGTGCGGCGGCTGTCCGAGGTGCTGCTCGAGGTGCTGGAGCGGGTGAAGTTCTGCCGCACCTGCGGCAACGTCGCCGAGGCCGACGAGTGCCGCATCTGCGCCGACCCGCGCCGCGACCCGGCGATGATCTGCGTGGTGGAAGAACCCAAGGACGTCGCGGCGATTGAGAAGATCCGTGAGTTCCGGGGCCGCTACCATGTCCTCGGCGGCGCGATCAGCCCGATCGACGGAGTCGGGCCTGATGACCTGCGTATTTCCCAGCTGATGACCCGGCTGTCCGACGGCACGGTTACCGAGCTGATCCTGGCCACCGACCCCAACCTCGAGGGCGAGGCGACCGCCGCCTACCTGGCCCGGCTGGTCAAGCCGATGGGGCTCAGGGTGACCAGGCCCGCCAGCGGCCTGCCCGTGGGCGGTGAGCTCGAGTACGCGGACGAGGTGACCCTCGGCCGGGCGTTTGAAGGACGGAGGCTGCTCGATGTCTAGTGCTGGGTCGGCTGCGCAGCAAGCCGACGACTGGCGGCCGACGGCCGACCGGATCGCACAGCATGCCCAGAACTTCCTGGACGGCGTCACCGCGCTGGCCGCCGGGGAGGGCAAGGACGAGACCGTCCCGCTGCTGCTGCTCGAGGTGGCCCAGATCCTGCTGGCCGGGGCGCAGCTGGGGGCGAGCAAGGACATCATCCTGCCCGGCAACTGGGAACCTGACGTGGGCGCCGACCCGGACCTCGACGCGCTGCGGACCGGGCTCGCGGCGCAGCTGCGGGACTGCGACGAGTACGCGGAGCTGTTCGACCCGTACGAGGACACCCGGGCCTCGCAGTTCCGGCTGTCCGACGACCTCGCGACCGTGGCCGCCGACCTGATCCACGGGCTCAAGCACTACCAGGCGGGGAGCACGGACGAGGCGCTGTGGTGGTGGCAGTACTCGTACGTGAACCACTGGGGCACGCACGCCAGCGCGGCCATGCGGGCGCTGCACTCGGTGGTCGCGCACGCCCGGCTGGACGTGGCCGAGGAGCCCGCGACCGGCTGACGGCCCGGCCGGGCGCCCCGGCGGCGCTGAACCCGGTGGCGGCGAAAATGAGCAGCGGGCATCCCGGGCGGGCTGGATACACTCGTGAGCGCCGGACCAGCCGAGCGGGAGGAGCGGCGCGACTTTGGCACTGATCGTGCAGAAGTACGGCGGATCCTCGGTGGCCGACGCCGACGGCATCAAGCGCGTGGCGCAGCGCATCGTGGCGACGCGCAAGGCCGGCGATTCCGTGGTCGTGGTGGTCTCCGCCATGGGCGACACCACCGACGAGCTGCGGGACCTGGCCAACCAGGTCAGCCCGCTGCCGCCCGGGCGCGAGCTCGACATGCTGCTGACCGCGGGCGAGCGGATCTCGATGGCGCTGCTGGCCATGGCGATCGCGAACCTCGGCCTGGAAGGGCGGTCGTTCACCGGGTCGCAGGCCGGCGTGATCACCGACTCGGCGCACGGCAAGGCGCGCATCATCGACGTGACGCCCGGGCGGATCCAGCAGGCCCTCGGCGACGGCGCGATCCCGATCGTGGCCGGCTTCCAGGGCGTGTCCCAGGACACCAAGGACATCACCACGCTCGGGCGGGGCGCGTCGGACACCACCGCGGTGGCGCTGGCCGCCGCGCTCGGCGCCGACGTGTGCGAGATCTACACCGACGTGGACGGCATCTTTACCGCCGACCCGAGGATCGTGCGCGGCGCCCGGCGCATCCCGCGGATCAGCTACGAGGAAATGCTGGAGATGGCGGCGTGCGGGGCCAAGGTGCTGATGCTGCGGTGCGTCGAGTACGCGCGGCGGTACACGATCCCGATTCACGTCCGTTCCTCATTCAGCAACCGGCCAGGAACGTGGGTCACCGAGTCGGGCCGGGTCACCGCCGGGCTGGCGGCCGGCGGGGAGACGGAGGACGAGGCCATGGAACAGGCGATCATCTCCGGGGTGGCGCACGACCGGAGCGAGGCGAAGATCACCGTCGTGGGCGTGCCGGACAAGGTCGGCGAGGCCGCCCGGATCTTCCGCGTCATCGCCGAGGCGGAGATCAACATCGACATGATCGTGCAGAACATCTCGGCCGCGGCGACCGGCCGCACCGACATCTCGTTCACGCTGCCGCGCGAGGACGGGCCCGCGGCCATGTCCTCCCTGGGCCAGCTGCAGCAGGAGGTCGGCTTCGAGTCCCTGCTCTACAACGACCGGATCGGCAAGATCTCGCTGATCGGCGCCGGGATGCGGTCGCACCCGGGGGTGAGCGCCAGGTTCTTCGGGGCGCTGGCCGAGGCGGGGGTGAACATCGAGATGATCTCGACCTCCGAGATCAGGATCTCGGTCGTGGTGGACGAGAACGACGTGACCGCGGCGGTTGGCGCCGCGCACCGGGCGTTCGACCTGGGTTCCGATCAGGACGAGGCCGTCGTGTACGGCGGCACGGGGCGGTGACGGCCATGGCCGGCCAGCGCAAGCCGACCCTGGCCATCGTCGGCGCGACCGGTGCCGTGGGCACCGTGATGCGCGATGTGGTGTCCACCCGCGACGACGTGTGGGGCGAGATCAGGCTGATCGCCTCGGCCCGCTCGGCGGGCAAGCGGCTGCGGGTCCGCGGCCAGGAGGCCGAGGTCGCGGCGATCACGCCGGAGGTCTTCGACGGCGTGGACCTGGCCATGTTCGACGTCCCCGACGAGGTGTCGGCGGAGTGGGCCCCGGTGGCCGCGGGCCGCGGGACCGTGGTCATCGACAAGTCCGGCGCGTTCCGGATGGATCCCGAGGTGCCGCTGGTGGTGCCGGAGGTCAACCCGGAGCAGGCCGCGGCCCGGCCCAAGGGGATCATCTCGGTGCCGAACTGCACCACGCTCGCGCTGATCGTCGCGCTCGCGGCGCTGCACCGGGCGTTCGGCCTGCGCGAGATGACCGCGGCGTCCTACCAGGCGGCGTCCGGGGCGGGCCAGGCCGGCACCGACACGCTCTACGCCCAGCTGGAAAAGGTCGCGGGCAACCGGGCGCTGGGCCAGCGGGCCGGGGACCTGCGCGGCGTGGTCGGCGACTTCGGGCCGTTCCCGGCCCCGCTGGCGCTCAACGTGGTGCCCTGGGCCGGCTCGCTCAAGGACGCGGGCTGGTCCTCCGAAGAGCTGAAGATCCGCAACGAGACGCGCAAGATCCTCGGCATGCCGGACCTGAAGGTGTCGTCCACCTGCGTGCGGGTCCCGGTCATCACCGGGCACTCGATCGCCGTGCACGCGTCCTTCGGCCGGACGGTGACACGCGCCGCGGCGCAGCGGGCGCTGAGCGAGGCGCCGGGCGTGGTGCTCGTCGACGACCCGGAGGCCGGGGAGTTCCCGACCCCGGCGGATGCGGTCGGCACCGACCCGACCTGGGTGGGCCGGGTGCGGCAGAGCCTGGATGACCCCCGGGCCATCGACTTCTTCGTGTGCGGCGACAACCTGCGCAAGGGCGCGGCCCTGAACGCCGCCCAGATCGCGGAGATGCTCGTCGGCGAGTTCGCGGCCGGCTGACGGCGGCTCAGCCCTGCGCCACGGGCCCGGCGGCCGCGGGTGGACGGGGGAAGTAGACCTCCACCTCGAGCCCGCCGCCGGCCCGCGGCCGGGCCCGCAGGTCCGCGTCGTGCGCGGCGGCGACGGCCGTGACGATGGACAGCCCCAGGCCAAGGCCGTCGCTGCTGACCCGGGTGGCCTCGAGCCGGCCGAACGGCTGGAACATCAGGTCCACGCGGTCCGGTGGGATGACCGGCCCGGTGTTAGATACAGCCAGAACGGATCGGCCACTGCTGATTCCCGTCGACACCTCGACCCAGCCGCCCGTGGTGTTGTGCCTGACGGCGTTGTCCAGCAGGTTCGCGGCCAGCCGCCCGGTGAGCCGCGTGTCGCCCAGGGCCGGGGCCTGCCCGAGCGACGCGCGCAGGCTCACCCCGCGGTCCTGCGCCCCCGGCTCACTGGCCTGCACCGCGTCGCCGGTCACCTCGGCCAGGTCCAGCGGCTCGCGCCGGTCCAGGCCGCGCTGGCTGCGGGCCAGGGTCAGCAGCGCCTCGATCAGCCGTTCCTGCTCCTCGCCGGTGGCCAGCACGCGCTCGCACGCGGCCCGCAGCGAGCCGACCGTGGCGTTCGGGTCCCGCAGCGCGACCTCGACCAGGGTCCGCTGCCGGGCCAGCGGCGTGCGCAGCTCGTGCGAGGCGTTGGCCACGAACTGGCGCTGGGCCGCGAACGACGCATCCAGCCGGGCGAGCAGGCCGTCGAACGTCTTGCCGAGCTCAGTGAGCTCGTCGTCGGGGCCGTCGAGAGCGAGCCGCTGATGCAGGTTGCTGGCGGAGATCCGGCGGGCCGCGGCCGTGATCGTCCGCAGCGGCTGCAGCACCCGGCCGGCCACCAGCCAGCCGAGCGCGACCGAGACCACCGCCATGATGCCCAGCGCGATGCCGGACGCGGTGAGCAGCTGTCTCAGCGTGTTGGTGCGCTGTCCGTTGATGGTCTGCACCAGGGTCGCGCAGCCGCTCAGCGGGCCGGGCGCCAGGCCGCCGTTCCCGGTCACGGTGCAGATTTCCCTGACCCCGCTGCCCTCGGTGAACCCGAGACCCGAGGCCCCCTGCCCGTGAGCGGATGTGACCACGGGAAGCCGGTTCGCGACAAACACGTAGGTAACCGCCAGCAGAACCGCGGTCGAGACCAGGAACAGGCCCCCGTACAGCGCGGTGAGCTTCAGCCGCACCGTGCGCCGGGGCAGGCGCGGCCACCGGCGGGCCGCGGGCGGTCGGGGCTCGGGCATGCTCAGATCCGGTACCCGGCCTGGGCCACGGTCTCGATCACCGGCGGGTCGCCGAGCTTGCGGCGCAGCCTGCTCATGGTCACCTTCACCGTGCTGGTGAACGGGTCGGCCATCTCGTCCCAGACCCGCTCCAGGAGCTCCTCGGCCGACACCACCCGGCCCTGGGCGGACAGCAGCAGTTCCAGCACGCCGAACTCCTTGGGGCCAAGGTCGAGCGGCCGGCCGCGCCGGCTCGCGTGCCGCCGGGAGGGGTCAAGCTCCAGGTCGCCGCTGACCAGCACCGGGGGCAGCCCGGGCTGGGCCCGGCGCAGCAGCGCCCGGATCCTGGCCACCAGCTCGGCGAACGCGAACGGCTTGGGCAGGTAGTCGTCGGCGCCCAGGCCCAGGCCGTCCACCAGGTCCTCGACCGTCGCGGCCGCGGTCAGCATGAGCACCCGGCTGCGGCAGCCTGCTTCGACCAGCTCGGCGCACACGTCGTCGCCGTGCCGGCCGGGCAGGTCGCGGTCGAGCACGATCACGTCGTAACCGGTGACCAGCGCCCGCTCCAGCCCGGCCTGGCCGTCGAAGACCACGTCCACGGCGAGGTGCTCCCGGCGCAAACCGACACCGATGGCCTCGGCCAGCTCGCGGTCGTCCTCGATCACGAGCACCCGCATCGCGGCTCCTCTCGCCCCTGTCCATGATGCCTCAGCTGCGGTTTCGCCGCGGTTACGCGCCCGCCCGCCGCCGCCCCGCCGCTGCGCTCT
>Ga0070714_100004515_pt1 | contig 10491 bp, 8 predicted proteins | sample LARL83metaG_FD_65450 | JGI IMG/M metagenome (GOLD analysis project Ga0070714, IMG submission 65450) | Corn, switchgrass and miscanthus rhizosphere microbial communities from Kellogg Biological Station, Michigan, USA - LAR L8-3 metaG | ecosystem: Host-associated > Plants > Roots > Rhizosphere ... | reverse complement strand
TGGCCAACACCGGCTTGACCACCGGCACGGTCACACCCTTCCTGACCAACAACACCAACAGCATCGCCGCCCAGGCCGCGATACCGCTGACCAACGGCACCTTCAGCGCGACCATCCCCGCGCGCTCCCTCGTCACCTACCGGATCACTGGCTAGTGTGGCCGGATGAGCGAAGGTGTGGCACTGCCGCTGTTACCGACGTCGCTGGTGGGTAGTTACGCCCAGCCGGACTGGCTGATCGACCGTGCCAAACTGGCCGGGCGCTTCCCGCCCAGGGTCCGCGCGAAGGAACTCTGGCGGGTCCAGTCGGAGTTCCTCCAGCAGGCCCAGGACGACGCCACCGTGCTGGCCGTGCGCGCCCAGGAAACCGCCGGGCTGGACATCATCACCGACGGCGAGATGCGGCGGGAGAGCTACTCCAACCACTTCGCCACCGCGCTGGACGGGATCGACATCGACAACCCGGGCACGGCGTTGGACCGCAGCGGCCACCCCAACCCCGTCCCCCGGATCGACGGCCCGATCCGGCGGCCGAAGCCCGTCGAGGTGGACGATCTGCGTTTCCTTCGCGCGCACACCGACCACACCGTCAAGATGACCGTGCCCGGGCCGTTCACGATGTCCCAGCAGGCGCAGAACGACCACTATCCGGACACCGAGTCCGCCGCGATGGACTACGCGGCCGCCGTGAACGCCGAGATCAAGGACCTGTTCGCCGCCGGCGCGGACATCGTGCAGATCGACGAGCCGTACATGCAGGCACGACCGGACGCCGCCCGCGCCTACGGCCTGGCCGCGCTCAACGCCGCGCTCGACGGCGTAACCGGCACGACCGCCGTGCACATCTGCTTCGGCTACGCGGCGATCATCCACTCCCGGCCCGCCGGCTACTCGTTCCTGCCGGAACTCGCCGGCTGCCCGGTCGACCAGATATCGATCGAGACCGCCCAGTCCGGCCTCGACCTCGCGGTGCTGTCCGACCTCACCGACAAGACGATCATCCTGGGCGTGATCGATCTGTCCACTCCGGACGTCGAGACTCCCGAACTGGTCGCCGAGCGCACCCGCAGGGCGTTCGACTGGATCCGGCCGGAACAGATCGTCATCGCCACCGACTGCGGCATGAAATACCTGCCTCGCGACAGCGCGGAAGGCAAGATGCGGGCGATGTCGGGCGCGGCCGCCCTGCTGCGCGCCGAACTCGGCGCCTGACTGAACAGAACAGCCCTCCCGACCACCGTCGGGAGGGCTGTTCGACGTGCTGAGGTTATGCGGCCGCTCCGACGAGCGCGTTGCCGATGGTGCCCGGTACCGAGCGCAGTGCGTTGAACCACGTGGCGGCCATCTTGTCGTAGCCGCCGGCGTTGGGGTGGACGCCGTCGATGAGATCCGCCGTGGTCAGTGCGTTGGCCATGTTCACCAGGTGCACGTGTTTGCCGGCGTTCACCTTGCTCTGGACGATGCCCGGGATCGTGGCGTTGAACGTGCGGGCCCGCGCCTCGGCGGTGGTGTTGGCGATCGGGATGATCGTGGCGACGAACACCTGCGCGTTGGGCACGGTTGCCGTGATGTGGTCGATCAGCGCGGACAGCCGGGCCGGTGCGGTGGAAAGGTTGAAGTTCTGCAGGACGTCGTTGGTACCGATGTGCAGCAGCACGGTGTGCGGATTGGTCGCGCGCAACCAGCCGACGATGTTGGCGTCGATCATGTCGATCCGCCAGCCGGGGTGGCCCTCGTGCGCGGTGCCGCACGCGCTGGCCGGACCGTTGGACTGCGAGCCGACGAACTGTACCTGGAACTTGTTACTCACGAATCGTTGGCAGAGCCCGATCCGGTATCCGCCGGGAATTTCCTCGCCGTGCGTGATCGAGTCACCGAGCGGCATCACCCGGACGGCGGCGGCGTTCGGAGCCGCCTGCGCGGTGCCGGTCGTCGCGACAACGCCGGTCACGGCGAGGGTTACGCCCAGCAGCGCCGCGGTGGCGACACGGCGCAACCTCGATGTGTGGCTGTACATAATTCTCCTCTCCGGTGTGTGGTACACCTCCCCGGATATCGAGACGACTTTGTTCTGTCAATACGGGAGCAGGTTTACCGGGTGCGATTGATGTAATTTTCGCAGTTCCGCCGTTCTCGGCAATCGTAGGTGTCCCGCGGTCACTACACTCGCCAGGGACATGAACGAAACCATCCTTGTCCCGTTCCAGGGCGACGGCGGTGGTGTCGACGCGTTGAGCTGGGGGCAGTGCGAGATCTGGCGTCCGATGATCGCGGTCGGCTCGTCCTTCCCGCTCGGTGCCACGTATCCGGCCCCGCCCGGCACGACCGTGGCGAGCGTCGCGGACATGCTGCGGTTCGTCGTCGGCCGGCATCAGTCGCTGCGGACCCGGATCGTGACCGACGCGGACGGCACACCACGCCAACACGTGGCGACGTCGGGATCCGTGCCGCTGGAGGTCGTGCACGTGGACGGCGACGAGCCGGCCGCGGCCGAGGCGGCGCGGTTGCTGCACCGCTTCACGCACACCAATTTCGACTATCCCCGTGAATGGCCGGTGCGGATGGCCGTGGTGCTGGGCAACGGAACGGCCGCGCACGTCGTCGCCGGCTACAGCCACGTGGCCAGCGACATGCACGGCCTGGACGCACTCGTCGCCGACGCGCTCGCCGGCGGCACCGGCGCGATCGGTACCCAACCCTTGGCACAGGCACGACAGCAGCGCACGGCGGCCGCCCACCGCGAGAACGCCATGGCCCTGCGGCACGCCGCGAAGGTCCTGCGCACCATCCCCACCCGGCGGTTCCACGAGTCGACCGACCCGAGGCAGCCGCGCTGGTGGCAGATCGGCTACCACTCCCCCGCTTGTCACCTGGCCGTCCGCGCCATCGCCGCCCGGACCAACGTGCCCTCCACGCCGGTCCTCCTGGCCGGGTTCGCGGTCGCACTGCACCGAGTGACCGGGACTGCCGTGACCGCGACGAAACTGCTCGTGCACAACAGATTCCGGCCCGGCTTCGCGACGTCGGTCAGCCCGCTGGCCCAGTCGAACGTGGCCGCGATCGATGTCACGGACAGCACGTTCGACCAGGTGGTCGGTGCAGCGTGGCGAGCCATCACGCAGGCCGCCCGGTACTCCTATTTCGACCCGACCCAGATGGCCGAACTCGTGGCGCAGATCGGCCAGGAACGCGGCGCGGACAGCCACGTCGACGTCACCTTCAACGACCGACGCCGTACCCGTCCGGCGACGCGGCCATCAGACACCCTGCCCACCGCGGCCGAACTCGCGGCCGCGCGGGAATCCGCCACGATCCGGTGGGAACCGCCGCTGGACACCTACGACCACACCGCCTACTTCTACGTCAACGACGTGCCGGACACGGTCGACTATGAGCTGTGCGCGGACACCCACCGACTGTCTCCGGCCGACATGGAGACGCTGGTCCGATCCGTCGAAGACGTGCTCGTCACCGCGGCGCTCGACCCATGATTCATGCCCCGTCGAGTGCGATGGCGTCGAAGACGAACGCCGGGCTCAGGAAGGTCGTGCCGGTGCTGCCGCTCAGGACGGAGATCGACAGCGTGTTCGTACCGGTGTGCAGGGCACTGGCCGGGATCGGGAACGTGTAGAGCTGGTTGACGCCGCGCCAGGTACCTCGGGTGACGCTGCGGGAGTTGAGGTTCGCCGATGGGGGCGACTCGCTGGTCGGCGAGCTGAACCCGCCGATGCTGATCGCCGGCCGCCCGCTGTCGAACCCGACCGTGATGCCGATCCGTGCCCGCACGCCGTTCGCCGGCACGGAACTGAGCGAGAACGTGAGGTTCAGCGGGCTGTCGACCGACTTGAACAGCGCCATCGGCACCGCCCCGGCACCGGACGAGACGTTGACGGTGCCGACGTTCCAGCTCGACATCCGCGGGTCGGAGGGGTGCATCGTCTCGACCTTGTCGGCGTCGCGGAAGCCGGCAGGTGTGCCGTCCCAGGCGCCGAGTTGGAAGATCGTGCCGTTGGCCGGCACGCTGCCGGACAACGCGATCGACGAGGTCTGCCCGGCCGCCACGTTCACCGACACCGTGCCACCGACGGCCAGCTCCCCCGCGTACAGCGTGGCCGTATAGGCACCCGGGCGCACCTTGCCGATCGTGAACCGGCCGTTCTGCACGCCCGCCCAGTACTGGCCGTTCGGGCCGGCCAACGCGGCGGTGACGGGCAACCCGCCCCAGGAGCCGGACGCGGTGCCGGTGACCGTGCCGCGCTGGGACACCGACAGCAGGCCGGGTATGAACGCGGACAGGAAGTCCATGTTCAGCGACGCCGACGGCGGCGATCCGCCGGTGACCGCCATCGCGTACGGCCCGTGCAGGCCCAGCCGCAGCGGCTCGGTCTGCGCGTGGCCGCTGAACATGTAGTGGGTGATGTTCACCGCCGATCCGGTGTCGTTGACCTCGATGTCGCGGAAGAACGGGCCGCCGGAGCTCATCTCGTGGGTACCGCCGACGATGAACACGCCGTGCCCGTTGCCGCTGGCGCCGAACGGCTGCTGCGCGATGAGTCGCTCGGAACTGTAGAACTTGGACGCGGTCGTGCCGTTGGCGAAGGCGAAGACGTCCGAGCCTTCGACGGCGCGTGTGGCGCCCGCGGTCTTCGCCGCGACCGGTGAGTTGGTCAGGATCTTGTCGTTCACGCGGCTGATGAAGCGTGCCTCACCGGGATTGAGCGCCTGGGTGATGTTCGTGGCCATGTAGACGGTGTTGTCGCCCTTGCGCGCGAAGTAGTATTGGGTGACGCCGATGGCGGGGTTCGCCGCGGTGATCAGTTCGGCGGTGCCGTTGGTGAAGCTCTGCGCGGTCACCGTCGCCGCCGACCAGCCGCTCTCGAACTGTCCGGCCACACCAGATGACAGTTCCACCCCGTTGTGTTTCAACGACGTCATGTTTCCGTTCGACCCGTCGATCGTGAACGACAGGCCCGAACCGGTATCGAACGTGAAACTGGTCGCCGCCGACGCGAGCGGCGTCGTGCTCATCGCGCCGGCGAGCGCCAACACCGCCGCCACAAGGGAAAGACCGCGCATGGTGGAACTCCGCTCTTGTCGATGGCGCTGACACCCGCATGAATCCCGTTGCCCGTCCGGATGGAACCGCATGCTCGAGATCACTACAAGCGGACCCGATGTTTCCGCGGGAGCGGAGCGAAACTTCCATGATTTCGGTTCACCGACCGAAGGCCGGCCGGCTCCGTCGTAGGGTTGGCGGGTGATCTCCCAGCGTTCCCCGCGTCTCGTGGCGTTGTCCGTCGTGTCCGGTTTGGCACTGCTCGCCGGGTGCGGCGGCGGCGGCGGCACGAAGGCCGCCGGCCCATCCGCGCCGAAGACCGCGACCGGCCGGCATGTCGCGGCCAAGGCGCTCGACGTCCCCACCGCCGTGCCAGGCACCGCGACGTGGGCTCCGTGGCCGTCGGAACTGCACGACGCCCGGCACAGCGGGTCGGCCACCACGGCGGGGCCGACCACCGGGAAGATCCGCTGGCGACGAAACCTGACAGGTGGGGTCACCGAGGGCGCGGCGGTCGGCGCGGACGGCACGATCTACGTCGGATCCGACGACGGGATCCTGCATGCCATCGACCCGGCCACCGGCAAGGACCGGTGGACCTACGACGCACACGCCACCACGACGACCGACCTGTCGGTGTCGCCGCTGGTGCTGCCGGACGGCACCATCCTCTACCCCTCGCCGGCGACCGCCCTGGTCGCGTTGGCGCCCGATGGCCACCTGCTCTGGACCCAGTCGCTGAACGACCGGCCCACATCGCCGGTGAGCGCCAACGGCACCCGCGTCTACGTCGGCGACGACAGCGGCGGGGTGACCGCGATCGACGTCAAACCAGGGGGCGCCCACAGTCTGGTGTGGACGGTCAGTGCCGGCGACAGGTCGTCGGCGTCGGTGGTCACCGACGGCGCCGGCCGGGTGTACACGACGGCCGGAACCAGCCTCGTCGCCATCGCCGACCGCGGCGCCACGGGCGGCATCGCCTGGCAGGCCGATCCGCACGACGGCCAGATCGAGGTGTCGCCCGCCATCGCCCCGGACGGCACCCTGGTGCTGGGTACCAACGGCACCAACGAATGGGGATATCACCCGGACGGCAGCCTGGCCTGGCACACCGGCTCGCGAGCGGAAACGTATTCCTCGCCCGCCGTGACGGGCAGCGGCCTCGCCTATGTCGCCGACCACGGCAGCCGGGTGCACGTGTACGACACCAGCACCGGCGCCGAGCGCGCGACCTATCGGATCGGCGGGACGCAGATCTGGAGTTCCACCGTGGTGGACAAGGACTACCGGGTGTACTTCGCCGGCCAGAACGGCCACGTCTACGGGGTGTCGGCGGCCGGGGTGGTGCTGTTCGACGTCAACCTCGGCGCACCGGTCGACGCCTACCCGGCGTTGACGGCCGACGGCGCGCTGATCATCGGGGCCAGCAACGGCACCCTGGTGGCCGTCGGCTGACTCAGGCTTGCTCGGGAATGACCGCCTGGCACAGGAATTTCTCGTTGTGGAAGACCCGGATCCGGGTGAGGTCGTGTGGGTCGTACCGGACGACGACCTGGGCGCCGACATAGCCGGCCAGTATCGGATCCAGGTACCGCCGTCGCCGGAAGTGCACGCCGTCGGGGCGGACCTGGCGGGCCTTCGCGACCGCGAGCAGCAGGTCCAACTGCTCCAACTCGGGCATGCGCGGCAGGAAACCACCGGCCGACCAGAGTTGCGCCGGTGGCAGTTCGCGTGCGTCGGGGGCGCACTGGTTGTAGTCGCCGACCAGGAACCGGCCAATGGCGGTGTCGAGTTCCGGCAGGGTCAGTCGGGCACTCGTCGCGCGAGCCCTGGCGCCACGCGGGGCGTGGCCGGGTAGTCCGGGAAGACACACCTGGTTGACCGCGTCCAGAATCCGCTCGATGTTCCCGCGTCCGTGCGGCTGGTGTTCTCCCGGCCGGGCGAACACCAGCCGCATCTTGATCTCGGCGGCGACCTGTTCGAGGCGCAGCCAGGTGGCGTCGCGAGAGTGGTCGGCGTAGAACGCGTCCGGGATGCCGCAGATGGGCCAGCGTGGATCGGGCTTGAAGCAGACGGCTCGGCGCAACGCCAGTGCGGTGCCGGCGGCGGCGGGGGCGGCCGGCGTCACGGCGTAGCCGGCCACCGCGCCGGAATGATCGTCCTCGATCACGACCAGCCACGGACGCACCGGCGGCCGGCCGGGAACGCGTGCCCAGATGTCGAGTTCGATGTGATCGGCGTGCCAGATGTCGTTGGGCGCGCTCGCCGGCCTGCGGTGCAGGAGGTCGAACACCTCCTGGTGATACTTGCCCACCTGCTGCGCCGGATCGATCGCCGCGACGATGGCGTACACGGTGCTGTACGAGGGCACCGGCCAACCCTGGGCGGCCGCGACCTCGGCGGCCCTGCGGTGGATCGCCGCCGCGCTGGGAGCGGGCCGGCGCAGTGCCAGGTACTCGATCAGCGCGACCAGTGCGCCGTGCATCCGTCGACCACGGCCCGAGCGGGCGGCGCGGACGAGCCCGACCAGGCCCGCCGCGTGGTAGCGCTGCAGCCACCGCTGGGCGGTGCGCACCGGAACCCCGGCGCGACGCGCGGCCTGCGCGAGGGCAACGCCGTCATGCAGGTGCGGTCGCAGGACGGCGAAGCGGGCCATCGCCTGCTGTCGTTGTGCCGGGCTCAGTTCCGCGAGCGCGGGATGCCGGTCGGTGCCGACGTCGTCCGGTGGCCTGCGGATCAGCGCCGGCGACCGGGCGGCGCTGCTTTCCATACTCGCCAACAGCCCATCCCCTGCCTCAAGGTAAGCGGACAACCTGAGCGGCCCAGGTGAGTCCGGCGCCGAATCCGACCAGGAGGGCCAGGCCGCCGCGGGCGACGACGCCCAGTTCGTGCAGGCGCGCGGTGGCCAGCGGTATCGATGCCGCCGACGTGTTGCCCGACGTGACCACGTCGCGTGCGACGGTGACTTTGGGCGGCAGGTCGAGGCGCTGGGCGATCGCGTCGATGATGCGCAGGTTGGCCTGGTGGGGAATGAAGGCGTCCAGGTCGTCGACCGCGATGCCGGCCGCGTTCAGCGCGGCCCTGGCGATGCCGGGCACCGCGTCGATCGCCCACCGGAACACCTCCTGGCCGGACATGCGCATCGTGGGCCACGCGCACGCGGGGTCGTCGCGATACTCGAGCCAGGTCGCCGTGTGTCCGATCAGTTCGGCCCGGCCGCCGTCCGAACCCCAGACGACCGGTCCGACGCCGTCGTCGTCGCACGAGCTGATCACCATCGCGCCCGCGCCGTCCGCGAACAGGAAGCCCGCCGTCGGATCGTGCGGATCCACGATGTCGGTCATCTTGTCCGAGCCGACCACCAGCACGTGACCGGCCGAGCCGTCGCGGACCAGCGACGCCGCCAGCGCCAGCGCGGAGCAGAAACCGGCGCAGGCGGCGTTGACGTCGAACGCGGCCGCATGACCGCCGAGGCGGTGCGCGACCTCGGGAGCCACGCCGGGGCTCTGCCGCAGGTTCGACATCGACGCCACGACGACGGCGTGCAGGTCTGACGCCGCGAGACCCGCGTCGGCGACGGCCTTGCGCGCGGCCTCAACCGCCATGTCCGCCACCGTTTCGCCTGCGGTGGCGTACCGACGCGTCTGGATGCCGGTGCGGCGCTGGATCCACTCGGCCGTGCGGCCGGTGCTGGCACCGACGGTGTCGTTGTCCACGATGCGATGCGGCCGATACGCGCCGACGCCGAGGATCGCGGCACTGGCGTCTCGTGTTCTCATGCCGGCTGTACCCGCTCGGCGAGCATGGCGCGGACGGCCTTCTTGTCGATCTTGCCGACGGCGGTCCACGGCAACGACTCCACGAAGGTGACCGTCTTGGGCTCGTACAGCGTCCCGAGTTCGGCCAGCACGTGTTTGCGCAGATCGTCCGGATCGACGACGGCGTCGGGGTCCAGAACGCACACGACGTGCACCGCTTCGCCGTACTGCTCGTCCGGCAGCCCGACCGCGACGGCGGCGCGCACGCCCGGCCAACCGGCCAGGGCCGCTTCGAGCAGGGCGCAGTACACGTTGGCCGACGTGTCCCCGGTGATGATCACGTCCTTGACCCGGTCGACCAGATGCAGGTAGCCATCGGCGTCGAAGCGGCCGAGATCGCCCGTGTGCAGCCAACCGTCGCGCAGGACCTGCTCGGTCTGCGCCGGATCCCGGCGATACTCGGCCATGACCAGCGGCCCGCGCACGCACACCTCGCCGACCTCACCGACCGGCACTTCGAGTCCGTCGCGCCGCAGGACGACCTCGACGAACTGTGTCAACGGTTTGCCGGCACTGCCCAGGCGGCCGGGCACACCGAGGTCGTGATCCTCCGGTTCGAGCAGTGTCACGACCGGGACCTCGGTGAGGCCGTAGGTCTGGCGCAGCACCGGGCCGAACCGTTCGACGGCCTGCCTGATCCGTTGCGGGCTGGTCGGCGCGCCGCTGTAGTGCAGCCGCACCAGATCCGGGTAGCCGTGCGGCGGCAGGTCGGGATGATCCAGCATCGCGTACAGCATCGGTGGCATCATGATCACACTGGTCACCCGCTCGCGGGCCATGATCTCGATCACGCCGCCCGCGTCGAAGTTCTCGATCAGGATGACCGTGCCGCCGGCCAGCAGCGTCATGATCGCGGAGATGTGCCCGCTGGCGTGGTTGACCGTCGTGCACACCAGAAACCGCTGTGGTGTCGGGCATTCCGCCCGACGACGCTCGCTGGCGAAGATCAACGAGTCGTAGTAGGAATGCCGGTGCAGGACCATCTTCGGCGTGCCGGTCGTACCGCCGGTGTAGAACAGCGTCACGATGTCGTCGCGTTCCGCGCGCTCCGCGAACTCCACCGCGTCCTGTTCGGCCACGAGCGCGAGCAGGTCGGTGCCCGCGTCGGACGGCCCGAGCGTGAGCACGACGGGTGCGACACCCAGCGCGGCCAGATCGGCACTGCGCGTGGATCGCGGGTCGTAGACGAAGGCGGCGGGTTCGGCGCGCTTGAGGAAGCTGGACTGTTCGGCCAGTCCCGGCTCCGGCGGGACGAAGGTCAGTTGAGCACCCGTCAGGTGGATGGCCAGTTGAAGCAGGACGGTGTCCGGACGGTTGCCGACGGCCAGCGCGATCACGTCGCCCCTGCGCAGTCCGAGCCCGCGCAGCGCTGCCGCCGTGCGCAGGATGAACGATCGGGCGTCCGCATAGGAGACCCGCTGGTCGCCGAGCTTAACAGCTTCCCGGTCCGGGTGCGCCGCGAGTACATCGAGGACGAGATCGACATAGGTGCCTCGTGGTGTCATGATTCGTCGCCTCCGTTCAGGATAATCTGAGTGACCGTGCCACGGCTCGTGACCAGATCCCGCTGGCGGACAAGCACCTCGACGGTCGCCTTCGTGGCCGACAGCTCACACAC
>Ga0070714_100004514_pt1 | contig 10491 bp, 10 predicted proteins | sample LARL83metaG_FD_65450 | JGI IMG/M metagenome (GOLD analysis project Ga0070714, IMG submission 65450) | Corn, switchgrass and miscanthus rhizosphere microbial communities from Kellogg Biological Station, Michigan, USA - LAR L8-3 metaG | ecosystem: Host-associated > Plants > Roots > Rhizosphere ... | reverse complement strand
CGATGTCGGCCAGCCCGGCCACGGCCTGCGGGTTGCGGGTGGCGTGCCTGCGGGTGATGACCGCGATCTCGGCCAGCTGCTCGGGCGTGGTCCCGTACTGCGCCATGTGCCGCCTGGCCACCAAGGCGTAGTTCCCGATCAGGGTCAGCCCGTAGGGCCGTTCCAGGTTGTAGGCGGGATGCGGCCCGGCGGAGGGGCGGGGCCCGGTGCCGATGGCCCGCGACTCGCTGTGCGCCGTCGACCCGTACGTGAGCAGCGCGACGCTGGCCTGGCCCGCGGCGATGTCCCGGGCGGCGTGCGCGGCGTGGAACTCGTACGAGCTGCCGCCGACGGCCGTGGTGTCGACCACCCGCGGGGTGACGCCGAAGTACTCGGCGATCGTCAGCCCCTGCATCGGGCCCGCCTCGCTCGCGTCGTACACGGCGTCGACGTCGGCCCAGGTCAGACCCGCGTCCTCCAGCGCCTTCGCGGCGCACTCGGCCTTGATCTGCAGCGGGCTCAGGCCGCCCGCGACCCGCCCGGGGAACTCATGGATGCCCGCGATCGCCGCGGCCGCGGGCGCCACTACGCGAACCGCATCTGGCCGCGGTCGATGACCACGGTCCCGTCCTCGGTCGCGGTCCGGAACTGCGCGGTGCCGTCGTCCTCGCGCCAGATCGACACCACTAGCGTGTCGCCGGGCAGAACCGGCCGGGTGAACCGCCCGGACATGGACTGGAACCGGGCCGGGTTCGACCCGCACAGCGTGTGCAGCAGCGCGCGCCCGGTGAACCCGTACGTGCACAGGCCGTGCAGGATCGGCCGGCTGAACCCGCCCCGCGCCGCGAACTCCGGGTCCGCGTGCAGCGGGTTCCTGTCGCCGGACAGCCGGTACAGCAGCGCCTGTTCCGGCCGGGTGGGCATGGTCACGGTGTGATCCGCGGGCCGGGTGGGCCGCTGCCAGCCGCCGCTGGTTCCGCGGTCCCCGCCGAAACCGCCCTCGCCCTTGATGTACACGCTGCTCGTCGACGTGACCAGCTTCGCGCCGGTGGCCGTGTCCTCGGCCACGTTCTCGCTGACCACCAGCGCGCCCGCGCCCTTGTCGTAGATGCCGGTTACGGTCGAGACCGTGCGGGCGGTGCCGGCCACCGGCAGCGGCTGGTGCAGCTCGAACCCCTGCTCGGCGTGCACGAGCAGGGCCCGGTCGAAGTCGCCCAGGCTGCGGAAGGACATCGTCTGGGCGATCAGCACCGCGTACGTGGGCAGCACCCGCTGCGGCCTGCCCTCGGTGTTCTCGGTGGTGAACTCGAGCTCGTGCAGCGGGTTCCCGAGGCCCGCGCCCACGCCTACCGCGTAGAGCAGCGCGTCGGTAGAGGTCCAGGAGCGTTCCTGCGGCTCGCTTGGGACGCCAACGAGACTGTGGTCAAGAGACATGCCGCCTCCGTGGCCCGACCGGCCGCCTAGAATTGCGTTCTGGAATTATTTAAGGCTGGCCTGGCCGCCGTCAACCGCGCAGGTAAGCCTCGAGGCCCGCGACGGCCTGCTCGTTGTCGCAGAAGAGCACCGCGGCCAGGCCGGCGTCGCGGGCACCCTGCACGCATGTCTCGTGGTCATCGAGCAGCACCGCCTCGTCGGGGCGCACGCCGAGCCGGTCGGTGACGACGCGGTAGAACCGCGGGTCGGGCTTTTCCAGCCCCTCCTCGTGCGAGTAGACGACCACGTCGCAGAGTTCCTCGAACCCGTACGCGTCCCGTTCCCGCTCCCGCGCGCCGACAAAGCTGTTGCTCAGGATCCCGGTCTTGTAGCGCGGCCGCAGCGCCCTGAAGTACCTGGCCAGCTCCGTGTTCAGGGTGCCGAGGTACTCGGTCCACAGATCCTCCATGAACCGCCCGAGCTGTGCGGCGTCCAGGCCGAGGACCGCGGCGATCTGCTGCTCCGCCTGCGCCAGCGTGATCATGCCAATATTGCCCGCCCGCGATATTGGCTCGAGCCGGGCGGTCATGTCCTCCGGCCAGCTCAGCCCGAGCCGCCCGGCCCAGCGCTCCAGCCAGTCCGTCGCCGGGTCAATCTCGAGCACACCGCCAATATCAAAGATGACCGCGCGGATCGTCACCAGAGAATCCTGGCATACGGCCCGCGTCGGCCATCCCGACGTTCGCGGTGATTAGGCGCGGCGCAGCATAAAGATGACGAGCACGATAATCGCGATGAGCACAACTGTCCCTATACCGATATACATCGGATGGTTCCTCTCCTGTCGGCGGCTCGACTCTGGCTACCCGTCTCGTTCAACCCGAAACAATCCAGGTGCCATTACGCGATTGAGCAGCCTCGTGTCGCCTCCCCGTGTGCGCGCCGCCGGGGTCACACGCCGATGCGCTCGGCCAGGTGCTCACGGTGATAGCTGGCGTCGCCCAGGAACAGCTCGCTGGCCTTGGCCCGCTTGAAGTAGAGGTGGGCCTCGTGCTCCCAGGTGAAGCCGATGCCGCCGTGGATCTGGATGTTCTCCGCGGCCACGTGGAAGTACACGTCGGAGGCGCAGGCCGCCACCAGCGCGGAAACGACCGGGATCTCGGCCGAGTCCTCGGCCACCGCGGCGGCCGCGTAGCTCACCGCCGAGCGCAGCGACTCGACCTCGAGCAGCAGGTCGGCGCAGCGGTGCTTGACCGCCTGGAAGCTGCCGATCGGCCGGCCGAACTGCTCGCGGGTCTTGGCGTACGCCACGGCCATGTCGAGCGCGCGCTGGGCCCCGCCGAGCTGCTCGGCGGCCTGGGCCACCGCCGCGACGTCGAGGGTGCGGGCCAGCACCGCCGCGCCGTCCCCGGCGATGCGGCGCGCGGGCACCGAGCCGAACTCCAGCCGGGCGAGCTTGCGGGTCTGGTCCAGGGTGGGCAGGCCGCGCCGGGTCAGGCCGTTCGCGCCGGCCGGCACGGCGAACAGCGACAGGCCCGGGCCGGCCCGGGCCACGACCAGGATCAGGTCCGCGGTATGCCCGTCCAGAACGAAGCTCTTGTGCCCGTCGAGCACCCAGATGTCGGCGTCGCCCGAAGCGGCGAGCCTGATCGCCTCGGGCGCCCAGGACCCGTCGTCCTCGGTGAAGGCCAGCGTGGCCACGGTCTGGCCGGAGGCGATGCCGGGCAGCAGCTCGCGCCGCGCGGCCTCGTCGTCGCTGGCCAGCAGGGCCGTGGCCGCGAGCACGGCGCTGGCCAGGTACGGCCCGCCGTACAGCGCGGCGCCGAGTTCCTCGAGCACGATGGCCTGCTCGGCGAACGTGAACCCGGCGCCGCCGTACTCCTCGGGGATCGCGATGCCCTGCAGGCCGAGCTGGTCACCGGCCTGGTGCCACACCGCCCGGTCGAGGCCGTCCGGGGTCTCCATGAGCTCGCGCACCCGGGCCAGCGGCGCCCGGTCGGCCAGGAACCGGCGCACCGAGTCGCGCAGGGCCCGCTGCTCGTCGCTGACCGTGAGTCTCATCGTGGCCCCTTGGGCAGGCCGAGGGCCCGTTCGCCGATGATGTTGCGCTGGATCTCGCTGGTGCCGGAGTAGATGGTCCCGGCCCGGCTGGCCAGGAACACGTTCTGCCAGGCGGTGGTCGGGTAGCCGGGGCCTTCCGGCCGCAGCAGCGCGTCGGCGCCGACGATGCTGACCGCGATCTCGCCGAGCCGCTTGTGGTACTCGCTCCAGAACAGCTTGGCCACCGAGGCCTCGGGTCCCGGCGCGCGGCCCTCGGCCACCTCGGCCAGCGTGCGCAGCCCGCTGAACCGCATCAGCTGCACGCCGGTGTAGGCCCAGGCCAGCTGCTGGCGGACCAGCGGGTCGGTGTCACGGCCGTACTTGCGGGCGGTGTCGACCAGCTCCCAGAACTCGCGCTCGTAGCCCAGGTGCTGGACCGTGGCCATGCCGCCGCGCTCGTGCCCGAGCGTGGTCATGGCCACCCGCCAGCCGTTGCCCAGGCCGCCGATCACGTTGAACAGCGGCGCCCGGACGCCATCGAGGAAGTCCTCGCAGAACTCGTCGGCCCCGGACATCTGCCTGATCGGCCGGTACTCGACTCCGGGGCCGGTGAACGGGATCAGCACGTAGGAGAGGCCGGCGTGCTTCTCCACGTCCGGGTCGGTCCTGACCAGCGCGAACATCATGTTCGCCCGGGACGCGCCCGAGGTCCAGACCTTCTGCCCGGTGACCGCGATCTCGTCGCCGTCCACGACGCCGCGGGTCTCGACGCCGGCCAGGTCACTGCCGTGCCCGGGTTCGGAGAAGCCCTGGCAGTACACGTCCTCGCCGGACACGATGCGGGGCAGGAAGTGCGCCCGCTGCTCGGGTGTCCCGTGTACCAGCACCGACGGGCCGACCAGGGCCTCGCCCATGCCGCGGTACACGCGCGGCACCCCGGCCCGGTAGAACTCCTCGTTCAGCACGGCCAGGCGCACCGCGTCCAGGCCCTGCCCGCCGTGCTCCTCCGGCCACTGCGGGCAGATCAGCCGGGCCGCGGCGAGCCGGCGCTCCCAGTCCGCGTAGGCGGGCTCGTCCATGGCGTCGACCACGTCGGAGCTGCGGTAGCCGCCTCCGGTGGGAGCCATGTTCCAGTCGGCCAGGCTGGCCAGCCCGTCCGGGGCCTGCTGCGCGATCCAGTCCCGCAGCCCGGCGCGGAACCGCGCGATCTCAGGGCCGAGGTCAAGGTCCATCGCTAACCTCCATCCCCCCGCACTCAAGGCAATCCTAGAATCGGGTTCAGCCTGGATTCCAGGGGCCGCCGGCCATCAGCCGCCGGGCGTACTCGGTCACGGCCTCGATGATCTGGTCGGCCTGGCGCCGGGTCCTGGACGCGGCCACCTCACGGGCGCCCTCGCCGATCAGCGAGGTGAGCACCGACGCGTAGAGGCGGTCCAGCGCGGTGTCGGAGAGGTTCAGCAGGATGTCGCTCTGCCCGGCCCACTCCCGCTCGCGCCGCCGCATCATGACCTCGAACCCGGGCGGCCCGTCCCCGGACAGGAACAGCAGGGCGAGATCACGCCGCTGCCAGCTGCCCTCGAGGAACGCCCGCGCGCCCGCGGCGAACAGCTCGCCCCGGTCGGTGACCCCGTTCTTCCTGGCCTCGGTCACCGCGCTGGTCGCGGCCTGCTCGTGGGCGGCCTGGTGCTCCTGCCAGAGCGCGAGGAACAGCTCGCTCTTGCCGCCGAAGTGGTGGTAGAGGCTGCCGACGCTGGACCCGGCCCGCTCGACCACGTCGGCGATGCTGGCCTCGGAGAAGCCGCGCGCGGTGAATACCTCCCGGGCGGCGGCGAGCAGCGCGCGCTGCGTCTGCGCGGTGCGCTCCCACTGCCACCCGCTTCGCGGCGGCTTGTCCATGGCCGGCGTTAGCCGGGGCGGCGGATCTTGGCCGCGAACAGGTCGCGGATGCTCACCACGCCGCAGACCGTGCGGCCGTCGAGCACCGGCAGGTGCCGGAACCCGTTCAGCAGCATGATCTGCGAGGCTTCCTCGGCCGACATGTCGGGCGTGGCGGCCTGCGGGTCCTTGGACATCCAGGCCGAGACCTGTGACACGGACAGGTCCTCGCCTGAGGCGGCGGCGCGCAGCACGTCGCGCTCGGTGAGGATGCCCGCCAGGAACGAGCCCTGCAGGACGACCACGGACCCGACCCTGGCCCGCACCATGCCGGAGGCGGCCTCGGCCACCGTGGTCTCCGGCTGCACCGTGACCACGCTGGTGTTCATCAGGTCCCTGAGGTCAGCCCCCTTGCGTTCAGCCACTGTCCCCGACCTCATCGAGCTCCGGGTCATGGTGCGGGCTGGAGGGGCCGGACATCTCCTCGGAGAGCATCCGCCACAGCGACCCGGACCAGGCCGAGAGGCCGGGCCACTTCTTCCAGAACACCTGCAGCGTGGTCTCGTCGAACTGCGCGTGCGCCTGATCCGGCGACAGGCAGCGAGTCACCTCCTCCAGGTCATGCACCAGGTCGAGGAACCGCTCGCCGACATCATCCATGGGATCACCTCCCGCAGAGTCTAGGCCGGCAGCGCTCTCGCGCGAAGGGCTAAACCGGGGCCGGAAACGCGATGGGCGGCTCCCTGCTGGTGCAGGAAGCCGCCCATATCAGGTCAGGCCGGGGCGGTCACCCGCCGCCGCTGACCTTAGGTATCCCTGAGATGGTGGACTGCGCCTGCTGGAGCGCGCTGTTCACGGACGACGATCCGGAGATCGCGGCCTGGATCGCGGTCCAGATGGCCTGGGAGACCTTGGGGTAGTTGGCCCCGTACTCCGTGGTCCGCCCGCGAGCGGTCAGCGTCTCCTTGGCGAAGACCGTGTACTCCGGGCCGCCCTTGAGCACTTCGGCGGTGACCGCGGGCTTGGTCGGCAGGTAGTACATCAGCGAGGTGACGTGGGTCATGGTCGACGGCACCTGCATGCCCTTGACCCAGGCCCAGGCCATCTTCTGCTGCTCATCGCTGCCGCCCGCGCCGAGCGTCCAGGTCTCGCCGCCCAGCGGGGCGACCACGGTCTGGCCGGGCTGCCGCGTCGGGATGGGCACGATCCCGAACTGCTTGCCGTACTGCATGCCGGAGGCGTTGAGCTCAGGGAAGATCCACGGCCCGTCCTCGATCATGGCGGCCTTGCCGTGCTCGAACTGCTGGTTGAGGTCCGGGTCCTGGCCCCACTGCAGCACCGACTTGGACGCCGACCCGTCCTTGACCATGTTCACCCACAACTGCAGGGACTGCTGAACCGCGGGCGTGTTCACGTTGGACAGGCTGCCGCCGTTGGTCCAGAAGAACGGCTCGAGCTGCCAGGTGGACTGCTCGTCGGCGGTCGCGTCGAAGGCGAAGCCGTAGACACCGGGCTTGGTGAGCTTCTTGGCGTCGGACTGCAGCTCGGCCCAGGTCTTCGGCGGCTGCAGGTGCGCGGCGGCCAGCATGGCCTTGTTGTAGAAGATGCCGAGCGAGTTCGTGCCGATCGGGTAGCAGTAATAGGAACCCTTGAACTTGCACTCGTTCATCGAGCCTGCGTAATAACCCTGGGTCGTGAATCCGGGCAGGTTATTAAATGGGCGCAACTGCCCGGTGGCGGCGACCTGGGGGATGTTCGGGTTGTCCAGCATCACGATGCTGGGCATGTCCTGAGCGCTCGCGTCCTGCAGCACCTTGGTGATCAGGTTCGCGAACGGGACGCTCTCACGCTTGACTGTGACGTTCGGGTGCGCGGCCTCGAACTTCTTGTTGTACCAGTTGACGGCCGTGTTGCTGCCGCCGGAGGTGAAGTAGTCGAACTCGGTGATCGTGATCTTCCCGTTGCTGCTCCCGCTGCCTGACCCTGACGAGCAGGCCGCGGCGACGAGGCAGAGTGCGGCGAGCCCGACAGCGATGGGGAGCGCACGTCTTCTTGGTTTCATGTTTCCTATCCCTTCACAGACCCGACGGTGAGTCCTGCGGCGATATATCGCTGCGCCGCAATCAGCATCATTGCGGCGGGCAAGACCGCAAATACAGCCAGAGCCATGGCGGCCCCGAGATTCTGTGTGAATTCGCCTATGTAGTTGTAGATGCTCAGCGTGACCGGCTGGAACGTGCCGCCGGACAGCAGCGTGAGCGCGAAGATGAAGTCGCCCCAGCCGTTGAGGAACGCGAACAGGGCCACGGTGATGATGGCCGAGCGGCTCATCGGCAGCACGACCCGCACGAACGTGCTCCATTCCGACGCGCCGTCCACGCGCGCGGCCTGCAGCACGTCCGGGGGCAGGCTGAGCATGAACGCCCGCAGCACGAGGATGCTGAACGGCACCGCGTAGGTCGCGTCGGCCAGGATCAGCCCCGGGTAGGAGTTCAGCAGGTGCAGCTTGTGGTAGAGCACGAACAGCGAGTTGGCGATGACGATGGACGGCAGGATCTGCGCCACCAGCAGCGAGCCGACGACGATGGCGGTCACCCGGAACCGGTAGCGGGCCAGGGCGTGCGCGGCCGGCAGCGACACGGCCAGGGTCAGCAGCGTGGTCCCGATCGCGATGATCAGGCTGCTCACCAGGTGGCTGCCCTGCGTGGTGATGACCTGCCGGTAGTTATCCAGGTTCGGGGTGGGCGGGTACCAGTTGTAGCTGGAGCCGACGAGCTGTGAGTTGGTCTCGAACGAGGCGATGATCACCGCGTAGAGCGGGAAGAGCAGCACCGCCAGCGCCGCGAACGCGGCGGTGCCGGCCAGGATCTTGATGAGCCCACGTCGTCTGGTCATGTCAGGCCGCCCGCAGCGAGTCTCGGTTGAGCCAGATGTAGATGGGCGCGGCCAGCAGGGCGATCAGGAGCAGCACGGTGTTCACCGCTGCGCCCGCGCCGTAGTCGAACTGCTGGAACGACAGGTTGTACGCCCAGGTCGCGATCAGCTGGGTGGAGTTCGCCGGGCCGCCGTTGGTCAGGCCGATGACGATGTCGAACACCTTGACCGTGAACACGAAGCCGAGCACGAACGTGACCTCGATCACCGGGCGGATGATCGGCAGCGTGACCTTGGTCAGCCGGGGCCAGAACGAGGCGCCGTCGATCATCGCCGCCTCCTTGATCTCGGGCGGCACGTCCTGCAGCGCGCTGTAGAGCAGCACGGTGAAGAACGGGATGCCCAGCCAGATGTTGGTGATCAGGACGACGGTGAACGCCCAGTGCGGTGTGAGCAGGAACCCGATCGGCTGGCTGATCAGGCCCAGCGCCGAGAGCAGCTGGTTGACCGCGCCCGCCTCGAGCTGGAACAGGAACCGGAAGATGGTGCCGGTGATCAGGAACGGCAGCAGCCAGGGCACGATGACCAGGGAGCGGGCCAGAACCCCGCCCGGGAACTTGACCTGGAACAGCAGCGCGAGGCTGAAGCCGATCAGGAACTGGAAGACCAGCGAGCCGACCGTGAACAGCAGGGTGTGCAGCAGCACGCTCTGGGTGGCGCTCTGCCCTATGGTCGCGGAGTAGTTGGCGAACCCGGCGAACGGCGCGAACAGGCTGGCGATCGTGGCCGGCGAGGTCTGCTCGAAGCTGAGGATGAGGTTGTAGACCACGGGCACGGCGAACGCGAACAGGACGTAGGCACCCGCCGGGATCAGGAACGCCCACCGCGCCCAGCGCAGCACCCGGGCCCGCCGCCGCGCCCGCAGCGCCTCGCCGGACGCTGGTCTCGGCGCCTGGGTGGCCGTGGCCTGGTCGCCGCGGATGGTCCCGGTCACCCAGGCTCACCTCCGAAGGGCCGGACCTGGCCGCCTTCCCTGAGGTAGACGGGGATCGTGTCCAGCGGGGCCGCCGCGGTGATCCGCGCCCCCCCGTCGTGCCTGGTCCCGGTCCAGGCGTCCAGCCAGCCGGCCCCGGCGGGCAGGTACACCTGACGCTCCCGCGCCCCTTCCGTGATCACGGGCGCGACCAGGATGTCGTCGCCGAACAGGTACTGGTCGTCGACCTCCCAGGCCGCCTGGTCCGCGGGGAAGCCGAGGAACAGCGGGCGCATCACCGGCAGCCCGGTCTCGTGGGCGGATTGCATGCAGCGCATGACGTAGGGCCGCAGCTGCTCCCTCAGCTCCAGGTACCGGCGCAGGATGTCGTAGGCCTCGTCGCCGAACGACCAGACCTCGTTGTCCGCGCCGGTCTGCTCGGCCCCGTCCTCCGCGCTGCGCGGCTCCCTGACCCCGTGCAGCCGGCAGACCGGTGAGAACACGCCGAACTGGAACCAGCGCACGACCAGCTCGCGGAAGCCGGGCGTGGTGATATCCCCGCCTTTGAAGCCGCCGATGTCCGTGGTCCACCACGGGATGCCGGACAGCCCGATGTTGAGCCCGGCCGTGATCTGCCGGCGCAGGTCGTCGAAGGTGGAGTCGATGTCACCGGACCAGACCAGCGCGCCGTAGCGCTGGCTGCCCGCCCAGGCGGACCGGCACAGCAGGACGATCTCGTCCTCGCCCTCGCCCCGCATCCCCTCGTAGAAGCCCTGGGCGTGCAGCAGCGGGTAGATGTTCCCGACCTCCAGGCCGGGGCCTATGTGGTAGCGCAGGTTGCCCGCTTGCTCGGGCCGCAGCTCGGGCTCGCAGGCGTCCAGCCACCAGGTGCGGACGCCGTGGGTGTAGTAGCCCGCCTTGGCCTTCTCCCAGATGTACGAGCGGGCCCGGGGGTTGGTCGAGTCGTAGTAGCTCACCAGCGCCTTGCCCGGCTGCTTGGTGTCGGTGATCGGCAGGTGCACGCCGATGCCCTGCTCGTTGGCGACCAGCAGGCCGTCGGCCTCCATCTCGGCGTAGTTGCCGCTCAGCGGGTTGACCGTGGGCCAGACCGACACCATCAGCTTCACGCCGAGCCCGTTCAGCTCGTCCACCATGGCCGAGGGGTCCGGCCATTCCTCGGGGTCGAACTTCCAGTCGCCCATGTGGGTCCAGTGGAAGTAGTCGGACACGATGACCGAGAGCGGCAGCCCGCGCCGCTTGTGCTCCCTGGCCACGCCGAGCAGCTCGTCCTGGGTCCGGTAGCGGAGCTTGCACTGCCAGAAGCCGGACGCCCATTC
>Ga0070714_100004511_pt1 | contig 10497 bp, 10 predicted proteins | sample LARL83metaG_FD_65450 | JGI IMG/M metagenome (GOLD analysis project Ga0070714, IMG submission 65450) | Corn, switchgrass and miscanthus rhizosphere microbial communities from Kellogg Biological Station, Michigan, USA - LAR L8-3 metaG | ecosystem: Host-associated > Plants > Roots > Rhizosphere ... | reverse complement strand
GCCTTGCGGGCCAGTTCCGGGCAGGTCCAGCGGGCCAGGGGCGTCTCGCTGGCGGCGGGCAGCTCGCAGGCCAGGGCCTTGACCTGCGTGACGACCTCCCGGATGACACTTTGATCTACACCCTGCCGAGCCGGTACTGCCTGCCCGATCTGCTCGGCGATGAGGCGTGGTCCCGCTTTGGCGGGCTGAAGCCGGGGTACCACCGTGTGCAGGCCATCTGCGATCATGTGCACCGCCATCTGACCTTCCAGTACGGCGCTACCACGGCGCTGTCCAGCGCTGCGGACGTCAACCGGACAAGGATCGGGGTCTGCCGTGACTTCACCCATCTCGCGGTTTCGTTCTGCCGGGCACTGAACATCCCGGCCCGCTACGTGTTCGGTTACCTGCCCGACCTCGATGTCCCGCCGGACCCGGCGCCGATGGACTTCGCGGCCTGGATGGAAGTGTGGCTGGGCGACCGCTGGTGGACATTTGATCCTCGCAACAACAGCCGGCGCAAGGGACGCATTGTTATCGGCCGGGGGCGCGACGCCTCGGACGTCGCCATGGCCACCACCTTCGGCGGCCGCTGCTTGAGGCGATGCTCGTCCAGGCAGAAGAAGACCGGGCGCAAGAAGGGACCGGATGACGTTCGATCCTTCGGCGCTGCGCGCCCCGGTGCTCGACCATCGCGGATTCGACCTGAGCGCCGCGCGGTACGTTCGCTACGTCCTCGAGCAGACCTTTCCGCTACGAATACGACGCGCCAGTGACGTCACTGAGGCAGCGGCTCGTTGTCGTGCCGCCATCCCGCCACGGCAACCAATACCTGCGCGGATACCGCCTTCAGGTGACAGGGGCGAAAGCGCGGCGCCGGGTGGGCCGGGACGCGGCCGGCAACGTCGTCGCCCGGCTGCGGGCCGACCACGTGCCGGAGGCGATCGAGTTCCGGCTGGCCGCCGTGCTCGAGCGGGTCCGTGACGACGGGCCGACCGTGCTCGCGGCCGGGGCGTTGCACAGCCCCCGCCTGCTGCGGCCGACCATGCTCACCGCGGCCGATGAGCGGCTGCGCTCCATGGCCGCCGACATCGTCTCGGAGACCGTCAGAACCGGCAGCGCCCCAGAGGAGACCGCCGAACGGATCTGCGCTGCCGTCTTCGGCGCCATCGCCTACCAATACGGCGTCACGTCGGTCAACACCACGGCCGCCGAGGTGATGGCCGCCGGCCGCGGGGTCTGCCAGGACTTCGCGCACGTGATGCTCGCCCTTTGCCACCTCGTCCGGTTGCCCGCCCGTTACGTATCAGGACACCTGCTCGGCCAGGGAGGCACCCATGCCTGGGTGGAGGTAATCGTGCCGCGCGCAGGGCATGCCGAGGCCGTCGCATTCGATCCGTGTAACGGCCGGCGCACCGACGGCGGCTACGTCACCATCGCGACCGGTCGCGACTACTCAGACGTCGCCCCCACCTCTGGCTCCTACAGCGGCACGTCCCGCGGCCACCTAACCGCTGGCCGCCGCGTGGGCATCCTCGCCGCCGCCTGACCCCCGGTCGTGGTCGATGACCGACTCGGCCGGTGGGCCGATTGCGCAGTCGTAGCCACACGGACAAGGCACGGGAGCGGACGAAAACGCTGGCAGCTCTTGGGGCAGGAGTACCGGAACCTTGGCGGCGCTTAATCGTCAGCCCATCAGGCGGGACTCACCCCAGGTCAACCGAGACCCGGGCGAGGCGCTGTTCGATGTCCGGCGGGATGACCAGGATCTGCTGCTCCATGAGGTGCAGGAGGGCGACGGTAACGAGGCGGCGAGCGTAGTCGGCGGGAGTCTCGCCGTCCGGCCCGGGGTTGAGCTGGGCCTCGCCTTCAGCGGCCTGCACGGCACAGCCGATGAGGACGGCGGCCTGGTCGGGGCTGACCTCGACCTTGCTTGCGGACTGGTCCTCGGCCGGGCCTGCGGGTTTGTCTGCGGCGGCCGGCGCGCGGCGGGCGCAATCAGGGCTGGGGTGGACGCCCGGCAGGGCGAGTGCCCCGCACGTTCCGCAGAACGTCTCGCTATTCGGCGAGTACCAGTACTCCCTGCCGCTCGGGCTGACGTACTTCGCTATCTTGCCATCCCGTTCCAGGCTGTGCAGCTGGGAACCCACCTGGCCCATGTAGGCGTCGAGCCGGTCGGTTACCGCCTTCTGCACGTGGAATGTCAAGACAGGGCGGTAAGCCTGCTCGATGTACAGCTGTATGGCGTCCCTGACCTCCGCGGGGTGTGCTGACATGAGGGTTCCTCTCAGACGCAGGCGGCCGGATCAGGCAGCCGCCGCCGCAGGCGCACGTCGTAGCAGTTTGGCGGACTAAGCCCGTTATAGACCTTGCTGCCACCAGATGGTACGGAGAAGATCTCGACACTTAATTAAGTGCTCATGATCGCGGCAGCGCGGTTGGCGAAGCCGTCGTCTTTACGGACGTCGTTGGCTGTCGGCTATTCGGTGGTGGTTTGAAAGTCTTGCAAGTTGCTCATGCAGCGGGACTTTCTGTCCGCCGAGCGGATCCGGTAGCAAGGTAGTCGCGTAGCCGCTGTGCCCGGGGCTGGCCCACGTGGAGTTGCGTGCGGATCGCACGGACTGAAGGGACGCGATCGGCCGCCAACTGATCGGCGAATATCTCGGCTGCCCGCTCACCCAGCGAGTCCGGGTTACCCACGTTGCCGGGCATGCTGCTCGGTGCCGCCTGAGATCCGCGGATAACCATCATGAGCAGCTCGTAGGAACCGACCAGCGCGAGCGCCGGCCACGCGGCCACCGCCGCACCAGCAGGCCCGTGCCCCAGCCCATGGGCCACGTTGGCAGACAGCGTCGCCGCGATGCCCAGGCCAAGCAGCCACCGCGCCAGCGCCGGAACCGGCATCTTTCGGCGCGCCGAGTCCAGCATCACCATCGAGCTCGCGTAGATTAGCCCGTCCACCGTGAGCGGCACCATGCGCGCCGTCCAGCCGGATTCACCGTGCGCCCGCACCAGATCGTAGGCATGGTCGTAGGAAGCAGCCGCCGCTACCGCCGCGACGCCGAGCACAGCCCCCGCGGTTGACCGCCGGATGATCCGGTCCGCGCCGCTCACCGCCCACCGCCCACCGCCCACCGCCCACCGCCAGCAGCAAGCCGTAACTCCGTGGTCAGTGCGATGTCGATCATGTAGTTAAGGTGCGACTCGGGCCTCGGACACAGTAAAACCCTACAATTTCTGGTTTCCGGGCATGCCGGATCGTTACCCGGGCGCGGGCTGCCGCCAGCGCCGGGGCGACCGGCGGTCTTTTGGTGCTTCTTCCTCCTTCCGGTGCCGGGCCTGAGCCGGGTTAGCTTGCTTTCAGGGTGACGGTCGTGGCGGCCTGGCCTGCTGCTGCGTGCAGGGTTCCGACGGTCGCGTCGTAGGTAAGGGCGATCTGCTGCTCGCGCAGGTACCTGGTCACGTCCTCGGGGCTGGCCTGGCAGCGGGTGTCTATGCCGCGGCGGGTACGCCGCCGTCGTGCGGCGGGATCCGCCCTGGTCAGGAGGGAATGCAGGGCGGGCAGGTGCGGGAGGATGCGGTCCTCGCGGACGAAGGCGTACTTCGGGCCGCCCGGGTCGGGTGGCGCGGCGCTGGTACGGCCGTGGCGGCAGCGGTAGGCGGGCCTGCCGTGGGACCAGGCCGATTCCATCCGCCTGCCGCAGGTGCCGCATGCCAGCAGCCCGGACAGCAGGTACCGCCGCCTTTCGGGCGCACCGATGCCGTCACGGGGCGCCGGGCCGCGGGCCGCGCTGATGCCCTGGACGGCGATGAAGTCGCCCTCGCTGACCAGAGCAGGGTGCGCGGGCTTTTTGGAGATGACCCAGCCGTCGGGCAGGTTCCACCGCTGCACGTCCTTGTGCCCGAGGCTGACGTCGGCCGGGTCGGCCAGGTCCTTGTCGGTGCGCTGCCGGTTCCACACCTGACGTCCGGTGTACCGCGGGTTGCCCAGGATGGTGGTGACCGTGCCCAGCGTCCACGCGTTCCCGGGGCGGTGCGGGTTGCGGCCTGGGTCGGACGCCGACGGGCACGGGACGCCGGCCTCGTTCAGCGCCCGTGCTATCCGCGCGACCGAGTGCTCCGTGAGGCGCTGCGCGAAGATCCACCGCACGATATGAGCCGTCTCGGGGTCGGGCTCCAGCCGGTAGGCGCGCCGTCCCCACGCGGCGTGGGCCTTGTTCGGATGCGGGCCGGCAACACCGAGCCGGTACCCGTACGGCGGGCGGCCGCCCAGGTAGCGGCCCTGGTCCCGGGCCTGCACCGCCATCGCGGTCCGGACCCGGATGCTGGTGCGGGTCACCTCGCGTTTCGACGACAATCCGAGCACCGTCATCGCGTGCTCATTATGCTCGGAGGCGAAGTCGACCTGGCCGCCTGCTTCGGGCATCCACAGCTGGATCCCGTAGTGCTCGAACAGCGGCGCCATCAGCGCGTACTGGCTGCCGTAAAACGCCCGCTCGTACTCATCGACCACGATCGCGCCCCAGCCGCGGTCCGGGTCGGCCAGCTGTGCGACGAGCGCCGAGGCCTGGGGACGGCGAGCCCACGCTACCGTCCGGCTCTGCCCGGCGTCGAAGAACTCAGCAACGACATGACCGTGCCCGCGGACCAGCGCCTCGGCCTGCTCGCGCTGCCCCCTCCGCGAAGTGACCGGGTCCTGCCAGTCTTCCGTTGACACCCGGCCGTAAAACGCGAACCTCAGGCCGCCCTCGGCGCTCTTTCCGCCCTGGCGGCAGCCCGAGGCCTGCGCCCAGGCCGCCAGGCCATTCGCGCGCCCGGCCGGGGCAGTTCCCTGGTACCCGTCAACGACCGTCATAGCTGCCGCCTCCCCAGGTGAACCTCACCGCACATACCTGGCAGCAGGCACCACAAATTGTTCGAGTTACCTCAGATTTGCCGAAAACACCGGCACACCCTCAAATCGAATGAGCGCAGAGCATGTGCGTTCCCAGGCGGTGCGGCCGCGGCTCGCTGGCCATGCCCGGCATTACCAGTACTGCTAACGTTAATGGGGACGACCGGAAGTGAAAGGAGCGTGACGTCATGACCAGCAGCAGCGCGGACTCCCAGCCCCCCTGGGGCGCGGCCGAGCACGTCCCGGCGGAGGAGCTCCTTCGCCGCCAGGGCATCCGCCCCATCAAGTCGGTCAACGAGCTGGCCTGCCCGGACCTCTTCGAGTCCGACGGCGAGCTAGACGAGTTCATCTCATTCACCTACGCCGCCCGGCATACTGGGCTGGCGTGAGCATTATCGTCCTTGACACCGACGTTGCTTCCACGATCCTGCGCGAGCGCATGACCGACCCTCTGCGCTCCCGCCTGGCTGGTCATTCCCTCTGCATCACCTTCGTGACCCTCGGCGAGCTAACCCAGTGGCGGGTTATCCGGGACTGGGGCCCGCGCCGCATGGCGAGTTTCGAGGCCTGGCGGCACCGGGTCGGCCTGCTCCCCTACGACGAGGCCGTAGCGGTCAAGTGGGGCGAAATCCAGGGCAACGCCCACCTCAGAGGCCGCCCGAGACCAGTCAACGACAGCTGGATCGCCGCCTGCTGCGTCGCCCACGACCTGCCGCTGGCGACCTTCAATACGAAGGACTTCGCCGACTACGCCAGCCACGACGGCGTGCACCTCCTCAGAACCGAGCCCCAGTAACCCGAGGCCGGTCGAGGCTCACTGCTCCCGGGCTCGAACCGGCTGGAGAACGCTGTGCTCCACGAACCCGGCTGGAAGCAGGGCAGGCTTCTCGCCTTTGCTCCCGCCCGGCATGTACGTCCACCGTTTGACGCGTTCACGTTCAACCGCCAGCCACACCGCCCAGATGCCCCTCACCTGGTCTGCCACCGCCAGTGTCAGTTGCTCGGGCGCGCCCGTCTACTGTGCGGTCTGGTCAACGGGTGCGGGAATGCGCGGCAGGACCGGCTCCATCAGGTCGGCCTTGCCTGGCTTGGCGGCGTGCTCGGCGAATGCGGCCATGAGTGCTTCTTGCGCGGCGCTGGTCTGCTTGGCGAGCATGACCAGGTCGCACGGCGCGACGTCCCACCGGGCAAGCACAGCGTGGCCGCGCGGTGTCCGGTTAGTAAGAACGACGTACCGTTCGCAGAGCATGCTCCCTGCGCGGCGAGGGGCTGTGTCATCGCCGAGGCTGAAACGGATGGCGTTAGTGTGCGCGGGCTGCCGCCAGCGCCGGGCGGCCGGCGTTTCTCTCTTACCTTCTCCTTTCGGGTGCCGGGCTTTCGAGCTTCGGTTAGCTCGCCTTCAGGGTGATGGTCTGGGCGGCCTCGCCGGTTCCCGCGCGCAGCGTTGCGTCGGCCGGGTCCTAGGTGAGGGTGATCTGCCGCTCACGCAGGTACGCGATCACGTGCTCAGCTGGTTGGTGCCGGACGTCGGTCCCGCCCCGGCTGCGCCGTCGCCTTCGCGGTTCTCCGGCTTGCCCGGTGAGCAGCAGGTGCAGCGCGGGCAGGTGCGCCACGATGACGTCCTCGCGGACGTAGGCGTTCCTCGGCCGCTCCGGGCTGGGCGCGCTGGCGGTGGTATGCCCGTGGCGGCACCGGTAGGCGGGCCTGCCGTTGGACCAGGCCGATTCCATCCGCCGCCCGCACGTCCCGCAGGCCAGCAGCCCGGCCAGCAGGTACCGCCGCCTTTCGCGGGCCGTCGCGGCCGCGGCGTGGTGCCGGGCGGGCGGCCTGGGGTGGCCGGGCCGGTGGCATACAGGGCTCCGGGTGCCCGGCGCCACTGCCGACGGGATGCTACGATCGGCGCTGATTCAATTACTCAAGGTAATCGAATCAGCGGGTGGGGCCCTGCCGGGTGTCGGCAGGGCCGGGTGGCGCGCCGCGCCGAGGGCGGCCGCGGGACCGCCGGGACATGACGCCGTTCGGGGAGGGACTGCTCATGCCTTTCACCAGCACAGGCGTCCGGGCTGCGGGCCGGCCGCGCCGCCGGGCGGCGACGCTGCTCGCGGTGGCGGCGGCGGTTGCGACCGGCGTGGCCGCCCCAGCCGTAGCGGCGCCGGCCTCGGCGGCGGCGGGGACGCCGTACGCGTATGTGGTCAACCAGGGCAGCGGTACGGTCAGCGCCTACGACGCCGCCACCGGCACCGTCACCGCGACCATCCACGTCGGCGACCGCCCGCAGGACGTGGCGGTCAGCCCGGACGGCAGGACCGCCTACGTCACGAATAGCGGAAGCGGCGACGTCTCGGTGATCAACACCCCCACCAACACCGTCACCGCCACCATCCCCGCCGGCGTTGGCCCGTACGGCGTGGCCGTCAGCCAGGACGGCACAACCGTCTACGTCGCCGACGCCGACGGTGACGTCTCGGTGATCAGCACCGCCACCGGCACCGTCGCCGCCACCATCCCCATGGGCGGCGAGCCAGCCGCCATTGCGGTCAGCCCGGACGGCAAGACGCTCTACGTCACCGATATTTACCTCGGCCGCGTCGCGGTGATCGACATCGCCACCAAGACCGTCACCGCCAGCCTCGGCACCGGCCCCTACTCGTATGGCCTGGCGGTCAGCCCGGACGGCACAACCGTCTACGTCACCGACAATACCGACTGCCGCGTCGATGTGATCAGCACCGCCACCAACACCGTCACCGCCCTCATCAACGTCGTCTGCTACCCGATCGGCGTGGCGGTCAGCCCGGACGGCCGCACCGCCTACGTCGCCAGCAATGAGGACGAAGCAGTCTCGGTGATCAGCACCGCCAGGAACACCGTGACCGCCACCATCCCCATGGGCCCCATCCTGGGCGGCAAGCAGCCATACGCCGTCGCGGTCAGCCCGGACGGCAGCACCGTCTACGCCACCAACTATGACGGCGGCGTCTCGGTGATCAGCACCGCCACCAGCACCGTCACCGCCACCATCCCCGTCGGCACCACCCCGGTCGCCGTGGCGGCCACCGTCGTGCCGCCGGCCGCGCCGCACCGGGCCGACGTCTCCGCCGCCCTGTCCTGCCCCGCCCAACTCGCCACCGGCCACGACGCCACCTGCACCCTGACCGCCGCCAACGCCGGGCCCGTCACCGCCGCCGGAGTCACCGCCAGCATCCTGCTACCGCCGAACCTGACAACGGCATCGTGCACCCCGCAGTGCACCCGGGACCCCAGCACCGCCACCTGGGCCCTGCCCCTGCTGGCCGCCGGCGCCACGGCCACGCTCACCGCCACCGTCCGCGCCTGCGCACCGGGCAGCGCCACCGTCCTGGCCGAGGCCACCACCCCCACCCCCGACCCCGACCTCTACAACAACACCGCCACTGCCCGCCTCACCATCACCCGCCACCACGGGTGACGTGCGACGGGTGAGGCTCGAACCCATGACCGGCGGATCATCAGTCCGCCGATCAGCTAAGGAGAGCTAGGTGAGTGAGCTGCGCAAACACTGACCAGGAGAAGTAGCCAAGGACGGATTCGACCACGTATCTCCCGCAGCCAGAGATGCCTTCCACGGATGACCCGCCGACGCGGCTGGCAATGCACCGGCCTCGAAGCGCTTCGCACAGATAACCCGTTTGTGGGCACGAAGCTGCTCGCCTGTGTTGACCTTCCAGAGCGCGCCTATCAGGCGGATCCGGCGCGTCTTCCATGGCCAGGCTCGGCTGCGTTACGTGATGGCCGTCGTGCGGCGGGCTCCCGGTTATCCCGGGCGGGAGCTCGCAACTGCCGCCCGGAGTGCACCCATCTGCCCGCGGATAAGGACGGCGAGCACGACGGGCAGGGAAAGGAGAGGCATTTCCGTTCCCCGGTAGTGCGTGGCCAGGTCCTCGGCGAGGACGCCGCAGTACAGGCCGTAGATGACGATCCCCGACGCTGGCCAGGTAACCAGCCCGGCGGTCTTCGACCGGTAAGTGCCGTAACCTCGGAGGCCGCGTTGTACCGGGACCCTGGCGTCCCGCGGGAGCGTGCGCCACCCTCGGGCCGACACGGCGATCATCGCGAGCACCAGCAGCCCGCCGGCTGCGAGCCCGGTCACAGCCATGTTGCCCTCCCAGCAGTCACATGGAACTCGTGCCAGCGAGCCCTGAAGATCCCGGGTCTGTTCAGCTGTAGTTTCTCCGGTCCGGGACGTGCCGTTCCGGCGGAAGACCCCCGCGTAAGCATTATGTAACCGAGACTCCGCGAACTGCGCTTTGCGAGCCGGCCTTCCGCTGCCGCTCAGGCCTTGGCGGGCGATGCGCGGGCTGCATCTGCGACCTACATCAGGGGCGCGCCGATCGGGCGGTTCCGGCGTTCGACCGTAAGCGTCTGGGCCACCTGCTGTTCCTCCGCCATGACCCGGTTAGAGTGTCGGCGGTACTGGCGGTGCTGTGCTTCGAGCAGACGCTGGCGCAGGTCGTCCGGGAGGCTGACGGCGCGGACCTCGATGCGGTTGTCCCGGAGGGCGCGAGATGCCCACGACCTCGCGCCGGGCAGGAACGGCGCTGCGGCCAGCGGGTCGCTCAGGCACAAGATGAGCTGCGGCCGCGGGCAGACGGTGGTGCCGATCCAGGCCAGCTTGAACGCATCGGCCAGGACCTTGTGCTTTTGCGCGCTCTTGGGCGGCCCCTGGTGCGCCCAGCACTCGGCCAGGACCGTGCGGCGACGGGCGCAGTGTCATGGTGCCGTGTCAACAGCGACAGCGGGCACACGTGCCGAGCAAGCCCTGGATGGGAGCTCGCGAGGGGCGACTTCAGCGTAGCGGCGGATCGTAGGAGCGGTCCGCGACGTCCATCCCTTCCTCGTCCAACATCATGCATCCCTGCGATCGCACTGCAGCACAACCGAGTGGCCAGCCCCTCTCGTACGTTCGCCATCGACTGCCGTTTCTGCGACTATCTACATGTGCCTGACCTCAATCGCGCAGATCTCCCGACAATGGCCCTTGCGACTCATCTCTTCCTTTACGTTCTCCCTCTCTCAGTTGTTCTGACGATTGGGTGTGCTTTCGAACGTTTCCCAAACCTCATCCGTGGACGACGGTTGCATTTTGGATCTGGCTCCTGAGCCTCATCACGACCATCATCATCACGACCCTCATGATTGCGCACTGTCTTCGTGCCCGTAGTAAACGCCTTCGATCCGACCTCAAGGACTACAGCCAAGCCTTCTGGACGCTCGGCGCCTACCTCGCTGGTTTGGTCGTCGCCACGGCGGTGCGGTTCGCCAGAGGACCCCTTAACCTAACTGACTTTTACCTACAGGGAGTCCCTGTCGTCGCCGCGTTCGTAGTTGCAATCGTCTTTCAGCAAACCAGGGCAAGCGATATCGACGATGCCGGTATTCGAGCGAGAGAGGTCACCGTCGTCTATATCCTCACAGGGGCCGTGTGCCCGATGTTTGGCCTGTTTCCTGGCCATGGAGTTAGCTACCTGATGCTTTATGCCGCTATCTGCGGAAGCCTCGGATCGTCCTGTTACGCCCTTGTCCGAGCGGCGCTACACCCTGCGCTGCCTGACGGAACGTCCCGATTGGGATGACCAAGCCTTATT
>Ga0070714_100004510_pt1 | contig 10499 bp, 13 predicted proteins | sample LARL83metaG_FD_65450 | JGI IMG/M metagenome (GOLD analysis project Ga0070714, IMG submission 65450) | Corn, switchgrass and miscanthus rhizosphere microbial communities from Kellogg Biological Station, Michigan, USA - LAR L8-3 metaG | ecosystem: Host-associated > Plants > Roots > Rhizosphere ... | reverse complement strand
ACTCCCCGCTCGTTGGCGTCCCGGCCAGTCCGTCAGGCGGACCTCGTCGCGACGGCCAGCGGCGGTATCCGCGGTTCGAGACCGGAAATGGGAAGCCGCGAGCCTGCGTCCACGCTGAGATTGAATTCGAAGAGCCGGTCAGAGGTCCGGTTCTGATCGGTGCCGGCCGGTATCTGGGCTATGGGCTCTGTCTCCCGCGGGAAGGAAAACGATGACCGACCTGAGTCCGGCGTCCTTTGGTGCGTTCTTCACCGCAATCAACAGCGTGGCCGGGGCTGCGGAGCAGCCGACACCATTTCCTTGGCAGCAGGGCCTGGTTGACCTGGTCGCTTCGACTGGCAGGTGGCCGGACGTGCTTGACTTGCCCACCGCCGCGGGCAAGACGGCCGTCATCGACATCGCGGTTTTCTTGCAGGCACTCGGCCTCGAGGTGCCGCGGCGGGTGGTGTTCGTGGTCGATCGGCGCGTGGTTGTCCAGCAGGCTGCCGTGCACGCCAGGCAGTTGGCGGAAAGGCTGCGGTCCAGCGGCGATCCGATCGTGCGGGCGGCGGCCGCCAGGCTGCGCGAACGGGCGGTCCCGCTCAGAGACTCCAGTGGCCCGCCGTTGCAGTGGGCCGAACTTCGCGGTGGCATGGTGCGCGACGAGTCGTGGGCACTGCGTCCGGATGTCCCCGCGATACTCGTCTCGACCGTCGATCAGGTGGGGTCTCGGCTGCTCTTCCGCGGATATGGGGTCAGCCGCAGCATGCGGCCGGTACATGCAGGCCTGCTCGCGAACGACACGCTCTTTCTCTTGGATGAGGTGCATCTCGCCAGGCCGTTCGCCGCTACCCTGACGACGATCGCCGACCAATATCGGCCTCCCGACTGCGCCGGCCTTCCCGAACGATGGCAGGTGGTCGAAATGTCGGCTACCCCTGGCGTAGCCCGCGAGGGGCGGTCGGTGTACACGCTTACGGAGCGAGACCGTGACCCGGCAGAGACTCCGGTGCTGGCGCGCCGGCTAGCAGCGAAGAAGATGGCGACGAAGCGTCCGGTACAAGGTAAGGCCAAGGATGATGCCAGCCGGCGGAGGGCCATCGCGCTGGCCGCGGCCGGTCATGCCCGATCGATGATCGCGCACGGTGAGCACTGGGTCGTGGGCGTAGTTGTCAACCGTGTGGAGACGGCCCGCCTCGTCTTTGACGCGCTCACCGGCGATACTGCATTCGATTGTCGTCTGATCACCGGGCGGATGCGCCCGTTCGATCGTGATTCCCTGCTGGATGAGATCACGCCGTATGTCCGAACCGGGCGGGACCGGACATCAGAGCCCAAGTCGCTGGTCCTCGTTGCTACCCAATCCATCGAAGCGGGCGCCGACTTCGATTTCGACGCCCTGGTCACCGAGTGCGCGAGCTTCGATGCACTCAAGCAGCGATTTGGCCGGGTCGATCGAGATGGCCTGCTCAGCCACAACGGCACTCCGTCAAGATCCATAATCCTGGCTACTGACGAAGATGTGAAGAAAGGGGCTGAGGACGCGGTCTACGGGTCCTCGCTGGCCAGGACCTGGGCGTGGCTGCCGGATGGCGAGTTCGACTTCGCTACTCAGCGAGTTCAGGACGATGATCTGCTGGCGCCTGCGCAGCGGGCTCCGCTGCTCTTTCCGAGCCAGCTTGATCGCTGGATCCAGACCTACCCGCAACCGCACGGCGATCCTGATCCGGCTCACTGGCTGCACGGGCTACAGGAGACGTCCGCTGATGTCAGTGTGATCTGGCGAGCGGACCTGACGAGAGGACTCCTGACCAAGGAGAACCGGCAGTTGGCAGCGGCGCTGGTAGCCGCCTGCCGTCCAGGATCAGGCGAGGCGATGCCCGTGCCGATGCGCGCGGTGTCTCAGTGGCTTGCTGCGGACGCGAGCTTCGATCCGGTGGCGGATGTCGAGGGTGAGGTACTCCGGTCCGAAGCCGGTGATCGGGTCCGTAGTTCGTCGCCAATTAGGCCGGCGTTGATTTGGCGCGGTGACGACAGCGATGTCGCCGAGCGGGCAAGCGACATACGCCCCGGAGACACGCTCGTTGTGCCTGCCACTTACGCTGGGGTAGCCGAAGGCAACTGGGCGCCGCAGAGCAGCGATCCCGTAACTGACCTTGGGCACAGGGCCGAGGCGGAACAACATCTGCGAGCGACTCTGAGACTTCACCCGATGGTGCTCGCAGGGATCGACTTGCCATCCCTGCCCTATCCCGAAGAGGTCGACGCGGAGCCATACGCTGACGATGGGGACGTAATCAGGCGGTGGCTTGCGACAGCGAACGATGCTGTCGGCGGGGAAGGTCTTACGGGCCGGATCATCCGTGCCTTGGCAGGCGGCAAGACGCGCGTCTCCCGCGTGGTACTCGAGCCCGCTGACGGCCCGGAACTGCTGGTGAGAACGATGTTCGTCGTGACGTCCAAGCAGAGGCTACAGCGCCCCTCAGAGCAGCGCGAACAGGTTGGGGACAGCAACGATCCGGAGCCCGAGACGAGTTCGTTCACCGGAGAGACGGTGTTGCTGTCGGTACATCACCGAGATGTAGCCGATGCGGCTCGAGCGCTGGCGGGTGCGTGCGGCATATCCGGCACGCTGGCCGAGGATCTAGCCCTCGCAGGCGAACTGCACGATCTCGGTAAGGCTGATCCGCGGTGCCAGGCGATGCTCCGAAACGGACGGATCATCGATGACGGCATGCTTGCCAAATCCGGACTCGATGCGAGCCAAGCCGCAGAGCGTGAACGGGCGCGTCGAGAAGCGGGGTACCCGCGCGGAAGCCGCCATGAGCTGCTGAGCGTAGCCCTAGCGGAGTCATCCCCAGTTGTGGCCGCATCCGCAAACGACTGGGAACTCGTTCTGCACCTGGTGGCTAGTCATCACGGTTATTGCCGGCCATTCGCGCCCGTGGTGCTCGACCCTGACCTGGTCAACGTTGTCGCGGAGTTTCGTGGTGAGCGACTAGAGCACTCGGCCATTACTGGCCTGGCCAGCATCGATTCAGGGGTTGCCGACCGTTTCTGGACGCTGGTCCGTCGCTACGGCTGGTTCGGGCTTGCCTGGCTCGAAAGCATCGTCCGGCTCGCCGACCATAGAGTCAGCGCGGGCGGCGTGGTTGCTGATACCAGATCGGAGATGACGGGATGACCGAGGTTGCTCTCCTCGCCCTGGAGGGGAATAACCCGCTGGGGTTCCTCGCGGCACTCGGGACGCTCGACGCGTTGACGATTTCCGTGCCCCAGGCGACGCTGCGCTGGACTGACGATCTAGTGCCGTATGCCGTCGTTGGCGGCGTAGGCGGGTTCGATGAGCTGCTGGATGTGCTAGAACTCGACCGCGAGGCGTGGGCCGGCGGCACAGTCCTCGGGTTTCCGGCTGATTCCCCGCTGCCAGACGCCAAACCCGAAGCAGAGGAACTGAGAGCCTGGTTCGAAGCCGTGGCGGTCGTTCCTGAGCGCCGTGAAGCGGATCTCCTCTGCTCGCTTGTCGCCGAGGGAGCATTCGATGGCGCCGGAAAGAATGCGAAGCCAACGCACTTTCACTTCACAGCGGGTCGGCAGCAATTTCTTGACATGGTCCGAACACTGGCGTCAGAAGTCAGTCGTGAGCAGCTGGGGGAGGCGGTTCACGGACCGTGGTCGTACGCCAGTAAGTTGCCGTCGCTGTCCTGGGATGCCGGGAGTGAGCGAATTTACGCCGTGCGCGCCACGAACCCGTCCGACGACAAGCGCCTCGGCGTGCCCGGAGCCGATTGGCTGGCCTTTCGCGGCCTGATCTTCTTCCCAGTCCGCACGTTGTGGCAGTCCCTGCGCACCACGGCATGTGACGATGACTGGAAACGCAGTGCATTTCGGTGGCCTTTGTGGAGAGTACCAGCCAGCCGTGATGTCGTCTGGTCGCTCGTAGCGGATCCGACGCTCGTGTCGCTGCGAGCCGATCGGCGAACGCCTGCTGTGTTGCATGAGCGAGGCATTGGCGTCGTGCTACAAGCACCCATTAAGCGCAACGACCAGGGCGGATACGGTGCTTTCGGTGCTCCAGAGATCCTTGTCAGTGCGGCGGCGAGCAGTATCCGTGTCGACCCGGAGGAGCTATGACGGTCGTCGAAGAGGTACCGGCGCTCGTTCCGGCGCGGATGCTGAATGAGTACGCGTACTGTCCTCGGCTGTTCTTCCTTGAATGGGTGGATCAGCTGTGGGCGCCGAGCAGTGACACGGCCGAAGGGGATCACGCGCACCGGCGCGTCGATGCTGGCGGCGGGTCCGCGCCGCTGCCCGGCGACGGCGAGGTGCGGGCCGCTCGGTCGGTTGAGCTGTCCAGCGAGCGGCTCGGCATCATCGCGAAGCTAGACCTGCTCGAAGGGGCAGAGGGCGGTGTCGTTCCGGTCGACACGAAGAAGGGCAGGCCTGCTAGGGACGGCACGGCGTGGGACGCCGACGCGGTGCAGGTCTGCGCCCAGGTCCTGCTGCTGCGCGAACACGGATACCGGGTGGAGCGCGGTGAGATCTTCTATGCCGAGACGCGTCAGCGCGTGCCGGTGGACGTGACGCCGGAGCTGGTGGCGCGGACGCTGCGGATAGCGGCGGAGGCACGCGCTCTGGCGGCGCGGCCCGCCCCGCCGCCTCCGCTGCAGTCGGATCCGAAGTGCGCGCGCTGCTCGCTCAACGGGATCTGCCTGCCGGACGAACTGAACGTGCTCGCCGACCGGCAGTCACGGCCTCGCCGGCTCATGGCAGCGGACCCGGACGCGGTGCCGCTGTACATCACCGAGCCGGGCTCGGTCGTCGGCGTCGACGGCGGCCGCCTGACCGTATCCAAGCACCGCGAGCTGCTGGCCAGCGTGCGGATCATCGACGTGCTGCACATCTGCCTGTACGGGAACGTGCAAGTGACCGCGCAGGCGATGCGCGAGCTGTTCTCCCGCGACGTCGACGTGTTCCACCTGACCGGAGGCGGGTGGCTGCTCGGGTTGACCACGGGGCTGCCGAGCAAGAACGTGACGCTGCGGATCCGGCAGACGACCGCGGCAGCACGCGGGCAGCTCGACGAGCCTCGGCGGATGATCGCGGGCAAGATCAAGAACTGCCGGGTGCTGCTGCGCCGCAACGGAGGAGCCGAGCTGGCACGGCGTGTCGCGCAGCTAGGTTCGCTGGCCGACCGCGCGGGCCAGGCGGCGGATGCCGCGTCGCTGCTGGGAATCGAGGGGACCGCGGCGCGGCTCTACTTCGACTCGTTTCCTTCCCTGCTCAACGGTGCTGACGCGCTGCCCGGTCCCGTTTTCAGCGGGCTGCGGAATCGCCGGCCTCCCGCGGACGCGGTGAACTGCCTGCTGTCGTTCTGTTATGGGCTGCTGACCAAGGAGATGCTCGCCGCGTGCCTCGCTGTGGGGTTCGATCCTTATGTCGGGCTGTATCACCGGCCGCGGTTCGGCCGTCCTGCACTCGCGCTGGACCTGGCGGAGGAGTTCCGTCCGCTGCTGGCCGACTCGACGGTGCTCTCCCTGGTGAACCGGCGCGAGATCGCCGCGTCTGACTTCATTGTCCGGGCAGGGGCAGTAGCGCTGACCGCTGATGGCCGCAAGACGGTCATCAGGGCGTGGGAACGGCGGATGACCACAGAGGTGCGGCACCCGGCGTTCGGCTATGAAGTGAGTTACCGGCGTGCGGTGGAGTTGCAGGCGCGCCTGCTCGCCGCGCGTCTGCTGGGCGAGGTCCCGTCGTACGAGCCGCTGGTCACGCGGTAGGTGCTGGCATGGCTCGGCGCCGGTATCTGGTGGCCTACGACATCCGTGATGATCGCCGGCTGCGGAGCATCGCCTCGTGCATGGAGGGCTATGGGACGCGGATCCAGTACTCGGTGTTCGTGTGCGACCTGTCCGACCGCGAGCGGGTGCTGATGCGCGGCGACGTCGAGCACCTGATGAAGATGTCCGAGGACAGTGTGATGGTCGTCGATCTCGGTGCGGCCGGGGACAGCTCGCGGTTCTTGTTCCTCGGCTACCACGAGAAGCTGCCTTCCTCGGATGCGGTGATCGTGTGAGCTTGCGAGCGCGGAGGTGGTGAGTCAAACCCTGGGGGCTGCTCGCATGCAGGTCAGCAGCTGTTTTTGCTTCTTGACAACTCCATTAGCGGTTGAGTTTAGGGCCTCTTGGCGGAGGTGCTCGCAAAGCTATATATTTTCGCAGCTCAAGTGGCTCGAATTTCACGAGCCGTCGTCCCGCCGCTCGTCGGCGGGCTCCATTGCGGCGTCCGGAACTGGGGCAGCCCGCATCCGCATCCGCCGGTCGTCCCGCCGCTCGTCGGCGGGCTCCATTGCGGCGGCGTCCCCCACGCGACACTCGGCCAGTACGTCGCACGTCGTCCCGCCGCTCGTCGGCGGGCTCCATTGCGGCGCGCAGCCGGACTGGCGGCTGGAGCAGGCGTTCGGGTCGTCCCGCCGCTCGTCGGCGGGCTCCATTGCGGCGCGTCGACTGTTGCCCGGGGGTTGGCCCTTATCAGCGGTCGTCCCGCCGCTCGTCGGCGGGCTCCATTGCGGCGGGTACCAGTCGGTCGCTCCCCCGGCTGCCGCGTCGGTCGTCCCGCCGCTCGTCGGCGGGCTCCATTGCGGCGAGTGGGTGGATGGCGACCGGCTGGCTGCGGCTCAGTTGTCGTCCCGCCGCTCGTCGGCGGGCTCCATTGCGGCCAGAACCGGACGATCAGGTTGTCGTAGACGTTCTTGGTCGTCCCGCCGCTCGTCGGCGGGCTCCATTGCGGCTCCCCGCCACTCAGGGATACCGCGCCGAATACGCGCGGGTCGTCCCGCCGCTCGTCGGCGGGCTCCATTGCGGCGAAGTACGCGGGCAACATCATGCCCTTGACGCGGTAAGTCGTCCCGCCGCTCGTCGGCGGGCTCCATTGCGGCCTCGCCGGGGCGGGCGCATTGTAGTTGTGGGCTTCGCGTCGTCCCGCCGCTCGTCGGCGGGCTCCATTGCGGCAAGGACATCCCGCAGCGTTTCCGCGTCCCTGCTGTGGTCGTCCCGCCGCTCGTCGGCGGGCTCCATTGCGGCCCCGGCCTGCCGGTGACGGGCAGCATCGGCGCGGAGGAGGTCGTCCCGCCGCTCGTCGGCGGGCTCCATTGCGGCGAGAAGCTCTGGGAGGCGTCGTAGGGGATCTGCCCGGGTCGTCCCGCCGCTCGTCGGCGGGCTCCATTGCGGCAAGGCCGGCGAGGACGAGGACGCCCTCGGCGTGCTCGCTGGTCGTCCCGCCGCTCGTCGGCGGGCTCCATTGCGGCGCGCACCACGTCCGCTTCTCGGCGATATCTTCGCAGGGTCGTCCCGCCGCTCGTCGGCGGGCTCCATTGCGGCAAGAAAGCCGCCTGGGCGATGGCCGTGCAGGCGAAGGTCGTCCCGCCGCTCGTCGGCGGGCTCCATTGCGGCCTGGCGTCCCATCCCGCGGTGACGCAGCCGCTGATGGGTCGTCCCGCCGCTCGTCGGCGGGCTCCATTGCGGCAGCGCGGCAGCCTGGGTCTGCCTGTTCCCCATGCCGGGTCGTCCCGCCGCTCGTCGGCGGGCTCCATTGCGGCGGTCGGGTCCCGGCGCCTGTCACCGGACGGCCCGGTGGTCGTCCCGCCGCTCGTCGGCGGGCTCCATTGCGGCGATCAGGCACCGCTCGGCGTGGTCGAGGGATACGCCGGTCGTCCCGCCGCTCGTCGGCGGGCTCCATTGCGGCGGTGATGCCCCGCCGGGCGGCCTCGGCCTTGACCCACGCGTCGTCCCGCCGCTCGTCGGCGGGCTCCATTGCGGCACCCCGGACGGCTCCGAGTACAAGGGGCAGTACGGGGTCGTCCCGCCGCTCGTCGGCGGGCTCCATTGCGGCCCGATGACCGGGATTTTCGGGCCTATATCGGCCGCGACGTCGTCCCGCCGCTCGTCGGCGGGCTCCATTGCGGCTGGAAATATTCCAGGAGTACGTTCATCGCGCTGTAAGTCGTCCCGCCGCTCGTCGGCGGGCTCCATTGCGGCATGCTGTACGTTCCGCTGGAGCTGGTGGCCCGCGACGCGTCGTCCCGCCGCTCGTCGGCGGGCTCCATTGCGGCGACCGGCTTGAGCCACAGGTGCATCAGCTTGCCGGGAGTCGTCCCGCCGCTCGTCGGCGGGCTCCATTGCGGCCCGTAGTCGTCGACTCCTGCGGCGGACGCGAGCGCCAGTCGTCCCGCCGCTCGTCGGCGGGCTCCATTGCGGCAGCGTCTCGCGCGCCCGGTTCACGTCGGCTCGCTGCTGTCGTCCCGCCGCTCGTCGGCGGGCTCCATTGCGGCGCGTTCCTCGACCAGGGCCGCACCCGTGACAACCAGGTCGTCCCGCCGCTCGTCGGCGGGCACCATTGCGGCGCTGCCACCGTCCGCCAGGATGGCCGTTTCCAGAGTACGTCGTCCCGCCGCTCGTCGGCGGGCTCCATTGCGGCGGCTCGGCGGCGATCGCCTCGACTGTGGGCTTCTCGGTCGTCCCGCCGCTCGTCGGCGGGCTCCATTGCGGCACGCCGTCCGCGACGCTCGGCGCCAGGATCGTGCAGGGCCGTCGTCCCGCCGCTCGTCGGCGGGCTCCATTGCGGCAGGTTGATGACCGTGGCGCCCAGCGCGGCGCGCGGCTGTCGTCCCGCCGCTCGTCGGCGGGCTCCATTGCGGCCAGAACGCGGCTCCCGCACCCCAGCGGATCGCCGCCGCCGTCGTCCCGCCGCTCGTCGGCGGGCTCCATTGCGGCTTCAGCAGTGCGATCGACTCAGCGCCGTACTCGATCGCGTCGTCCCGCCGCTCGTCGGCGGGCTCCATTGCGGCAATTACTCGGTCGTCCAGCAGGGGTTCGGCGTCGAGTCGTCCCGCCGCTCGTCGGCGGGCTCCATTGCGGCGGCGACGCCTCCGGGGGGTGTTGACGCACCCTCCGGGGGTCGTCCCGCCGCTCGTCGGCGGGCTCCATTGCGGCCTGTCCCGCGCGGTCGCCTGGGCAGTCCGGCAGGGCGTCGTCCCGCCGCTCGTCGGCGGGCTCCATTGCGGCACTGGATCGCGATCCTGACAGGCCGGCTGAACCTCGGTCGTCCCGCCGCTCGTCGGCGGGCTCCATTGCGGCGTTGATGCGCCGAAGCGGCTGCACGCGAAGATCCTTGTCGTCCCGCCGCTCGTCGGCGGGCTGCATTGCGGCAAGCACACGTATTACACCTAGATGATTCTCGTCCAGGGTCGTCCCGCCGCTCGTCGGCGGGCTCCATTGCGGCCCCCCGGTGAGGCGGTAGCGGAACCGGGCCCTGACCACGTCGTCCCGCCGCTCGTCGGCGGGCTCCATTGCGGCCCCGGCACTGCGGTGAAGCTGACAGTCCAGCCCCAGTCGTCCCGCCGCTCGTCGGCGGGCTCCATTGCGGCGTCCTGGCAATCGTCGGCGCCTGGATGAGCAAGGTGTCGTCCCGCCGCTCGTCGGTGGGCTCCATTGCGGCAGATCGCAAGGGCGCGCACCAGGGCCGGATTCGCCACGTCGTCCCGCCGCTCGTCGGCGGGCTCCATTGCGGCATCTCCTCCCCCGGCCGTCCCGCTGCCCGTGCTCGGCCAGTCGTCCCGCCGCTCGTCGGCGGGCTCCATTGCGGCACTGATGGCGGTGTGCATCAGGACAGCCCTGCGGTCGTCGTCCCGCCGCTCGTCGGCGGGCTCCATTGCGGCTTCTCGTCCAGCCGGTGAGCCGCACGCGTGGCAGCCACGTCGTCCCGCCGCTCGTCGGCGGGCTCCATTGCGGCGCCTCCCATGCCGGTGCCCGCCGCGCGGCCTTCACGTCGTCCCGCCGCTCGTCGGCGGGCTCCATTGCGGCACCTATTTCATTTACGGGTACCGGATCGACCACCTGCGTCGTCCCGCCGCTCGTCGGCGGGCTCCATTGCGGCATACCTGTCTGGACGCCGTTCGCGGTCTCGCGAAGCGTCGTCCCGCCGCTCGTCGGCGGGCTCCATTGCGGCTTCACCTGGGCGAAAGCAGAAATGCCAACCGTCCGCGTCGTCCCGCCGCTCGTCGGCGGGCTCCATTGCGGCGGGGTCCGGCCGGGGGTGCCCGGATCCGGGTAGACGTGCGTCGTCCGGCCGCTCGTCGGCGGGCTCCATTGCGGCCATCTGCGCCGGGCCGTGCTGGCGGCAGTAGCGGAAGTCGTCCCGCCGCTCGTCGGCGGGCTCCATTGCGGCACGGTCGCGGACAGTGATGACATCCACTCGTTCTGGTCGTCCCGCCGCTCGTCGGCGGGCTCCATTGCGGCATCAGGACGCCGACGTGGCCGGGGTTCGCGTAGACGGTCGTCCCGCCGCTCGTCGGCGGGCTCCATTGCGGCACCGCGGCGGCCGCCGCGGTACGCGCCGGCCCCTGGGGTCGTCCCGCCGCTCGTCGGCGGGCTCCATTGCGGCGACATCAAAGTCAATAAGTACGGGCCGATACCCGAGCACGTCGTCCCGCCGCTCGTCGGCGGGCTCCATTGCGGCGGTGA